>Ga0315296_10000296_pt1 | contig 45792 bp, 41 predicted proteins | sample YL17G14_18_MG_FD_203921 | JGI IMG/M metagenome (GOLD analysis project Ga0315296, IMG submission 203921) | Sediment microbial communities from Yellowstone Lake, YNP, Wyoming, USA - YL17G14_18 | ecosystem: Environmental > Aquatic > Freshwater > Lake > Sediment | place: USA: Wyoming | collected... | reverse complement strand
CTGACATCCTGAAATCGATTGCGGATAATGTCCAGAGTGGCGATGACAAACAGGTGGTGGAGCTGGTCAACAAAGCGCTCCAGGCCAAGATGCCCGCCCTCGATATCCTGGAGAAGGGGCTGGTGCCTGGCATCCAGGCGCTGGGCAAGTGCTTCAAGGAGGGGACGGCTTACCTGCCTGAAGTGCTGATTGCTACGAGGGCGATGAACCGCGGGGTGGAAACGCTCAAGCCCCAGTTGGCTAACGTGAAAATCACCAGCAAGGGGAATGTGCTCATCGGCACGGTGGAAGGCGATATGCATGACATCGGCAAGAACCTGGTCAAGCTGATGCTGGAGAGCAACGGCTTCACGGTGGAGGACCTGGGGGCTGATGTTACCGCGGACGCTTTTGTCGCCGCGGCCAGGGCGAGCAAGCCGGACGTTGTGGCGATGTCGGCCCTCCTGACGATGACGATGACGGCGATGCCCAAAGTGATTGATGGTCTGAAGAAGTCGGGATTGAAGGTCAAGGTGATGATTGGCGGCGCGCCCATCACCCGTGAGTTTGCCACGCAGATTGGGGCGGAGGGCTTTGCCGAGGACTGCGTGACGGCGGTGGACGAGGCAACCCGACTGCTGAAGAAGAAATAAGGAGGCGTCCGATGGCGAACGGGTTCAATGGCAAAATATTGCGAGTTGACCTCTCGGCGAAGAAGATAAAGGTCGAGGAGTACCCGGATGGTTTTTACCGGACGTACTACGGCGGTGAGGGCATCATCGGCTATTTCCTGCTCAAAGAAGTGTCCCGGAAAGCCGACCCATTTGGCCCGGAAAACCGGCTCATCTTCGCCGCGGGACCCCTCACCGGCGTCCCCGTCGGCGGGTGCGGCCGCCACAGCGTTGGCGCTAAGTCGCCGTTGACCAATGCCTTCGGGGAAGCGGATTCCGGCGGCTACTGGGGCGCCGAGCTCAAGTTCGCCGGTTTTGACGCCATCGTCGTCGAGGGGAAAGCGGAGAAACCGGTCTATCTCTTCGTCCAGGACGGCAAGGCCGAATTGAAGGACGCCCGCCACCTCTGGGGGATGAAGGCGCTGGAGTGCCAGACCGCCATCCGCCAGGAGCTGGGCGACCCGGATATCAAGGTGGCGCTGATTGGCCCCGCCGGGGAGAACCTGGTGCGCTTTGCCGCGGTGGGCAATGACCTGGATGCCTTCGCCGGGCGGACCGGGATGGGGGCGGTGATGGGGAGCAAGAAGCTCAAAGCCGTCGCTGTCCGCGGTCACCAGCGCGTCGGTCTGGCCCGTCCCGACGAGGTCAAGGAGCTTGCCCGGTGGATAAGGGACAACGCCCCCATCAGGAACAAGGGTATGCATGACCTGGGCACGGCGCGGGTGGTCACTTCGCTCAATGCCCTGGGCGGTCTGCCCGTACGCAACTTCCAGGACGGGACTATCGAGGGCGCTAGTAATATCGGCGGCGAGGCGATGCGCGATACCATCCTGGTCAAGCGGCGCGCCTGCTACGCCTGTCCGGTGCAGTGCAAGCGCGAGGTCAAGGTCAACGAGCCGTACGAGGTCGACCCCTGCTACGGTGGACCCGAGTATGAGACCATCGCTGCGCTTGGCTCTAACTGCGGCATCACCGACCTAAAAGCCGTCGCCAAAGCGAATGAAATCGCCAATGCTTATACGATTGACACTATCTCCTGCGGGATGGCAATCTCCTTCGCCATGGAGTGCTACGAGAAGGGCCTGCTGACGAAGAAAGATACGGACGGCGTCGACCTGCGCTTCGGCAATACGGCGGCGATGCTCGAGATGGTGGAGCGGATTGCCCTGCGGCAGGGCCTGGGCAACATACTGGCCGAGGGCGTCGCCCGGGCGTCTAAGAAGCTGGGTCCGGCGACCAGGGATTACGCCCTCACGGTCAAGGGCCTGGAACTGCCGATGCACGAGCCGCGTCTGAAGCAGGGTCTGGGCGTGGGTTACGCCGTCTCGCCCACCGGCGCCGACCACTGCCACAACATGCACGATACCCTGTATACTTCCCAGAACTACTTCCTCGAAGAAATGCGGTCGCTCAACATTACGGACGTCCTCCCGCTGACCGACCTCTCTCCGGCCAAAATCAGGATTCTGAAGTACTACTCCAACTGGATTCACTTCCTGAACTGCGCCGTCTGCTGTTACTTCGTGATGTCCTTAAGCTGGGTGGGCTACGAACGGACGGCCCATCTGGTGCGGGCGGTGACCGGCTGGAACACCAGCGTCCACGAGATTATGACGGTGGGCGAGCGAGCCGCCAATCTCGGTCGCGTTTTCGACCTTAGAGAAGGTTTCACCCGCAAGGACGATACTATACCGTCGCGCTTCTTCACCGGCCAGACTTCCGGTCCGCTCAAGGGCGTGCCGGTCGACCCGGCGGCTTTCGAAAAGGGTCTGGAATACTACTACGATATGATGGGCTGGACGCCCAAAGGCGTGCCCACGGCGGGGAAGCTGGGGGAGCTGGGCATCGACTGGGCGCTACCGCAACTTCAGAAGTAAAGGAGGCTAGATGTCCAAATCTGTCTTCAGCGGCTGGGAGTTCCCCTCGGTGAAAGCCGACCCACCCCGGGAGAGGTTCTTGAAGCTTATCAGTTGCCCGGAAACCACCGGCTACGATAAGGCGACGGTCCTGTTTTCCCACATCCCGCCGCAAAGCGGCACCGGCCTGCACACTCATCCTGATAGCGACGAGATAATGTTTTTTGTCGGTCGTGGTGAAGGGGCGATTGGCGCCGAGAAATTCAAGCTGGAGACCGACTCGGTGCTGGTTGTCCCTAAAGGCGTGGAGCACGAGTGCCGCAACACCAGCGCCACCGAGACGCTGAAGATATTTTGCGTCTACATTCCGCCGCTCAAGCTCAACCCGATGCTGGCGGAACTGGCGGAGAAGACGAAGCAGTACCTGAAGAAGTAGTCAATCGCAACCACTATCATTGCGAGGAGCACATTCGCTTCGCTCAGTGTAAACTAAGCGATGAAGCATTCATGCCGAGTTCATGCCGAGGCAATCCGTCTAAGGGCGGATTCTTCCCCTTCTTTGGAAGGGTCAGAATGACAGATTGAAGGCAGTCCTCAGGAGGCTCCGATGAAAGGCAATGTTCTGATTGCTCAGTCGGGCGGACCGACGGCCGTCATCAATGCCAGCTGTGCTGGCATCATCCAGGAAGCGTTCAAGCACAAAAAAGAAATCGATGGCGTCTACGGGGCGGTCAACGGCATCCTCGGCGTGCTCAAAGAAGAGCTTCTCGACCTCAACCAGGAAGACCCGGCGACAATCGAACTGCTCAAGCGGACGCCGTCATCGGCCCTGGGCTCCTGCCGCTACAAGCTGAGTGACAAGGAATACGACCGCGTTCTGAGCGTGCTGAAAGCGCACCACATCCGCTACGCCTTCTTCATCGGCGGCAACGACACGATGGACACGGCCAACAGAGTCAATCACCTTGCTAAACAGGCCGGCTACGAACTGCGGGTCATCGGCGTGCCCAAGACGGTGGACAACGACCTCGTGGCGACCGACCACTGCCCGGGCTACCCATCGGTGGCGCGGTGGCTGGCGATTGCCGTGCGTGACGCCGGCCTGGACACGAAAGCGATTTACTGCGCTGACCCGGTCAAAATCATCGAGACAATGGGCCGCGACTCCGGCTGGATTACGGCGGCAACGGCGCTCGCCCGCGAAAGACCGGACGACCCGCCCCACCTCATCTACCTGCCCGAACGCCCCTTCGTCCGCGAGAAATTCATCGCCGACGTCAAGAGAGTGTATGAGAAGGTCGGCTACGTAGTGATGGCGGTCTGCGAGGGGCTGAGAGACCCGGAGGGGAAGCTCCTTTCCGAGTCGAAGGCAAAGGTGGACGTTGACGGCTTCGGGCACGCCCAGCTGGGGGGAGTGGCCGACCTGCTGAGCAGTATGATAAAGACCGACCTCGGCATCAAGGCGAGGTTCGATAAGCCCGGCACTATCCAGCGGGTCGCCATGAGCGGCGCCTCGGAGGTCGATATCGCAGAAGCGTATGAGGCCGGTCGCTTGGCCGTGGACAAGGCCGTCCGCGGCGAGAGCGGGTATATGATTAGCCTCCAACGGATGCCCGGCAAGAAATACCAGTGCGCTATGGGGATGGTGGCGCTGGGGAAGGTGGCGAACGCCCGCCGCACCGTCCCTGACGAGTTTATCAACACTGACGGCAATGACGTTACCCCCGCCTTCATCGACTGGCTCCGCCCGCTAATAAAGCCGGGGCTAGCGGAGTACGCCCGCCTGAAGAAAGTGCTGGTGGGGAAAAAGGTGGGATAAGACTGAGAAACTTTTAGCAAAAATGTTTGCAAAACTACGAGTCATACGGGCGGGCTGACAAGAAACATTTCTTGATACACCCTAGTGGCATAAATATCCGTCATGCCGGCGACGAAATCGCTGACAATTTGCTCTTCTAATTCTTCGACGGGATATTTCATATCCCTCAGGAACTCATAGAACACATTAACGGCTTCACCACGATAGCTTTTAATTTTTCTAGTACCACGTTTTGAAGACCTGAGCACATCTAGGAAAAGATAAAAGATGTCGGAAAGCATCTGGTCGATTCTAGGAACCTGACTGATTACTTTGGGGTTTTCATAGATGTTTTTCTTATTGAATTGATAAAGGGATTGTGCGGCGGAATAGGTTTCCGCGGAAAGAATGATGGCGTCTGTATTCCTGCTATTCTGTACGATATTATATATCAGCTTGCGAACTATTTCGCTATTGGCACTACCTAAGACGCGGGTGACTTCTAACGGTAATCTCTTGTGAGTGATTCCCGCCATAGTAGCGTCCTCAAAATCTCTCCCAAGATAGGCTATGACATCAGCGAATCTCACAACGCAAGCCTCCAAAGTCGAAGGCCGTTGCCGTCTCGCTGCTGACGGCCCAACCAGTTTTATGTCCTTTTTTCTATAGGGGCTAATATTCTGAACGAATTTTTCACCGCAATGACATGTTACACCGTCTCTTACTTCGTGCGTCAGATTTAGAGTCTGTCCTTCATGAAGAAATCGGTCAATAACGCGCAGACTTTGCGCTTCGTGTTTAAAAACAGAGAGATGGTTTCTTTTGTGTAACTGCTTTAGGATCTCCTCGCCAATATGACCGAAAGGCGGATGTCCGAGGTCGTGCGCCAGGGAAATAGCTTCAGCTAAGTCACCATTCAATCTTAAATGCTTGCATATCGTTTTTGAGATTGCCGCAACATGCAGTGCATGTTCAAGGCGAGTGCAAATGTGGTCATTTTTGGGAGCATAAAACACTTGTGCCTTGTTTCTTAGACGCCGGAAGGGCCAAGACTGAAGGATGCGATGAATATCACGTTCGAATTCAGTACGATTTGGGTCTGGTGTAAGATGGGTCTTTCTTCCTGCGGATTCAGTGCTTTTCTTAGCGTACTCTGATAATGAAGAACGCTCTAGTCGCGTAACTGAATCCAAGTAGGCCATTTAAGTCTGCCCGCTGATGAAGGTCGCATCTTTGTGCGACGAAGCAGATTTCGACCTAGTATTAACGTATTGTGAGAAGGCGAATGAAAGGGATTGTAAACTCGAATAGATGTTCTTACCGTTCTCACAGACTCCCCATACCATAAGATTTGGGCGATGTGGTTCATGGTCATTCGTACAATATGAGCGGAAATCCGTCAATATGCCAAATACTTTTTTCTTCAGAGCATAGGCATAGCCAAGTTCTATACATGTGCCACTGTCAGAGTCCTGACCGTCGAGGAGCGCAATAATAACATCAGCCGAATTAATCCTATCTATATCCAGATTGAATATGCATTCACGAGTCGGGCCTTTTCCTAGTTCACCACCGTCTCGGTGAGGGAGGAAAAAATCTCTGATTGGGTCAAGATTAGCTGCCTGCGCAAGACAATCTACCATCTTTTCTAGAAATTCACGCTCTGCCTGTGAGAATAGAGGCCCAGCCACGTAAACTAGATGAGTCATGATAATCTCCCCCTAAGTGCAGGGCACTAATTTTCTACTATTATTCCATAAACGGGGAGTCCATGCAAAGAGGGAACAAAAAAATATTTTGCACGAATACGAAACTATGAAAAAAAAGGCAAAGGGAAACACCTCCGTTTATTACCTACGGTCTCCTGTACTCAATCCCCTTAATCAGGATATAATCAAGCATTGGTTGGGAAAAAGGAAGAATGCTTGTTAACTTCGCCCCGTGTCGGGAGGGTTGCGCCGGAGGTTATTCTTGCATAACACCCAGAACAAATGAGCCTTTACATAACTCTAAAAACAATTCGTAGCTGATTAGCTTTGAATTGTTTCCCTTTTAGAACATTGTTGAGGCTAAAATCGCCCCAGGTTGTAAGGAGGAAGAGTGAACACTCGCGAACGCTACCTATCGGTGATGACCTTTGCGGAGCCGGGCAGTCTGAAATGGGAGTTCGGCTACTGGGCTGGGGCGTTGCGGCGATGGTATCGTGAGGGTTTGCCCCGCGACAAGGGCATTCCTGACCATCTTCCGGAAGGCAACGGCGTCTTCGCCGAGTGCGCCGGGTCAATTATCGGGCGCTATACCGACTATGACGTCCACAACTACCTCCATCTTGACCCCCACCTTGTCCGTGTGCCTCTGGAGATGGGCGCTTACCCCCAGTTCGAGGAAAAGACCATTGAAGACCACGGCGATTGGTACATCTGGCAGGACCCGATGGGCTGCTGGCGCAAGGACTTCAAGAGCCGCGCCAGTCTGCCCTCATTTGTCCGCGGCCCGGTGCGCACCAGAGAAGACTGGGAAAAATACAAAGCGGAGAGACTGAAACCCGTCATCAAAGGGAGACTGCCCGTCAACTGGGCCGACTTGGTCCGAAGCTACAAAACGAGGAACTATCCCCTCGCGCTCGGTCAGCTTCAGGGCTTCTTCGGCACGCCGCGTTCTCTCTTCGGCGTCGAGGAACTTCTTCTCAAATACTATGAAGACCCGGAACTCATGCTGGACATCAATGCCTACCTCGCCGATTTCTGGATTGCCCTCTTCGAGCCGGTTCTGCGGGAAGTCCAGGTTGATGCCATTCTCATCTGGGAGGACATGTGCTACCGCAGCGGCCCCCTGATTTCACCGGAGATGTTCCGCAAGTTCATTCTGCCCGGCTACAAGAAGGTAACCTCGTTTGTGCGCGAACAGGGCATCAGGGTTATCAACGTGGATTCGGACGGCGATGTGTGGAAGCTCATTCCTCTGTGGGTAGAGGGTGGCGTCACCGTCCTCTATCCCTTTGAGGTCGCCTCGGGGATGAATGTGGTCGAGGTGCGCGAGCGCTTCCCCAAACTCGGTATGATGGGCGGCATAGACAAAAGAGCGCTTATTGAGGGGAAGGCCGCTATCGACCGCGAACTGGAGGCCAAGATACCCTTCATGCTCAAGCGTGGCGGCTTCATCCCCACCATCGACCACCTCGTCCCGCCGGATGTCCCCTTTGAACACTTTAAGTACTACCGGGAAAAGCTGAACCGGATGATAGAGAAACAGACTACGGCCTGAAGAGAATGCTGGTGGGGAAGAAAGTGGGATAAGGGAGTCATAGCGCTAAGAGGTCTAATCAAGAATACCCACTGAATCCTAGGGGTCAGTCGCCCTTCTTTCGAAAGAGACTCTTGAATAGGCTCTTAAAATCCTTATCATTCTCAAGTTTTATGATATCTACCCCATAATTGCAGGAGTTGAGTAGGCGCTCGTTTATGAAGCTTTTCTTTCCCTGGCTGTCTTGGAATTCAAAGTAGGCAGCAAGAACTCGGATTCCTTGTTTGTTTAGAGCTCTTACGAGCGGGACAAAGTCCCCGTCTCCTGTAACAAAGACGGCCACGTCTATCTTCCCGTCAAGCCCAATCTGAAGGGCATCCACAGCCATAGCGACGTCTGTGCCTTTTTCTTCCGATTGTTGTGACATTGGCAAATACTTGGGCTCTATGCCGGCGTGCATGAGGTCGTGGTAGAGGTTACGGTCAAATCTCAACTGCTCTTCGGTTGGACTCTTGGCTGCAAAGAGTCCCTGATGCCAAGAAGCGTATACGACTTTGTAGCTAGAATATCCTTGCTCTTTCTGGCTTAAGAACGCCTCGAAGAAGGAATGGAGTGACTGGAATGATAGCCAGCCAAGTTGCCTGTCGTGGTAGAGATACCTTTGGGCATAAGCGAAGAACGAACCGTCATAGAATACGCCAATCCTGCAGATGGAATTGCTTACCATTGGTCACCTCGCTGCTTTGGCTACTCGAAACATCTTAGTTCTAAGATAAGGGTTCTTATTAATCGTGGTTGTTCTTCCACTACCTGAGACTCCCGATTTCGGGCGTTATTTTTGGTGGTTTCGGAGTTATTCTCGGAAGCCTTCTCTTGGACAATCTATACTTCGGAGCACGAATAGAAGGCTGTCTCGGTGCTATCTCTATTCTCGCCGTCTTTTCATAAGGCTGTTCACAAACGCCCTTCCAGTTACGGAATGGGAAATTAATCCCCGCCACTTCCGCAGGCGTCTTACCCTTCAAGGACATATGCGGTCGGAAGAAGTTGTAATGCACGAGCCACCCATCCATAAACGCCCTAGCTGTATCTACCCGTCTGAATCCCCTCATAACCTTCGTGCGTTCTTTGATAGTTCCGTGAAAACGCTCAATCAAATTAGTATTGACTTCAACGTCAAACGGGCTACCCTGCCTGTGTATCGTGTCTGCGCCAAAGGTTAGCTCTATGCCGTCTAGGTAGGCTCTCAGGCTATCCGTGTAAATCACTCTGGGTAGTTTACCCGTGCGCTCGTAGGCTTGCTTCATAAGAGCCTGTGCGTCCTTAGTGGTGCGGGTGAAGGACATATGGGAAGCAATCAGGAAGCGTGTCTTAGTGTCTATGATGTCCCAAAACCAGACATTCTTGCCGTCTATGTCCAGCACGGTTTCATCGGCTACCCACAGCCTGCCGACTTCAGGCTTATAGTTCTGGGCTTCTTTTGTGGCTAGGTCGGTAAACCGTCTTGCCCAGTTATAGACTGAGCCTGTTGAAATGTAGTTATCATCCTGCTGTATTAAATTCCTGCGGATTTCATTCTCACTCATACCCTCATAGTACATATTCAGAACATCGGCTATGACTTTGGTACCCGTCTGCATTTTTGGGATAGTATCTGTGGCCACGAACTTGCGGTTACAGGCCTTGCAGAAGTAACGCTGTATTCCTTTAACCTGACCGAATTTGATGATGTGGTCGGATTGGCAATATTTACAATTCATTTTTCACGCTCCAATTTCTGTCTTCTTACTCCATTCTGATTCCCACATCTTTTCAAACACAGACTTAATGTTATCAAAGGCTACTTTATTGTCCCGACGATAAACTAAATAGTTCTGCCACACCTCGCTACGACCATAGAACTGTATTTCTACTCTAGCCCACGCATTCCTAGAATCAGGGTCACCAATTGTAATGCTATGCGTGAAAGGAGCATCATACCATCTAACTTCTGTTCCCGCTTTACTAAACACACGCTCTCCAAACCTAATATTCGATATTACTTCAGTAGGGTCTCCCCATCCAGCTATTTTTGCGTACTTATTCAATTCAACGTTATCAGGGTTTCTCAGCAATAGCCGTTTCACTTTTCTTAGCAAGGCTTCAGGAGAATGTGCTACGATTGTGCCAGAAGTCCAACAAGCCCAAACAACATCAGAATTTTCTAACTCGTAATCAATACCACCATATTTACTCGCTAAACTCCGGCGTGTAGTATAAAAGCCTGTTAGTTTATCAGTTCCCACGTTGACCAAGCGGATTTTTCCTCGTATAACCAAAGGTAATCGTCTATACAATTGTAGCCAAACCTTACTAGGGATAAGATTTGCCACCAGTAATGCAATCCCAATCACTATCAAGCACGACCACCAGAAATCGGAACTTAAACTATCAAGACGAAACCATTTACTCCAATTCTCTAAATCATTTCGAAAACCGCCTATTCCTATGATAGTCATAACAAACCCCCATATTGATTTAATAATTTTCCACATATAACACCCCCTAGCTGTTTTCTAAGGGGATTATACCACCTACCAAGAATGATTAAAAGGAGGCCCGGTTGTTTGTTGCAGTAACTATCGAAAGCGACACGGTCGATTACCCTGGCCTCTTTTGGTAAGCATAAGGCGACCTTCCTCCTTAAGCCAGGCTCTTGCGAATTCTAAATGCCGCCAGGGTCAGAGTAACTACTCCCATTGCCGCTAAAATCACAGCTTCCTGCCAGAGGTATTCTATGCCTATCCCTTTGACCACGATGCCCCGCACTATTCGCAGGTAATAGGTCAGCGGCAGGGCGGCAGAGACCCACTGGGCAATCCGGGGCATTGACTCAATGGGGAAGAAAAAGCCGCTGAGGATGACGCTGGGCAGCAAGAGAAATATGCTTGCCTGCATTGCCTGGAACTGTGTCCGGGATATTGTTGAGATGAAGAGCCCGATACCCAGGGAGAACATAAGGAATAGTGCTGTTAGAGCCAGGAGCAGGAGGAGATTACCACGGATTGGCATGTTGAATACGAGTACCGCCGTGGTCAGGATGAGGGTTACCTGCGCGTACGCAATGATGATATAAGGAATGAGCTTGGCGATGATGAGCTCGCCCCGACGTATGGGAGTGATGTTAAGCTGTTCAATCGTCCCCTGCTCACGTTCACGGACTATAGCGAAGGCGGTGAGCATCACGGTGAGCATCTGCAGGATAAGCCCCACCAGCCCGGGGAGGTAAAAAATTGAGCTCTGGATTGCTGGATTATACCAGACTCTGGATTCATGGGAAATCGGCAGGTGGACTGCTCTGCCCTGGGTGGTACTGAGAATCTCTGCGCCTTTTGACTGAATGATGAGGCTGGCATTTGCCATCGCCTGGACGCTCATGGAGGGGTTAGAGCCATCAGCAAAGAACTGCACCTGCGCCGTCTCACCGCGATGCAGGTCCTGAGAATACTCAGGCGGAATCACGAGCGCGGTCTTCGCTTTGCCTGACTCAACGCGGTTGGTAATATCCTCATAGCTCGTTGCGTAGTACTTTACCGTGAAGAACTCAGTCTGATTGAAGCTTTCAATAAGCTCGCGGCTTTCCGTCGTGTTGCTCGCATCCCAGACAACCATTGCGATATTCTTTATGTCCGTGCTCAGGGCATAGCCGAAAAGACTCATCTGAATGATTGGTATGGCTATGACCATGGCCATGGTACGCCGGTCACGCCTGAGCTGGATGAATTCCTTGACGATAATGCTGATGATTCTCTGCCACATAGCTAGCCTCCCTGCTGGTTAGTGATGAGAGTGCTCTGCTCCTCCATGAGCGCAATAAACACGTCTTCCATGTTAAACGGTATGCGGTTGATGCCGTGTAATGTGACGCGAGCCGACTCTAAAAGGCTTCTGATTTTTGGCGAGGCAATTGCGGCATCGTCAACGACAACATGGACTGCGCTGCCGAAGAGGCTTGCCTGCCGATAGCGCGAGTCTGCCGAGAGAAGTTCCAAAGTCTTTGTAAAGTCAGAGCTGACGATTTCAATAAGTTCGCCTTTCACTGAGCCTGTCTTTAGCTGGAGCGGACTGCCGATGGCAATGAGCTTTCCCTGGTACATCAGCCCCAGCCGGTGGCAGTGTTCTGCTTCATCCATGTAGTGCGTGGTGATAAAAATGGTCGTGCCCCGGTCAGCAAGCTCCTGAATCAGCTCCCAGAAGGAGCGACGGGAAAGCGGGTCAACTCCTGCCGTAGGCTCATCCAGAAAAATCACCTCCGGGCTATGAATGATGGTACACCCGAGGGCTAAGCGCTGTTTCCAGCCGCCGGAAAGCGCACGGGGTAATGCTTTCTCTTTACCCTTCAGCCCCGCCATCTCCAGCACCCACGCCTTCCTTTCTTGAAGCCGTGATGCCGTCAGTCCATACAGCTTGCCGTAGAATGTGATGTTTTCCCCTACAGAAAGGTCGGAAAAGAGCGAGAATTTCTGGGACATGTAGCCAATCCGCGCTTGCGCTTTGTCCGCTTCTTTTGCCATATCGTGGTGGAGAACGCTCACGGTGCCGGAGGTCGGCTCAAGAAGCCCGGTTATCATGCGGATGGTAGTGGTCTTGCCTGACCCGTTGGGCCCCAGAAGCCCGAAAATTTCACCCCTCCGCACCTCAAAGTTCACGCGGTCCACCGCAGTAAAATCGTCAAACTTGCGTGTCAGGTCGGAGACGCGCACAGGAACATCGCTCCGTCTGGTTTGCTCCGTTATGCCGTTCTGTACGTTGTTTACCGGATGCCCCGTGGGTGTCTCCTCAAGACCGGTAAGCCTGGTCACAAAGACATCTTCCAGGCTGGGCGTTATCTGATTCATGTCCTCAACTTTGATGGACTGCTGCTCAAGGGCAGATTTGATTTCGGGGATTTGTCTTTTCGCCTCCTTGACCATAACGTGAATCGTATCGCCGAACAGCTGCGGCGCGCCGGTTGAGGCTATCTGTTTAAGAACGGACACTGATTTTCGCAGTGGATGCGCCCTGACTACTAGCAGTTCATCAGTCAGTTCAGCTTTCAGGTTCTGAGGCGTATCGCAGGCGATGATTTGCCCGTGATGGATAAGCGCCACCCGGTTGAAGCGCTCCGCCTCATCAAGGTAGGGGGTTGACACCAGAATAGTGATTCCCCTGGCGAGAAAGCCGGAGATTATTTTCCAGAAATCGCGGCGGGAAACGGGGTCTACGCCTGTCGTCGGCTCATCAAGGAAAATGACCTCAGGCTCATGGATAAGGCTACAAGCCAGCGCCAGCTTTTTCTGCATACCTCCGGAGAGATGTTCGGCATGGCGGGTACGGAACGGCTCGAGGCGGCAGAACTTCAAAAGCTCGCTCTTACGCTGTTCCCTCACCTCGCGGGGCAGGCTGCGCAATCGGGCGAAGAAGTCCAGGTTCTCCTCCGCGCTGAGGGTGGGGTACAGGTTAAACCGCTCTGACATGTAGCCGATGCGCTCTTTAATCCGCTCCGACTCTTTTACGATGTCCATCCCCAGGACTTTTGCTTCACCGCCGGAGGGTGGCGTCAGCGTGCACAGCATACGGATGGTCGTCGTCTTGCCCGCGCCGTCAGCCCCCACCAGCCCGAATATCTCTCCGCGTTCCACCCGCAGGTCCAGCCCGCGCACGGCGTGGACGGTGTCATACTGTTTCTGAAGCCCCTTAGCCTCAATCACTGAGTTCGCCACGATAGTCCAGCCTTTCTACTTGCCGCCGGGAGTGACCACAATTCTGGTATCTGCCGGCATGCCCGGTTTCAGCTTCTGCCCCGGGTTAGCCAGCGAGATTTTGACGGCAAAGACCATCTTTTCTCTTTCCTCTTTCAATTGGACGTTCTTGGGGGTAAAGAGGGCTCGCGGTGAGATGTAGGTTATGGTGCCGGAAAAAGTCTCTCCGGGGTAGGAGTCCACCGAGACCAGTGCTTTCTGTCCCAGCTTGACCAGCCCGATTTTGCTTTCCGGAACATAGGCGGTGAGGGTAACGTCCGCAAGCTGAGTAATGGTGAGGATGGATGCGCCGGGCTGGGCAATTTCTCCCACCTCAGCATGGCGCGCCGCCACAACCCCTGATACCGGAGCAATGGCGGTGAGCTTGGGCAGCTGGACCCTGATGACTTCAAGAGCCGCCTCCGCCTGTTCCAGTTGCTTCTTTGCCGCCTCGGCCGCCGCAACCGCCTCCTGATAGGCAGTGTTCGTTTGCTCTACGGCATTCTTGTTGTTCCACATCAGGCTTGCCAGGGTTTTACTGGCACTGGCATAGCGGAGCTCGGCGGCGGGGATATCAACGTAGGTTATCAGCTGTTTCTGGTAGTCCCGCGCCAGTTTGGCTTGCGCCAGTTCGCCTTCTGCGGGCAGGACTTCCTTGTTTGTATAGTATTTTGCGACGAGCCCCAGCGCTTCGTAGCTGAGCAGGTTGTCAAGCATCTTCTTGGCGGTATCCACGCGGACCTGCGCGGTGGACAGCCGCCACTCCTTGTCTATTTCGTTGACTCGCATCCGGTTCAGCTCCGCCAGTTCTACCTCGTTCTGAGCGGCGATGATTTGTGTGTCCTTTTCCAACGGATTGCGCTGTTTTTCGAGGGCCGTCTCCCAAACTAGCTTAGCTCTGTCCTGCGCGACGAGTGCCTGCTGGAGGCGTGCCCTGGCTAATGCCACATTTGTCTCGGCTTGCTTTTCCTGGGCTTTGAGGAGTGAGTCATCAAGTCTCACGAGGAGAGCTCCCGCTTTCACGCTATCTCCTTCACCAGCCGCAATTTCAACGATACGTCCGTTCATTTCCAGGGAGATGGCGGTGTCAGTGGCTTCAATGAACCCGGAGGTGACAATGTCTGCTGAAGACACTGTGGAATTGGCGCCTGGCCCCCACCACAGTCCCCCACCCACAATGACCACAATCACGGCTAAAATGATGAGCTTTCTCCTGTTCATGCCTGCCCTCCTCTAGTATAATCACAACTTTGAAAGTGTGCGTACTCACCGCAGTGATAAAACCCAGATTTCATAGACACCAGTTCGGTCTGATACGAACTATTCTTTTCCCATCCGGACTCCAAGAGGGAGCGGAATCATAAGGTAATTGAGTTGCTAACTGCCTTTGATTGCATCCGCTGCTATCCACTGACCTGCCCCCGAAAGTGGTACCAACTACTGGGTTAGAGTTACCGGCATTTTGGCTTCGAATGTGCAACTGGCCCTGCTAGATTGAAAGAGCGAAGGCAAATTCAAAAGTTCTGCCTATCATCACCCCGGCTCCACTTTCTCCAAACTCCTCCCAAGACCCCCTCCGGGAACTCTCATTTCCCTGTTTGGTGAAGAAAGCAGGCGGCGGTTAGCTCTCAGTACTTCGTGCCTACTCAGCGGACAAGGTATGAATCTCGAAGAGTAGCGATTTCTTGCCCGTCACCAGCAGTTGCTCAAGATACCGGAATCTTGAGCTAATGACGCGGAGCAGGCTGTTGGTGACCTCCAGACCGATATGCGGGCTTTCCTGAAACAGCCGGCGGAGTTCCTCACCCCGGATGCTGAGAATCGTGGAAGGACTCTTGCAGATGGCGGTCAGTGAGAAAACGTGGGGCGGCACCAGGGCGGGCCAGCCGAAAATTCCCCCCTTGCTGATGGAACAGATGACGGCCCGGGCGGGCACATACGATGATGTGCCCGCCCCCTTAATCAGAAGGTCTATTTGTCCCTCTTCCAGCACATAGAGGCGCGCCGCCTCTTCCCCCGCCCGGAAGACTATTTCCTCCGCCTGGTAGCTCCGGCACTCGCAGGAAGGCAAGTCCACAATCCTCTGCAGGTCAGTATCATCCAGTCCCACAAATATCTCGCATCGTTTCAGAATGCCAATAATCGCCACGTGCCCTTCCCTCACACCTGAAATCTCCACTTACGGTCCGACCACCCGTTTCTGTTGGTTATTGTAGCACATTCTAAGGGCCGACTTCACCAGTAAACGCGCCGTGATGAGTAGCCGGGCGCCACTCTAAATCCGACCGTAGAGTAAAGATGGCAGTTGCAAAGAAGTAACATACGCCGTAAAATGGTGAAAATGTTCGACCGACACAGCATACACGGAGTCGTCCGCCACCCCGGTAGCCCACGGCCATTTCATTACCGCCTGAATATGGAGGTCCCACCACGAGAATGAACATCGTCGACCTGGTGAAACAGGGCAAGTTTGTTGTCTGCGCCGAGGTTGGTCCGCCCAAAGGGGTCGATATCAAGGAGCTGATGGAGACCGCGGAGCTGATGCGGGGCAAGGTGGACGCTCTCAACGCCACCGACCAGCAAAGCTCGGCGATGAGGCTTGGCTCCCTGGCGGTCTGCCACCTTCTCAAGGATAAAGGGCTGGAGCCTGTTTTCCAGATAACCTGCCGCGACCGCAACCGTATCGCCCTGCAGTCTGACTTGCTCAGCGCCCGTGTTCTGGGCATCGAGAATGTGCTCTGCCTCACCGGCGACCATGTTTCGCTCGGCGACCATCCTCAAGCCAAACCGGTCTTTGACCTCGATTCGGTATCGCTTCTGCAGGCGGCCCGCCAGCTCGAAACTGGGAAGGATATGGCCGGGAAAGAACTCACCGGCGCGCCTAAGTTTTGCCTCGGCGCCGTGGTCTCCCCGGGCGCCGACCCCGTGGAACCGCAAATACTCAAGATGGAGACAAAGGTGAAAGCCGGAGCCGAGTTCTTCCAGACCCAGGCCGTCTATGAGCCACATAAGTTCGAGGAGTTCATGAAAGCCATCGCCCACCTGAAGGTGCCGGTGATGGTGGGTATTGTCTTGCTGAAGTCGGCCGGTATGGCCCGCTTCATGAACCGGAATGTCGCCGGGGTGCATGTGCCCGACAATCTGATTGAGGAGATGGAAAAAGCCCCCGACCGTGCCAGGAAGAGCATCGAGATTGCGGCTCGACTTATCACGGAGATGAAACCTTTTTGCCAGGGGGTACACATCATGGCTATCGGCTGGGAGAAGAAAGTCCCCGAGGTGTTGAATGCCGCTGGACTATAGCGCCCGCCTGCCGAAGCCTCGTGCGGCGGGCAGGCGACTCCCCGCCGGAGCGATAACTGATAGCTTGCACGCGTCACCCGAGAATTTTACGGGAATGGAGTTGTGCGGATGGCCAGTGACCCACGGAGACAGCCCGGGAAAGAAAGGCGCGAGCTGACACCGGAAGAGGCGGCGCTAATCCTCAGAATCGGTGTCTTCGTTAAGATGCGATGGCTGGCGATTGCCGGCGTTCTCATCGCCAGCCTGCTGGCAACCCAGGTGTTCCACATCAGGTTCTCCTTGCTCCCCATCTACCTCATTTGTGCCCTCATGGCCCTGTACAACCTCTATTTTTTGTATCAGGCCCGAAGCATCAAAACCGAGAGCGTCCGCCCGCCAACCGGTGACCAGGCCGGGTCGATGACGCGATTGCTGACCATACCCAAAGCCTCGTCGCCGCTGGTGGAAAAAGCCCAGGCGATTGGCAACATCCATATCATCGTTGACCTGGGAATATTCATCGTTCTCCTCCATTTTACGGGCGGCATAGAGAACCCCTTCATTTTCTATTTTATTTTCCACGTCATTCTGGCCGGGATACTACTGCATTACCGCGTGGCTTACGCCATTGCTACCGCCGCCATAGTACTGGCGGTTCTGCTGGTGGGGCTGGAATACGCCGGAATAGTCCCTCACGTCCACCTGGAAGGATTTGTCTCCGCCGACCTCTACAAAGAAGAGTCCTACATCCTGGCGGTCCTCGTTGCGCTGGCCACCTGTCTCTATGGTTCAGCCTACATGGTCACCAGTATCTCGGGGGAGTTGCGGAAACGACAGCGCGAGCTGGTCACGCTCCAGCAGGAGGGTCTCGCCAAGAAAACCGAAGAGCTTGAGACCGCCAGCAAAGAGTTGGTCCAGCTGGAAGAAGGCCGGAAGCAATTGCTCCGCTTTCTGGGGATAGCCTCCCACGACCTGAAGGCGCCGCTGGCGGCCGTGCAGAGCTATCTCCAGCTGATGCTCAAAGGTTTCACCGGCGAGTTCACGGACAAGCAGAAACAGATGCTGGAGAGAAGCAGCATCCGCATCGCCCAGCAGTTGAAGCTAATCAGCGACCTGCTGGACATCTCGCGGATTGAGGCCGGCCAGATTGTGAGCGAGATGGAGGAGATAGTCTACTTGCAGGTAGTGGAGGACTCTCTGGAAACACTGCGGAACCAGGCGGCCGAAAAGAGAATAAGCCTGCTTACCCAGTTGCCCGCCAGCTTGCCCCGTCTCAAGGCTTCCGGTGCCCGCCTGCAACAGGTGCTCACCAACCTGCTTGGCAACGCCATCAAGTTCACCCCCGAAGACGGCGAAGTCAAAGTGAGAGTAACCGTGCGCGAGGGGGACATTCACACCGAGGTTATGGACACTGGCACCGGCATTTCGCCGGAGGATATGCCCAAGCTATTCCAGGACTTCCACCGCGGCAGCGACAAAGAGAAATCGGGCACCGGACTGGGGCTTTCTATCGCGCGAAGAATTGTGGAGGCTCACGGCGGGAAAGTCTGGGCAGAAAGCCCTAATCCGGAAGACGGAAAGGGGCGGGGCGCCAAATTCACCTTCGTCCTGCCCAGGAGCCTGGTTATCCCCGGTGAAGAGGCGCCGAAATCATCTACGGCGAAGAAAACTGAGTGAAGCCAGCGCAATGTCTCCGAAACAGTCGCCAATTTGAAATTCGATACAGTCCCATCCTATAATCTTAAATAGACGGAGGTAGAAATGGCGAAGAAGAAAATCCTGCTCGTCGATGATGACCCGGACATAAGAGACGTCCTGACCATGATTCTGGAATCGCGCGGTTATCAGACAGTCAGCGCCTCCGACGGACTCGAATGCTTAGCCGCGCTGAGGGCAGAAAACCCAGACCTGATACTGCTAGACCTCCTTATGCCCAAGATGGACGGCTTCGCCGTGCTCAAAGAGCTCCACGAAGAGAAGTGGGCACAGTACAAGGGAATCCCCATCCTCATCCTGAGCTCCATCAGGGAAGGCGCCAGCCGCCGGCGCTGGGAACTGGAAACCGCTCTTGAGCTGGATATTGATGACTATATTGAGAAGCCGATTGAGCCGGACACGCTGTTGCAGAGGGTTGAAAGGCTCCTGAGTCAAAAGAAGTAGCCTCATTGCCACGGATGACGGAGGTAGCAAAATGACCTCGAAAGCTAGAATCCTGGTAATCGATGACGACACCGATTTTGTCGAGGCGACCCGGACCGTTCTGGAAAACGGGCCTTATGAGGTAATTATCGCCTACGATGGCGATGAGGGATTTCGCAAGGCGAAAGAAGAGAAGCCGGACCTGATTATTCTGGATATTATTATGCCGGGTAAGGACGGCTTCGTGGTGGCTCAGCAGCTCAAGGCTGACCCGAAACTGCGCCAGATTCCCCTGCTGATGCTAACCAGCTTCTCGGAGAAGGGAGCTTACAGCTCGATTCCCTTCCGGGGCGGACTTACCCTTGAAGCGGAAGATTATATTGACAAACCGGTCAGCCCGGAGGAACTGCTGAAGCGTGTCAAGAAGCATCTCCGCGGAACGGACTGACCTCGATTCGATTGTACCAACCCTCGCGGAAAGCCGTCCAGGTTCGCCTGCAGATTTGACCAACCGGAAACAAGGGCGGGCCCCTGCAATGTCTGAGGGCGGTGGTGGGGTAGAAAGGATACGGACAAATGACGGCTACGCCGGTCGCGCTTAAGATAGTCCCCAATCCCTCCCTGCGCAAGCGGGTCGAGGAATTGAGCGGGCAAAAGGTCGCCGCCTGTTTCCAGTGCCAGAAATGCACTAACGGCTGCCCCCTCACCTTTGCCATGGATATTCTGCCTCACGAGCTGGTCCGTTACCTGCACCTGGGCCTGGAAGATGAGGTCCTGCGCAGTCGCACCATCTGGGTCTGCGCTTCCTGCCAGACGTGCAATACCCGCTGCCCTAATAACATCGATATCGCCCACATTATGGACATACTGCGGCAGATGTCCCGGCGGAAGGGAATCGAACCATCGCTCAAGAATGTCCCGGTCTTCCACACCGCTTTCCTGTCGTCGATTAGACGGCACGGGCGGGTGCACGAAGTGGAGATGGCGGCGGAATACACCCTCCGGAGTGGTGGTCTCCCGGCTCTGCTCAAGCAGGTCGGTCTGGGTATGACGATGTTCGCCAAAGGTAAAATCAAGCTCCTTCCGGCGAGGCTGCGCCATAAGAGCCAAGTCAAAGACATCTTCCGGAAGACGGAGGAAAAACGCTGATGCGGCAGGTATCTTACTATCCCGGCTGCACGGTTGATGGCACCTCCCGGGAATATGGCGAGTCCATCAGGGCAATCGCCGGGGCAATTGGCCTCGAACTGAGGGAACTGGAGGACTGGAACTGCTGCGGCGCCTCTTCAGCGCACGCCACCAGCGACGAGCTTGCCTTCGCTCTGCCGGCGCGCAACCTAGAAATCGCCGATAAGGCAGGACTCGACCTACTCGTCCCCTGCGCCGCCTGCTACTGGCGGCTCAAGACCGCCGAGAAGACCCTGCGCGAGAACAAGACCGGCGTCTCTTTCCGGGGCGATTTCCACGTCAAGCACCTCGCCAGCTTCATCTGGGAAGACGTGGGCGAGAAAGTCATCAGAGAAAAGGTAAGAAAACCCCTGAGTGGACTTAATCCCGTCTGCTACTACGGCTGTCTTATCACCCGACCGCCGAACGTCACCGGGGCCAGCGACCCGGAGAACCCGGAGTCGATGGACAACCTGATGCGGGCTATCGGCGCCGATGTCAGGGACTGGTCTTACAAGACCGATTGCTGCGGGGCTGGTCACAGCCTCACCCTGCCGCCGGTGGGTAGAAAGCTGATTCAGAAGCTCCTCGATATGGCCATTGAGGCCGGCGCTGACTCTGTTGTGACCGCCTGCCCAATGTGCCAGTCCAATCTTGACTCGCATCAGAAAGAGATTTCTCTGGAAAGCGGCAAGAACTACCATATCCCCGTTTTCTATTTCACCGAGCTGATGGGCATTGCCTTCGGCGACCCGTCAGCGGAAAAATGGCTTTCCCGGCACACGGTTGACCCGAGGCCGCTCCTGCGGCAAAAAGGGCTGCTGTAAAGGATGTCTATGAGCAATAACGGCAACGGCAAGAAGCCAAACCAGAATAAAATAGGCGCGGTGATGGTGGTTGGGGGCGGCATCGCCGGCATGCAGTCCGCCCTGGACCTGGCCAACTCCGGATTCAAGGTCTATCTGGTTGAGGAGACGGCAGCTATCGGCGGCCGGATGGCCCAACTGGATAAGACCTTCCCCACCAACGACTGCTCGATGTGCATGATTTCCCCCAGGCTGATTGAGGTGGGCAAGCACCTCAACATCGAGATTCTGTCCAACTCTCAGGTCGAGTCGCTGGAAGGCGAAGCCGGCAATTTCAAGGTCAAGGTCGCTCAAAAACCCCGCTACATCGACCTCCAGAAATGCAGTTCCTGCGGCGACTGTGTTGAAGCCTGTCCGGTCGACCTAATCAACGATTTCGAGCAGGGTCTGTCCACCCGCAAAGCGATTCACAAGCGCTATTCCCAGGCAATACCGAGCGCCTACGGGATAAGCAAGACGGCGCGGCCGCCCTGCAAGCTGACCTGTCCCGCGGGGTGCAACGGGCAGGGCTACGTTGCCCTCATCGGCAAGGGGAAGTACCTTGAAGCCTACAATCACATCATGCAGTGGATACCTCTGCCGGCGGTGCTCGGCAGAATCTGCCACCACCCGTGCGAGCAGAAATGCAATCGCAGCGAGGTTGACCAGCCCGTCGCCATCGCTCCTTTGAAGAGGTTTGCCGCCGATATTGTCCGCCAGAAAAGGCAAGAAGGTTCGATTCCGCCAGAGACCAAGCCAGTCATCGACCCGGCCAAGCCTAAAGTCGCCGTCGTTGGCGCGGGACCGTCAGGCCTAACCTGCGCCCACGACCTGCTCAAGCTCGGCTACCCGGTCACTATTTTCGAAGCCAGCTCCCAGCCCGGCGGACAGCTCTGGTCGGCGATTCCCAAATACCGCCTGCCCAAGGACGTGCTCGCCGCCGATATCAAAGACATTATAGATATGGGGATAGAGCTGAGGCTCAATACGCCCATCAACGGCAAGCCCTCGCTGGACGACCTGAAGGCGCAGGGCTACCAGGCATTTTACCTGGCAATCGGCGCGCAGAAGAGCCGCAGCCTGCCTATTCCCGGCATAAACGCGCCGCAGGTCCTGCTGGCGCTCGACTTCCTGCGTGATGTCAACCTGGGCAAGGAAGTCAAACTCGGCGACCGCGTCATCGTTGTCGGCGGCGGCAACGTGGCGATGGACGTGGCCCGGACGGCACGACGGCTGGGCGCTAAAGAAGTCCATGCCGTGTGTCTCGAATCGTCTAAAGAAATGCCCGCCCACCCCTGGGAGATTGAGGAAGCCCGCGAAGAGGGCGTCCAGATAGAGAACTGCTGGGGTCCCCGGCAGATAACCACCAGCGACGGCAAAGTGACCACAGCCGAATTTGAGAAATGCACCTCGGTCTTTGATAGCCAGGGCAAGTTCAATCCCACTTTCGACAAATCAGTAACGACCAAGTTTGGTGCCGATACCGTTATTATCGCCATCGGCCAGGCGACGGATACCGCCGCGCTGTCCGGGAAAAGCACTATCAAGACCACCCGGAGCGGGTTCGTCATTGTCGACCTGCTCACCCTGGCCACCGACGAGGCAGGCATTTTCGCCGGCGGCGACGGCGTCACCGGACCGAAGTCGGCGGTGGAAGCCATCAAACACGGGCATGAAGCCGCCATATCCATCGACCGCTACCTGCGAAAAGTTGACCTCAAAGAGAACCGGGAACTTAAGAAAGAAGACCCGGCCCTCCTGCCGGAAGGAAAGCACCAGAAGAAGGCGCGCCTGCACGCCGCCAGGATTGCCTTGGACAGAAGGGTCGCCAGCTTCGATGAGATGGAGGCGACGCTCACTGAAGAGGCCGCCCGGAAAGAAGCGGAGAGGTGCCTCGACTGCGGCCTGTGCAGCGAGTGTCTGCAATGCGTGGCCGTCTGCCAGGCGAAAGCCATCGACCACACGATGACCGAGAAAACGCTGGAGTTTGAGGTGGGTTCGGTGGTGCTGGCGCCGGGTTTCGAGCCGGTTGATGCCCGAATCAAGGGGGAGTACGGCTATGGCCGGATGCCCAACGTGGTTACCAGCACCGAGTTTGAGCGCATCCTGTCCGCCTCCGGACCATTCCAGGGCAAGGTGCTCCGCCCGTCCGATGGCAAGCACCCGATGAAGATTGCCTGGATACAGTGCGTCGGCTCGCGGGATGAGACCTGCGGCAAAGACTACTGCTCTTCGGTCTGCTGTATGTATGCCACAAAAGAGGCGATTATCGCTCGCGAGCATGAGAGCGCCATTCAGCCGACAATTTTCTATAACGACCTGAGGGCATTCGGCAAGGGCTTTGAGCGATATTACGAGTCGGCCAAAAACAAGTTTGGCATCCGTTATGTCAAGAGCATCCCATCTGCGGTCAAAGAGCTGCAGCAGACCAAGAACCTGCTCCTGGAATACCTCGGCAAAGACGGCGAGAAAGTCCCGGAAGAGTTCGATATGGTCGTGCTTTCCGTAGGTCTCCAGCCGTCGGCGAGCACGAAGGGACTGTCCGAGAAACTCGGCATCGCGTTGGACCGGTTCGGTTTCTGCTGGCCGGAAGAGCTGGCGCCCAATATCACCTCGCGCGACGGCGTCTATGTCGCCGGCGCTTTTGGCGCGCCGATGGATATTCCGGAATCGGTGATGAGCGCCAGCAGCGCCGCCTGTCTCGCCTCGCAGGATATTGCCGGAGCCCGCGGCACGATGGTCAAGGCAAAAGAGTACCCGCCGGAGACGGACATCGACCACCAGGAACCCCGCGTCGGGGTCTTTGTCTGCCGCTGCGGCGTCAACATTGCCCGCGTCGTCGACGTGCCCGGTGTGGCGGAGTACGCCCGCACCCTCCCCTACGTCGTCCACGCCGAAGAGAACCTGTATACCTGCTCCACGGACACGCAGACTAAGATTATCAACGCCGTCAAAGAGAAGGGACTGAACCGCGTGGTGGTGGCATCCTGCAGCCCGCGCACCCACGAGCCGCTCTTCCAGGACACCATCCGCGAGGGCGGCTTAAACAAGTACCTCTTCGATATGGCCAATATCAGGGACCAGTGCTCCTGGGTGCATGCCACCCACATGCCAGAAGCGACCGATAAAGCCAAGGACCTGGTTCGGATGGCGGTCGCCCGCGCCGCCACCCTATCGCCGCTCCGTGAGTCGCGGGTGGACATCAAACGGCGGGGGCTGGTTATCGGCGGGGGACTATCTGGGATGACCGCCGCCCTGGAGCTGGCGCGGCAGGGTTATGAGACCGTCCTGGTGGAAAAAGAGAAGGAGCTGGGCGGCAACCTGCGGCGTATCCACTACATGGCCGGCGGCGGCGACCCCCAGGCATTGCTCGCTTCCCTGTTGAAACAGATTTTCGAAGAGCCGAAGATAACCGTTTCTGTCAACTCCGAGGTCAAGAGCTTCTCCGGATTCATCGGCAACTACACGACGGAGTTGGCCACTCCCGCCGGACCAAAGTCGATTGAGCACGGCGCCGTCATTGTCGCCATCGGGGGCACGGAGTATAAGCCCGCCGAGTACCTTTACGGCAAGAGCGATAAAGTGCTCACCCAGCTTGAGCTGGAGAAGAAAATCGCTGAGGGCAACGAGGCGACCAGAAAACTGAACTCGGTGGTTATGATACAGTGCGTCGGCTCGCGCGAGGGCGAGCATATGTATTGCAGTCGCGTTTGCTGCACCCAGGCGGTCACCAACGCCCTCAAGCTGAAAGAGCAGAACCCGGACGCGGAAGTCTATGTCCTCTATCGCGATATCCGCACCTACGGCATGAATGAGCTCCTCTACCGCGAAGCCCGCAACAAAGGGGTGACTTTCATCCGGTATGAGCTGGAGAAAAAGCCCGAGGTCAGCCAGGAAAACGGCAAGCTGAAGGTAAACGTGTTTGACTCAATGCTCGGCGCGGACATCTCGCTTGAGCCGGACCTGGTGGTGCTGAGCGCCGCTATCCGTCCGCCGGCAGGCGTCGAGAAATTTGCCCGTACCTTGAAACTGCCCCTCACCCAGGACAAGTTCTTCATGGAAGCCCATATGAAACTGCGCCCGCTGGACTTCATCAACGACGGGATGTACCTTTGCGGGCTGGCCCACTCGCCGAAGTCGGTCTCGGAGTCGATTGTCCAGGCGAGGGGTGCGGTATCGCGGGCGGTGACCGTTCTCTCTAAGCCCTATCTTATGGTGGGCGGCATCGTCTCGGTGGTGGACGCGGACAAGTGCGTTGCCTGCCTCACGTGCGTGCGCTCCTGCCCCTTTGACGTGCCCAGGATAAACAACGAAGGCGTTGCCCAGATTGAGGCGGCGGCCTGCCAGGGCTGCGGTATCTGCGCCAGCCTCTGCCCGCGTAAAGCGATTAAGTTACAGCACTACTCTGACGACCAGGTAACGGCCAAGATTAGCGTGCTGTGTGCCCATTAGTGAGAAAGGAGATGACGATGACCGAAAACAACGAGCCAAAGGTGGTCGGCTTCTGCTGTCACTACTGCGCTTATTCGGCGGCGGACCTGGCCGGCTCGATGCGTCTCGAGTATTCGCCCAACGTACGCATCGTGAAGCTGATGTGCACCGGAAAGGTGGACACGCTCCATTTGCTCAAGGCTTTTGAAGAAGGCGCTGATGCCGCCTTTGTCGCTGGCTGAGAGGAGGGCGATTGCCATTTCCTGGAAGGAAATCTGAGAGCGAAAAAGAAAGTAGAACAGGCCAAGAAGCTGCTGAAAGAAGTCGGCATTGAGCCTGAGCGTATCGAGATGTTTAACCTGGGCGCTTCTGACGCGACCAAGTTTGCCGCCGCCTGCAACGAGATGACGGAAAGGGCCAAGCGCCTGGGTCCCAGTCGCCTGAAGAAGGAGAGAGTGAAGCCATGATTGTCGCCGAAAGAAAACCGTTCGATGAGATAAAGGAAAAGGTCAAGGGCCAGAAGAAGTTGCTCGTGCTCGGCTGCGGCACCTGCGTCAGCGTCTGCCAAGCCGGGGGGGAGAAAGAGGTCGGCCTGCTGGCGACACAGCTGAGAATGGTCAACAAGGCCGATGGCACCGAGGTCGAGATTGGCGAAATCACCATCCAGCGCCAGTGCGATAGAGAGTTCATCGAGCCAATAATGGAGAAGGCAAAGCAGTATGACGCGGTACTATCGATGGCGTGCGGCGCCGGCGTCCAGCTTATGGCCGAGCTCCTGGAGCCAATGACGGTGCTCCCGGCATTGAACACTCGCTTTATCGGCATCACGGCGGACGAAGGCACCTGGCTGGAGAAGTGCCGCGCCTGCGGCAACTGCCTGCTGGCCGACTACGCTGGCATCTGCCCGATGACGATGTGTACCAAGAGCCTGGTCAACGGTCCCTGCGGAGGCTACAAGAACGGCAAGTGCGAGACCAGCACCGACCGTAATTGCGCCTGGATAATGATATATGAGCGCCTGAAGAAACGAAACCAGCTCGACAAGATGCGGGAGCTGAACCCGCTGAAAAACTATGGTGCTCAGAGTCACCCGGCGCGCCAGATAAATGAAGCCAGCACCAAGCCCAAGCTGTCCGAGGCCAAGTCCAAGTAGTGTCACGCAAGACGTTTCCCAGTATATCGCCTAAGTAGCTACCTTCAGCCGTAGCAGCACAGCACATAACATTCGGTCAGGCGGCCATAGCTCATGAGTGGTTTGCCCATCTTGCGCCTCCAAAAAAGTTGTCGAATCAGATGCTATTTTCGGCGCCGGGCGGAGAAAGTTATGTTAAATAGAGGGGGCAATTAGCTTCAAAAAGGGGTTTTAGTGAGCCGTGCAGGTCTCGAACCTGCGACCACCTGATTAAAAGTCAGGTGCTCTACCAACTGAGCTAACGGCCCATCTAAGCTGACTTTTTGATTTTAGCAAAACAAGCCCGCTGACGCAAATCTCCATAGCTAGCCCGTAGACACCGTATCTGCTTTCCGATATAATCTTGTTAGCTCAGGTAATGGAGGGTACTATGGAAAAGAGGCTTTACCGCAGCCGGACGGACCGGATGATATGGGGGGTGTGCGGGGGGCTGGCCGAATACTTCAACGTCGACCCAACGCTTGTTCGCGTGGTCTTCGTGTTGCTGGCGCTGATGAGCGGCATTGGCATCATCGCCTACATTATCCTGGCCATTGTGATGCCTCTGGAAGGCTCCAAGAGCGCCACGCCCAGGGAGGTCGTCAGGGAAAATGTCGAGGAGATAAAGGAGTCCGCCCAGGAGTTCGGCAAGGAGGTCCGCGCCGCCTTTACCGATGAGGGGAAAAAGGAGGAGGGTAAAACGGGGCAGGAGAGCGGTGGCGGCCGCCGCCATGCCGGCATCTTCTTCGGCATCCTGCTCATAATCCTCGGCGCTATATTCCTGCTGGGCACCTTCGATGTCTTCTGGTGGTTCCGCTGGGGCCACCTCTGGCCCCTCGTCCTGGTTGCCATCGGCCTGTTGATAATCTTGAGCCGGAGGAAGTAGCGATGGCCGAACAGAAACCGCAACAGCAAGACGCCTGCGTGCCTTTCTGGGGCATATTCTTCCTGTTCCTCGGGACGGTCTTTTTCCTGCAAACACTAGGCGTTCTGCCGTGGGGGTTATGGTGCACCCTGGGGCGGCTGTGGCCGGTCATTATCATTGCCCTGGGCGCCTGCCTGGTGATGCGGCGGTTCAATGTCTGGCTGGTCAGCCTGATTATCCTCGCCCTCTTTGCCGGCGCGTTGGGCATCGCTTATGCGCAGTACGAACCGGTGCCGGTGGAACGGCCCGGCGCGATGAAGACGTACGTCGAGCCGGTAGGTGGTCTTTCAAAGGCGGAAATCAATATCGATTTTGAAGTGGGCAATCTCGATATCCGCAGTCTGGCGACTTCTTCTGTCTATTTGCTTGAGGCTAACACGAACGTGGAAGTGGACCGCGAGAACAGAATAAACATCCGTCGCAGCGGGGTGGGCTGGCCCTTCTGGGACGAGGGCCGCGACCGCTGGCACGTCGACCTGGCGCAGGGTGTCCCGATGACGGTGAACGCCCGGCTGAATATGACCAATGCCAGTCTGGACTTGACTCAGCTTCAGGTGACCGACCTGAGGATAGACGCTGACCTGACCAACGGCAATGTGAAAATGCCTGCGTCAGGCATCGTCTCGGCCTTTGTCAAGGCTGACCTGTCCACCGTGGAGATTACTATTCCGGAGGGGGTCGCCGCCCGGGTCAAAGTCCAGGCGGACCTGACGCCGGTCAAAGTGAACGAACGCCGTTTCCCCCGCAAAGGTGATTTCTATATCTCCTCCGATTTTGACACGGCCAAAAACCGGGTCGAGCTGGAGATAGACGCCGACCTGAGCACGATAGAGGTGAAATGAAGAATCCTGTTGTGATTACGATGTTGGTTATCGCCGTGCTCCTCATCGGGGGAGTGGCGGCCGTGTTTCTGGTGTCCAATGTTTTCGATAGAGAAGCCGCCCCGGCACCGGCCCCGGCGCCCGCCGCGGCACCCGCGCCAGCACCCGCTCCGGCTCCAGCCCCGGCCCCGGCACCATCAGGCCCCAGCATCGAGGATAAGATAAAGAGCCTGGAGCAGACCATAGAGCAAGTGCGTACCACGGGCCAGCCTCAGGAAGTGACCATCGTGCTGACCGAAGCCGAGGTTAATGCCCAGGCACAGTCCCTGGCTCAGGGACTGCAGTCGGCAGAGTTTAAGGTGTTGAGCGTCCGCATCGACCTCAAGCCGAACAACGCGCTATCGGCCGAACTGCAAGCCCAGGCGCTCGGTTTTACCATTCCCATCAGGGTGAATATGAACATCGCGGTGAAGGACGGCAAGCCGGTGATGTCTATCACTGGCATCAACTTCGGCATGCTGCCCGTTCCCCAGACAATGAAAGACCAGATTGCCGCGGCCATCGCCCAGAGCATCGATAACCTGATGGTGGAGATGACGCAGGGTGGCGTCGGCGCCGGTGTCGCCTTCGAGGTCCGGTCCATCACCATCAGAGAGACCGATATGACCATCGTCGCCCTGGTCAAGCCGGCCTAGTTCTCGCAGGAGTGCGCAGTGTCCGACGAAGAATACATGAAGCTGGCTTTGCGGTTAGCCCGGAAGGGACTGGGGAAGACCAGACCCAACCCGATGGTGGGCGCGGTCATCGTCAAGGGCGACCTCATTATCGGCCAGGGCTACCACCACTGCTTCGGCGGCGACCACGCTGAAATCGATGCTTTCAAGAGCGCCCGGGAAAGCCTCGCCGGGGCGACGCTCTATGTCACGCTCGAGCCCTGCTGCCACCGCGGCGAGGGCAAGAAGACCCCGCCCTGCACCGATGCCATCATCCGCGAGAGAATCGGCCGGGTGGTCATCGGCACGCTCGACCCCAACCCGCGGGTGTGCGGCAACGGCATCAAGCACCTGAATGAGCACGGGATTGAGACGAAGATTGGTGTGCTCGAGGCGGAGTGCCGCGCCCTGAACGAGGTCTTTTTCAAGTTTATGAGCACTGGAGTCCCCTTCGTCACGCTCAAGTTCGCCCAGACGCTCGATGGCCGTATTGCCGCGGCGACCGGCGATTCGAAATGGATAAGCGGTGAGAAATTCCGCAAGCTGGCGCACAAGCTGCGGTCGGTCCACGATGCTGTTTTGGTTGGGATAGACACGGTACTGGCCGACGACCCCGAGCTGACGGTGCGGCTGGTAAAGGGCAGAAACCCCACCCGCGTCATTCTGGACTCCAGACTCCGAATACCACCGAAAGCGAAAGTGCTGACCTCCGATGCGCCGACAATCATCGCCACCACCCCCCGCGCTGGTGAAAAAAAGCTATCCCGACTACGCGAAACAGGCGTGGAAGTGCTGACGGTTCCGGTAGACGAGCAGGGTGACGTCGACCTCCGGGAACTGCTCAAGATGTTGGCCGAGCGCAATGTCTCCTCGGTGCTGGTGGAGGGGGGAAGTGGGGTAATAACCTCATTCCTACGCTGGAAGCTGGTGGACAAAATAATCGTGGCAGTAGCGCCGAAGATAATGGGCAGGGGGGTCGAGGCGGTGGGGGACTTAAATATCAAGGACGTCAGCCAGGCTCTGAAGCTCGACTTTATGAAGGTCTACCGGCTGGGGGAGGATGTGGTGATAGAGGGGAGGCTGGCAGGCGGCTGGAAGTGACGACCCTCAGCCGTTCTTGACTGCTTTGATTATAACGGGAATAGCCAATAATGTTAACAGAAGAGCCTGTCCCATAAACCTGTTGGAGAGAGTCACGCAATGTAGTCGAATAGGCCAAACGATGCGGTTATCGTGGTAGTCGCCTACCAGATGCCTGCAGCCACAGGCACGGCTGAGCGCTCGTTCAGCACTATGGCGTTCTTTGTACAGCTGGCACGACAGATACCACAGCCGTAACACCGCCGCGGGTCTATCACCACCTTTTCGTGGGCGATGCTATAACCCATGGCTCCAAACTGGCACACGCGCATGCACACTCGACACCCGTTACACAGGTCAGGATTGACACGGGCGACGTACTCGGCACGGAACATCACTGGAAAGCCTAGGGTGACCGTCGTACGCATGGCCATACAATCCGAGCGGTCGCAGTTGCAGATGCCGCCGATGAAGGGGGTGATGAAGGTCCACACCGTGTGACAAAGTCCCTTTTTCTCGAGATCCCGAAGACTAGTAAGCGCCTCTTCTTTTGATAAGGCTTCGAGGCCAGCTGTATCCGGCCCTGTGAGATAGCTAGCGTCAATCGCTCGTATTATCTGCCCGAATTGTGACTCTCCCTGCGGCGCCATGCTGACACCGTAGCAGTACCGTTGCTCGGTGCCCACTGTGGCTTGCCGGCAGATGCAGGGCAGTCTGATAACCGAATTGACAAAACCGAAGATACGGTCAACATCTTCAATCGGTACGACCTGTCCGTAGTGAACCCTCTTCTGCCTGCCTACGAGGGAAGGCGTCACCACCGCTCTGACAAACGACGGGAGTCGCTTAAGTCTTTCAAGTTTTCCTTCGTCTTCGGTCAAGTGGTCTGGATGCAGGAAGAAGTCCTGGATGAACTTACGGCGGCGTAGGTCACTGAGCAGATCCTCAGAGTAATGCTGCACCTGCAAGTACCACTTCTTGCCCTCACCATGTTTATGACAGAATTCACACATCTTATCCCTCCTCTATCTCGGTTCTGGAGAACGCTGCAATCGTATTATAGTCTCGCTCTTCCCCAAAAGTAAACACATATTTTGCGGGGGGATGTCGAACAAGACTTCGACTCGTCCATCAATACCACATTGAGGATGCCCTCTATTTGAGTGGCGTAATATTGCACTTTCTAGCGTTTTGTTCAACCTGACGGTCTTGAACCCGATGAAGGAGCTGGGCTCCGGGTAGAAGCAGACCAGGGACAGTGTCTAGGCCTCGGCAATACCGCGGGCTTCGTCTGGCCTTCAGTCGTTCCGTGGAGGCCCAAGTCCATCGACCGACTTTCAAGAAGAATGATTCACTGAGTCAGGAAGGCGCCTGGATTTTGATTTGGGGGTCATAAGACAACCTCCTCATCAAGCGCGGAGAAACCCCACAATATGCGTATTTTGTTGCCTCCAGAGATGGTGAGTCGTGTTATTGAGAAGAACCTTCTTCCAGCGTGGCGGTCCCTCCAGGTCGGTGGCGGTGCCGCTTGCGTTATCCGCGTTATCCTGTATAATCAAGTGTTAGTGAAGAAAGCCAGCAGGACGCCAGCGCATCCGTCCCATCGAGGAAAGTCCGGGAGGCCCTGCCGAGCCAGTTAGAAAAGGAGACAAAAATGGGAAGAAAGGCGAGAATTGGCCTGACGCGCGACCTCTTCGACCAGGAGGGAAAATCGATTAGCCTGGGCCCGGGACCCAAATTGCTCGATGGAGTGCCGGAACTGGAGTGGCGGAGGTTTCCGGAATACCTGCCTGCGGTCAGCCCGGAACAGGCCCGCGGCTTTGACATGGTGATTACCTTTGCGCCCAAATGGACGCGCGATACGCTATCGCGGAGCGGGCAGCTTCTTTCCCTTCACCGCGGCGGCGTCGGCTACGATATGGTTGATGTGCCTGCCTGCACTGATGCCGGCGTGGCGCTATTTATTATCCCGAACGCCGTCCGCCGCCCCGTGGCAACGGGCATCCTGGCTTTTATCCTCGCTCTGGGGACGAGGCTGGTCATCAAGGACCGGCTGACCCGTGCCGGAAAGTGGGAGGCGGGGAGGCAGCACTGTCCCGGTATGGGGCTCACGGGCAAGACCCTGGGGTCGATTGGCGTGGGCAACATCGGGCACGAGATGTTGAAGCTCATCAAACCCTTCGGGATGAAGTACATCGCCTATGACCCGTATCTCAAGCCCGGGGCGCTTGCCGACCTCGATGTGAAGCTGGCGGACATGGACACCGTCCTCCGCGAATCGGATTTCCTGAATATCAGCTGTCCGCTCAACGAGAAAACGCGTCATCTGATTGGCGAAAAAGAACTGAGAAAAATGAAGCCGACGGCCTTCCTGATGAACACCTCGCGCGGGCCTGTCGTTGACGAAGCCGCGCTGGTGCGTGCTCTGCGTGAGGGCTGGATTCAAGGCGCCGGCATCGATGTTTTTGAGCAGGAGCCCACGCCCCTGGACAACCCGCTGTTCAAGCTGGAAAACGTCATCGTCACGCCGCATTCCATTGCCTTGACCGACGAGTTCTATACCATCATGTGGGAGGACATCACCCGGCAGATTGTCCAGATGTTGCGCGGAGAGAAACCGGCGACGCTGGTGAACCCGGATGTCTGGGACAAACCACAGTTCCAGTCCAAGCTGAAGAAATTCCACGAAGCAATTGCTTAGGCTGCGCGCTCCGGTTAACCAGGGAAAGGGTATGGTGTGAGGGTAAGGGAAGACAGCCAGACTGGTAAGAAGACCTCCTGGGGCTTGCTGGTGGGCGTTAGCTTAATCTCGTTCAGCCTGCTTGCCCTTGAGATTACGCTGACCCGCCTCCTTTCCGTGATGCTCCTCTACCACTATGTCTTCATTGTCGTCTCGCTGGCCTTGCTCGGGCTGGGTGCCGGCGGCATCTTTGTCTACCTCTTCCGCTGCAACCTGACGGCTGAAGCCCCCCGATATGACGTCCTGGCAAAATCCGCCAGCCTGATTGCGCTTTCCATCCCGCTTGCCGTCCTCATCATGGTGCTGGTCGGCTATGTTGAATTCCTCGGGAATGCCATTCTTGTCTACGGCGTCCTGCTATTTGTCCCGTTTTTCTTTGCCGGCAAGCTTTTCGCCGAGGTCTTCCGTATGTTCCCGGCGATGAGCGCCCGCATCTATGGCGCTGACCTGACCGGCGCGGCGCTGGGTTCTCTGGGTGTCATCTTCCTTCTTGACGCGCTAGGGGCAATCAACACCAGCTTTTTGCTGGGCATGGTTGTGGGCGCGGCGGCGCTACTTTTTGCCTCAAAACTGCTTGGGCGAAGTACACGACAGGTAATTGCCTCCGCCGGCAGTCTTCTGCTCACGGTGGCCATTCTCGGCGCGAACATGCTGGGCGCCTACTTGCCCGATGTTCCCATCGTGGACGTCAGTCCGGGCAAAGAGATGAGCCTTGCCATCAGTGAGCCCTCCAGCCAGGGCGAGATAATCGAATCCCGGTGGAGCGCCTTCGGCCGCACCGACCTGGTCAAGTTCAATCAGCGTCCCGGGCAGATGAAGCTCTATGTTGATGGCACGGCCGGCTCGCCGATGTACCAGTTCACCGGCAACCTGGGCGACCCGGGGGAAGAAGTGAGCCGACTCAAAGACACTTTCCCCGGCTACTTCCCGTTCTTTTTCCTTTCCCCCGCCGAAAAGCAGAACGCCCTTCTCATTGGTCCGGGGGGCGGGCGGGATATCGTGATGGCGCTGATGGGCGGTATCGAGGAAATCACCGCCGTCGAAGTAAACGCCGACCAAATCGATATTGTGCGCGCTTACTCCGAGTACAACGGCGGTATCCTTACTGGATTCAGCAACGTCAGGGTGGTGGTTGACGAAGGCAGAAATTTTCTCAAACGCCAGCAAGAGCAGTACGACCTGATTTTCCTCAGTCTGCCGGTTACTCAGACCAGCCGTAGTCTGGAAGGATACGCCCTCACTGAGAATTTCCTGTTCACCACTGAATCGATTAGCGATTACCTGGAGCACCTGACGGACGAGGGCCAGCTAATCGTGGTTAGCCACGACGATTTTACCACCTGGAAGCTCTTAGCCGTTTCCCTGGCCGCGCTGGAGGAAAAAGGGCTCTCTTCTCAAGCCGCGATGGAACGAATTTATCTGCTGGGTTTGAGCACGCCGGGGACTTATCCCCTTTTCGTCCTTAAGAAAACGTCGCTGGCGCCGGCGGAAGCCTCAATCCTTCACGAGAAAATGCGCCAGCTGGGGTATGCGCCGACCTTATCCTATTTCCCCCAGATTAAGGAAAAGGGGATGGTCAATGAGCTACTTTTTGACCTGAGCCGCGGTCAAATCACGTTCGATGAAGTCAAGAGGAACCTGGCAAGGAACGCGGGCATTGACGTCAGCTCGGTGACGGACAACCGCCCGTTCTTCTACAAAATAGACATCGGCCTGCCGTCACAGGTGTCACTGGTGCTCTGGCTATCCGTTGGGTTAATGCTGGTGGTGCTGGCGGTGCCTACCCTGGTCTGGCGGCGGCGTCCTGCCGGTCAGAAGGTTCAACATCCGAGCAAGAGACCGGCCAGACCGGTGGTGCTCCGCGCCCTCTTCCTGTTCTCGATGCTGGGAATCGGGTTCATGCTTATTGAAATCTCGCTCATCCAGAAGTTCATGCTTTTCCTGGGTCAGCCGGTGCTTTCGTTGACCATTGTTCTCTTTTCGCTGTTGGCGGGCAGCGGGTTAGGCAGCCTTCACAGCGGCCGCTATGCGCCGGAGACACTGACCAGGAAGATTGTCGTCTTTTCTCTGGCGACTATGGCTATCACGGTGGTTTATGCTTCGGTCCTGCCGGTGCTGTTCGAACTGCTTCTCGGATTGGCTTTAGCCGTGCGTTCACTGGTCACGGCCGTCCTCCTGTTCCCGCTCGGCTTCGCGATGGGACATCTCTTCCCCCTCGGGATGCGGTGGCTCAAGCAGGGCACTGCCGAGGACTATATCCCCTGGGTGTGGGGTGTCAACGGGGTAGGCTCGGTACTGGGCTCCGTTGCCACCATTGCCATAGCGATGACGGCTGGTTTCGCCCAAGCCCTTCTGGCGGGCGCCGGCTGCTATTTGCTGACGGCACTGGTCTTCGCCCGGCCCGGCGAAAGGAAATCAGGGCGAAGGCGCTAGACGAGTCGACCCCACATCACGCTCGTTTCCTGCAAGAAATCGAAGAATACTGACGGGACCTATTGACAAGTCACCCCAAACGTGATAACTTGCTTCTGATTGTTCCGCAAAGCGGGACTATTGAAGGAAAGGGGGTGATGAGAGCCTGGGATGCTGAAAGACGCCGGCAGGGAATATCTTCAGGCGGCGCTCCAGCACCGTGCCAGGCGAGCGCAATTATTGCGAATGTTGGCCTTTCTGTGAGGTTTGAGGTTACCTTTTACCGCCTGCGTAGAGCAAGGCAGCCTTTGACAAATATGATGGAGTCTGCAAAACCATTGCGGTGGCTTTATTAAGCAACTTTGCGTGATTTAGAAAAGAGGAAACCACTTACCTAGTCCAAAAAGGAGGAATAAATGAAAGGAAAAATCTTTAGTATTTTAGTGGCGGTGGTCCTTGTTGGTGCGTTGATTGCCATTGGGTGCGCACCGAAGGCCGCCCCGGCGCCAGCCCCAGCCCCGGCACCAGCTCCCGCACCGAAGCCCGCCCCGGCGCCCGCTCCCGCTCCTGCCCCGGCACCAGCGCCCGCTCCGGCGCCAGCCCCAGCACCCGCGCCGGCTCCAGCGCCTGCTCCGGCACCCGCTCCAGCCCAACCCCCCAAGGTCTATAAGGTTAAACTCTCCACCCACGTGCCCGCGGCTTCCGCTTATACCGTGTTCTGGACGGACTTTGTGAAACAGCTTAACACGGCGGGAGGGGGCGCTCTGGATATCACTCTCTATGCCGGTGGCGCGGTTGCCCCGGCCACAAAAGAGTTTGACGGCGTGGACCAGGGCATACTGGAAATGGGCACCACCTGCACGATGTACTGGCTGGATAAATGGCTCGCCTCCGGCTTGTTCACTTATACCGTCGGCGGTTTGTCTCCCTCTGAGGCCATGATGTGGGGTATGAATGAGGGCATTCCACTGCTGAATGAGATGATGAAAGCGACTAATGTGGAAATCATTGGCGGCATCATCACCGTCCCTGAAGCCTTCATGTCCAGCAAGAAGGCCGTCAACACCAAAGCCGACATCAGAGGCATGAAGATACGCGCCGCGGGTGATGGCGGCATCATGTTCTCCAAGATGGGGGCATCAGTTGTCTTCCTGCCTGGTGGTGAAATCTACGAAGCCCTCCAGCGCGGCGTTATTGATGCCACTGAAATCAGTTCCCCGGGTTTTGACTACACCCTGGCGACCTACGAGGTTATCAAGTATATGTATCTATCGCCGGTCCGCCAACCCTGCGAGTGGCTTCCCGTCATGGTCAACAAGAAGTGGTGGGCTACGGTGCCTGATAGCTTGAAGATGCTACTCATTGAAATGACCAAAGGTGGGGCATGGAACTACCTTAATAAAATGAGCAAGGCTGATGTCGTTGCCATCCCAATTTACAAGGCAAAAGGAGTACAGGTTCTTCCCATTCCGAAGGATGTGGAAAATGAGATGGCAACCTTAGCGGCAGCCTACTATACTGAGCAGGCCGCGAAAGATGCTTTCTTCAAGAAGACCTACGACTCTATAACCAAAGCCATGAGTATTTACCGCGAGACCTATTCACGCTTGTAGGTCTAACGTCCCCTGCCTCGGGGTCACTCTCGGGGCAGGGGATGCCATTAACCGGATTAGTTGACGGAATTAGGAAAATAAGCATGAAAAAAGTATTCAAGTCAGTTGATAACACCAGCGAATGGTTTGGTATTATAGCGCGCGTGTTTACGGTGGCTCTAATTTTGGTAATGGTCACGGAAGTAACCATGCGCTATGCTTTTAACCGCCCGACGATGTGGGCGTATGAAACCAGTATTATGCTGGGATGCGCTATTTACGCAATGGGTTTTGCCTATGTGGAGCGCTATAATGCCCATGTCCGCGTAGATGTCTTCTATACTAAACTCTCACCCCGGGGTAAGGCAATTATTGATGTCATCGGTGGTCTCTTCGTCTTTCTCCCGCTACTTGCCGTCGTGGTTTATACTTCGTGGCAATGGATGATTAAAGCCTGGATAATCAAAGAGAAAATGTTTGAAACTTACTGGTTCCCGCCGGCCTACCCGCTGCGGACGGCAGTGGCAATTGGCTTTGCCATGCTTGCCGTTCAGGGCTTGGTTCGTCTCTGCCGCAACTTTTATCTGTTGATAAGGAATAAAAACTATGATTGAACTAAGTCCGGAGTTAGTCACCATCGTCATGCTGGGTGGCTTGCTGATTGGAGTCTTCAGCGGTTTTCCTTTAGCTTATATTGTTGGCTTTTTGGGGCTCGTCATGGGCTTCTTCGTCTGGCAATGGCAAGCGCCTCAGCTCATTTACATGCGTGCTTATACCATTATGCTTAACTACTCCCTTCTAGCCATACCGCTATTTGTTTTTATGGGAACGATGCTGGAATATTCGGGAATCGTGGAGAAGCTTTATGATGCCCTCTACCTGTGGCTGGGCGGCTTAAGAGGCGGTCTGGCGATAGTTACCATTATCATCGGTGTGATTATGGCCGCCACCGTGGGTATTGTCACCGCTTCAATTACATTACTAACACTCGTGGCGCTGCCCTCAATGGTAAAACGGGGCTATGACCACAGTCTTGCCGCCGGCGCCTGCGTTGCTGGAGGCTGTTTGGGTATTCTCATCCCGCCCAGCATCATGATTGTCATCTATGGACCGATGGCAAATGTCTCTGTAGGTAAACTGTTCTTCGGTGCGTTTCTTCCCGGCCTTCTGCTTGGCGGCCTGTACATCTCATACATCGCCATTCGCAGTCTCTTGGAGCCGCGACTGGGACCGCCAGTGCCGGTAGAACTGCGGAAAGCTCCCCTTAACAAGAAACTATTTATGTTGCTGACATCGCTGGTGCCGCCGGTCATCCTTATCATCTCCGTGTTGGGGGTTATCTACCTGGGTATCGCCGCCCCGACTGAAGCGGCGGCGATGGGCGCCTTCGCTGCTACATTGCTTACCATTGCCTACCGTCGTTTCAGCTGGAAAGTCTTGCAAGATACGATGCAGATGACAGTCAAACTCTGTGGCTTTATCCTGTTCGTCGGCGCTATGTCCTTTGCCTTTACCGGTGTTTTCCTCGGCGCCGGCGGTGGTGAGATTGTAACTAACGCAATTATGGCGGCTCCCGGTGGCGTATGGGGTGCCTTTTTCGTGATGCAGTTCATCGTCTTTTTCCTTGGCTTTTTCATTGACTGGATTGGCATTGTCTTCATTATGATACCGATTATTTCAATCGCGGCTCAGGCAATCGGCTTTGACCTCGTCTGGTTTTCCGTGATGACCTGCGTCAACCTTCAAACCTCTTTCATCACGCCGCCTTTTGCTATGGCGCTATACATCTGCAAGGGCGTCGCCGACCCATCACTGGATGTCAAACTAAGTGAAATCATCCGCGGCGCTTTGCCCTATGTTGTTCTCATCCTGGCAGGTATGGCGCTATGTATCGCTTTCCCGGAGATAATCACCTTTTTACCGAGTCAGATGCTTGGCAGATAGAACCCGGATAAGCCGCTAAATTAAACAGACCAGTCCGAAGCTCTTCTACCGTCCAGGTGGGAGAGCTTTTGAACGTCAGTTACTGAAGCAACGGGTCCTCCAATAGACAGGGAAAAAGAGGTATCAAAATGCTCAAATTAGGGTTCATCGGCGCTGGGACAGTGGGCACGGCGATGGCAATCAGGCTATCGCAAACGGGCTATCCGGTAATTGCTGTCCACGACCTGAATCCAGCGGCGGCAAAGCGACTGGCGGAAGCCGTCAAGGGCTGCCGGGTCCTCGCCACGGCACAGGAGGTGGCGGACGCCGCCGACTTCGTTTTCATTACGACGGCCGATGATTTCATCCCACAAGTAGCGGCGGAGGTCAAGTGGCGTGCGGGGCAGATTGTGAGCCACTGCAGTGGAGCCGCCTCAACCGATGTGCTCGAACCAGCGCGGAAACTTGGTGCCAGAGTGGGGTGTATTCATCCTTTGCAGACCTTTGCCAGCATTGCCCAGGCGGTGGAGAACCTACCCGGGTCCACCTTCGCCATCGAGGCGGAAGAGCCGCAGTTCGGTGTCCTCAAGGACATGGCTATCAAGCTCAATGGCGACTGGCTGGAGCTCAAAGCGGAGGACAAAGCGCTCTACCACGCCTCAGCTTGCATCGCCTGCAACTACTTCTATACCCTGATGCAGGTGGCAACTGACCTCTGGCGTAACTGGGGGAAGTCCAACGCTGAAGCCATCAAAGCGATGATGCCAATGTTCCAGGGGGCTTTGAACAACCTCAGCAACGTCGGCTTGCCCAAAGCCCTGACCGGACCGATTGCCCGCGGCGACCTGATGACGATACGCAAACACCTGAGCGCCCTGGAGAAAAAGGCTCCAGGAATGCTTTCTCTGTATAAAGAATTGGGGAACTGGACCATTCCCATTGGCCTGGCGAAGGGGACTCTTTCCGAAGAGAGGGCCAGGGAACTGCGGGTTTTGCTCAAAGACACGCCGGCGCCACGATTATGAGCGAAGGATGGTTTCCTAAAGAGCCCGGCAACTGCGGCCGGCGGAAAACAACCGTTCCAGGGGTCGCTTTTGCTTGCGAACTCGTCAGCTCCGGCAGCGAGGGCTACCCTCCGGGTCTGCGGCCGACTATTGAGGGTAATCACGAGTAAACCCGGACGGACGGCGCGTAAGGTGCGCAGAAGCTCCACGACCGGCATTCCGGGGAGTTCCCAATCGAGCAAGACCAGGTCAGGACAGTCTACTTTTATTCGCGCCAGCAAGGCTTCGGCGCCGGCTAACGCCAATGATATTTGGATTGCGTCTCTCCTCGGGAGTCATGGAAAGTATAAACACTGCGTTTGTCCCATTCCAGAGGCGTATGGCGTATAGGTAATCGGTTTCATATGAACGTTGGGCAGCAAGCGACTAAGAATCACACATAATGACGAAAAGTATGCTATCGCTAAAGCACAGCTGATTGGAACTCAGGTGACCACTGGCCAATTGGGATGTAGATTGAGCAGTCGCGGACGGGGAGATTGAGGCGATTCGAATTCGAATAGTTCTTTTCCTCTGCCATTCGGTTTGTGCGTTCGCCCAAGGTTTGGGCATCATTTTTCTTGTTGATGATCTTTTGTCTAGCTATTCTAACTGTTTTCCCGGAGATTGCCACATGGTTGCCCACCACGATGATGCGCCCCGTAGGCTGAGATAATTACAGTCCGGCATATTTATTATTGATTTAAGTGCTATAATTTTGTAAGGAAATTAGTCTAACGAAAGAAACGAATTTCAACCAATTCTAGACTAGAATCAGGTGACAAAATTCACTGTAGCCGTTACCATTCAACCCCCACATCGTTTTCTCGTTTCTGTAGTGCCGCCGTGCAATCATCTCAGCGTTGCATAAAGAGCATGCGAGTATTCTGAGAGCTTGCTATCAGAATAAGGAGGCCTCAAATGGATATCAGTAGAAGAAAAGGCTCAAAACATCGGATTCTTAGCCAAGAGCAAATACAAATAGTTCATGAGTCCACGCTTGAACTATTGGAGAGGACGGGTGTTCAGGTTCAGTGTACAGAAGCTCTAGAAGTTCTTAAACAGTCAGGTTGTGACGTAAGTAATCCGAGACAGGTCAAAATACCCAGGAAGCTGGTGGCGAAAGCAATTGAAGCAGCTCCAAAGAGCATTCAGGTTTATGACCGTGATGGGAATCCAGCCTTAGCTCTCCAGGAGGACACCTGCTACTATGGGACTGGTTCCGACTGCACACACCACATTGACCTTTTTTCTGGGAAGAGGCGAACCACGACAAAAGAAGATGTTGGCAATTTAGCTAGGTTCTGTGATGCCCTACCCAATATAGATTTTGTTATGTCTATGGGAATAGCTTATGATACACCGCGAGGCACGAGCTTTGTCCATCAATATGAGGCAATGCTTCAGCACCTCGTCAGGATCGGGAGGGGCCTTGAAGCGGGTGTGCTGGATAGCGGACCGCGGAATGATCAGCGAGGCTACTATTCAGGGCCTGGAGTCGCGGAAGCTGGAATACATCCTGGGGGCCCGAATGCGCCGCCAGTGCGAGGTCAATGAGGCGGTGTTGAGTCGGGCTGGCCGCTACCATGAAGTGGCGGACAACCTCCGGGTGAAGGAAGTGCGGGTCAGTGACCGACGGTACATAGTGTGCTACAACCCCCAGGAGGCGGTGAAGGATGCGGCGGACCGGGAGGCGATTGTACGGGCACTTGAGGACCGCCTTCGCGAGGGAGCAAGGGAACTGGTAGGCAATCGAGGCTATCGACGATTTCTCCGTGTGGAGAAGGACGCGGTCACCGTGGACGTGAAGAAGATCGAAGCCGAGGCGCGCTACGATGGGAAGTTCGTGCTGCGCACCAACACGACCCTGCCTGCCGATGAAGTAGCCATCCAGTACAAACGGCTCCTCATGGTGGAGCAGTTCTTCCGCGCGGCCAAGTCGGTTCTTGAGACGCGGCCCATCTTTCACCAATGGGATGCCACCATAAGGGGCCATGTGTTCTGCTCCTTCCTCGCCCTGGTGCTGGTGGACGAACTGCAGCGACGACTGTCGGCGAAAGGCTGGAAGCTGGAGTGGGATATCATCCGCCAGGACCTGGAGGCACTGGCGCAGGTAGAGGTGCGAGAGGGAGAACAGTGGTACTTGCTGCGCACGACGCTACAGGGTGCGGCTGGCAAGGTGCTCCAGGCAGCCGGCGTTGCCGTGCCGCCACCGGTTCGCCCAGCGCAAAATGTGGTGCCAAGACTTTAGGCCATCCTGATTTCTCGTTCAAAACCACCCTGTTTACGAGGCAAATTGTAGAAGTTCAGTCTAACTAATAGCGCTCTGGCTTTTAGCTGGGTGGCTATTGACATCACGGAAGAAAATAGTTTATCGTTGATACCAAATATGGCGACAAGGAGGTAAACTTAATGCAAGCATACTGTATGAAATGCCGCACCAAGAGAGAGATGAGAAATGCCAAGCCTATAACCATGAAGAATGGCAGGCCAGCAACCCAGGGTGTGTGTCCCGTATGTGGGACTAAGATATTCAGGATAGGGAAAAGCTAAAGCTTATATTACGGGCATTAGTATCGATCGAGAGGCTAGGTATCTGCAACAGGTACCTAGCCTTTTTCATTAGGGCTACACAATCTGGACGATTGTGACATCGACCTAACCCATGAAATGGGGCGCTTCTCATCTGACCTCGCCAGACTTCCCTAAGCATACTGTCCAGTTATAGGGGTATAGTTCATTGCCTCCCAATAAGGTGCGCGCCGGCCAGTGGATTGCGGAAGAGTGCCTGGTAAGTAGCTCCGGCTGTCCCCAGGACAGCCCCGACAAGCCCGGGCAGAATGACCCTGGGCAAGCGTATTTCCAGAATTATAGTCTCTACACCATTTGGCCAGACCGGAGTTACGTGAAGCAGAGATAGCTTAGAAATCGGAACCTGGCAGGTGGTCAAGAGCGGAATCTTGACACTACCGACGGTTGTCGCTAGAGCTGCCACCACGATAAGCAAAACAGAAAGTCCCACAATAGCATATATTCGGCCACGCCATCGAGCGAGATGGATTGGCGAAGTCTGCCCCAATAAAACTGATTTGGATGACACGCTAAATAACTCTCAACACTTCAAATTTTAACTCTTCGTTTCCGGTCAAGCAGGAAACGCTGTCGAGATGTTTTCGAGCGATGCTGGTCGCCTTTTCCATTTCTTCAGGCGTAGGACGCCTCCAGGGGTTATCGCCAATAGGGATATAAGCACCTATACGATAAGGAATACTCTTGTTTACGTGGGCGATAAATTTGGAAATCTTCTCAATCTCGGGACAGTCAATATACTCAGGGATAAAGATACTTTCAGCCCTTAGCTTTACCCCTGATTGGTGGTACTTAGTAAAGTTCTCCAAGGCATTTTTATTTGATTTCCCAGTATAGTGGCGATGTAAGTTATCACTGTAGGCCTTGATGCTGAACACCATCTCGTCAATATGCTTGAGGTCGGCGAATATAAACCCGTTGGTGAGAAGAATGTTATAGCTTTTGAATTCCTTATGAAGAGACTCAGCTAGCTGAGGCAGCTGGGAGTCAATGGCAGGCTCAGCCCCCATGAACACAATACCTCTCACCTCCAGCTTCCCCAAGATTTCCATAACTTCTATTAGACTCAAAAACCTTTGTGGCGCTTCAGCGGTTTCCCTTTCTTTACTAAAGATACCGTTTTTAGTCTCTGCCAAATGGCAATCATAAATCTCTTTTAGAAGCAGACATGCTCGGCAGCTGAGGTTACAGCCCCAAAAGTGCAGGTGGACAGTTTTAACTGTTGGCGCATAGGTTATATGGTAAACGTTCATGAAGAATCTCCCTGCTTGATAACCATTATGCAGAGGTCACTGAATTCCCCTTTAATTTCCTTCAGACTTTTATGATGCTCCCTTTCATCCATGGTAAGGTTCTCGTAAATAATTACCCTGATATCTGGGCTTATCCCATTTCCCATCAAATATTTGGCAATTTCCTCCGGCATAAAATCATAAGGTCTCGGCAGAAGAATGACGTCCTTGTTTTCTTTTATCCTGCTTAAGAGCTCTCTCTTTGGACTCTCTATGGGACCTCTTTTATGAAAGGAAATGAAAGCTAAATTCTCGAAAGCTACCCTAGCCTTGCTTGCCGCCACCTGGACGGAGCTTATCCCCGGCAATATCTCAATCTCCGTATGAAGTGCAATCTTCTCTAGAAGCTGAGAGTCGGAGAAATCGGGGTCTCCGGTGCAGCAGAAAACGCATTTTTGATTATGTGATTTATCCGCGATGTACTTTAAAAGCTCGCTTTCACTGGCATAATCCACCTCGACCACTTCCCCCCGGACGAACTCTTTTACTGTGTTCAGCGCTGGTCTGAACCCGGCAACTATATCTGCCGATTCTATCTCGCTTTTTGCTTTGAGGGTAAGGTATTCTGGTGAACCGGGACCTACACCAATCACGTATATCATTTTTTCTCCTCCGTTTTAATTGCTTTGACAGATGACCACCATCACCGATAGCCAGGAAAACTGCCTAGCAATTACATCTTTTAATGTTCCTCTGAATATCTTTTCATCCTCAAGTGTTAAATTCTCACATACGAGTGTTGGCACCGTCCCGTTGATACCATGATTGATTAAATAACGGGCAGTTTCTTCCGGCTTCTGCTCCTGGCCCGTAAGGATGATTAAGTGCCTTTTCCGGCGGAATGCGTCGAGCATGAATCTCCGCTTCTCTTCTAAAGAGTCGCCGTCCTCATGAAAGGAGACTATTACCGATTCGTCTATGTTTATCCGGGCGGTGGCGGCGGCCAACTGGATGGAGCTTATGCCGGGGATGATTTTAACTTCAAAATCACGGAAAACCTTGAGAAGGCCGGCCAGACCGGAGGAAAGACAAGGGTCGCCAATCCTTAAGACGGCCACCGTTTCACCTCGCTTCCTCGCCTCAGTGGCCGCTTCTTCGGCAACTTGAAGGTAGTTGCTGGCTTCCTGAAGGTAAACCTTTTTGTCAGCGACTAAAGACTTCACTGGAAGAAAGTTGAGTTCCCAGCCGACAACAATGCCTGCCTCCCTGATTACCTTCTGCGCTTCTATAGTCAGGTATCCTGGCGAACCAGGCCCCGTGCCAACAATATACACCTTATTCTGCCGCATATATTTTTACCTCCTAAGTGTTATCGGGACCGGGCGGGCCAAATATTTCGCGATGAATGCACCTGGCGAACTGCTCCAGGCCATCGACTATCCTGGGGCCGGCGCGGCCTGTAAGGTGCATATCAATTTTATATATCCTGTCGTTCTTCCCTGCCTCCGTATTCTGTAACCTTGACTCTGCCTTAAGATACTGGAAGGTTTTATCTTCGCCGGCGGCCATGCCAACACCGGCGATCATTACCTGCGGATTCCTGGCCACAATTGACTCTAAATCGACTGACTGAGTGCCAATAACCTCTGGAAAGATATTCCTGCCCCCTGCCTTTTGAATTAGCTCATTATGGAGAGTCCCCACACCCGATGTCATCAAGGGGTCATGCCAGGTAAGGTAAAGAACAGTTGGTCTTTCATCCTCTGGTAGACTATTCGTCTTGTCAGTCACTGCTTTAATTCTCTTCCGCATCTCCGCTACTAGCTCAGAAGCATTCTTCCCTGTCCCCATAACCTCTCCAACCAGCGTGATAGACTCTAATACCTCATCAAGAGTCTTTGGAGCTAAAGCAAAAACCGCCAACCCCCACTGCTCAAGCTGGGGGATGATTGTCTTTTCATGCATTGATGTAGCCAGTACGAGGTCCGGAGATAGGGCGACCAGTTTCTCTATATTTGGTGTGGTAAAACCGCCTATACTGGGTTTCGTCTTAGCCTCGGGCGGGTAATCACAGTAGTTGGTGACTGCAATTAGCTTATCAGACAGACCCAGCGCGAACAGAATCTCGGTATTGCTCGGGGCGAGAGAAATAATCCTTTGCGGGATTTTATCGAGCTTGACTACTCTCCCTAACTGGTCCGTAATCTCAATTGGAGACTTGGTTTCCCTAGCTTTTGGTGAACTACAACTCAGACTCATGAGCAAGAGTAGGGACAGCAGGACGAAAAGGCAGTTTCGGATATGTTGACTCATCGGCTTCTCCCTCCTTATGGCAAAATAAAATCCCTCTGCTCAACAGAACAGAGGGATTTACTAGAAAC
>Ga0315296_10000295_pt1 | contig 45895 bp, 49 predicted proteins | sample YL17G14_18_MG_FD_203921 | JGI IMG/M metagenome (GOLD analysis project Ga0315296, IMG submission 203921) | Sediment microbial communities from Yellowstone Lake, YNP, Wyoming, USA - YL17G14_18 | ecosystem: Environmental > Aquatic > Freshwater > Lake > Sediment | place: USA: Wyoming | collected... | reverse complement strand
GAACTTCATGGAACAATCAATTACAGCAGCATAAATGTCTTGAGCAGATGGATCATTCTGTTTCTTGCTCGTCTGAAGATTAGCTTATTTGCCCATTCGAAGTTTAAGGTCATTGTGCGGGGATACCAGAGCCAGGTCAAATGGGCGGGTCGCGTGCCCTATGCCAAGACGCCTACGCTTGGCCACGCGCGCTACACTCAAGATTCGCGCAAGACTCGAGGGTTCACGTGCGCGGGTGAGCCATCCCGTGGCGTAGGCCTTCGTGGGTTCGAAATCGAGCTTCGGAATAGGCCGAGGCTTGACGGGTGTCCCACTCCCCGCACCAATTGACGCACACCTATGAGAAGTCTGGTTCTGCATGTGATTCTTGGTTGGTTCTTCTGCGTGGCGTTCAAGCCGCGTTAGTTATTCTCTCGAACGGTTTATGCTTTTCTTCGATCTTTATCCCCCGTTCTTCTTTGGGTGGCTTGAACGCGGCAGTCACCTATCCGCGCGTTGAGGCGCATTCAATGAGCCGCTCCAGAAGTTTGCCCATTCACACACCCGATCGCTACTGGATCAGGGTCTAGTCGGGCTTACCAACCACGAGAAATAACTCACACGCTAGAATTAGAGACTTTTCATCCTTCCACACACGAACACTCAACACCCCTCTTTGGTATCCACTCAAATTCCATAGATTTACTACGTATGTAGACAATCTACTATCGTGATGTAGGTGAAATGGGTAACACGTGAGAATGTTCATGTGGACAGGGTCGCCTGCCCATGGTTGATCAAGAGATTTGTCGATCCTCAAGCAACCTTTCTGTTTGTGCCACCGGAGAAGATTCCCGAAGCCGAAAGGAAGGGAGCCATCCCATTTGATGCCAAAGGCGTTGAGTTGGGTCACCACGGAGACAAATGTAGCTTCGACGCAATAATCGAAAAGTACAAGTTGACCGACCCAGCGCTTCTTGAACTCGCAAAGATCGTCCGGGCTGCGGATACTGAAAGGATGGACCTTGCGCCCGAAAGCATTGGACTCGAAGCCATCGCTTCAGGCTCCATGGTGATTGCCAAGGATGATCATGAAGCCATAGAGAAGCAGACGTACCTCTACGACTCGCTCTACGCATACTGCCAACTTCAATTGGTTAAACAGAAGTATGCAAATGAAATCGGAAAACTGGAACCAAAACAAGAACGCGAGTTCCTAAAAAGCAAGGTGAAAGAAAACAAGATATAACGAGCCTCACGGCCGCGACTACAGGAGGCTTTTAGCAATGGCACTTCTTACTGGGAGTATCCCTGAGTTCTAGCCATTTATTCTGTGAAACACTTTCTCAAAGTCAGTTCTTGCCGCTTGGCGCAACATATCAGCCATTCCTACTGCAATTTCATACTCATTGCGTTCCATGCCTTGCAGAGTGGCTTCGGCGACCTTCACGGCCGGAATCCCCCGATCCGTTTGACCTCTTCTACCTCTAGCGCCCCTGTCGAGCTCGGTGTCAGTGGTTGGGGCGATCACCTCGAACACCTTGACCTGAGTATTCCTGAGTTGATGTCTTAGCGAGATACTGAACGAATGAATCCCCGCTTTGGTAGCGCAGTAAACAGGAACGATTGCCATTGGTATGAAAGCCAAACCTGAAGAGATATTCACAATTGCCGCCTCCTGTTTCTCCACCAAGCGTGGAACAAACAATGCAGAGAGATGAACGGGTGCCGTGAGGTTTATGGCAACTTCATCCTCAGTAGCCAGGGAATCAGCCGTGTCGGGCTTTGAGAAGTCTATCTCCCTTTGGATCCCAGCATTGTTAATCAGAATGTTGATGTTCTTGAAGTTCGACGTGACCCATTGAAATAGGGATTTTCTTTCATCCTCTCTGGCGACATCGCACCGTTTGATATGAAGTTCTGGCAGCTTTTGTTGGGTTTCTTGGAGTTTATGCTCTCTCCTTCCACAAATGATGACGTCATTTCGCGCCTTCAGAAATGCTTCAGCCAACGCGAAACCAATCCCCGTTGTGCCTCCCGTAATCAGAATCGTGTTCCCGCTGATCTTCATAGATCATCTGGCGAACCGACTGTCATGCGTAGATAAAAACCAGGGTGCCGGTCGGGTCCGAGAAGCTCAAGAAACGAGTCAACCCATTGGGACTTATTTCGAACTATCACCAGAGAAGTCTGGAGGCCGTAGAATGAGCAGAGCACGTGAAGTACATCTGGCCAAATCGGACGCAGACATTGAAAGATGCTTTTCAGTAATGGTTCAGCTACGTAGCCACTTGACTCCTGATGTGTTCGTCGAGCAAGTGAAACGCCAGACAAAGGACGGATACATGTTGGCGTTTGTCGAAGAGGATAATGCCGTGAAAGCGGTTGCTGGTTTCAGGATAATGGAAATGCTGCTACACGGACGGTTCCTTTACGTCGATGATCTTGTGACCGACTCCCGCGACCGATCAAGAGGCCATGGCGCTCTGCTCTTCACCTGGCTCGTTAGATTCGCTGAACAGAATAACTGCAAAAGACTTGACCTAGATTCGGGAGTACAGAGAGACGGAGCACATCGGTTCTATTTTCAGCAAGGAATGCACATCAGTGCTTACCATTTCGCCATTGAAATAACCCACAGTAAAGCACTGGCTAGCAGGTATCCCTGATCGGAATAAGTCTACTTCGCCCTTATCATTATCAGAATCATCTTGAACTTGGTGATTGCTTTAAGTGCATGCGGCTTGTTGGCAGGCATTATGATCATCTCACCCTCCCTAAGATGAAAGCTCTCACCAGAGATTTCGATCTCAACTTCGCCATCTACAACAATGACCAATGCGTCGTAAGGAGCTGTATGCTCACTAAGGCCCTGTCCACTATCGAAAGCGAAGGCTGTTACAGTGCCAGCCTCTTTGTCAACCAACGTTCGACTTACAACGGCATCTCCCTGGTATGCCAGCAGGTCCTTGAGCTTCAGAGTCTTTGCCGTGATCGTTGCGTTCAGATCTTCGTTCACTTTCTTTCAACCTCGGGGGCGTCCCGTAAGGGGGGGTCGTCTTAATGATTTCCGGAAATGAGCGTAATTGGAGCCGAAACACGAGCTTGCTTTCAATTGCCTACGATACGGAGTTCACAAAGCCTTGTAGTACCGTCTTCCTAAAAGAGCCTGTAATGTTATTATCAAAGAGGCAGAACGCAGAGCCCTGTTTGACTTGTGAATACGAATAGCTCGCATTGCCTTTGGTGCTTGGAATGGTCAGATTCTGCTCAAAATGCGGCACCTACATCTCACCGCATCAGGAAGCTTGTTCTCGATGCGCACCAGTTGAAGCAAAGACTCCACTGGTTACTCTCCCCCCATCCGAGCTCACAATCGAGACTGTTCTCAACTCTTTTCCAAGCGACACAATGAGACCATATCAGAAAGAGATCCTGAATAACGTAGTCGAAGCGTTTCAATCCGGCAAGAAGTGCGTACTCGTAATTGCGCCAACCGGTTTTGGCAAATGCCTAACGCAGTGTGAACGGATATTCAGCGAAAAAGGTCTAATCCGTATCAAAGATGTCCAGCAATCTGATGACCACAATTTCCGCACCCATGTGTTTCATCTAGGAAGAGCGAAGACGGTCAGGATCAGGACACGCCATGGATACTCGTTACATGGCGGTCATGATCACAGAATAATCACATTTGACGGAGAATTCGGATGGCGTAAGTTATCTTCGCTGAAAACTGGCGATTGCGTTCCAATTTTCGCAAAGAAAAGCTTGGGAGTTGACGTCGCAGTTAATGACTTACCCGCGAGGTACAACAAGACCGGGGCTCCCCCTGCCGCGATTCTGCTCCCACGTTCTTTGACCACCCAACTTGCTGAATTGCTTGGTCTGTATCTTTCCGAAGGTTCTATCGGGAGATCAGTCGTGCACATTTCGACGGATGATGAATCAATTAAGGCAGACATTGCGAAGGTCGCCCGCCAGTGTAAGATAAGCTTCAGCGTCGCCGACCGAGAGATACGGCTGAACTCAATTCACATGGTGAGATTGCTTGTAGACATGGTTGGCGTTGGTTCCCACAACAAAAAAGTGCCTGAGCAGATCTTCCGTGCAAAGCAAAACATCCGGGCTGCTTTCTTGAGGGGATGTTTCAGAGGAGACGGTGACGTAAACATTTCGCGCAATGTTTCCGAATACTTCACTGTCTCTCGTGAACTTGCACAAGGTATTCAACTGTTGCTTCTTTCCGTCGGAGTGTTCAGTACGCTAGCTCGAAAGAGTGGGCAGTATAGGGATCGCGCCCACAAATCGTGGAGGGTCACCCTTACCGGAAGCCAGAATGTGAGATTCCTTCGCCTAGTGTTCGGGGAAAGGGTTGCAGCAGATTCCTCTTCGTCTTGGGAGACCATTCCCATGATTGAGCACAAATTGAATACTGTGTTTCGGACTTTCCTCAAGGTCAAAGGGATAAGACATAGGAGTAAAGAGTACACGGCGCTAAAGACGGTAGAAAGCTATGTTCTTGGTTACAGGAAACCTACGAGAAAGACCCTCAAGCGATACTTGCAGTCAATGTCCGAAGTATCCTATTTGAAACAATATGCAGAGCTGATGCGTCTGACTGAAGTTGACTGCCTTTTTGACTATGTTGAAGGTGTTGTGAATAGTAGGGAAGAAGACCTTTATGATCTCTCATGTGCAGACGGGACATACGTTTCCAATGGGTTCGTTTCTCACAACAGCTATGTGAACGCCGCCTTCAGTTCAGTCACCAAATCCTTCTACGTTACGCCGCAGCTGGCGCTGATTGACCAACTCCTCGCAGACCCCCACTTGAAGAACCGTTTCGTTGAGATTAAGGGACGTCAGAACTACCGATGCTATTACAGCCCGCATCGAGGAGTACATGTTGGGAAATGTGAAACTGAGGACTATCCCTGCCATGAACGCTTTGATGTTTGCCCATATTGGATGCAGAAACAGTTAGCCCTTCAAGCTCCCAGTGTCTTGATGAGTCTAGCTTACTTGACCTTCGAGGGCACTACCGAAGGGAGCGAGACATACCTCGGAACGCGTAGCCTTCTCGTTCTTGACGAAGCCCATAACCTGGAGGAACAATGCCTCAGCCACGTCGCCTTGCAGTTCACACCTTTCTCGGTCCCATACGAAATCTACCACAAGTTTCTGCCGAACCTGAGAAACGTGGACGGCAGGGTGGAGATGGAAGCTTTCCTGGCAAATGTTGCTGAGTATCTGAAGCTGCTACTCGGGAGACTTGAGACCAAGGCCGAGACACATGGGCTAGCGATCAACGAAACAGAGAACAAGAAAGCTATGGAAAGATTCCTTGAGAATCATCACCTCTTTACGTTCTCCAGATCAGAATGGGTGTGGCAGATTCGCAACGACCAGCTTCTCCTACAGCCAGTGTTTGCAAGGGAGTTCATGAAAGACCTTGTTTGGAAACGCGGCGAACACTACCTGATTTCATCAGCCACTATTCTCGATCCGCAGGAGTACATCAAACTCAACGGATTGACAGATTTCCTGAAGGAAGATGAGATCGCAATTCTTCAGGTCCCGAGCATATTCCCCGCGGAGAACAGGCCCATAATTGATGCCACTGTTGGAGTTCTCTCCAAGCAGCAATGGGAGCACAACATGCCATTAGCAGTTGCGACTGTCGAACAGATACTGCGAAAGGAACCAGGAAACGTCGCGATACACTGCCACAGTTACAGGCATCAGCGTGCGCTGGTCGCGAACTTGTCACCTGACTTGAAGCATAGGTTGATTGTGCACACGGGCAAGGACCGCGAGGAGAAACTGCGAGAATGGATGCGTTCACGTGGCAAAGTATTCGTCTCAGTCGCCTTCAATGAGGGTCAGGACTGGAAATACGACATCTGTCTGGTTCCAGACGAGGAGATAATGACCTCGGAGGGAGTCAAGAAGATTTCCGATGTTAGAACTGGGGACAGAGTATTAACTCATAAGGGCAGATTTAGGAAAGTTAAGGACGTTAAGACCAGAAATTACAACGGTAAAGTAATCTCCATTGCCCCCTATTACACAGCACAACCCTTCAGAGTAACTACACAACATCCTATCCTAACGGACAAAGGCTGGGTTAATGCAGAGCAGATAGTTGATGAACGTATCGCTTATCCAAGGCTACCTAGCTCATCAAAAAGCGTCCCGCGGATAGATCTCACATACGAAGTGCGCCGAAGAGGTTTTCACAAATGTGAAAACAGTAGCCATACGGCACATTACTTTCGTGAAAACATACAGCTGCACAGAGAACTTTCACCATCTGAAATGCGATTATGCGGATATTATCTTGCAGAAGGGTCTACTGGACAGCATCAAGTCATACTCTATTTTGGGAAAACCGCCAGAGAGTTAGAGTATGCTAGAGATGCGGCGAGACTTTTCCGAGAACTCTTTAACAGGAAGGCATCAATCAGGCACACTGAATATGGGAATGCAGTTGTTTTTGGCTCTATTAATGCCGCGAAATGGTTCAGTTCCATGTTTGGGCAACGAGCCATCGAGAAGAAAATACCTACCTCATGGCTTTACTCCGATGATAAACACATCGTAGAGTTGCTCAGGGGATACTTTCGCGGCGATGGCAACCACTACGAAAACGTGTTTAGAGCTATAACAGCCTCCATAACTTTGGCCCACGAAATTAGATTACTTCTTGCACGATTTGGAATCGTGGCCACTGTTTCCATGCGAAAGGGCGGAATGAGGACAATTCAGGGCAGAATGGCAAATACCCATACCCGTTATCCGATTTCAATTAGCAGAACGCAAGCTGTTCAAGCATTTCAACTTCTAGGTGAGAAACTCACTGTACGGCGAAAGCGATCGTTCAAGGTAAAAGCCACCATCTGTAACGATTACATCTATTCTCAGATACATAATAAATCAACTTCACACTATTCTGGGAAGGTTTACAACTTAGAAGTTGAAGAAGACAATTCGTATGTTGGCGTGTCTTGCATCTACCATAACTGTGATGCTCAAATCTTGCTCAAAGTTCCATTCGCAGACATTGGGGATATGAGGGTGAAGAGGCGACTGGAATTGGGACAGCGCCAATGGTACGAAAACCAGGCTATGCTTGAAGCGATTCAAGCGTACGGTCGAGCGATTAGAGCGGAAGATGACATGGCAAGGTTCTATGTGGTGGACGGAAGCTTCATTTCACTTGTCAGAAACACTTGGCAGTTCATCCCGGACTGGTTCAAGGCGGCTTTGCCTCCGACCTTCACGATATAGTGAAGTGTGTTCCATGGGTTTCGGCTTCAACTTATCGTAGTATGCGTCTTTCAGTCCCCCGAGCTTGAATGGTAGCCAAATGAATGCCTTGGCTGCTGCAGCATTTATGACGGTTTGAATAAGTCCGAAGCCTTGTGTGAAATGGCTGCACCCGGTTTCCCACCAAAAACCGCTGAGGATGATTCGTCCATTCCAATTATATACTAACTACATAGCGTAGTTTGCATCAACATCAGGGGAGCAGACTTGGATCAAGAAGTCCAGCATTACGAGAAAGATGAACCTGACCCACAGCTACGTATCGTTGGGGTCTTCTCATGTCTCTACTGCGGCAGACGCTTCAGCACGAAGCATCATTTGAAAGGGCATTACCGCAAAACCCACCAAAAAGGCATTCCCAACTACAAGGGAAAGAAGCAGTCTATCTCTAAGAGGGCAACCCAAGTTCAGAACGTAGTTGATTGTATCACCCTATACTGCTATGACATACCCAGTTCCTCAAGTCAGCTAATCATACTGCTCATACTGGCCCTAATTTACTACGGCTCATGAAACGCCAGAATTAGTTGCATTAGAACAGGTATCGTGAATTCGCTCTCCAACGCGAATTAAATCCCCAGTTGCACATGAGGGGTTCCGAAAAAGAGCTGTCGAATTCGTCCTATATGTTGCCAACGTGAGCAGCGATAGTAACTGTCAGCTATGCTTAATGCAACGCCACCCAACTTTCTGTTAGGCGTTCGATTTTGCAGGTTGACCTTGGCCACTTTCCCAAGACACGCGAGGTAACATATCTCAATTCAGCGTCAATCTCCCTGATGCCCAAGCCCGCTATTGAGAGCATGATCGAATTCCAAATGAAGATTGCATCTGGGGGTACGATAGATTTTGATGAGACAGCCGAAACGGAAGTTTTCGAAAAAGCTAGAGATGAAGCAGCTCGCATGCTCGGCGCTAGGCGAAACGAGATCGCCGTAGTGTCAAGTGCGACCGAGGGCATCTGCGCTGTTGCGTGGTCACTGAAGCTGTCGCCGGGATCGAATGTGGTCAGTACTGACGCCGAGTTTCCAAGCGTCGTCTACCCTTGGATGAGGCTGGGCGAGCAAAAGTCCCTCGACATCCGTCTCGCGCATAGCCACGACGGCGTTGTGGATGAACCGAACCTCGAGAAGCTTGTGGATGACAGAACCGCAGTGATCTCGATCAGCCATGTGGAATATGGGACGGGCCAGAGATTCGACCTCCATTGGCTCGCAGAGCTTGCGCATTCTCATGGAGCCATTGTTGTAGTTGACGCTACGCAATCCGCTGGACTCGTTCCATTGGACGTTCGTCGAGACGCAATCGACGTGCTAGTCTCCGGTTCATACAAGGGATTGCTTGGCCCTTTCGGGGCCGGAATCCTGTACATCAGCGAGAAATTAGGCGAGGAGCTCACGCCGAGCCTAGCCGGCTGGCGTAGCACGCCAATCCCGTATGAGTTGGATGCAACTAGATTGCCATTTGCTCAAGGCGCTAGAAAATTCGAGTTCAGCACTATGAGCTACGCCTCAGCAGTTGGCCTCGCTGAATCGATGAAATACATCCGCGAGCTGGGCTATGAGAATGCAAGCGCCCACACTATGTCGCTAACGAGAGAATTCCTGTCCATGCTGAAGAGCAATCAGAAGCTGCCTGAAAACATGCCGTTGACTCCCGAAGATCAAAGGCGCCATGCTAGCATAGCTTCCATAAGGTTCAGGAATCGAGATAACTCGGCGATCGCAAGGATGCTCGTGGAACACAACATCATAGTGTCCCAACGTTTCAACGGAGTTCGATTCTCCTTTCACATATACAACACAGATCGGGACCTACTCAAAGCCATAGAGATGCTTGAGAAAGTGCTCGGATAGCGGCAATGTGAACCAAACGGCCCTGCTACAATGTTCCGCAGAAAACAGGAGCGCTCAACTTGCTGCAAGATCATGTCGCCGCACGTTAGGAACTGAGCGGCCGCAAGCCTTAGCTTGAATCAGCAACATTCAACTGCCTGAAGGCTAACGAAATGTCATGTGTCGTTGGATGCGACATTAGTACTACGAGTGCGAAAGCCGGTGCGGTCGATGTTGAGACTGGAGATATCTTGGCTTCAGCGTTGTCGTTTGAATATGCTCCTGTTTCCCGGCACCCAAGTGTTGACTAAACCACAAGAGCTGCCCGAATGAAGGTTTTCTCGTTCAGAAGTTGCTGAATGGCGGCAGGTCCATACTAGGTCGGAACAAACGGCGCCTAAGCAAACGTGCCACTCTTACAGTTACTTTCCGCATCCCTTTCTTCTCCGTTTTACTTAGCTTTGTCACGAATCATTTTCGCTTAGAACGCTGAGAGCACCGCATGTGAAAGAGTTGAAGAGGATAATCCTAGTTGCAATTGTCACTTTTGTAATCTTGTTGCCCTCTGTGTTCCCCGTGCCTTCAAGTGGGCATGATCAAGGCAAGGCCCTGATACTATCATCTATTCAAAGTAGCTCTCCCATGGGCTACGCGAATGTGATCACAGATTACCTCGCAAATGCTGGCTATGAGGTGACGTTTCTCAATGATACTGCCGTCACAATCAACTTGCTGACTACCCAACTCAACAATTATGATGTGGTGATTTGGCGCACGGACAACTATCAACGAGCCCACACTGTCTACTGGTACGTTGGAGAGATGAGCAATCAGACGACGCTGCAGAACTACCAGTCAGATTTCAGAGCCGGATGGATCGACGACACGTATGGGATTCTCGGTGTCAGCCTCGATTTTCTGCGTACCCATTTCACGGCGGGATCACTCGCGAATGTGAAATTGGCGATTCTCGTTTCAAGCATTTCATCTGGAATTGCTGAAGTCTTCGTTCGCGCTGGTGTCAAGTCAGCTGTCGACTATTTCGGATCCTTCTCCCATTCATTCAGTATGACCGACTATGTGACACGACTCGTCGTGGAATATCTAGCAAAGGGTTACACGGTAAACGACGCGATTGTCTACACAGTTACCCGTTTCCTGACAATACGACATGACAGCCCACTTGATGCCGGTTACGTGCCACCGGTATGGTACCTAGGTGACGGCACTGTAACAATCGCGTGAGTTACAGGCCGAACTCCCGTTGCGCTGTGAACGACTCTAAATTGAGCCCCCTGGTACGGGACTCGAATAGTCTTACCGAGTTGTTTCGGAAAAATCAACCAGAGCGTCTTCGATGAGCGATCGTTTTGCGGGAAAAGTGTGGAACACAGCCTCAGGCATGGTTAGTCTGCTTGACGAGTTCTCTGCCGATTCTTGCTTTTACTACCTCAACGTAGTCGACCAGCTCATACCCAGACACTTCAATGAACTCCCATTCCAGCTTGGAATAAAGTCTCCTTGCAACTACTCTCCCAATGGTTTTGCTTCCCTTACCGAAAGTATCGTCAAGCAGAGTTAGGAACGCTTCCAGGCGGTTTGGAAGTTCGTTCCGGGCCACTAGGCAGTTCCGTTCCAGGTAGTCGTAGACAGCTTCGCGGGCTCTTCTGCCCAAGAGATCTGTCAATGCTTCGTCTATGGATTCAAGTAAGAGCGCACTGAAAGCGTCTGTATGGGCGGGCACTCCAACGCAATGACCCTCATTACCTCGCAAAGTGGTTAAACCTGGCCGCAGAGCCCGCTCCTCAATGCATACCATCTATTTCCGCATCCGCTTAAGCACAGAATCCAGATGCCCCAGTTGATATAAGCGGATACAGTTAGTTACAATCAGCCGAATTCTAATCTCTAAACTGGCAATTTGCATGCATGAAAATCCCGCAAACGTTCTAAAGCAGGAATCACTCGAAGCGTCCATCTACTCACCCATTCGACAAAGAAATCGCATTATGATGGAGAACATATGAATGGAAAGACCGCTGAAACATGAAACGGGCAGTCATCTACAGCGCCTCAAGAAAGTGAGGACGCATATTGCTTCCAACAGCTTGGACGGTGTCATTCTGGTTCCAGGCCCGAACCTTCGGTACATCACAGGCGTTGCCTCCCTGCTCTTGGAAAGACCATTTCTGATGTTCATACCAAAAGATGGCAGCGTTCATCTTGTAGCGCCGACCCTCGAATCCGGTCCATATCTTAGGAGTTCGCTCGAAGTCGTAGTTCACAGCTGGGATGATGGAGAAGGCCCGTCCCATGCGTTCGAGGAGATTGTGAGTCAACTTACTCTAAACGGCAGATGGGGGTTGGAGGGCCGAGTTCCTTTCAGGTTCATCAACCAAATCATGAAGCACGCTCATCCTCAGTTGGAGGATGCAGAACCGGCACTGCAAGGGATTCGAGAAATCAAGGAACATGGAGAAACCAGACTGCTCCAACATGCGGCATCAATACTCGCCAAATCTTTCACGAAGATACCCGCCATTCTCAAGAGCGGCATGACTGAGATGGAGCTCGCGAGAAGAATAAGCCAGACCATCTATTCCTGCGGCGCAGAATTCGTCGAGGACATCCTCGTTCAGTCGGGGAAATTTGCTGCTGATCCCCACCACCTTCCCTCATCGAGGAAATTGAAACGGAATGAGAGTGTAGTGATCGATACAGCCTGTTCGTTTTCGGGCTACTACGCGGATATCACTCGCACCTTCATAATCGGAAAAGATCGGAAGTTCGAGAATATCTACGAAAAAGTGCTCGCCTCCCAAGAAGACGCAATCAGACTCTCAAAAGGAGGCACAACCGTAGGCGCCATCGACAACGCCGCCAGGAACTACCTCAAAGAAAAAGGTCTGGACCAGTACTTCATTCACAGAACCGGCCACGGATTGGGACTTGAAGTTCATGAAGCACCCTACATCGTTCCCGGCGGAAACGAAGTGGTCAAGGCAGGTATGGTCTTCACCATTGAACCGGGAGTATACTTACCTGGGAAGATGGGAGTAAGAATCGAAGACGACGTCCTATCAACCGACCGTGATTGTAGGAATCTGACCGGCACTCTTCCGAAGGAATTCGAATGGTGGAAATAGTTTGCAGTTTATAGAACACGTATGTGGCAATGACTAGGATCTTCGCGACGCGAGTACACAACTCAGACATGAACTGTTGTTGCATGCGAGCCCCATAGAATCCTTAAGAAGGGTTTCCGCGGTCTGAATGAGCGACTTCATGGGATGAAGCTCGACATTCGCCAACCCAATCGTTGTCTCTCTGTGATCCGTCTGCGAAAGATAGGGTTTGATTTTTGCAAAGCCATTACTGCACCCCATTCCGAGCATCTCGACCCAAACTTGCCCTCTTGACGTAACGGTTAGGGCGCGTTCCTTCAGGAATTTTGAAGGTGTCTTCCGCTCCTCAGCCAGATGGATGGCCGTCACGGAGTCGAAATCCACGCCAATCATCAAAACGTAAGGATCGTACTTCAGCATCTTCTTGATGGGCTGGAGCGGATTCATCAACGGATGCTCATGTACAAGCTCGTCGCAATTGCTACCTACTGCGACGAACGAATAGGAGGGATGTCGACTGCGTCTTGAAGCTGGCCAGCTGCAGAGTCTGTGCGCTATTTCGCCAATCTCTTTGTCTGGCTGGAGTTCAGGAATGAACGGTATATGTCGACCTTCTTTACCTTCGCACCAACAACCAGGCTTGCTATGGTTCTCGTGGCTGTTGCCGTGTGTCGTAACATATGTGAACGCGGGCATCATCAGCGTTCCTTTCTTCCCGATAACGCCGAGCAATCTGTGCAAGACCATAGCAGCACCCCCATCCACTGTGCCGAAGCTTCGAAGAGAAGCATGCATCATTATGGAATCACCTTCGCGAAGATCGAGCCCCCGGAACCCTTCGGTCAGTTCTTCGGGCGAGACCTTCCGTTCTTTGCCAGCAGAACTCAATGTCATTTAGTCCTCAACTCGACAACCATGTTCTTCCTTGAAATTGCTGAGCTTCATCTTACAACGACCAAGATCGCGAGCGCCAAAAGAATAACCCCGGGCAACGCTTTCTGAGCAAAGGAAAAACCTGAACGCCCCTTCAAGCGATCACTAGCATGACCTGCAAGCGTGGCAATTAGAATGTTCCACGAGGTCCCTGAGGCGTCGAAGACTAGCCCAAGGAGAATGATTTGGAGCGCAACAGTTCCTTTCGAGGGATCGACAAACTGCGGGAGAAAGGCGAGGAAGAAGAGTGCCACTTTCGGATTCAGCACGTTCGTGAAAACTCCTTGACGGAAGACGGCGCCTAGACGAGAGGGAGCAATGGCCTCGGATGAGGGGTTGCTTGCTCCAGAGCGACTGCCAAGGAGCATGCGAACACCCAAGAACGCCAAGTAAGCCGCGCCGACATATCTTATGACTTCAAAGGCAATCGGGGCCGAAAGCAATACAGCCGAGAGTCCGATTGCAGTTACAAAGGTGTGCACGAGAGTTCCCGCTCCAATTCCGAGCGCGGATACGATTCCCGCTCGCCGACCTTGCCCTAAGCTGCGTGAAATCACATACAACATGTCTGGACCGGGCGACAAGTTCAGCGCGATTGTGGCGACAAGAAACACCGCCAACATGCTGAAATCGGGCAACAATTCTCAAGATCCTCGTGCGCTTCATGCAGAGCCCATTTCGATGTTCACACTTTCGATCGTATTGCAGGGCTAAAGTAGACTCGTGATACATGGCTAGTGCAATTCACTGATAAGCTTCTCCAAGCGGTTTTCCTATTTGTCGACGTGTGTGTTCAATTTCCAAACGCTATCCCACGTTTTATGCTGGTGGTCGTGTCGAATCTTTAATGCCTCACAACAATAGCGATCCTCGTTGCGTGTGCACGCTTGGATAGCAATGGGTGGGCGACGTTAATCGCCACTCAAATCGGCCTTGGGGGAACACTCGGCTTCCTCCTAGGGTATGGTCTGAAGAAAGTTGCTGCAATAGTACTGAAGATTCTAGCACTTGTGGCAGGATTGTTCATGCTAGGTTTGACATGGTTGGCTTCGATCGGCGTAATAACGGTCAACTTCAACGCTTTTACAGCTAACATGGAGAATACTTTCGCCGGAGTGATATCCGCACTAGTGGGCTCGCTAGCGTTAGTTGCACAGGTTCTTCCGATAAGCGGAAGCTTCGGGCTTGGATTCTACTTGGGCGCAAAGAAAGGTTAAGTTCGATTAGTACACAACGCTCCTTCTCAAAACTGTTGAAGAGTTGGATGGAGGCTTAAGGCTGAACAGGCTGGTCGTTGCAGCTCTGGTCGTGCTCATTGCCGCAACATTTTCCATTGGTTTTGTCCTGCTGAGGCCACCTAATACAGTGATGATAGTGATTCGTGGAGTGGTGTTGAATGTGGACCTTGCCAAAACACCCTCCGACCAAGAGCGAGGACTGTCAGGTCGAGAATCGATGTCTCCCGACCGCGGAATGCTCTTCATCTTCCAACGCGAATCACCTTGGGGCTTCTGGATGAAGGACATGCGATTCTCACTCGACATAATCTGGTTTGACTCAAACCGTAAAGTCATTTTCATTGAGGAGAACCTACCTCCCTGCTCTCCACAGTATTGTTCCGTATACACGCCGACAGCTAGTGCGATGTTCGTGCTTGAGGTAAACGCAGGATTCGTACAGGCGCATGGCGTTTCCTTAGGGGACACCTTCAACTTCGTAGTATGAGCATCCAGGAAATATTTCTGACATGCCAGTGATTCGCCTAACCTACGAGAACTTTCTTGGTAAATCACGACAGACGCCTCAGGATCCACTAGCGGCATTCCTCGCGAATGACAAGACTGTTCATGTCTTCGCACTGACTCGCGATTTGTGTGCTGGATGCGAAATCCAGAAACCCCTCTACGAGGAGCTTGCAGATGGAGTCAGTCAGAACCATGACGATCAAGTGAAGTTCTATTCGATTCATCTGAGCAACCAGGAACAGTTCAGAGACAAGTTACAGGATTTTCGTCGCATTTTGAAATTCGCTGCCTACCCGACCTATCTGATCCTTCTGAAAACTGGATTCGGAGCGGTTGAGCCTTATCGGGCGATTGAACCTCCGATGAAAGACATCGAACGGAATATCGACATCGCCGTGGAGCTTGTGACCCGATGACTGTAGAATTCTAACGATCGTGTCGAGCAGCACTAGAAGTATCGATCTGACGGCTTTATCGTCATGTACACTCCCGCTAGAATCAAAGCTGCGCCCAAACCGACATTTGGATCCAGAACTTCCCTTAACACGACCCATCCCAATATCAAAGCCACGATTGGGGTGATGAAAGTGATCAGCGAAGAGTTCGTGGCAGTGGTTCTCTTCAGAAGCCAATACAAGCCCACAAAAGCAAGAGCCGACCCTACAATGCCTAAATAAAGAATCGTCACTACGGCGACCGGCGTGAAATTCAGAGCAGAGCTCCGCTCGGTAAGAAGCCCAAGACATGATAACGTTACGGTTCCAGTTAAGGATTGGATGAGAACATTGGCGGCCGGATCAATTTCGTGAGCGTGCCGCTTGCCTACAACGTTCGCCAACCCACCAGAAACAGCACTACCAACTACTGCCAATCCACCGAACAGAGAACTGTTGGCTGCGACGCCTTGGGTTATCGCGATATCTCTCCAGAATATGGCGACCAAACCGACAAATGAGACGACAACCCCTATCGCCTTAACTCTTGTCAATTTCTCGTCAACCAAGATATGAGCGAAAATTACGACGAAAAAGGGCATAGTGGCAAAGAGCACCGCTGATAGCCCTGACGAAATATACTGCTCACCCCAGAACACCAAGCCATATGGAACCGAGATCTGGAAGATGCCCAGAAAAAGCATAACAATCCACGAAGAGCGGTCCTTGGGCATTCGAGCACGAAATATCTTTGTCAAGATCAACAGACTAACGGTTGCCGTAGCAAACCGAATTCCTGCGAAAAGAAACGGGGGGAGGAACTCGAGACCAATCTTGATCCCTAGCCAAGTCGACCCCCAAATAAAACAGAGGATTCCAAACACTAGGCCGGGGGCCTTTGACTGCATTACCTTGACACCGTTCACAGCTCAGCGGTGCGGCGTCAGAAGACACGCTGCTTCTTATTGCTTCTGACGCATGTTATGATGTAGAAACATGCTTGGGTGCGGAATATGGGCATGAACTCTGGAAAGGATTCTCCTTTTTCAGCCAAACCATCCATGCATTCGCTCTGCTAGGAAACGATGCTTCTCTTGGAATCCTTCAGGTGAGGGTGGAGTGAACTCCCATTTCGGTTGGGGTTGAGCGTAGAAGTTCGAGCGGACTGGAGCCGCCTTTCCATCGCCGACTTCCATGTAGCAGACGCCTTCGCCGTTGAAGGTTGCTGTTTTCTCCTGGCCTTGAATTTCCTTGATGATATTTTCAGCGACCACTTTGCCTTGCGCTTCGGCTAGAACGCCAGCTCGTGGAAGCAGAAGCCCCTTTGGGATCTTGGTGCCGGCATTGTCTCCGACCGCATAGACGGTCTCGATGTTCGTCGCCATCGTTCCGGGATTCACTGGTATCCAGCCGGATTGATCCAGCAAACCGGCTTCCTTCAAAATTGCCGGCGCCACATGGACTGGAATGGCTAGGACCAAGTCATGTTCGAATTCTTCACTCTCTGTTTTGACGCTGTTGCGTCTTATCTCTACAGTTTTTTGGGATGGTCTGTATTCGATTCCTCGCTCTCCGAGGAGTTTGATCACCAAGTTACCAGCATCCGGGCCAAGTATTGTGAGCGGTTGTGGTTCCGGGGTTATCAAGCGGAGTTTGACCTTGTCCCTGACTCCATTCTTCCTGAGAACGTCATCTATTATCATTGAAGCTTCGTATGGGGCCGGTGGGCATTTGAATGGCAGACCACATACCAGAAGGTAACGTAAAGTCTTCGTCTGTTCGACCTGTTTGGTTGAGCTGTAAAAAACCGTCTGCCGAACTAGCTAGATACGGTATTGGGAAGATTAGGGTGACGGTTAGGGGCCTAGCCGCGTTAACTGTCGGGCAATATTCACCTAATGTCGACCACTACGACTGAAACTCTTTTTCCGCATCCCCGTTTCCCGATTTTCTGGCAGAAGATGAAGTTCTGCAAAACTTGACCCACGTTGGTTATGACTGATGTGTCGAAAGCGTCATACTTGCTGTCGAACTTAGCCTTACACTCAGTGCACCTGAGTTTCACGTGTGTGGTTTCTTGACTCATTACTACTTCGCAACTGAGCCGACAGAGCTCTTTACTGTAATTGAAACCTTTCGGTCATTTATCGACCCTCCGGCGAATCTTTAGGAGGAACAACCCGTTGAAGTGCTGTGTATCTATTTGATATGGTCTCTAAGCCATTCACTAATGCGGTTCAAGCCAGCCGTCAGATAATTCTGAGGGCATCCGTATCCTACACGGATGTAGTGTCCCATACCGAAGTAATCGCCTGGCACAACTAGGGTGCTCTTATCCCTGACCAAATGCTCGGCGAACTTCTTTGATCTGATTCCGAAGTCATACTTCAACAGAGCAATGCCCCCCGCCTCAGGAGCAACAAACGAAAAGACATCACGGTGGAGGTCGACCCAGCCAGCGAGTATCGGGAGATTTGTTCTGAGAATTTTCCTTGTCCGCTCGAGGATCTTTGTGCGCATGTCGGGTTGGAGAACTCTTCTCGCGAGGTAGTCGCTCAGGGTAGATGGGCAAATGGTCGTGTAATCATGGTAAGCCCAGAGCTTGCTTGCCAAGTCTCTCTTGGCTACTGCCCATCCTACCCTCAGTCCAGGAAGACCGTAGGCCTTTGAAAGACCGTTTGTGACGATGACTTTGTCATATCTGTCCCAGAATGTTGGGGTTGGTTGTCCCTGCAACTCTGCACCGTGGTACACTTCATCTGAGAGAATCCAAGCACCCGTCTTCTCTGCAATTCCGCAAATCTCGTCGACTTCTTCGTCAGTGAGGGTTGCTCCAGTAGGGTTGTTGGGATTACAAACCGCGATCAACTTCGTCCTTTTGGTTGCAGACTTCTTCAGTCTAGCGATATCCGGCACCCACCGATCTTTAGATTCGCGAAGCCAGAAGGGGCGCAACGTGGCTCGGAAAGTCTTCACCAACCCCCAGATCTGCATGTAGTTCGGAAGCATGACTGCTATCTCGGTCCCTCGTTCCAAGAAGTACCATAAAGCCGCGAAATTTGCTTCAGAACTCCCGTTGGTCACTAACACATCTTCTGAGCGGGCACCTGCATACAAGGTAGATATTGTCTCTCTGAGTTCTTCGGTGCCGTTTGTTTGAATATAGCCAAGAGGCTGGCTCAGAAATTCTTCGTCGTCACTCTCCAAGAGTTCACTGAGTCTTAATGGGTGAACACCGCTCTCTGATAGATTGTATTCTACTTGGTTCTCCCAGATTGACTGCCAGCGTTCCATTTCAAACGGCTGTAACTTCAACTCTCCACACTCGACCTAATGCCCTCATGAAAGAATAACAACCTTTTGAGACGATCCGAATTGTGGCCGGAGAACCACTCGGGCAATCATTCTCAGCAGTGTGAGTTGACCCAAAGACTAAGATGCGTTGGACAGGCGACAGGTGCACCGTTGATAGTAATGGCAGCTCTCACGATTCTAATCCTGTATCTCGTAGCAGTGACCGCGGTCGTTATGATGTGGCGCGGATTATGGGGTCTGCTGGACGAATATGTATGGCCTAAGAACCCCAAGCTGAGCTACTGGTCAACATTCATCATAGGTTTCGTCCTGATTGTCTCGGTCCTCGCTCTCATCTAGCCACCGGACCAACTAGATTCCAAATAGATATGGGTTCAACCCACTTCATGTGCTGAACCAGATCCATCTCGGCGGATTGGGTTATTGAAGCAAGGAAAGGTCACGAAGGCCTCACTCAAGCATCTTGTATTCTATCCCGCCGCAAAGAAAACCAACTATCCCACAATTGTGGCGCTCCATGGCCGTGGAACGGACGAGTACGACCTGCTGCCACTAATCGAGTCCTTGCAATTACCTAATGCACTCGTGGTTGCGCCTCGAGCACCTCTCTTGTTCAGCCCAGGTGGCTTCACGGGAGGTTTTGCCTGGTACGAGTTTGGTGAGGAAGGTATACCTGATCCAGCTACATTTCGAGCAAGTCTCGATGTTCTCCGCGGCTTTCTGGGAGAGATCACAACAACATATCCTGTCGATCGGGAACGACTTGTACTCCTCGGCTTCAGCCAGGGGACGGTAATGGCTTATGCTGCTGGTTTGCTGGATCCTGGCGCGATTCGAGGTATTGCTGCGCTTAGTGGTTATGTGCCGCATAGATCGGAGTTGCCCCTCAAACTTCACGATCTGAATGGTTTGTCAGTTTTCATATCGCACGGAGCGTGGGACGAGATCATCCCGGTGGAATTTGGTCGCGAGTCTGCGCAGCTCTTGAAGAGGGCTGGCGCGGACGTCCTTTACCGTGAGTATTTGATGGGGCACGAGGTTCGCGAGGAGACTCTGCGCGACCTCAGTGCTTGGATCAGGAACTTAATGGATTGAAGTGAGCTGAAGCTCGATTCGAAACCTTAAAAGTCGATTCTTTATTCAAACAATAAGACGACTGACTACAAGGCAGATTCGTGACCTCCATGAAAGGTAAGAAGGATCTAAACACTCGTGAGATCGCGCTGACCGCTGTCATGACCGCGGCGACGGCCGCCCTCACTATGATCATAAGCATCCCGTTTCCGCCGACTCGTGGATACTTCAATCTCGGAGATGCGATGGTAATGCTCGCCGGCCTTCTTTTCGGTGCGAGGGTTGGTGGCATTGCTGGGGGGCTGGGGTCAGCAATTGCCGACGCTTTGCTTGGCTACTCGTACTTTGCGCCGTTAACGCTTCTGATAAAGGGAACAGAAGGGTTTCTAACCGGGCTCCTCGGGCACGGTCGAAAGCTGCCGTTCAAAATTGCGGGAGTGGTGGTCGGCGCGGCGGCAATGCTACTAGGATACTTTTCGGTCGAAACCCCGTTATTCGGTCTTGGACCTGCTTTGCTTGAGCTTGTGACGGTGAATTCTGTTCAAGTTCTCTCCGGAGCTGTAATATCGCTCGCGTTGGCGCAGATAATTCTGAAGGCCTTACCTGACATCAAGTTCATGGAATTCAGGAAAGAGAGCACAAGAACCGGCGTTGCGATTGTCGTTCTCGTTGCCATTATTATGACTGTAATTGTTGGAGTCTACGTAATGAGTGGGATCTCACCATAGCAGCTAGGAAAGCCTGATCCATTTTGGCTTCTTGGCCTGATCCGACTTTGGAGCGGGAGGACGCCTTCCAAGGTAGAACCCAATCAAGAGAGCCGCTGGGATATCGATGAATGATGATTGAAGAAAATTGCGCGTTGCTATCCTCCAGACTAAATCGACGAAAACACCCAACGCTGCCAGTATCTTTGAGATACGTACACGTGGGACGACCGATGAGAATGCTTCAACAAACTCGTAGGCCATAACAAATCAGCTCAATGCTTGAAGAGTCAGTGCATACCGAGGCAGAATCAACATGTCATTTCTAAGCTTAATGCGCTCACGGTGAAAGTCTGGGAAGTGTAGCTGAAAGCAGCTAGACAATATGGCCTATGACAATCAAGACAAGAGTCAGGAACAGGAATTGAGTTGAGAGTTTGAAGACCTTCCAAGCTTTGAAATGATCCGGAACGCGCGCCAATTGAATATTCGCAGCTAAGAATCGGACATTGGGTGCAACGAGAACGGCTCCGACTGCCACTAATGTGATTGCGTTGCTCCAATTAACCGTGAGAATAAAGAGCGCTATTGTGAAGGGGAATAGAAGGACGTTCGATAGAGCAGTGTACAGACTGGCTCTACTTATCCCTTCGACAACTGGAAGCATCGGAACTTCCACTCCGGAATAATCCTTGGTCTTGGCAATGGTCAGTCCCCAGAAATGGCCTGGCGTCCAGAGGAATATGAGTGCAGCAACGAGTAGACCTTCCAAACTGACAGCTCCCGTAACAGCCGACCACCCTGCCAAGGCCGAGAAGCATCCTGCTGCGCCACCGATCACGATATTCCATTTGGTCCTCGGTTTCAGCCAGAGCGTGTAGACAAAAATGTACCAGAAAATTCCCATCCCGATGAAGAACGCGGTTAGGAAATTCAGATAGACTACAGCGAGCCCTATGCCAGCGAAGGAGAGAGCCAATCCAAGGGTTAGGATCCTATTCGCGGAAATGCGCCCGCTAGGAATGGGACGGTTGCGTGTCCTCGTCATATGCTTGTCCAATTCCCTATCAATGTAGCGATTTATTGCACCCGCCCCGCCAGCAGAAAAGAAGCCTGCCGCTGTGATCACGAGAATTGATGCAATAGAAGCCTCGAAGCCAGCGGCAAGCAGAATTGCGGCGATGCCTACAAAGACATTGAGCAAGGCGATTGGCGGCTTCATGACGCTGAGGTAGTCGCCGATGTGATTCGCCAAAGTTGTCAAGTTCTCCAGAATTTCACATCACGCAGAAACGATTCACGCTGACCTTTTTCCAAGCGCATCTTCACCAATATGCCGTTCGTCATACTTCGCGGACATGGATATAGTCTATTCACACCGACTATTGCGACAGTTTTCACATCAGACTGAGGGTCTCCCTGAGACCCAAAGTAGCTTTTTACATAGGTGTACAGCAACTTCCCGAGCTATCCGTCTAGACAGGAGGATACCACTACGGCCAAGATACGTGTAGCCATTGTTGGAGTAGGGAACTGTGCGTCGTCACTGGTTCAGGGTGTGGAGTTCTACAAGAACGCGAAAGAAGGCCAATTCATACCAGGCTTAATGCACGCCAAACTGGGAGACTATCACATCCGCGATATCGTTTTCTCAGCCGCCTTCGAAGTAGACAAAAACAAAGTGGGGAAAGATCTCTCCGAAGCAATATTCGTGAAACCAAACAATACAATAAAGTTTAGCGATGTTCCCAAGCTGGGAGTCGAAGTTCAGAGAGGCATGACCCATGACGGCATTGGTAAGTATCTGAGCAAAGTGGTCGAGAAGCATCCGTCGCATTCGGTCGATGTCGCTCATGTATTGAAGGAGACAAAAACTGACGTACTTCTCAACTATCTCCCAGTCGGAAGCGAGTTTGCTACGAAGTGGTACGTCGAGCAGGCTCTCGACGCTGGATGCGCCGTGGTAAACTGTATTCCAGTCTTCATTGCACGGGAGAAGCGTTGGCAGCAGGTCTTCGAAAAACGTGGTCTACCCATCATCGGTGATGATATCAAGTCGCAAGTTGGTGCGACGATAGTTCACCGAGTGCTCACGCAGCTTTTCAGGGAGCGAGGTGTGAAGCTTGAACGCACGATGCAGCTCAATGTCGGAGGAAACACGGACTTTCTGAACATGCTTGAGAGGGAGAGGCTTGAGAGTAAGAAGATCTCGAAGACCAGCGCAGTGACATCTATTCTCGATTACAAAATGGCGCCTGAAAATGTGCACATTGGCCCGAGCGATTATGTGCCTTGGCTGTTGGATAGAAAGTGGGCGTACATACGAATGGAAGGGACCACTTTCGGCAATGTCCCGTTGAATCTTGAATTGAAGCTTGAGGTTTGGGATTCACCGAATAGCGCCGGCGTTGTAATCGACGCAATAAGATGCGCGAAGTTGGCGTTAGACAGAGGGCTGAGCGGTGCTTTGAAAGCGCCGTCGGCTTACTTCATGAAGTCTCCGCCTGAACAATACCCCGACAACGTCGCAAGAGTAATGGTCGAGGAATTCATCGAAGGCAAATAGGCACAGACAGGTCAGCGTCGTCCTCGCTCATTCCAGCAGAGTCAGAGCGGCCGCAATCGCGCCATGCTCGGCCAGAGCCTTGTCGGGCGCACTGACAACTACCAAAGCATCGCGATTTTTCGGATGGAACAGATCTTTCATTTCCCGAGCTAGTGGGTCTTGCGATTGAAGTTCCCACTTGTCAGTTTCTGCCATCGGCATCACGTATGCACTGGCGGTGATGATTAGAGTACAGGCTCCTGTAGCGCCAGCGCGGATAGCTGCGTCCCTCTGTTCGATCCCCCGCCTCACAAGTCTCGAGGCCCCTCTAACTAAGATCGCTGCACTGGACTTGTCAAGCGACAGTTGCTTAGCGTCGATGAAGGAGATTCTCGAAAGTTTTGCTCGCAAGCGGTTGTACAGGTCTGTGCCGCGTCTGGCCAGCACGCAACCATCCCTAACAGTGCGGATTACCTTTGCCTGGGTCAGGTGTCTTATGATTGTGCGAATCGCTCCTTCTCCTAGGCTCAACTTCCTTGAGAGTTCGATTCTCCCGATGGGGCCTTCATCTCCTATTGCGAGTAATGCGCGGCAGATGTGAACGTGAGAGAACGCTGGTGCTGGTCCAGGGCTGGGCTGTTTTGAAAGCGCTTGTAGGATTCTGAGCAAACCGGCTGATGCCAACCTGCACACCTCTCGCTAAGTTACGATCTCGTCCTTTGAGATGCTTTGGGCTTGATTACAAGTTTCTTCAGTCGCCGGCCTGTTTCGTTGAGAGTGGTGTCTTTCTTGCAGTATGCTATCCTGATCTTTCGCTTTCCAAGCTCCTTGTTATGGTAAAGAGCGTTAGCTGGGAGAACCGCTACGCCAAGTTTCTTCAGAAGATGATCGGTGAACTCTTGTCCGTCTTTGAATTCAGGAGGCGCGTTTACGAGAATGTAGTAGGCCCCTTCGGGTCTTTGATACTCAAGGTCAGCATCGTTGAGGGCTTTGATCATTTGTTTTCGTTTCTTGTCATACATCTCGGCGAGTCTAGTGTAGTACGTTTCTGGCAACTTCAGTGCGGTAACGAGTGCTTCTTGGAGTGGGGTCGGAGCGCAGATTGTCAGATAATCGTGGATCTTCCTAACGGCTTCAGAGAGTTTCTTTTCGGCGATGACCCACCCGACCCTCCATCCCGTAACGCAGTAGGTTTTTGATGCCCCGCTTACTGTGACTGTTTGGTCATGCATGTTGCCGATGGCTGCCATACTCAGATGTTTCTTGCCGTCGTACACAATGTGCTCGTAGATCTCATCCATGACTGCGATAGTCCCGCTCTCCTCGCAGAGGTCGGCTATGAGCTTCAGCTGTGCACGGTCCAAGATTCTGCCTGTTGGATTATTCGGCGTGTTTAGTATGATCAGTTTCGGCTTTTTGCTCATCGCGGCCTTCAGACTTTCTTCTTCAATCGAGAGATCTCTCCCGACGAACGGGACATAGATTGGCTCTGCGCCCGCGATTATCGCGTCTGGGACATAGTTTTCATAGAATGGGTCGGTGACAACTATTCGATCGCCAGGACTGACTAATCCCAAGATTGCTGCGGTTACTGCTTCGGTAGAGCCACAGGTCACCGTGATTTCTTTGTCTGGATCAGCATCGATGCGATTGTACTCGCTGACCTTGGTTGCAATGGCTTCTCTCAGATTCTTCTGCCCCCAGGTTATTGCATATTGATTTGAACCGTGTCTTATCGCTTCAACCGCAGCTTCAATGAGTTGAGATGGCGGGTCGAAATCTGGCATGCCCTGAGAGAGATTGATGGCACCGTATTCATCGCTAAGCCTCGTCATCTCACGAATGACAGATTCTGCGAACTGACTGAGCCTGTCTGAAACCGCCAAGAAAACTCCTCTTTCACAAAATTGGTCTATTCGATGTTTAAACTCGACCCTGCGTGGGAGGCCTGTTATGCGGAGGGCTTTCTGCGGGCACGCCTAACAAAAAGCAGGCCGCCTAGTCCGGCCAGAGCCAATATGGGAATTGCAACGAAAGCGAGAAGTGGCTGGGAGGATGGTGTGCTCGTAGCTGGTACGACTTGTGCTTGAACCATCGTCCAAACCCTGACGGCCCCTACTTCAATTCCGAGACCTAGAGTGTAGTTACCGGACTTGGTACTCTCTGAGACCTTAAGCTCCGCCTGGACAGCGACATCCGCCAACCCCGCTAAAGACGGGTTATGAGGTGAGAACGAGACAGATACCTCTCTCGGGTTGTAGGTTCCCCACGAGTACTCGAGTACACCATTGCCGCCAATGTCCCGCGACGTTTTCACATCGATGGAGACTGAGGCTTCCTTGCCCGGTTCTAGTTGCAGCTGCTTCTGCGACGATTGCAGTGATATTGGGACTGACCTATCAGCGTGAACAACTCCGATTTTGTTCGAACTCCACTCCGTGAACCAGACATCTCCGTTCGGCGCCAATGCAATCCAGAGAACTGTGCTAATTGGACCTGTTGGAATCGAGAACTCAATCATGCTCTGACTTCGAGGATCGAAGTAACCAATTGCATTCCCAACATGCTCACTAAACCAGACTCTTCCTTCATCATCGATAAGCAGGCCGTTCGGTATTGTAAGATCACCTTGAATCATGTGAGTGAGGTACCGAATTATTGTCTGTGTTTGCGGATTGAATTCTGCGATCCAGTTTCCTCCATGATCCGCCACCCAGACGTGCCCTTGATTGTCGATTGAGATTCCGACTGGCGAGAAGACCTGTGATCCGAATGAGAACTCGGTGGACTCTCCAGTTTGAGGATTGAATCTGACAACCTTGCCCTCAAAGGACTCGGTGAACCATAGCATTCCATCTTGGTCGAATGCCAAATCTGCGGGACCTGATAGGCCCTTGGAGACTTCGTATTCAGTCAACTTCTCAGTTGTCTGATCGTAGACACCTGTTCTGTTTCCGAGTAGTTCGGTGAACCAGATTCGGTTCTCTCGGTCAGCGATTAGGCGGATTGGGAACGAGCCGACGGTTGAGATATCCACAAAACTGACATTTCCAGTTGCAGCGTCCAATCGTCCTAACCGGCCGTGGCCCCCCGCCATTATGGACCCTCCGGGGTTCACGGAACCTCTCCCCGAGTACTGCGTAAACCAGACGTAGCCATTCTGATCGATGGTGATCCCCCACACGTCTCCAACTCCAGGGACGGAGTATTCACTGAAGGAATTGGTCGAAGGATCGAACCTGCCTACCTTGCTGACATTCGACTCGGTGAACCATACGTCACCATGCTTGTCAACTGTTATTGCAAGAGGCGCCGCGTTCGGCGTTGGGACAGTGAACTCGTCAATGTACCTCGGAAGATCACCCGACGCCGTGACCGCTCTTGTTGAATCTCGAATAGCGATTGGTAGGACCGCAAGCAAAGCAAGAAAAACGATAAGACACATTCTCCAAACGGAGTAGCTACTAGTCCTGTATTGCGGCAATCGTGACCAGCGCCACGGTCAGGAGTCTAGGTTAGATAAACAAGGATTGCTGCTGACGCTAGGCACTGAAATTTAGTAGTGCAAACCACAATTCGCGCAATAGTATCGGTTATAGTATGGTATCTCGGTGAGATCGCTTCCGCACTCGGAGCAGACGTATAGATAGCTACCCCATTCAACTACAGGAATCTCCACGACAATCTCCACTTCGGCCGATTCGTCGATGAAACCTTCCACTTCTTCAGACAAAGCAGAACACGACTTTCTGCAATATGGGTCGGTTCACTCAAAAGCCTTTCGTGACCTGTATGGATAGCGGCTCGTCAGATGAAAGAAAAAGGATGGGCGGTCATGGACGGCTTCGAGGTCAGCTCGTTTTGGCGTTCTAGCGCACTCCTTCGACTACTGCGAATATGTCTGGATCGGAATTGCATCGCGCCGTGAAACATTCCCGAAATTCGTATTGCAATCACTTGCCGCGGAGATGCGAGCTGAAAAGCTACTCTTCCACAATGGCTAGAAACCCTCATTACGGAATCCTTTGGCTAATAGCGGCGGGACCTTGCTGGAAGCGTCTTTCTGGGGGCGTGGTCTAGCATGGTTATGATACGCGGCTTGGGCCCGCGTGGTCGCCGGTTCAAATCCGGCCGCCCCCACCAACTGCTTTCTTTGCCTACACTCTGAAGAACTTCACTTGAACATCCTTTGCCTTCCCCAGTTCATTATCGGTAGTCAGAAGAACACCTGTCTCTCTTCTCGCGAGGGCCAAGGCGAAACAGTCAGCAAGAGAGAGGTCGAGTCGCTGTCGACATTTCTCTAGGCCTGCCAAGCGAGTCAGTGCATCATCATAGACAGCCTGCAGCTTTGAAGCTCGCAGAAGGAAATAGCCAGTATCCGCGGCCTGCCTTCCAAGCTTCTTACAAGTCTTATAGTAGAATTCCGCCAGATTTACACTGGTTACCAATCCGCGGGCGCTCTCTTCATCAATCTTGTCGAAATACTCGGCAACTCTCGGATCTTGGGCAAAATGGAGTGCCAAGACACCTGCATCGATCACTATGGTCGATTTCATCCTCGCGCTTCTCGCCTATGCTCACGGTTGAGTTCACGAATACCTTCCTTGAGGACCTTGGCGTGTTCTCTGAACATGCCGTGCATCTCCGCAAGGCTCTTGACCGGAATCATCATAACAGCCCCATCAACCTCAACGAATTGCAATTTGTCTCCCTCCTTGATTCCATACTTCCGTCGGATCGAAGAGGGGATTGTCACCATGCTTTTGCTCGTCACAGTAGCCGTCTCCGCCATTGGCACCACCATGCAAATATGGCCGGCACCATGCATATACACGTTATGTATGGTGCACTTCGCCTATGAGTTCAAGTCTAGCCAAAGCCGAAGAAGCTGTCAAAGCTTCCGTGAAACTACCGAGAATACGTGCCAATGCTTGCTCTGTCCAGATGCTTCAGCTTCAAAAAACGACAGCGCTCTGGTCAGGGTATTCCAGTGACTGAACACCAGTCCTCCAAGCAGCAGGGCTTTGTTTTCGCGACGCACTGCGAAGTGCGCGACTCCCGGAAGCAAAGACTAGATTGCCGCGCCAACAAGGCTTGAGATTATGGGTAAAAGTAGAAGTTGAATGTAGAAACCGTTGCAATGCCCGGCTCAATCCCTACATGCTCGATACTGAGCAACACGAGGATCGGCCAAACTAGAGCCTAGGGTTTGACAACGCATAGAGTGACAAAGTTACCTTTTCGACGCCTGCCGGCGGTTCTTCAGGGCTAGAGGGAAATCTAAATCCTCCTCTGCTTGGTCGGCGTCTTGAGCAAGTTTCTCAAGTACGTTAACTTCAGTCTCCTGTGAATTTAGTCCCTTTGGTGACGTTGCGCCTAGTTGTTGTAATGCCAGCACTCGTTTGTGTTTGGATCTGTGCTGCTGGAAGAGTTTGATGGCCTCGCTTGTGCCCTCTCTTCCGTACGCATCCAAGAAGAGTTTCAGCATCTGCGTTTCATCATCGACAATATGCTGAGTTGGTGAGCCGCTCAATGACTCTAGCAGCTCCGTTGTCTTGGCATAATCTTCGCGAGCAAGCGCGTCCGTAAGCTGCGTTATCCGGCTCCTCTGCTCTTCGCGTTCCCTCAGTAGAACTGGGATGAGCTCCTCTAGTACAAGCGGTCTAGGCTTGATGGTCTGGTGACCCAAAAGTCAAGACCCACGACGCGATAATCATTCATCTTGACGAGTTAATGCTATAGATTATAGTTTACTTGCAGAAAGTTTTGCTTACAAAAAAATGATGCCAGTCGGACCCATTCGATGGCTGATTGCTCTTTAATACGACCACACACGAGCGTAGTATAAGCCAACCATGCCCCGCCAACTGCGTCTTCTGATCTCTGTTTTCGTTTCAGGCGCAGTAGTGATGGCGCTGGAACTCCTAGGAAGTCGGCTGCTTTCTCCTGTTTTTGGGAACTCAATCTTCGTATGGGGCAGTCTGATAGGCGTGGTCCTTGCCTCCCTGAGCGCCGGCTACTACCTCGGCGGCAAGCTCGCAGACAGAAGACCCGACCTGCAGACTCTCTCGCTGCTCATATTTGCCGCAGGCGTGCTGGTTCTAGCTCTCCCGGCAATTGCTCCTCCAGTGTTCGACGCGATCATTGGAATCCGTGCTGGTGAAAGGTATGCTCCGCTGCTTGCAACGACGTTCTTACTGGGACCCGAAAGCGTTCTCTTGGGGATGGTCTCGCCCTACGCGATTCGACTGGCCGCCAGAAGTTTTGAGAAACTTGGAAAGGCCTCTGGAAACCTCTACGCGCTTTCAACGCTAGGAAGCATCGTGGGAACGTTCTTCACCGTTTTTGTTCTCATACCAGAATTTGGCGTAAACAAAATCATCGTTGCACTCGGCGTAACGCTTCTTATCGTTGCATTCCTCGGGCTGGGAGCACGGATGAAGGTTTTCGTTCTTCTGGTTCTGATGGTGGTTCCGTTCGCGGCTCCTTACTTGGTGACTCATCGGCTTACAGTCGCAACCTATTCGCTTGCACTTGGAGATACTGTCTATGAAACCGATACGCCCTACCACCATCTGCTCGTTGCAGACGCATATGACCCGGCGTATCAATCGACCATCCGGTACCTGATCTTAGATGATAACTTCCACAGTGCTATGGACCTTAGCAACCCCGACAGAATAGTCTTCGCCTATACGGGATACTTCGAACTTCCATTTCTTGTGAATCCTAACATCACAAACATTCTCTTCATCGGTGGGGGAGGATTTACCGGTCCCAAGGCATTCCTAGAACATTATGCAAATGTGTTGGTTGACGTGACGGAGATCGATCCCGAAGTAACCAGGGTGGCTCAGCAGTACTTCAACGTTGACCCGAACAATCCGCGATTGCACCTCTACAACCAAGACGGACGCATCTTTCTACAGCGAAGCAACCAGAAGTACGATTTGGTGATCCTCGACGCTTACTCGAAGAGCTATGTCCCATTTCATTTGATGACACTGGAATTTTTCAAGCTCCTGGCAGATCACTTAACACCCGAAGGGTTCGTGGTTTCAAATCTGATCGCAAGCATCTCGGGCGACGGCTCTCAACTGTTGAGCGCGGAGACCACCACCATCCATGCGGTGTTCCCGAGCGTCTACACTTTCGCGGTCAAAGGAACCGATTATCCTGACGTTCAGAACATTATACTCGTAGCCCAGCTGTTCAGCAATCATCTGACTGAAGCGGATTTCCAACGGCTAGCGGCCGCTTTAAATCTATCTCGTGGTCAACTCAGGGATGATGTTCGCAACTATTTCACACTGGTGACTAGCAACGCGCCGATTCTAACAGACAATTTCGCGCCAGTGGAAACATTGTTCAACCCGATCACGGGAGAACCACTCAACGGACAGGGCACTAACGTGTATGTGATAGAGGCAGAGAGGATTGTTGCGTTCGTTCTGATTGCTGCAGTGGTCTTGCTGGCCTTGCGGCGGAAGAAACTATTGTGAAAAGCAGCACACTACTGATGCAGCGATCCAGAGACCTCTCGCGAGTTCTGCCTCCTCATTTTGGGATAGTCTTCGAAGTTGCCTGAAACTTTGTAACGTACAAACGAACAAAGCTGCCCTCGATCTGGAGGAACTGTCGAGAGAAGACTGCTCTGGATTGATAATAGGCGACTAATCGACGCATCTGACTGGTAGCCAGCGACAGGAAAGAACGTAGAGATCTGCCAAGTCCTGGTTATTCTGAAAGTGAACCACGAAAACTAGCAGGCTTGAGATACTGGCGCAGGAGTAGGCTCGACAAAACGACACGTGTGTCATTGCTGATACATTGAACGGTTGATAATGTCCGACTATTGTTACCTGGAGCCCCGTCGATGATACTAGTTGGTTTCGAACTGAGGCATCAAATTCGGGCGTAAGCACGTAGATCGTTTCGTCGACCACCAGCACTGGCATGGAGTAAATGAACCTAACACATTGCGAGAACTTTAGCGCACAGATCGGCGTGAAGGTCTCAATATCCAGTTTCCCCGAAATAACGAGAGGCTTCTTGCCCTGTGAGTCCGCAGAAATTGGGCTGATTGAAGGTAGACCTAAGACCACGCAAATCAGGAACGCAGAAACGAGCAGATGGCCTCGCATACATGAACTTGCACGTCCTTCATTTGAGAAGTCGACCCTTTTCCCGCACATCGCGATAGAATTAGCCTGGAAACTCCCGACACTTTGCATCGTCAACCAAGCAGAATTTCGGCGCGAAAACATGGGCAACTAAGACGAATAGGAGTTTATCGGACGATCGGTATCTTACTCATGATTTTGTGATCCATCACTGAGACTTACCTTGCATCTTCCGATCCATCTCAAGGTTCATGGCCACAGGTGTGACAAGAGCCTATTCGTACTTCAGAGCTACTACTGCATTCATCTTTGACGCCCGCCGCGCCGGGTACAACCCTGCTAGCAACGCAACCGCGATTGGGAAAAACAGCGCGAATAGTATTAGATCCGCTGTGAACACCGGCTCCGTTGATCCTCCGCTAGTCATCGGGCCGCCTCCCATCGGCATCATGCCGCCGATGAGGAACGACAGGAAATAGCCAAGTATCGTGCCTAGAACACCGCCTATTGCTCCTGTAACAAGCAGGGAATCTACGCCAACAACCCGAAGTTTACCGAATATGTCTTCGGTGTCAGCAAAGGGTTCGTGTAGATCTCATGAGGGATCACATGCAGTATCACAAGAGGCATAGGCTCAGGAGAAGAAAGACACCGTTGAAACCAGCCATACCGATTTACCGTGCAAGCCCTAGGCGTTGGAAGGGTGTTCAGGGTTAATGAAAGGGAATGACCGGCGAGAGGCGAATACAGCGAAGGCGGAGGACCATCGAGCTGAATCGAGCTTCATTGCGCCTTTAGAGCTGGGCGTTCTCGAAACGTAAGGACAGTCAAGAGCACCATAACAGCAACTACGACCAAGACCCGCGCCGGTGCAACCACATTTGAGACTTTCGACTCTCCAATTTCTAGATCAGGATGATTCGTCCATCCTGGTTATATATTGATTCAAGACAACGCTAACTACATGAGGTAGTTAGTCGAGGTGATATGATTGAATATTCTACAAACGGTTCTTCAGACTGCTGTCAGAAACCCTGCGCGAGCTCCAGCGATGGGCGCGTCATTCATCTTCGGCGTCATTATGGCTGTGTCAATCCTTCTGATAACCGTGGGCGTCTTCTACGTCCTATGGAAACTGGGAGGACTCCTTGACGCCATGAAGGAGAAAACCGAAGCCGCAAAGAAGTGAAGCGTACACACGAAAAATCAACGGATTAGCAGTTCAAATCTGGTCTCTCGCACCACTAGACCCAACACACACACACAAAGACCGTATGTCATGGCAAATGCTAACTAGAACTTTGGTCATACAATTGGAAAGGAAAGGAGGTGTGAATGGATAATGGGTCAGTTTCTGGCTATTCATACACTACCGTCGCCCACAACAACGGAGGAGGCCACTCCAATCGCAAAGGCGGTAAAGGCCAACTCCAGCGCGGACGCCTATTGGGTTGGTAGCTGGCTTCAGCTGAATGAACAAGGCAAGATAACGAAATTATTCTGCCAGTGGGATGCAAAAGACGCTGAATCAATACGCATGATCTTGAGAAAGATTCCTCAGCTTCCAACGGACGGAATATACCCAATAGCCAAAGTGGATGCAGAGGCATACAGGTAGTTAGTAATTCAGGTCTGATTTGCGTACTTGTTCCATAGAAAAGCCCAGCTCTTTCTCTAGCATTCTGCTCTCAGTCTATTCGGTGAACCAGCACTTTCTAAAGACCATCTCCTCTGACATTAGCGGCAGAGATTCAGGAGAAGATTTGGCAGGTCCAGTATGCGTGTGCCATTAATGGCAAATGTTCCTATTTCTCTGAGATCGTGGAGTGTCGCGACTCACAACGCAATCAATGTCTACTTTAAGTACGGAACCCTTGTCGAGAGAGAGCCTTACCATTCTTCGTCATCTTCGTATTCCTCGTCATCCTCTGGTTCGTCGTCATCTTCGAGCTCTTCGTCTGCGAATTCAGGATCGTACTCCATGTCGTATGTGAGTATGCGTGGTGGGAAACGCTTGCGTGCGTAGCACCAGATTCAGCACTGCAACGGAAAACACATGCATCTCCTGAGATAGGATCGGACTCAGATGGGACCGTACGACGAAACTCAGCTTCGCAAAGTAGCAGACGCTCCAACAATCAAGATTATCGAGAAATGGCACTCGGTCACTGACTCTGTAATAGCAGACCGATTCCGGTTGTCGTGGATAACAGACGTAATAACCCGAACCAGGCTTCGACCAAAGACGAAATGAATACTGCCTTCCCAGCTGGTTATCAAGGGAAGGTTGTACTTTCTGTTTGGTTGGATTCCTTTCCTGCTTTCAAACCCATCTTGCTCACCCACGAAGTCGGACATTGGGTACTGAAACTCCAAGGTTTTCGATCGTTCATTCGAACACCTAGGGACCCAATGGCAGAAGGACTTTTCAACGATATGGCAAGTCACCCTCCTCTGTATGCTCTCCAAAAATCAATGGGGCATGATTCACAGCCTGAGGCTGATTCAAGATGCGATCACGACATTGAACTGTGCTCACAACCCGGTAAAGGAGATGAGCTTCTGAGCGCTCTGTATCTAGCTGACGATCTGCTAAATTGCTCCTGGAAGAAGCGCGAGAAATTGAAGTGGGCGTTGTCCAAATATCGACCCAATGCGATGAAAATCGCGACTAAGATAATCAGAGTCAGTTCCGAGTTCGATCTCTACAGTCCGATGAGTAATGTCGCCTTCCGCGAAAAGCTGGTCAGGAAACTGAATATGCCAGGCAAGTGGACCGAGAAGGATGACGCCACCGAAATCAAGAAGCTAATTGTCGAAGTCGAAGGGACACAACCCTGAGTGTGTCCGCACCATGGCACCTTGTGGTGGTGTGTGCGCACCACTAGACCCACACACAAAATGACCGTTGCTCGCTCGCAGAAAGTCAGACATTTCACGGCGCGTGATGGCCTAAGTGTTGCCGTCTTTCTGGGCCGTCAATCAATCCGATTTGTTTGGTTTCAGGAAAAGCGTGATTGCTGCAATGAAACTTAGAACCTTTGATATTTCATTGAGTGTGATTGACATCAAGTCGAATGGGTATGAGAAACCAGAGAAAGCCCATACCGCGAACACGAAGAACATTCCCGCTATAGAAAACATCGTGTATTTTGACAGATTCATTGGGGGCGCTAAAGTGAGAAGTGAGAATGTTGAAATCTCCACGAGAAAAAGAGGCAAGAAAAAGAGCAGCGTGAACAGTGTTGCAGGTAGGGGAGGGTATGTTCTACCCATGACAATTAGGTCAAATGGAAGTTCGAATATCATCGGCGCCGCTGCCGTGCCAACAAAGGCGCTTCCTAACGCAACCTTTGCCCCGTAACCTCTAGTTAGATATGCGATAATGATGAAGGTTGCCAGTCCAGAAAGATCCGTTGTAGGACTGATCGGGTTTGTGGGTAGAGCGACGGCCCCATGCTGTTGGTATAGCTCTGTGACATAAGTGGAGATGGCAATAAGCAAAGTTGCCAAAGAAAGAACCCAGATCAGTATCATGAAAACACCAACAGTCTTTCCTGGTCTCTTGATCTTGACTGTACCAATCAACTTCGTTCCAAGATACGTTAGCAAGACTCCAATGGCGAGAAGCGTGACCGCTAAGAATACTGCATCAGTGCCCACGTAAGGGCTCCAAGTGCCGTATTGAGTCAAGACTCCCCCTCACTCGCTTGTCCACTCTTTCTTGTTGCATTTTACTATTCTGATTTGTCAGAACCAAATAGGCTCATCTCCCTATCATTCACTTTAGCTCAACTTCCTTTTCCGCGGGCAACTGAAGTTGAACCGTCGTTCAGGTCATGATTTAGTGTGTGTGGGGATAGTGGTGCGAGCGACGGAATTTGAACCGTGGTCGGTTGGCCACAAAGCCCAAAATCGGCGATTTCCGAGACTAATTGTCCAAAAAAACCGTCGATAAAACCTGGCTACCCCACCCCTCTGCTAAGATTTTGGTACCAGCGGAATTGTCTCGGTCAGTTCACCTTGACTTGTGTTGAGTTTTTGGAGCGTAAGGCTAGGCGTAGCGCTGCGACCAATGCCACGTACGCGAAGGCCGGTTGCTTTGTTTGCTAGGTGCTGCCTAAATTCACCTGCTGCGACTTCCTGACGCCAACATTCACAGAATAGCCTTCGAGTAGACGCTCAGAGCTGAACCAAAAAACCCCCGGAACAGACAACACTTACAGCAACCCCGCCCCGGGCACCAACGATGGTCGAATTATGCGGGCTTCTACCCATTAGGAAATCTCGTAGCACCGAAAAACCAACTGATTCAAATCCGAACCGTTCGGGCAAAAATCGGCTAGGAATCGGGAAAATGAAGGCTTTATGTTGGAGCCTCGGGCGGGGTTCGAACCCGCGACCTGCCGCTTTCTTGGCGTTTTGGGTTACAAGGCGGCTGCTCACCAGTGCCCGCGTGAGTTGGGGGCATCTACCAGGCTGAGCCACCGAGGCACACGCCGACTATGAAAGACCCGCGCTTAAAATTCTCGCTTGCCGGCTACCTTACTTTCTCTTGTGCCGTTTCGCGGCTTGCACGAGTGCGGTGATTGCTGGCAATTCCTCACCTGCAAGAAACGTGAGCATTGCACCCCCTGCTGTGCTTACGTGCGAGAATCTTTCAGCTATGCCCATGATACCCGCGTATCCAGCCAAGTGACCGCCACCTATGACTGTGAACGCGCCAGCACTAGCCATGGCTTCAAGTACCGTTCTCGTTCCGAGCTCGAACCCGTCTTGCTCGAAGACTCCCATGGGACCGCTGGCTACAACCGTCCTCGATTCTCCAACGAGTTCCGAGAATTTTTTGGCTGTTTCTGCGCCTATGTCGAGGGTTCTGCCAGCTTTTGAGAGTTTTTGTATTTGTGTCTCAAGTCGTTTTCCGTTTTGGAGCGTTCCGAAATCGATCGGCGTGGATATACGATTCCTATAGGTTGCGAGGATCTTCTTTGCTTTCTCAATCTGTTCGGGAACTTCTGTAAGTTCTTCCTCCTCAACCTCGTTGAACTTCTGACCCAAAGCCTTCAGGAAGATCTTTCCCACGTTTCCGCCGACGAGGACATGATCCGCTTTTCCAGTGGAGAGTATGTTTTCGATTACTGGAACCTTATCCTCAATCTTCGCTCCTCCCAGAAGATAGGTGCTGGGACGTTCTGGTCTCTGCAATAGTTGTTGCAGTGCGGCAAGCTCCTTCTCCATGAGCCTCCCTGCGGCTGAAGGAAGGACATGTGGGAATCCCACGAGAGAAGTTTGAGCTCGGTGGGCTGCAGCGAACGCGTCATTCACATACAGGTTGAATAACGGCGCCAGTCTCTGGACGAGATTTGTCTTGGCGAGTTTCTCCCCCTTATCTTCCAAAGTCTCCTCAGCGCAGAACCTAACATTATCAAGAACCAGCACCTCACCTCGGCTGAGTTTTCTGATTGCTTTACGAGCAGCAGGTCCCATAACGTCGTCGATGAATCTTACATGTTGTGAACAGTTTTTCTGGAGAAGTGTGGCGTGTTGTTGTAGTGATGTGAAGTCGTCTTTTCCTGGGCGGCTCTGGTGGGAGAGGACAACGACCTTTGAGCGCGTCAGGGCATCCAATGTTGGTTTGGCGGCAATGATTCTCGTGTCGTCAAGGATTTGATTTGTGGTCGGGTCTATTGGCGCGTTAATATCCAACCGCAGCAGTACGCGCTTGTCGCGGAGCTCGAAATCGTCGAGGGTTAGGTAGTCGAATTCCATGGGCGCCGAACCCGGCCCGTTGAACGATGCATGGTACACAGTTCATTAAACACTTTCCAATTGAAAGCCGCGATGGATAGGGAGATTTTTTACGTGCAGCCCGGGTTTTGTTGGCGGAGCCGGGGTGGCTCAGCTGGTAGAGCGCCAGCCAGGCTTAGGGACGAAACTCATAATCTGGAGAGTACATTGGGCCCAGAAGCCGCGGGTTCGAACCCCGTCCCCGGCACCAAATGCTGTTCCCCAAGCATTATGATCGAAGCAAGTTGTTGTTTGCGGGACGACCTTCCTAGTTCTCGCCTTGGGGTTGTTTCCACTCGAGAAGGCCAACTCGATCTACGATATCTCTTTGCTCGGTGGGCGATGGACAGAACTGACGATAGGAGTTCAGGTTCCTGCGGGATCCCCGCGGGCTCGGGGACTGGTCATAGAAGCAATGGACGCATGGAACTAAGGCCAAGTTTGGTTTGTCCGAACCTACGCGAAAAAAGAACAGCCTCGATATCAGCTGATCGAATCAACCAATGGCTCTGTTCAAGTCGAGCTAGTCGATTTCACAGGAGTCACCACGATAAGAGAAGCCAAACCCACCAGATCTGGAACGCGCTTCACAAGTGCAACCATGTTCTTACCAATGTCATTTCGCGGGTACCCTGTGAGACTGGATTGGTTTGAGGCAATAGCGTTACATGAGTTCGGCCACGTGCTCGGACTAGACCACACCAACATCGCAACCGACTTAATGTCCACATCCATCAATCTTGGAGCGTTGCCTTCCACACTTGACCTCTTGGGGATCCACACTTTGGCACAGGGATTGACGCTCAGCTTGGTCACTTTGAACGACTCAATCCCCTATCTGGAGATGCCTATGTCGTCAGTGGCTGGGTTTCCTGTGAACGGCTGGTTGATTCTTGGAGTGAGCATCTTGCTCTGTGCTATCGCGCTCCTCAATCGCCGAAAGACATCGCGCGGAATTCCTGCTAGGAATCCAAAGACTTTGTAACCGCTTACATCTGAATCCTTTTCAGGAGAACCCTGATTGTCCATGCGGCGACTATGCCGATCACGAGTGCAGCCAGCTGATTCATGCTCGGAAAAATGACGAGCAGCAGGAAGTAGAGACCTACTCCCACAACCAGCGGCAGGACGAAAGCAGAAAGGGCTCCCACAATCTCACCATAACAGTCTCGTTTGCAGACCACAATTGCCAATCAATTTGACCCAAGCACCTTGACTTCCCCAGTACCTAACCCAACATAAGCAATGTCAGCCATGTTGATGAAGAGACCTGTTTCCAAGACGCCGGGGATTGCCTTCAATCGACGCTCCAAAGCGGCTGGCTTCTCAATCCTCCCAAAATCCGAGTCAAGCACAAAGTTGCCATTATCAGTAATCACGGGTCCAGCCTTTCCAGCGCCTTCTCGCAGCTTAGCTCTGCCTCCCATCCGTGTGACCTGTGCTTGGACAGACTTGTATGCAAATGGCAAAACCTCTAGCGGCACAGGCTGTTTGCCGCCCAGGTGCTTGGATAGTTTCGTCTCGTCTACAACTATCGCCAACCTTCGAGCAGCCGAGTCGACGACCTTCTCTCGCAGCATCGCTGCGCCACCTCCCTTTATCACGTTCAGCGAAGTCTGCTCGACCTGATCAGCGCCATCAATCGCATAGTCAACAGTGTAAGCCTCATTCATGCTCAGAATCCTGAGTCCGTGTGCTATGGCGAGATTCTCAACTTGGTGTGATGTGGGAACTATCGAGACATCAAGCCTTCCGCTTTTGGTCATGCGTCCCAGTTCCGAGACCGCATAGACGGTCGTGGACCCACTGCCGATTCCAATAATCCATCCGTTCTTGATGGGCTGGAGTGCTTTGAGGACAGCCTTTCGTTTTGCGTCCTCAATCCAAGACAAATTCATCCTTCCGCTTCGATCTGCTCAAGCCGATCCATGGCTTGAAGAATCTCCTCGCGAATCTTCTCAATCCGCCTCTCGGCATCGGTGACCTCTTGCTGTTCCGCGTCGGAAGCTTTCTTCTCCTTGCCGGTCGTATCCTGACTGGTCTGAGTTTTCTTGCTCTCTTCCCTCGGAGGCGTGTTCTTCTTTTCTTTCTCTTGACTGGGTTTCGGTTCCTGAGATCGATTCAGCGACCCGCCGGCTTTCAAAGTCTTAACCTGCGCCTCAATCTCACCCAGCCGATCCTTGAAATTCCTAATCAGCTCCTCTCGCTCGGACTCTAAGTCATACAGGTCGACTATCCGTTGATTATCCTGAATTGACTTTTCGAGACTACTTAGGTCCACCTTGTACTTCTCAAGTAGACGGTCTCTTTCCGGTTGAGTAATGAGGCCTTTCGTATGGGATTCATAGATCGTTGTAAGGGCGGTTCCGAGGATTTGCCTCTCCAGCTTCAGAACCTTCAAGGTATCCCTCGCTCGGTTCACTGCATCAGCAGAAGTCGAACGAGTGCTCTCCAAGTTCACGCTGGGGAGAGTGGGAAGGGGGATTATTCTCTCGGATTCAGGGGCTGATGGAGTCTCCTTCTTTCTCCAAAATGAAATGAGAGCGACCAAGTTGACCAAGAGCGGCCCCTGAATTGCGAGCTTCTATCTGCAAGTCAGTGTATTAAATAGCTTCGCGCCTTCCTCACTCCATTCTTCGGATTTCCATTCTTAACACTCGTCATGCTCTACTTGTCGTAGAGAGTCATGCAATTTCCTTTACCCTAAGCAACTGAGAAGAACCAGGCTGAGTTTCCGTTGTACAATTCGCGGTTAACGTTAACGAAAACTCCCAGACAGATCATGGTCATTTCTGATCGAGGAAGCTTTTAACCATACGATGCGTGACTTGGACGGCGGACAATTCCCGACTGAAGTGATGGTTAATGCATCTTGAGGGCTCCTTTGTGACTCCTGCGTCGCGAGATGTCGTCTGGGGATTCCTGCTGAACCCCAATGATATAGCACCGTGCTTTCCGGACCTACAATCACTCGAAGTGACATCACCAGAGAGCTTCAAAGCGAAAGTCAAAGTTGGCATCTCAGTTGTGAAGGGGATTGTGGATTTTGACTTCCGAATTGCAGAGAAGACCCCACCCAGTGCAGCTAAGCTCATCGGAACCGGACGAGGCGTGGGAAGCAATATCGAGATTCAAACTGCCTTCACATTGGATGAATTGGGCTCTGGAACCAAAGTCGGCTGGATCGCTGACGTCACCGTCGGCGGAATCATGGCGGGACTGGGCACCAAACTCCTAGATTCAACGTCGAGCAAGATGGTTGAGCAGGTTCTAGGAAATCTTCAGGAGAGGTTGAAAGCAAAGGCCGGAAAGTGAACATAGCACCCAGATCGGCCGAGACTCGATTCACGTATCGAAATTGACCAGTAGACTTGTCTATGGGCTGCCTGAGGCCGAACTCGTTTCCATACGTGTCGACGAATGCGCACAGCCATCTGCCCCGATCCATTTTGGCGGAGATAAAAAGCAAATTGATTCAGTGAAACCAATTCGACGAAATCGTGAAAGTCATTAGAAGGCGCATTACCGTCTCAGTCTATGAACCTAACTCCTTCTAGACCTTTCAAGTGGCTGTCGCTCGTAATGATTTCTGCAGAATGACTCTTGCCGGTGGAGTAGACAATTGCGTCAGCCATAGCCAATCCCGTCGCTAAACTGACATCGGCCGCGCCTAGTGCTGTATCGTGATCAAGCGGAATTATTTTGGTTCTGGTCAGCTGCGCATAGGCTTCAAGGGCAGTCTGTTCGCTCTTATCTCTTTTCAGCCTCTTGTAGACTTCGTAGACTACTACTGTTGGAGTAATTGTGTTGTCAGTATCCGCACCTTCGATGTATGGAGCATATTTCTTCGCGAGAGGTCCGTCGATGAAATACTCGATCCATCCGTATGAATCTACGACCCTCATACTCTGTCCTGCTCTTCTCGAATACTCTGAGTTCGCGCGCCTTTCGCCAAACCCCTCGTTTCCTTGATCGGCCGCAGAGGGATCAGGTGCACGACGCCGTCTTTCTCGATGACCACGACCTTCTGCCCGGGTTGAAGCTTTAGCCTAGAACGAACATCCTCGGGTATCACTACCTGAAACTTTGAAGAAACCGTCACAGTCGCCATCGTTAGTCCTCTAGTTGAACACATGGCCGAACGATACATAAGTCTTCTTACGAAAACAAGGAGTTAGGGAACTGGTCCAGCCCACTCTAAGCTATGATCCGAAAGAACATGTTCTAGCTGTATGCCTCGAAGCCCTTACCCAGAACCAAGGAGGCGATTTTCAGCTCCATGATCTCATCGGTACCTTCATAGATCCTCGCAACTCTCGCATCGCAGAAATGCTTGGCGACTGGGGACAGGAGCGAATATCCAAAGCCGCCGAACACCTGAACAGCCAAATCGGCGCTTTCATAGGCTAATTGTGACGCAACTCGCTTCGCGATTGCCGATTGGAGGTCGACCTTGTTTCGAAGTTCAAGGTTCTTAGGTTCGGCATCAAGCCTAGTTTTTTCAACCGCTGCAACGTAGTTTGGCCATCTGGCCATTTCCAGGTTCATCGCGACCTGTGCGATGTGTCGCTGGATTAATTGATGCTTTCCAATCGGCTTTCCATGTTGCACCCGGGACTTCGCTCGTTCGGTTACGGAATTGAGACAGTCTTCGATGATGCCGACGCATCCAGAACCTATACCAATCCGCCCGTTCAACAGAGCCGAATATGCCACATGAAGACCTTTCCCAGATTGGCCTAGAAGGTTCTCTTTCGGGACATTACACTCCGACATTTCCAGCATGGCTGTGTCCGAGGTGAAAAGGCCAATCTTCTCCTCAAGATGCATCGCTACAGAGAATCCCTCGGACTTCGTGTCGACGATGAAAGCTGACATTCCTTCTCTCTTACCTTTGGGATATGCGAAGATTATCACGGAGTCGGCGACTGACCCATTCGAGATCAGGTATTTCGTGCCGGTTAGCACGTAGCCTCCATCTCGCTCTTCGTAACTGGTTTTGAGTGATGTGGGTTCGCTGCCGGCCTCTGGTTCTGTTAATCCATAGGCCATTATCCTCTCTCCCTTCGCTGCGGAGGCAAGGTACTTTTTCTTCTGGAATTCCGAGCCCCACTGCTCCACGGCCAGCGAGGCCAACAAGCAATGAACGTCAACAAATGTAACGACGCCAAGACCAAGTTGACCGAGGCGTTCCAATGCCAACGCCCAAGTCAGTGAATCAGCTCCAGCTCCCCCGTGCTCAGGTGAGACCGTGAGTCCCATCAGCCCGTGTTTCTTGAGGATCTCGGGAGTTTGCTCATTGTACTTGTGGGCTATGTAGTGCTCAAATTCGGGAAGATAGAGCTCCTGACAGGCTTCATCGACCCGTTCCAGTATCTTCAACTGATCATCATTCAGCTTTCGCAGTTTGCTTGCCAGTTGGATAGATTCCGCGAACGACATTTCCAAAATCACGCTTCCTAGATGCTGTTGCCGAGAGATGGCCTTCTGTCATGAACATTCATTTACGTGTTTTCAAGAGAACCGTTCTTCTGACGAACACTTCGGCGCTCACCGGGGCATTATGAATCCAGCCCAGCTTACTGCTCGACCCGCCAGTGACTGAAGATTATTGGCAAACCGCCAGTGTGAATGAAGAGCACACGACTGCCGTTCGGGAAATAGCCCTCCTTCTCCAACCTAAGAAGACCAAGCATCGCTTTACTCGTATACACCGGATCCACGAGCAACCCCTCCCTCTGCGCAACTGTCTCCATTAGGTCCGTCACTTCTTTCGTCACAACACCATAACCGCCGCAAGTGTAAGATTCGTTCACTATTACGTCATCAGAGGATATCTTCGGAGAGACCCCGAGAAGATCTGCCGCTTCACCGACGAGGCGAGTCACGTCCTTGGCGATTTCATCACTGGTTCTGCCGACACTTATTCCGACCACCTTCGCCTTCAGACCTGCAAGTTTGGTTCCCAGGATTAGCCCCGCCTGCGTGGCACCAGTACTCGTGGCGAAGACAATGAAGTCAATCTTCTCAGCGGCATCTCCGAGTTGGTTCCTGAGTTCGAATGCCGCGTTTGCGTAGCCCAAGACTCCGTAGGCGCTTGCTCCGCCCCGTGGGATTACGTAACACCGCTCGCCATGCTTCTCACGCTCCCTGCGAATCTCCTCCATGATTGAAGGCAATTCCTTCCGGTCAGCATCAAAGAACATGACATCGGCACCAAACAGAAAGTCCAGGAGCAAGTTGCCCCCGATGGGGTCGGGTTTCTTTCCTTTCATCGCGAGAATCACCTTCATTCCAAGCTTCCGAGCTGCCGCTGCAGTGAGTCTGGTGTGATTAGAATGAAGATCTCCTGTGGTAATGATCGCGTCGCAGCCTCTTGATTGGGCGTCGGCCATTATGAATTCCAGCTTTCTGACCTTGTTGCCGCCCATCGCCAACTCCATGACATCATCCCTTTTGATCAGTAAGTCGATAGAAGGCGCTAGCTTTTGGAGACCTGCGGGTTTCTCAACTGGAGTTGGCGAGGTAAAGAAGTGGATACGTTTCCTGGACTCGAGCGATATGTGGGAGATTTGGTTATGTGTTTTCAAGTGTCTCTCTCCTCGAGCTTGTTTAGAAAGTTGAGAAGGTGGGTGTTGAATTCCTCAGGATTTTCCAGATTGCTCAGGTGAGCTGCTCTCGGAAGTATGTGTAGCTCTGAGGTGGGGAGCTTGCTATGCATCATCTGGGAGACGGATGGTGCGGTGAGTTTGTCGAGCTCACCAGCGAGGATAAGCGTCGGGAGTTTCATGCTCGGAAGTGAGGAGGTTGTTTCGGTTCGGCCTGCGAGTGCGAGGAGAGTTCCACAGATTCCGATTGGGGAGGTGGATCCAATAATATCCCTAATGAACTGGACTATGTCGACTCTGTTTTCCAAGCTTTCTGGAGCGAAAACGGCTTTCACGAATGTCTCCGCAAATGCTTTGACTCCGTCTCGCTTCACGGTCCTAATTGTCGCGGCGCGTCTCAGCTTTGCCTCATTCGTATCAGCCTCGGAGGAAGTGTCGCACAGTATTAGAGCGTGGAATCTTTCCGGGTTGCGCTCGACCGCTCGGAGTGCGGTGTAGCCTCCCATCGACAATCCGCACAGAATCGTCTTCTCAATTTTCAGATGATCTAGTAAACCGATGAGGTCGTCGACAAAGAACTCGATGAGGTACTGTCCGTCACCAACCTCGCTATTGCCGTGGCCGCGAACATCATATGCGATTACGCGATATTTGCTCTTTAGAAGTTCAATTTGCGGTTGCCACATCGCATGACTGAAAGGGAAACCATGGATGAGAACTACGGGCGTGGCGGTCTGTCTGCCGATGTCCTCGTAGTAAAGCTCCGCGCCGTTGATTATGGCCTTCATGGTACCAACCTCAAGCTATTAGTCTCTGATTCTATAAAAGAAACGCAAGGAGCAATTGATTCATGGCCGCTTCCGAATTCTTTGAGGCTTTGTCAACTATTGAGGAAATTGACCTGACAGTTACGGGTAGGAAATCCGGACGAGCTTCGCCTCGACCCATATGGTTTGTGCATGAGCAAGGAAAACTGTATCTGTTACCAGTCGCAGGTTCCGACACCAGCTGGTACAAGAATGTTCTTGTCAACCCGACCTTGCAAATCGCCCTTCAAGGGAAGAGGGTAACGGTAGCTGGGGACCACCGGAGGAGATCATATCCAACTTTGCCGCAGAACCAACACTGGACATTGACGGGAGTATCTACTTCGTCCGTCACTTCTTCGACAACAAGGGCAAAATGATTGAAGCCGACATCTACGTTGCTCCCAGAAACATGGTCAATCTATCTGCCTTCGACATAACTGAGAGCACGACTGCAACTTTCCGGCGATCGGAATTGCTTGTAGTTCCAAGCCTAGCTCCAGCGGGACGCGCTTTCTATTCGAGCGATTTGGAATAAGTGCGAGTTGACAGGTCGATGACGATTCTGGAGCCCCGGGCGGGGTTTGAACCCGCGACCTTCGCCTGTTTGGGACTCTGTTACCAAGGCGGCGCTTGTGGCATCCTGAATGTTCTACCAGGCTGAGCCACCGGGGCGTGCGAGAGCAGCGGTGGAGATTTCGCTAATTAACCTTAGCCTACTGGTTTCGTATCGTTGGATGTGCAAAATCCTGAGACATAGTCGCTGTGGATCCGCTCGTTGCGGTGCCAATTTTCGACATTGGAAACGAACGGTCGAAAGATCAAAGTTTTCGCCGCCTTGATGGCATCAGTTCACTTCAATAATCTGTTACTGTTGAGGCCGCGACTGGAATCATGAATCAATGTAATCTGAAGGAAAACTGCGATCTTATCTGACGCCTCTTGTCACGCTGTCTTCGTGTGGTTGGTTTCACATTTCTTCTTACGCCGACGCAACATTTCCAGCGGGGCGGGTGAGTCAGCATCTCCCGCTAACTGAATGCGCCAGTAAGACTCTGAATTTTGACGGTCCGCCACTAATTGGTAAAAGCCACATATGACAGGTAGAAACCGTTTCCCGGACGAGTTTGCCGGGATGGAGTCCGCGATGATGCGAAATACGCGTAGTCCATCCTGAGAGCTAGAAATTGCCATCGAGGTGTCAAACGTTTCCCTGCAAACTCCATAGGGGAGGAGTTCGGTCTTAACATACTAGTTTTGCGTTAAAAAATGGTATAACTTGACTTTTACCAATCACTAATGTGACAACGCTTGACCAAACGCTTAAGTGCGCTGACAATGGCACCGTCAGTTCGAGCTTAATGAGTTAAAGGAGGATATTTAGGAAAATGGTCAAGAAATGCCCATCATGCGGCTATACAAACCGTGATGACGCAGCCTTCTGTTCCAGTTGTGGTGCATCACTAGCAGGCGCCGGGGCCCCCTCGCTCAAACCAGTTCCCTCTGTTCGCGTTGTGACACCAGTCAGCTTCGGCGGGCCGATCCGA
>Ga0315296_10000294_pt1 | contig 45986 bp, 24 predicted proteins | sample YL17G14_18_MG_FD_203921 | JGI IMG/M metagenome (GOLD analysis project Ga0315296, IMG submission 203921) | Sediment microbial communities from Yellowstone Lake, YNP, Wyoming, USA - YL17G14_18 | ecosystem: Environmental > Aquatic > Freshwater > Lake > Sediment | place: USA: Wyoming | collected... | reverse complement strand
TAAAGTTCCAGAAAAAGCCTCAACCGGGGGTCATTATGCGGTAATATTTTGGTCGAGCCAGGAACCAGAAGCCACTGGGATTACTGGGATTGGAGTGGTGACGAAAATTGGCTCACTTTTACTGGTCAGAATCTCGGGCGAAATTAAAGAACAAATGCAGCTGGTTGATTTTTCTACACCTTTTAAGTTTTATAATCGTTTACCAGTCAATTTCGCTATTGGTTTTGAAAATACCGGTAATGTTCACTTGAAACCGGGTGGAAACATCAAGATTGAGCCAAAAGTTTTGGGAATAGGAAAAGGAGAAGCGACGGTTAATGAAAATGGGGGCAATGTTTTGCCAGAGAGTATTCGGCGATTTGAATCAACTTGGATAAAAACAGCTATGGCAGAGAGTAAAACCAGAAATATATTTTCTAAATTTTTTGAAGAACTACAAACAGAATGGAAAAATTTCGCCTTAGGTTATTTTCGAGCTAATCTTTTTGTTCTCTTTGGCCAAACCTCACCACAAATCGTTGAAAAATCTCTAAATTTCTGGGTAATTCCCTGGCGAGTAGTCTCAGTTATTCTGATAGCAGCTATTCTTGTAATTTTAATTTTAATCAGAGGAATAAAAGCCTACAACCGCTGGATAATTAATAAGGCAAAATTAAAAATGTAAAAACTAAAAACTTTGGTCTGTTGCTTAACCTGGTTAAGCAACCCATGGCTTCAAGGACACCTCCCCAAGAATCTAGAATCTAGAATTCAGAATCTAGAATTTAAAATTTAGAATCTTAAAAGGGGAATGTTCTTGAGGACTTCCCCTTTTAATTTTAGAACCAATGAATTTCAATGAATTTCCAAAATTTTCCGAAAATTTCGATAAAAATCCGTTCCTTGATAATTTTATTTGTGTTATTGGGATTGCTTTCTCCTAATTTCCTGATTTTTGCCGAAACCCAAACCCTTTCAGGAAGCGTTAATCTTAGCGCCTTGGTTCCTCTGATAGTTCCTCCTCTTCCTCCCATTCCCCCCTACCCCCCGGTGAGCCTCCCGCCTTTAAAAATCTCTGATATTCAAGTTTTAGAAATTACTGATTCCTCAGCTTTAATTTATTGGAAAACCGATCAGCCAGCCACTTCCCAGGTTATTTACGGAAAAACAGTAGAGCTGGAAATAGGAACAATTTCTGATGCTTCTCTGGTTGGAGAACACCGAATGCGACTCACTGGTCTTGAAGCTAGCACTTGGTATCTTTTCCAGATTAAGAGTCGTTCCCAACCGGGAGCTGAAGCTCGGACCGGAATTTATAACTTTAAAACCAAAACTGATATTACGCCTCCAGCTAATGTTTCCGATTTTACCGCCACTGCCGGCATTCGAGAAATTCAGCTTAGCTGGAAAAATCCACCAGATAAAGATTTTAAGGGCGTCAGAATTATGCGTTCAACAAAATATTTCCCCCTTTCACCAGAAGAAGGAGATTTAGTTTATGATGGTCCTGATGAAAATTATTTGGATAAAAATCTTACGCCCTGCGTTAGATATTATTACACTGCCTTTGCTTACGATACCAGTGGAAATTTTGCTTCGGGAGCAGTTGCCTCAGCTGTTCCCCTGCCTTGTCTAGTTCCCCCTCCGATACCAGTTCCGCCAGTTGAAATTGAGGTTTTAAAAATCACTGATTTTCACTTCCAGATTGCCCAAAAGACAATTGCTATTTTGCCTGACCCTTTAAATGTTTTTCATTTTCTGCCCGGAACCATTCTTCACATTTCCATTGAAACTGAAAAATTACCAAAAGTTTTGAAAACAATAATGGTTGTCATCGGAGATAAATCTTATCTCTTGAGAATTGGGGATGATGAAAATTTCTATCAAGCCGGCATTGTTCTGCCGCTTCAGGAAGGCCTACAACCAATTTATATTTTAGTTCTCAATTTTAAAGAAGGAACTTTAGATAAAATTGAGGGAAATATTTTAATTGAACCCTTCGGCGTAGTCAAAAGTCAATTTAACAATTTAACAAGTAAACAATTAAACAGAGAGGTGAAAGCAGCTGAAATTGAGCCAGAACCAGTTTATTTGGCCAAAGTAACCCTCTATCAATATGATGAAGTTTCTGGTGATTGGGAAGAATTTCAGGCTCTAAAATACAGTCAGAGAAATCCAATTTATTCCAATCCCGAAGGTCAATATGGATTTCTGGTGCCGAGAGGAAAATACTTTGCCCAGGTCGAAAAAGAAAATTACGAACCTTTAAAAACCAAAGAATTCGCCATCGATAAAAATTTTATTAACCAAGATATTATTCTAAAACATCTCCCTCCCGTTCCCGGACTATTGGAAAGAATAAAATGGCAAAAAATTGGGATAATTCTTCTTTTGCTCGTAATCCTGGCTTATCTGATTTGGCGGGACATAGCTTATCTGATTTGGCGGTGGCGGTGGCGGTGGCAGGATAAATAAAAATATGAATGATAAGTATCAGAAAATAATAATATATATATGTATAGTTAATCTAATTTTATTAGGTATTTTTGGTATGGTTCAAGCTAGTATCAATGAGGAATTAACTTTCCAGGGAAAATTACAAAATTCTGATGGAACCAATGTTACCGATGGTTCCTATAATATGTTTTTCAAGATTTATACCGTAGCCGAATCTGGAACAGCAATTTACACTGAAACCTGGGATAATACAACCCCGACTACTTTTTCCAGCACAATTAATGACACTACTCCACCCCAGACGACAGATACCTATCCTTTGGAGTTCACTTATACTGATGATTCCTCCGAATCCACCCTTAAAGAAGGTCAAACCCTATACAATTTAACAAAAAAAGACAGAGTAGAAATTACTTCTGGCGGTTCCTGTTTTCAAGCCATAGATACCACCAATAATACTATATGTATTACAAAAGTTGGGGTTAATTGGTCAGATTCAGATTCTATTACGACAAAACCAATGGTCAAAGATGGAATTTTTTCAGTCAGAATTGGCAGTTTGGACCCAACCGGAAATAATCTTTTGACCACTATTGCCAGTTATTTGAATCAGGATTTATGGCTGGGAGTTCAGGTTGGTTCAGACCCTTCTGAAATGAGACCGCGGAAAAAATTGGGCTCTGTACTTTGGGCTTTAGCTTCAGCAAAATTAGCTGGTCCTCAAGGAGAAACAATTGATAACGCCACCGACGATTTAATCAAAATTATTGGCAGCGGTGGTACAGACAATACTGATTTGTATATTAATTTAGACGGAACTTATCCCACCCTTTACTCTAACACCGATACTCAAATTGGCATTGATGACGATTTAATCTTTGTTGGTGCCAAAACCCTTGCCACAAGTTCTGGTGCTTTAACTATCCAAACAGGGGCTTCGGAAGGAGCAGATGATATTATCTTCCAGTTAGCTGGAGCTGAAAAAATGAGAATCTTAGAAAATGGCGATTTACTCTTTGAAAAAGGAACCTATGATACTACTCTGACAGTAACCACCCCAACTGCTAACAGAACCATTGCCTTTCCTGATGCTGAAGGAACCCTGGCTTTAGGTACCGGCACTCAAGATTACGCCACTTACTGGTCAGCCACTAGTACTATAGCGGCTGAACAATATCTCTCTGTCTCTAGAGGAGGAACCGGAGCCGGAACTCTCAATGATTTAATTACTTTAGGAACTCATACTGCTGGTAATTATGTTGCCACAGCTGAAGGAAGTTCTCCCATTCAGGTTTCAGGCTCGGGAGTAGAAACAGCCGCCATTACCATTTCCTGTCCAACCTGTATCACTTCAACTGGCGGAGGAACAGCCCTCTTTACTCTGGCCGGCTCCAGCGGCACTCCTCAGACAATCTCCGCCGGCGATACCTTAACCGTTGAGGCGGGAACCAACATCACCACTACAGCCGCAGCAACTGACAAGGTTACAGTAGCTACTGTAGCTAATCCAACCTTCTCAACTTCGGTCACCACTCCCAAAATCAATCTCACCGATTCAACAAATCAGATTGTCTTAGATTCTGATGGAACCTATACTGGCACAATCACCATGGCTACTTTAGGAGCTTCTAAAGTCTGGACCCTTCCTGATACCACAGGAACCCTGGCCTTAGGTACCGGCACTCAAGACTACGCCACTTACTGGTCAGCCACTAGTACCATAGCTGCTGAACAATATCTCTCTGTTTCTCGAGGAGGAACCGGAAGAGGTTCCTGGACGCAATATGGAGTACTCTATGCTGATACAACCGGCAGTCTCACCAATACAGCAGCCGGAACAGCCGGGCAAGTCCTTTTGTCGGGAGGAGCCGGATCTCCCAGTTACGGAACCTTAGGTCTGACTTATGGAGGGACAGCGGCTGATCTTTCAGGAGCTGCCCAAGGAGGAGTAATTTACAAAGGTGCTACTGCCTTAGCTGGATCGGCAGCTGGCACTTCTGGTTATGCCTTAGTTTCTGGAGGAACTGGGGCTCCTACCTGGACAAATACTCCCAGTTGGTCAACCATTACTCTCTCAACTTCAGTCACCACTCCTTTAGTCACCAATGCTGGCATTTTAACTTTACAAACCACTACTACTGCTGGAGCAGATGATATTATCTTCCAGTTAGCCGGAACTGAGAAGATGAGAATCTTAGAAAATGGAGACCTCTTCTTTGAAAAAGGAACCTATGATACTACTCTGACAGTCACCACCCCAACTGCTAACAGAACCATTACCTTTCCTGATGCTGAAGGAACCCTGGCCTTAGGTACCGGCACTGCCGATTACGCTGCTTACTGGTCAGCCACTAGTACCATAGCGGCTGAACAATATCTCTCTGTCTCTAGAGGAGGAACCGGAGCCGGAACTCTCAATGATTTAATTACTTTAGGAACTCATACTGCTGGTAATTATGTTGCCACAGCTGAAGGAAGTTCTCCCATTCAGGTTTCAGGCTCTGGAACAGAAACAGCCGCCATTACCATTTCCTGTCCAACCTGTGTCACTTCAACTGGTGGAGGAACAACCCTCTTTACTCTGGCTGGAACATCCGGCACTTCCCAAACAATATCTACTGGTGATACTTTAACCGTTGAGGCAGGAACCAATATCACCACTACCGCCGCAGCAACTGACAAGGTTACAGTAGCTACCGTAGCCAACCCGACTTTCTCAACTTCGGTCACTTCTCCGACTTTTAGGTATGATGGGAGTATCACCATCGATGCCTACAATAACCTTGGCAACTCAACAATCAACCTAACAAACACGGATGCCACCTATGTTGCCAACGTCACAATCGAAGGAGATCTTACTGTTGGTGGTGGAATCAGCAGCGGAAGCGCAACTTACACTAACTTCACCGTCACCGGCTGGGCTGACTTCCAGGGTGATATTTACGATACCACCGGCAACCTTACCTTGGCCGACACCGTCGATGTTCAGCAATCGTTGAATGTCTCCGGCACCGGAACTCATACCTTCGCCGGAACCTTTGATCCTGACAACGTAGCCGCTTTCACCTTAACAGGGAACATTACCGGTTCCGGAAGTCCCAATATCACCGGAATTGGCCAGTTTTCAGGGAGTACGGCAGTTCTCTCAACTTCGGTCACCACACCTTTACTAACTACTTCATCTGGTGCCTTAACTATCCAGACTGGAACCTCAACTGGAGCCGACGATATTATCTTCCAGTTAGCTGGAGCCGAGAAAATGAGAATTGAAGAAGACGGTGATTTATTTTTTGAAAAAGGAACCTATGATTTAACTCTTTCTGTCACTGCTCCTTCTGGAGCCTCCAGAACCTTAACTATTCCTGCCTTAGGAGCAGATGGTAATTTAGCTGTTTATTCAGGAAGTCTAGCAGCCGGTGATATTTTATACGGAGCAACCACTAATGTAATGGGCAGACTAACAATCGGAAGCGCCAATCAGGTTTTAGGAGTAGTCGGAGGAGCGGGAGGTTCCTTAGAATACAAGACAATTTCTGGAACTGGCTCAGAAATAGATATTACCCACGCTGCCAACTCCATTACCATCGGAATAGTTGATCCTTTAGCTCTTTCTAAAGGTGGAACCAGCAAAGCCTTAACTGCCTCAAATGGAGGAATCGTCTATACCGATGCTGATAGTATGGAAATTTTAGATGGGACAGCTACCGCTGGTCAGATTTTAAGGTCAGGCGTCAGTTCAGCTCCCTCCTGGTCAACAGCGACCTATCCAGCAACCGCAACTTCAGCTGGCACTATCTTAAGAGCAGACGGAACTAACTGGGTAGCCTCAACCGCTACCTATCCAAATACTGTTAGTATTAATCAGGCATTGTATGCTACTGGGGCTGATGTAATTGGCGCTGGCACTTTACCAGTGGCAGCTGGTGGCACCGGAGCAACCACCTTTACTCAATACGGGGTATTATATGGCAATGCTGCCTCTGCGATTGGCGTAACCGCTGCTGGCTCAACCGGCCAGGTTTTATTAGCCACCAGCAGCGCTGCTCCTTCCTGGGGAACGGTTGGTTCAGCCCAGGTTACTGATAACTCTTTGGATTTTATTGATTTTGAAGACACATTGGATTTAGATGCCAACCTTACTTTAAATCAATCAACCTATACCTGGACCCAAAGCTTTACTGGTTCAGGAAATGCTTTCTCTCTATCTTCTTCTTCAGCTACCGCTTATAACAAAACCCTCAATATTTCTCAAACCGGAGCCACTACTGGAATAGACTACGGTATATATGTATCTAACACCGGAACCTCAACAACTAATATTGGTCTTTATGTCACTGCTTATAACGCAACCGATAATTATGCAGCAATTTTTGATGCCGGCTATGTCGGCATCGGGACGGCAGGACCGCGTTCTGCGCTTGATACCTATCAAGGTGTGATGACCGGAGCCGCCAATGATTATGAGAAAGCTCAGTTTACCATGAGCGGGGGAGGAACGATAACCTGGGGAGGGCCTGGAGGGAGATTAAAATGGACACAGAGAATAATTGCCAGTCCTGTGCAGAGGCCTGAAACGGCTTCAGCTGGCTATATTGAGATAGTTCAACCTACAACTGATATCCCGGCAGGCCAGGTCTATGACGGTTCAGCCCGTTCGGCAACGGCAGATGGAGTCCTTCTCAACGCCTCGGAAGCGCTATATGCTGTTCATACTGTTGGCGGAAACGCGTCGGCAATTACCTATTACATCGTTCGATATACCCATGCTTTTAATCCTCCCAGTAATTGGCTTTTAGTGGCTGCTGTAAATGTCGACGATAGTACGGTGAAGCTTGGGACAGGGGTTACGTTGAAAAATGGTGGTACCTGGTCTGCCGGAACAGATGACCAGTATGTCTTAACGGCTGGAGATACGATGACCGGGACGCTTACCTTCTCTGGGGTTGCTACCGACATTACCACCGGCGCTAATGAACACTTGGCACTTATGCCCAATGGAAATGGCAACGTCGGCATCGGGGATACATCGCCATTAGCCCTATTAACTGTCGGCTCTGGTGATTTATTCCAGGTTAATTCCTCAGGAGCCATTGTTGCCGCTACCGGTATTACTTCTTCAGGGACGATTACTTTTTCAGACCTGGCCGCTTCCCGGGTTGTCCTCACCACTACTGGAGGACAACTGATCACCTCAGCGGCTGGCACTTCTGGTCAGGCCTTGCTCTCTGGAGGAGCAAGTGTTCCAAGTTGGGGCACTTTAGGCTTAACTTATGGTGGGACGAATGCTTCCTTAACCGCTAATAACGGGGGTATAGTTTATTCTACTGATTCAGCCTTGGCGATTTTATCAGGGACAGCAACTGCAAATAAAATGCTTCTTTCGGGAGCAAGCGGAGCACCTACTTGGTCTACCTCAACTATTCCCTCAAGCGCAGGGGCAACTGCTGATAAATTCCTTAAATCAGACGGCGCAAACTATGTTTTGACAACTACTACTTGGCCTGATGCTTCTGCCACAGCAGGTAAATTCATTAGGTCTGATGGAACGAATTGGATTGCTTCTACTCCAACATTACCGACTACGGCAGGGACAGTTAATACTTTTTTAAAATCCGATGGGACGAATTGGGTAAACTCAACCGTTACCGAAAACGCTGGAGCTTTGGCGGCAGTTACAACTTTGAGTATGAGTAGCCAGTTGACGAATTCATATGCTAATACCGCTGCCTTAAACCTAACCGGCGCTGGCGCAGGCATTACCTTCACCGGCACCGGTCCCAACCAAATCATTACTGCTGCGGCGGTGAACTTGGCTCTAATGCCCGGGACCACAGGCAACGTCGGCATCGGAGAGACATCGCCCCTAGCACTACTTCATATCACGAAAGACCAAGACGCAATCACTGAATTGCGCATAGACAACACTGATGCTACATCCAATGCAGGAATGGCACTTACATTATATGACGGCAGCAATCGCAGAGGCTTTCTGGAATATAGTACAAGCGCAGCCATTCTTAAACTCAGCACAGACGCTAGTAGCGGGCAGCTTAAACTCGGTTCGGGATTAGCAGTAACAGCAGTAACTATAGATAGCACCGGCAACGTCGGCATCGGGACGGATCCGGGAGCCGTTAAACTTAATGTGAATAATACTGACAGCGGTGTTACGGGGTTAATTGTCACCACTGCTGGTCAGTATGGAGAGATATTTCAGGGCACGCAGACGGGGGTGGACCCCAGCGGGCTGATTCTTCAGGCGACATTTTCTCCAAGTGCTTCATCGACGTACAGCAAGGACTTGGATATTTTTCCCAACATTCAACCAGGAAGTGGCGTTGTTATCACGAATGCCTACGGAATATATGTAAACTCTGGCAATCAAGCAGGTGCTGGTTCTGTGACAAACGGTTATGGTTTGTATGTTGGAAACCCAGCTTTCGGAACGAACAAATATGCGGCTTATTTCGGCGGCAACGTCGGCATCGGGACGACGGGGCCGACAGAAAAACTAGTTGTTGATAACGGCAATATCATTATTTCTGATGAAGGTATTAACTTATCAAATTTTGGTGCCTATCTCCATCAAGATTTTAACGATGGTAGCTTGCCAAGTGATTTCTCTCTTTCTCAGATAACAGCGACATATCCAGAGCCTGGTAGCATCATTAAACTTGAAGCAACTGGCGGTGACCCCATGTTGAAATGGACTAATCTTAGTATTGATGGTGGAGTCTATCGGTATATTGTCTTTAAGCTCCGCTATGTCAGTGGTAGTACGTCCTGGCAGGGTACTACTTATTATTCCACAACGGGCGGGGCAAGCCCTCATGGAGAGAGCGAAAGCTATAAACAAACTTACTCTGCTCCTCCATCCGATGGCAGTTGGAGAACCTATGTTCTTGATATGTGGAACCTAACCGCTGGCGGAACCGATTGGAAAGATAATACAGTCACTCAGATTCGTAACGACTGGGCTAATGCTACGGGTGGAATTTATGAATTAGACTGGATAGCTATAGGTTCTGACAGCTCCAGCCCTTTGGTCAACATCTATGAGAAAAGCGGCAACGTCGGCATCAACACGCCATCCCCAGAATTAGCCGTCGATGCCTATCCGGTGGGGGGTTCCGGGGCTGGCGTCTTTGGCTTTCGCGCTTTCAGTGATACCACGGGCACGGCAGGGGCGTTCGTCTTCTACCGCGCACGGGGGACCGCAACGGTGCCTACCGCCGTCTTGAGTGGCAACTCTCTCGGTAGTGTGTCCGCTCGTCCTTATAACGGCACTACGTTTCCCTCCGGCGTCAGCCCCATGATGACCTTCATCGCCACTGAAGATCATTCAACAACCGCGCGTGGCGATCAAATCGTTTTCAGGACTACTCCCAACGGGAGCATTACTCGGGCCGACCGACTCACCATTGACCAGAGTGGCAACGTCGGCATCGGGACGACGACGCCTGGAACAGATATTGTTGGGACTTATGACTGGACTGCGGGAAACGTGCTCCAATTGGAAGGAGGCAACCAACCGAATCTTATTGTTCGTGGTCCTGTCTCAGCGGAATTGAGTCTGATTGATACGGGAGGAGTTGCGGATGAAAAATGGGTGCGATGGTATAACGAAGGAGGCAATACAATTCTCCAGGTTATAGATGATGCGGGCACCACCGTATATAATGGTATCTCGATGGATAATACGAATCGCAACGTCGGCATCGGGACGGCGGCACCGGCGGCGCTGCTCTCGGTTGGTTCCACTTCCCAATTCCAGGTTTCTTCTGCAGGTGCCATCACCGCCCCCACCTCCACCAATACAATCAACAATTTGATTATCAATGCGGGTGCCTTATCCGGTATAACCACGCTCTCTATGAATAACCAGTTAACAAATACTCTGGCTATTGGCACGGCGCCGTTTGTAATAACTTCAACGAATAAAGTAACAAACTTAAACGTGGACGCAGTAGATGACTTGCACGCTCAAACTTTGACGGCGACAAGTCCAATAAACCTTTCGGGCACGACTTCGGTTCTGGCGGCGGCGGGCATAACCATCTCCCACCTGACGACAGCAGGCAATATCCATCTTCCGACAGGCGGTTCACTTAACCAAATCTTAAAGAATAGCGGGACATCCGGCACTGGCGCTTGGGGGACTGTAACAGAAAACGCCGGCGCTTTAGCGGCAATTACCACTCTTTCCATGAATAACCAGCTTACCAATACTCTTGCTATTGGCACAGCGCCCATGGTTATTACAAGCACGACTAAGGTAGCCAACCTTAATGTTGATGCGATAGACGATAAGCATATCAGTGCTGCTGTATCCGCCACCAGCCCCATTACAATCACTGCAAATGCATTTATGCTGCACGCCACGGCTGGAACCGCTATCACTATTGCTCACGATACTTCTGCCGGAAATATCCATCTTCCGACAGGCGGTTCACTCAACCAAATCTTAAAGAATAGCGGGACATCCGGCACTGGCGCTTGGGGGACTGTAACAGAAAACGCCGGCGCTTTGGCGGCGGTAACCAGTTTGACTCTTTCCGGAGCCATTTCTGGAGGTACCACTTACTCCGGTTCCGGTAATATCACCTCAACCGCCGGCGTCCTTACCATCAGCGGAACCGGCAATTCAAGTTTTGTCGGCAACGTCGGCATCGGGGTGACGGGGCCGGGAGAAAAGTTGGAAGTTGCCGGAGGTCTTGTGAAAATACCAAAGGCAACTAACGTTGATAATGATTCTCCTGGAATCGTATACGCTTCAAATGATGATTTCTTATACAATAGTTTGTACATCAATCATTATGGTTTTGGTTTTCATGATCCAGAAACAGCAGGACAGACCGGGGCATATATGTCTGGCTACTACGGGATAGATTTATTTACCAGTGGAAGTAATAGATTACATATTGATTACGACGGCAACGTCGGCATCGGGAACACTGGGCCTGACACAAAACTACACGTGACAGGCGGTGTATGTATTGATACTGATGATGTTTGTACAGACCCCGGGGCTGGCAATCTGACGGTGAGTGGAACAGGAAATTCAACTTTTGCAGGTAATTTAGGAGTAGAAGGAAATATTTATGATATATCGCAAACAGTCTTGACAATAGATGATGACCTTGATGTTGCTGGCGGAGATATAACATCAGCAAATGTCATAACATCTGACACTGACGCCACACTTCCTCATATTGTTTTAGATTCTACAGGCGCAGGTGATAACTGGACTTCTCAGGGTGCTTATATTTCTATTGGAGAATCAGGCAATTTAGGTGCTGCTGCTCTTCATATGACATATGTAGGAGACGGTTATAGCTATATAGGTTCAGGAGCCGTAACCAGTGGAATTCCTGGAGCTTCGTATCTAAGATTTGCTTATAATACGGATAATATTTATACTCCTGATACTTTAACCGTGGGCGACCTTTCTTGTACTGATTGCATTAATGACACAGAAATAACAGATATTTATGTTTTTAATACTAGCGATACGATGTCTGGTAGTTTAGGCGTGGGCACTGATCTGACGGTGACCGGGAGCGGAGGTTTTGGGACAATAGCGGTCAATTCCTCTGTTATACCCAATTCCAACACCAATATTAGCGCCGGAAACACAGGTGTCGATTACCAAGCTAACAGCGGCTGGCCCAGCACATGGAATTCTAATATTTTGCTTAGTGGCGCCGATTATACCTCGATAGCCTTCCATGACAGCGGCACTTCGGTTGGGGCTTTAACCTATCATGCAAATCAATTTGCTTTTGATGGGGCCGGCTCTTGGGGTCCAGTAAGCTTAGGCATTAACGATCGAAGCCCCGATGCTTTCTTAGATATCACCGGCAATGCCGCCACAACAGTCTTTCGTGCTGATGACAGCGGAGAGGGCGATACAACTCCATTCATTATTTTAAATAACGGCAGCGTCGGCATCGGGACGACGGGTCCGGGGGCGAAGTTTGAAATTGCCGGCATTGCATCATCGAACAACATTATACGCTTCAACGTTACCGATGCTGCGGCTGGGAGTAAACTTTTCGAGATGTATGCAACGGGTGGCGCTCTTGTCTTTCGAGCACCTGCTGATGATGGCTCCTTACCTCTCACGGCTTATCAAATAAGTAGGGTTGGCGCAAACATTACCGGTCATAGTTGGAAAATCGGAACTACACCGACAGAAGCGATGAGCATCAACTCTTCCGGCAATCTGACGATGAGTGGGACTACCTTCACCGCTTCCTCTTTGGCCACTCTTACTACCGCTGCTACTTTCAATATCGCTGCTTCAACAGCCGTGCAGATTAACGGCGGTGCAGGAAAGCTTACTGTTCTTACGGTTGACCCGGTTTATAATATTGATGGTGTAAAATACGCCACCTATATGGCGGCTATGACCGGGGTGAAAGAAGAAACAGCCGGCGTAATTAATGTAAAAGAACAGGTTGAAGGCAAAAATTATTTTCAGTATGTTATTGATTTTAATAATCTTGAGACAGGTTCTGATTTGTGGCTCTTTTCAAAAACGACAAATTTAAAGCAAAATATTGATAAACTGGTTGTCCTTTTGACTCCGGCTGGCAATGTTAAAACCTGGTATCAAATTGACCCACTTCAAAATAAACTCATCGTTTATGCTTCTCGACCAACAACCATTTCTTACCGTCTGACCGCCCCAAGGTTTGATTGGCAGGAATGGGGAAATCTTGCCAAAGACACAGAAGGTGTTGAAGGAATGGCTATCAATGATAGCGGCTCTGTTAATCTGGATGGAAATAATTATGTTTTTAATGAAGAAAACAATTCTGAGGCAGAAAATGTAGAAATAGCCAGCTTTGACATCGCAAGCATTGTCCAATTGATTAAAGAATCGATAAAAGAGGTATTGGCCTCCTTAACCGGAACTATTAAAGCTGCTGGTGAATGGGTTTTTGATAAAATATTGGTCAAAACTGCCGAAATAGAAAATCTGGAAGTTAAAAAAGGCATTACTATTTATGATAAGAAAACCGGGGAGCCCTATTGCGTCGAGATGGAAGATGGTAACTTGGTTTCCAGAAAAGGGAAATGCCTGGAAGAGGTAGAACCAATTTTGACTTCGGTATCAGTAGCATCAGAGACCCCGGTAATCACAGAAACAACAGGAGCCCCGGAAACTCCAGAAGTCATAGAGACTACTCCAGAAACACCCGAAACACCAGTTTTAGAATCAACGTCTCCAATCGAACCAACTCCTGAATTAACTCCCGAGTCAACACCAACACCTGAGCCTGCTTCTGAATCTCTACCCCCAACCGAGGAGCCCGCCTCCGCGCCTGATGGCGCTTCGGCGGCCGAGCCACCAGCAACCGAATAACTCTCAACAGAACAATAAATTTGACAACCTCTTTAAATGAAGTATAATGGAAATGTATGGCTAATTCTTCAAAAAATATAACTTTACCAAAGACTTTAATTAAAAGAAAACAAGGTGTGGCAATTTTACCTTTGGAAGAATATGAAAGAATGAAAGAAGATTTAGAGATACTTCAATCAAAAAGATTGGCGAAAGAAATTGAGAAAACAAGGGAAGAAGCGAAGTCAGGGAAAGTGATAAGTTTAGAAGAAGTGGAAAGGAGATTAAAATTGTAAACCTCGGTTATGAGACTTATTTTTACCCGGTCAGCTTTTCGTCAATTTCAAAAATTAGATCGTGGTGTCCAAAAGAGAATTGATGAGAAGCTGCGTTTTTATATCTCTCAGAAAAGTCCTCTTTTTTGCTGGGGATAACTCTAGTTGGTAAAAGTCAAAAAATTTTCTATAATTTAAAAATGAGTAAATTTCACTTCCTAAATAAAAAATTGGGGTTCACCCTCATTGAACTGTTGGTTGTTACTGTAATTATCGGGATACTGGTTGGGGTAGCTTTTACAATAGTGAGTCCGGTTCGAGCAAAGGCCCGCGATGTGAAGAGACTTACCGATTTACGCCAGATTGAAAAAGCCCTCCTGATGTATAATATGGATAATGAGAAATATCCTCTTTCCACTTCAGAATATGAAATTGAAGGGGCGCCTTGGGGAAAACCCTGGCCAAGATACATAGATCCAGTTCCAAAAGACCCTCTGCCTACCCAGAGATATCTCTATGATTCAGATGGGTTTTCCTATCAACTTTATGCCAGGTTTGAAAGAGAAGGAGATATTAATCCTATTTTTCTCTGCGTCTTCTCCTGCGGGGAGGATGGAGAATACAACGGGGGTGTTGCCAGCGCAGGTAGTCTGCTGGTGGCTTGGGGGGAGACCGGCCCTTCTCTTCCGCCAACTGGCGGACTTCCCAGCGGCAAACAAACCTATTACATCAGCAGTTCCGCAGAAGTTCGCCCCAGGTTTATTCAGGTAACCATTGACCCTTTAGATGTTAAGGTTGGCGATACCCAGGTTTTAACAACCAAAGTCTGGTCGGAAACACCGATAGTTTCAGTAACAACTGTAACTGAGTTAGATACCCAGATAATGAATTTGGACCTTATTGAGATAGGAAAAGATGAAACAGGGACTACCTTTTCCAATTCCTGGAAAGTTTTTGATACCCATGTTAAAACTTATCACACCAAATTTATTGCTACCGACGAAGCTGGCAACAAAAACAGTATTACCTTGGCCTGGTCTGATCCTTGTGCTGGTATTACTCAGGGTCAAAATTCAACTCTAGCGGCTGGTTGCACTGTGGATGGTATCTCTGGTCTTGACGGAGGAAACCTTACTATTGCTGCTAATTTAGTTTTAAACGCTAACTCAACCTGGGTTTTTAATCCTGGAAAATCTATAACTATATCAAAAAGTCCAGCTGGCTCAATCGCTGTAAACGGCCAGATTAAAAAATCCTGCCTGTATTATACTGATGTTGATGGAGATACGTATACACCCAGTTTTACTATGACTGAAAATTCAGGTTGCGGTACTATATCGCAAAAAGTTAGAGTTATGAGTGCCGGAAGTCAGTCTCTCGCTGACTGCTACGAAGCCGATCCGGCCACCACCAACGCTGAATTAGCTCATCCCGGCCAGACCAATTACTACACCACTAATCGCGGCGACACCTCTTTTGACTATGATTGTAACGGTACAGCCGACAAACAGTATACGACATACAAATCAGCTTGCAATACTGACAGCTCGGGAGCATGCAACGTTGTACCGCCAGGGCCCTGCACCGGCAGTTTGTGCTCTACGACGTCGACCGCCACGCCTGCCTGCGGCGGGACATACACAGTCTATCTGACTACAGACGGCGGAAATTGCAACGCATGCTTAGCGGGTTCGTTATGCACTCAGGGAAGCTGTACAGTTCCCTATGGAACATGCGGCTGGCGAAACTCGCCAGGAGCCGCCTCGTGCGGTGGAACAAGTAAAACATTGGCCTGCAGATAACGCAATGGAAAACGTAGATGTTTGACATCTACGTTTCAGACACTGATTTCAAAACAAAAAGCCCGGCTTAAAAAAGCTCGGGCTATAGGAGTCAAAGAACTATGGCACCCGGAATTTTACTACCGTAAGATCCACATTATCGGTAAAGTCACTTCCAGTTGGTTTTGGAGCCGTCATACCCACCAAGATTAATCTACCTTGGCTGTCGAAGGCTCCTGCTCTGGGGTAATCCCAGGGGCTTTGGTTAATATCCTGACGAATCTTCCACAAAGTATTTCCTTCAGGATCAACTGCCCAAGCCCCGAAGTCCCAGCAATTTGGGTAGGTAGTGCAGCAGGGACTGGCACCTTTAAACTCGGTCAAGGCGCCAATTACAACTACACCGCCTTGAGGCTTGAGAATTAAATCATTAACCCAATTGCAGTAGTTTTGTTCTGAGGGGTTATCACCATCCCAAAATCTCCGCCAGATTTCTTCCCCTTGCTGATTCAGTTTCACTAAGATATATCGCCTGGGTTCGTTTGGAGTGAGTTCCAATTGAGTTCCGGCAGCGTAGATGAAACCCTGACTGTCTTCAACCACCTTTAATTGAATAACATCATTAAAGGTTTTCTCTCCCTCCCAAAGGAGATTGCCTTGGTGGTCGAATTTCCGTAAATAGCCAGCCACGCTCCAGGGACCTTCAGTATCGTAGAATTGGCCGCTGGTTAAGATGTAATTCGGAGTAACCCAAAGTCCGTAGAGAATGCCAGAATCTCTCACTTGGAAACTTCGCTGAACATTGCTATCAAAATCAGCGACAGTCATCCAAAGGCGACCACTGCCGGTGCCACAGCTGAGGTAAAGCTGCGATTCCTGAGTTCTGATTAGACTACAACCGGTTTCCTCACCGTTAATCTGGAAGGACTTGAGAAAAGGATTAATCAAGATTTGACCATCAGTGTCAATTTTTCCCAATAATGCTACATTAAGCTCTCCAGAAGGACTCCCGTCAGAACCGGTAAAGTAAAAACTATCCTGGCCTGGTTGACGAGCTATGCTGGCAATCCATGAAAGAGTTGCTCCAAAGTCAGTCCGCCAACGTTCGTTGCCAAGTTTATCAAAACTGACCAAAGCACCAATCCAATCTGGCACTGGGTTACCCCAATTCTGCAACCATTTCCAGCCACCAGCGATGATGTTATCTTGAGAGTCAATGGCTACAGTATAACCATCATCGCGCAGGCAATTATCGCAGAAATTGACGAAACGAACCCATTCCAGCGAAACTTGCTGAATTGGGACAATGGTCACGCTGGCCGTACCGAACTTGGTTGGATCTTGTCTGCTGACAGCTTTGACAGTGACAGTCGCTGGATCAGGAACAACATTCGGCGTAGCGTAAAGACTGGAAATGTCAATGGTGCCAATGGTGCTGTTTCCTGACATCACATCATTGACATACAAGTTAACTGAGGCATCGAAGTTGCCAGTTCCTTTCACTTCCACCGTAAACTGTTGAGTCTTCCCAACTTCAAGAGTAACGCTGGGAGGCGAAACCGTCACTGAGGTAATTGTTGAGGGTGGCTGAGGCGGTTGAGGCGGGTTTGGTGAAGAACCATTGTTACCTCCGCAACCGGCAAAAAAACTACTCAAGAGAACGACCAACAAAAGCAAAAAACCTTTCTTCATAACTCCTCCTTGTCCTTATTTAGTTTGGAATGTTCTTAAATAAATTATAACAATATTTAATCTTTAGTCAATGTAAATTGTAGATGTTTGACACTCTTTTTAATTGAAGTATAATGGAAATGTATGGCTAATCGAGTTGGCAAAAATTCAATAACCATTTCAAGAGAAACAGTCAAAAAAAAGGGCGGTATTGTTATTTTACCTTTACGAGAATATAAAAAATTGTGTGAAAGGGCAATGTCTACTTACTATTTAAAGGGGAAAAAAGCAGAAGAATTGGATAGATTAGTTGAAGAGGGACTAAGAGAATATAGAAAGGGGAAAAGTAAATCCATAAAATCTTTAGCTGATTTGGATTAATTTTTATGAGATTAAAAGAGATTAAAATCTCTCTCTTTTTTTGAAAAACATTACTCCTAAACCACAAAGAAAAAATTAAATTGTAGATGTTTGACATCTACGTTTCAGACACTGATTTTAAAACAAAAAGCCCGGCTTAAAAAAGCTCGGGCTATTAAGGTAAAGAACTGAAGAAAGAGCTATGGCACCCCAGGGGCCCCCGGTGGGACTAAGTGGTTATAGTCTCTTTGGTATCTATCAAAAGTTCGGAAGTTTCCGGAGGCGGCAGAGAGATGTCTCCCGCCGATGTAGAAATTCAGGGCGGGAATTCCCCACCGGAGATGCCGCAGCCAGTCGGTGCGCCGCTGGAGGTGGTTGTAAATCCGCTCCGTAAGGAAAAAGTAGCCTACCTGCAAGACAGCCATGCAGCCGATCACGCCGACTTCGTTCCTGGTCCCCATGCTTTTGCACCAGCTGCTTTCCTCCGGGCTCCTTATCGGGCCGATATTGTAAAAAGTGTTGCCCAAGACGAAGGAAGTCGGTTGCGGACGGTCGGGTAAAGAGAGCAGCCGCGCCGTAGAGTAAGCGTCAACAGACGCTGACCCCCAGAGAAAAAACTGCGAAGAGCGGCGGAGAATTTTTTCGGCTTTTTCCTTCGCCACGTCTGTCCTGCCGTGTTGCCGCCAGGAAGTATCCGGCGGCTTGAGCGGGAGAATCGCAATCTCCTCCTGTGCCACCAGAAAAGGGGCTGTGAACAATAAGATAAAAACCGTTGCCAAGCGTTTCATGACGATGACCTCCTTTTTTCCAAGAGCTCGAGACTGTGAAGAGTCTCGGTGCTGTCTCAGCTATACCAGATAAAATATGTAAAGTCAACAAAATTGACGCATTTCTGGAAAAGAATATAATTAAAATATATGGCTTATTCTCCAAAAAATATAGCGTTACCAAAAACTTTAATTAGAAGAAAAGAAGGAGTGGCGATTTTACCTTTAGAGGAATATGAAAAAATTAAAGAAGATTTAGAAATGCTTCAGTCAAAAAGGTTGGCAAGAGAAATTAAGAAAGCGAGGAAAGAAGCGAAATCAGGGGAAATAATAAGTTTAGAAGAATCGGTTCGCTGAACCCTTAAGAGACTCTCGATTTGGGGAGCAGTATTGATTAAATAAAAAACAGCCTTTAAAAGAAGCTGCTAAAAATCAACTTTTAAATTTAATATTCAAATTTTATTCCTAATTTTTGAGCGATTTGATGAAGCCACTTTTCGTGACGGTCAACTTTGTGAGCTAACATTATCATTTCCTGAGCGAAGGTATCCACTTTTTTGGCATAAGCATCAATAGCAGTATGAAGATCAGAAAAACTTTTTCTTACTTCTTCCCTGAAAACCTCAAGATCTTCCTTAGTAACAAAAATCTCCTGTAACAATTCACGCTTTGCTTTATCTAGATCTCCTTTAGTTACGAATCTCTCTAAATCTTCCTTAGTAGCAAATACTTCCTTTAGTTTTTGAATATCTTTATCTTCAAGCATAATCTACTTTTATTGTAATTTCTTCAAAAAGTCTGTCAAGCAGAAATTTATGTTGATGATGAAGAGGTGTTAATTCTACTTTACTTGTATTGCTTAACTATTATTTCTATAATATAATTAGGCTTGGAGAATAAAATAAGATGCAGTCAACATCCAAGACCTCCAAAATTTTAGAAAGAGTTTCCAAATTAAGTATTTACTTATTAGTTTTTTTGTTGCCTCTATTTTTTTTACCCTGGACTGCCAATGTCTTAGATTTTAATAAGCAAGCTTTGCTTATTTTTTTAGTTTTTCTTTCTTTTTTGAGCTGGCTTTTGCGCTCAATCATTGAAGGGAAAATAAGTCTAAATTTCAGCCTTTTCAATTTACCAGTTATTCTCTTTTTGGTAATTCTGGGAATAGTCACTGCTTTCTCTTCCTATCAATATGGCAGTTTCTGGGGTTTGCCGTTAGATATTGCTTCCAGTTTTCTGACAATTTTTGGATTTTTGCTGCTTTATTTTTTAATTTCAAATATTTTCCAAGAACGAAAGGAAATTTTTGGACTGTTTCTTACGTTGATTAGTTCTGGCTTTTTAGTTGCCCTGTTTGGAATTTCCCAAATTTTTGGCAAATTTATCTTTCCTCTTGACTTTGCCAAATTCACTTCTTTTAACACAATTGGTACGGTAAATAGTTTAGGGATATTTTTGGCAGCGCTTTTGCCCTTGGTTTTGGTTTTGACTTTTATTACCCGGAGGATAATTAAATTTTTACTTTTTGCTTTTGGGCTGGCAATTTTGTTTTTACTTTTTATTGTTAATTTTTGGGTGGCCTGGGTTTCTCTTTTGATTGGCTCTATAGTTCTTTTAATTTTTGGGATAATCCAGCGCCAGATTTCCAATATCAGTTGGATTATCCTGCCAATGGTTCTTTTAGTCATTTCTCTACTTTTTGGGATTTTCCGAATCCCAATAACCGGACTGCCGGCTGTTCCCTTAGAAGTTTCTCCTTCTTTCTCGGCAACTTTTAATATCGCTGTTCAAACCCTAAAAGACCACGACCCTTCCGCTACCATATTTAAATCCTTACTTTTGGGTTCAGGTCCTGGTACTTTTTCATATGATTATTCTAAATTTAAATCAGAAGCTCTGAATCAAACTGTTTTTTGGGCGGTGAGATTTTCTTCCGGTGCTTCAGACATCCTGGACAAATTAATTACCACCGGTATCTTGGGGCTTATTTCTTTTTTGGGAATTCTGGGGGCATTTTGCTGGGTTGGATTTAAGGCGGTGCTCCTGACCATTCCACCTGCTGAAAGTAAGACTTCCGGGGGGAGCGATTTTAGGGGAATTTTAAGTTTGGGAATTTTTGCCAGTTGGTTTAGTATAGTCATAGGTCAATTTCTTTATCCAGCTAATCTTTCTCTTTCTTTTTTATTCTGGGTTTTTACTGCTAGTCTCATTGCTTTAAACACTGACCGAGTAAAGACTTGGGACTTGCGACCTTCTTCCTTATCTACTATCGGGGTCACTTTTATCTTTATCTTCGTCCTAATTTTGGGAGCTTCTCTTTCCTTTTTGAGTGGCCAGAGATATTTAGCTGAAATCAGATATCTTCAAGGATTGGAAGCCGTTCAAAAAGGGGATAACCAGATGGCATTAGACTATCTTTTGAGGGCTATTTCTCAGAGTGGTGGAAAGCAAGACAATTATTGGCGGGATCTTTCTCAGACTTATCTTTTTAGAATAAATGAGGAACTTCAGAGAAAAGACGTTTCTCAAGAGGAGATTGCCGGAATAATTAGTCCCTTTCTTGCCAATGCCATCGGCTCAGCCAAAGCGGCTACCGATGTCGCTCCCAAAAATGTTGCTAATTGGGCAGTGAGAGGTTTTGTTTATCGAAATCTGATAAATCTAATTAAAGGGACTGATGAATGGGCAATAAAAGCTTACCAAGAGGCTATTTCCTTGGAACCAGCTAACCCTTATTTGTATACTGAGCTTGGCCGAGTTTATTTAGCAAAAGATGAATTAGAAAAAGCTCAAGAGCAATTCCAAAAAGCCCTAACTTTAAAGTCAGATTATGCTCCGGCCCATTTTCAGATAGCCATGATTTTTGTTAGAGAAGGCAAAACTGCTGAAGCCATTGATAAACTTGAGGCGACAAAGACAGTGGCACCCTTTGACCCTGGACTGGCCCTTCAGTTGGGAGTGATTTATTATCAGGAGAACCAATTTGATAAAGCTAAAGGAGAATTTGAGAGGGCGGTTAGTCTTGACCCAAATTATTCTAATGCCCGCTACTTTCTGGGATTAATTTATGCTCGTCAAAATCAAAAAGATAAAGCAATTGAGCAATTTGAAAAAATTGCCGAATTAAACCCTGATAATGAAGAGGTGAAGAAAATTCTGGCAAATTTGCGAGTTGGAAAACCGGCTTTAGAGGGGATAACCCCAGCCCAGCCCCCAATTGAAGAGGTGCCTCCTGAAAGATTGGAAAAGAAATAGACATAACCCCCCCCACCACTTTTCCCAAGTAAAAGTGGTGGGGGGCTATTGACATTTTAAAAGGCAAGAGTATAATTAATTTGAGCTTAAATTATTTTTTTATACTTGCTCTTCCCCTTTTTTTAAATTAAATAAGTCTTCTTACCTTAAAAGATAAAAATTAAGGTTTTTTTTAGTTTATGGAGGAGGTAAAAATAAAAAATTTTGGAAAATCAAAGGTTTCCCTCCCCTTACCTTATTTGTTAGCTCTGCAAAAAGAAAGTTGGCAGAGGTTTTGGGAAAAAGATTTAAAGGAGCTCTTTTCTGAAGTATCGCCAATTCGAGATTATACTAAAAAAGAGTTAGAGCTCTGGTTTTTAGATTACAAATTAGACGAGTCAAAATATAAATCAGACCTTGAAGCAAAGCAAAATAACGATTCTTATGAGGCCCCTTTGAGAGTTAAAACAAAATTGGTTAATCTTAAAACCAAAGAAATCAAAGAGCAGGAAGTTTTTTTGTCTGATTTCCCCTTGATGACCGAAAGGGGAACTTTTATGGTTAACGGAGTGGAAAGAGTAGCCACTTCCCAATTAATTCGTTCCCCCGGAGCTTTTTTCGCTGCTCAGAATATTTTAGGAAAAAATTATTTTGGGGCAAAAATTATTCCCAATCGGGGAGCCTGGCTTGAATTTGAAACAGAAAGTTCTGGTTTTATCGGCGTAAAAATTGACAGGCGTAGAAAGGTTTCAGCTACTGCTTTGCTAAGAGCTTTAGGGGCTGAAGGAGGGACAGGGACTGATGAAGCAATAAAAGAATCTTTCAAAGACCTGGATATTGGCGAAACTAAATATATCGAGGAAACCCTTAAGCGAGATTCAACTAAAAGCCGAGCCGAAGCTCTAGTTGAGATTTATAGTAGATTACGGCCAGGAGATATGGCTACACCTGATACCGCCCGAGAACTAATTGAAAATACGTTCTTTAACTTTGAAAGATATGATTTATCAAAAGTGGGAAGATGGAGAATGCGACAGCGCCTTTCAGGAGTTGAAATCAAAAGTAACAGCGAGGAAATTAGTGTAGCGGATAGAGTTTTGAAGCCAGAAGATGTAGTGGCAGTGATTAGAGAAATTATTCGTTTGAATAATGATCCAGATGGAAAACCTGATCAAATTGACCATTTGGGAAACAGACGGGTAAGAACTTTGACTGAGTTATTACTTAACCGCTTGAGAGTAGGTTTAATGAGAATGGAAAGGAATATTAAAGATAAAATGTCAACTCTTGATATTTATACTCTAACCCCAGTTCAACTGATTAATCCCCGGCCCTTTATGGCAGTGGTTAAGGAATTTTTCACGTCTTCCCAGATGTCTCAATTTATGGATAATGAAAACCCCTTAGCTGAGTTGGAACACAAAAGAAGGCTCTCGGCGACGGGACCTGGAGGCTTGACCAGGGAAAGAGCTGGCTTTGAAGTCAGGGATGTCCAGCCATCTCACTATGGTAGAATTTGCCCTATCCAAACTCCAGAGGGGCCTAATATTGGTTTGGTCAACCATTTAGCTTCTTTTGCTAAAATCAATCCCTACGGTTTCATTGAAACTCCTTATTTTAAAGTTGAAAAAGGAAAAGTAACTTCGGAAATTCGATATCTCAATGCCTATGAGGAAGAAAGATATAACATTGCCTCGGCTGGAGTTCCCATAGACGAAAAGGGGAGGATTATTCTCCAAAAAATTGAGGCAAGGGTGAGAGGAAAACCGGGGCTAGTAGATCAAGATAAGATTGACTTTATTGATGTTTCTTCTGAGCAATGTATTTCAATTGCAACATCGCTTATTCCCTTTTTGCAAAATAACGATGCTAATAGGGCTTTGATGGGGTCTAATATGCAGCGTCAAACTGTTCCCTTAATTAGACCAGAAGTGCCCTTAGTTTCTACTGGGGTAGAAGAAAGAGTAGCCCGAGATTCAGGTCAAGAAGTAATAGCTGAAGAAGACGGTAGAGTTATAGAAATTGATGCTAATCATATAAAAATCAAAAGTCAAAAATCAAAAATCAGAAATCATAATTTGGGGACTTTTATCAGAACTAATCAATATACTTGTTTTCATCAGAAGCCGTTAGTAAAAAAGGGTCAAAGAGTAAAGAAAGGAGATCTTTTAACTGATGGAGGAGGGATTTGTCAAGGGAGTCTCGCCTTGGGTAGAAATATTTTAGTGGCTTTTTTGCCCTGGCGAGGAGGAAATTTTTCAGATGCTATTTTAATCTCAGAAAGACTGGTGAAAGACGATGTTTACACCTCAATCTATATTGAGAATTTTAGTTGCGATGTTAGGGAAACAAAATTGGGACCAGAAATTACTACCCCCGATATTCCCAATGTTTCTGAGGAAAAACTGAGAGATTTAGACGAAGAGGGAATTATTAGAATTGGAGCTGAAGTCGGTCCCAATGATATTTTGGTTGGTAAAATTTCACCAAAAGGGGAAGCTGATTTAACAGCTGAAGAAAGGTTGCTACGGGCAATTTTTGGCGAAAAGGCGAGGGAAGTTAAAGATACCTCGCTTTTAATGGAGCATGGTAAACGGGGGAGAGTGATTGGAGTGAAGGTTTTTTCCAGAGAGCTTGGTCATAAATTAGAACCCGGGGTAATAAAAAGAATTGAAGTTGAGGTGGCCGAGATCAGGCCTGTTCAGTCAGGAGATAAATTAGCCGGCAGGCATGGGAACAAAGGTGTAATTTCTAAGGTTTTACCAGAAGAAGAAATGCCCTTTATGGAAGATGGAACCCCGGTCGATATTATTTTAAATCCTTTAAGCGTGCTTTCTCGAATGAACATTGGACAGATTTTAGAGACTCATTTGGGTTGGGCAGCAAAAAAATTGGGGTATATTGCGATATCCCCCGCTTTGACCGGAGCGACCGAGACAGATATCAAAGAGGAGCTGAAACGAGCTGGGCTTCCTGAAGATGGAAAGGTTACTTTATTTGACGGAAGAACCGGCCTTCCTTTTCCCGGAAAAATTACCGTTGGCTACATCTATATGATGAAACTAATTCATATGGTTGAAGATAAAATTCACATGCGCTCAATTGGCCCTTATTCCTTGATTACCCAACAGCCCTTAGGAGGGAAAGCCCAGTTTGGCGGACAACGTTTTGGGGAAATGGAGGTCTGGGCTTTGGAGGGTTACGGGTCAGCTTATACTCTGCAGGAGATGTTAACTATAAAATCTGACGATGTTTTAGGAAGGGCAGCTACTTATGAAGCGATATTAAAAGGAGAACCGATTAAGAATCCCAATGTGCCCGCCTCCTTTAATTTACTAGTCAATGAATTAAAATCACTGGGGTTGAATGTGGAAACGAAGGAAAAACCAAAAGATAATCGTTCGGCAGGCTAATTCAGGGAGCCCGCCTCGCTTAAAGGTTTTATTCGTAATTCGATTAAATTCATAATTCGTAGGGAAATTATGAGGGTAGCAGATTTAGAATCAATCAGAATTCGTTTAGCCTCACCGGAGGAGATTTTGGGTTGGAGTCATGGTGAGGTTACCAAACCCGAAACTATAAATTACCGAACTCAGAGAGCTGAAAAAGATGGGTTGTTTTGTGAAAAAATTTTTGGACCAGAAAAAGATTACGAATGTTATTGCGGTAAATATCGAAGAATTCGTTATAAAGGTATTATTTGCGATCGTTGTGGAGTAGAGGTTACCAAGGCTACTGTTAGAAGAGAAAGAATGGGGCACATAAAACTGGCTACGCCTTGCAGCCACATTTGGTTCCTACGTGGAGTACCTTCGCGAATCGGGATGATTTTAGATGTCCCAATGCAGAGATTGGAAAGAGTGATTTATTTCGCGGCCTATATTATTACTAATGTTTCCGAAGAAGCTAAGAAAAAAACTTTAGAGAGAATTGAGAAAGAATACAAAAGTAAAGTCAAAAGCCAAAAATCAAAAACCGAGCTTCCGCAGGAAGCGAGGGAGAAGAAGAAGACGAAGAAAAGTTTTTCTTCTTTCGTCTCGTCTTCGACTCGACGGACGAAGTTCTCTTCGCCCATCAAAAAGAAAAAGGACCTAAAAAAGGCCTTAGAAGAATTAAAGATGGCTCGAGATAGGGCCAGAGGAGAAGTGTTATCTTTAAAACCATTAAAAATTCTTTCTGAAATCGAATATAGTAATCTTTCTTTAAAATATGGAGAGGTTTTTGAGGCAGGAACAGGAGCCGAAACTTTACGGAAAATTTTCGAGAAGACTGATTTGAAAAAAGAGATTTCAAAACTAAAAGAAAGACTGCAACCCAGGGATGCGAGAGCTTCCCGCGACGAGGGAAGCTCTCGCGGAAGGACCCACCGCCCACGCACCGCCACCGAAAGCTGCAGAAAAGAAGTTTCTCCTATAGAAAAGGTAAAAATTTTAAGAAGATTAAAAATTTTCCAGGCGATGGAAAAAGCTGGAACTCGACCAGAATGGATGTTTTTGGAAGTTTTACCAGTTTTACCATCTGATCTTCGGCCAATGGTTCAATTAGACGGCGGCAGGTATGCTTCTTCTGATTTGAATGATCTTTATCGAAGAGTAATTAATAGGAACAATCGATTGAAATATCTTCTGGAAATTAATGCCCCAGAAGTTATTGTTCGAAACGAAAAGAGAATGCTCCAAGAAGCAGTTGATGCTCTGATTGATAATGGAATGAGAAAAGGGACACTGACCCGGGCCACCACCGGAGGCAGAAGGCTTTTGAAAAGTTTGGCTGACATGCTTAAAGGAAAACAAGGTCGTTTTCGACAGAATCTTTTAGGGAAAAGAGTTGATTATTCTGGGAGATCGGTGATTGTGGTTGGGCCCGAATTAAAACTTAATCAGTGTGGAATTCCAAAGAAAATGGCCTTAGAGCTTTTTAAGCCCTTTGTCATCAAGAAAATTTTAGAAAAAGAACTTGCCTATAATGTCCGGGGAGCAACGAGATTGATTGAGACTGAAACCGATGAAGTCTGGGAAAACCTAGAAGAAGTAGTCAAAGATAAATTAGTTTTGCTAAACCGGGCTCCCACTTTGCATAGATTAGGAATTCAGGCTTTTCAGCCAGTTTTGATTGAGGGAGAAGTAATTAAAATTCATCCAATGGTTTGCTCAGCTTTTAATGCTGATTTTGATGGAGACCAGATGGCCGTCCACCTCCCTTTATCAGAGGAAGCCCAAAAAGAGGCCCGGGAGATTATGCTTTCTACTTTTAATCTTTTAAAACCAGCTACCGGTACTCCAGTGGCTACTATTTATCAGGATATTATTCTTGGATGTTATTGGCTAACCAAAATCGTTCCCGGAGCAACAGGAGAGGGAAAAATATTTGGTAGTCCCGAAGAGGCGTTATTGGCCTGTGAATTTGGCCAGGTGGATCTCAAAGCCAAGATTAAGGTTAAAATTAAAGAAAATCTTATTGAAACTAGTCTCGGGCGAATCATTTTTAGTGAGGCTCTACCAGCTAACTATCCTTTTATCAATGAAGAAGTGCGGCTAAAAAAATTAGAAGGAGTGATTAGTGAATTGATTGAAAAATATGGAATTGGAAAATCTTCTGTTGTCCAGGAAACCTTAGACAAAATTAAAGATTTAGGTTTTGAATACTCTACTCTTTCAGGCTTGAGTTGGGGCATGGATGATTTAATAGTGCCTGCTGAAAAAGAAAAAATTATTAAAGCTGCTGAAAAAGAGGTGGAGACGATTGAAGGGTATTTCAAAAAAGGCCTTCTTTCAAAAGAAGAAAAAAGTGCAAAAGTAATTGAAGTTTGGACAAGGGCAAAATCAGAAATCGAAAAATTAATACCTCAGACCTTGCCAAAAGAGGGAACGGTATTTTCAATTGTTGATTCCGGAGCCAGGGGTTCTTGGTCGCAGCCTGTTCAGATGGCGGGAATGAAAGGTCTAGTTATCAATCCGATGGGCCAGATTATTGAATTGCCGGTAAAGAGTTCATTTAAGGAAGGGTTTGGCGTTCTGGAATATTTCATTTCTACCCACGGAGCCAGAAAAGGGACAGCCGACACCGCCCTAAGGACTTCCGCTGCTGGATATTTAACACGAAGGTTGATTGATGTTTCTCATGAGGTGGTGATTACAGAGGAGGATTGCCGGGACGAAAAAGGAATTGAAATATTTAGGCGAGAGGCTGAGGAAATTGGTCAGAATTTTCTTTTTAAAATTTTAGGGAGGATAGTTGCTGAAGACTACTACCCACCCACCGCCCTTCGGCCCAAACCCGCCCACCCTAAAAAGGAAACACCTACTACCTTAAAGAGAAAAGGTAAAATGATTTTAAAGAAAGGAGAGATTATTGATTGGTCGAAGGCCAAAGCCATAATTGAATTAGGTATTGAAAAAATTAGGGTTTATTCCCCTCTTTCTTGTAAATCAGTGAGGGGAATTTGTCAGAAATGCTACGGCTGGAACTTAGGGATTAATCAATTAATTAAAGTTGGGGAGGCGGTGGGAATTGTGGCTGCCCAGGCCATTGGGGAGCCCGGGACTCAATTAACCATGAGAACTTTCCATACCGGCGGAGTGGCTGGAGGGGAAGATATTACTTTTGGTCTGCCCCGGGTTCAGGAAATTTTTGAAGCGAGAGTGCCTTGGGGGAAAGCCGAGATTTCCCAAGTTGAAGGGAAAGTGATTGAGATTACCCCCGAAAGAGTTATAAAAATTAAGACAAAAAGTCGAGCAGGTAATCCAAGACCCCAAAAAGCCGAAATTATTGAATATCAAGTTCCTCCCCGGGTGGCAATTTGGGTGAGTCCTGGTCAAGATATTAAGAAAGGCCAACAGCTTTGGGAAGGAAATTTAGACCTAAGAGAGTTATTTAAATTGGTCGGAAAAGAGGAATCCCAAAAATATATTGTCAAGGAAATTCAGAGAATTTACGCTTCTCAGGGAGCGGTTATCCATGATAAACATATTGAGGTGATAACGCGCCAGATGTTTTCTCGGGTAAGAATTCGGGAGGTAGGGGATAGTTCTTTCACTCAGGGTGAAATTGTCGAGCGGGCAAGGTTCTTGGAAGAAAATGCCGCTCTAAAAAAAGCCAAGAAAAAACCAGCTATTGGCATTCCGGTTTTACTTGGAATGTCCCGGGTGGCTTTAACTACTGATAGTTTTCTCTCAGCTGCCTCTTTTCAGGAAACTTCCCGAGTTTTGATTAGAGCAGCCCTTGAGGGAAAGGAAGATAAATTGAGGGGTTTGAAAGAAAATGTTATAATAGGTAAGCTGATTCCAGCTGGTACAGGATTTAGGAGATAGTCGCTCGGGGCTGCGAAATGCGAGGGGCCCAGCCGAAGGCTGGGAGGGTGGTGGGAGGGTTGGAGTCCCTTCACAGCCTGCCTCGCTTAAACTTTTAGGTGAAAAAGAAAAAACTTCAAAACAAAAGATTCTTTGAAGAACGGAAAAAGAAACCTGGTAGGTTTGCTTTGCCCAAAGAAACCAAAAAATATATTTTCGGCATTTTGATGTTTTTGATAGCCACAATCATTACTCTTTCTTTTTTTGATTTAGCCGGAGTGGCTGGAAAGGCGCTAATTACTGCTTTTACCTTTTTAATAGGAAAAGCAGTTTTTATTACTCCTTTAGTATTGGTTTTAGGAGGGTTAGTTTTTTTTAGCACAAAATACCAGAAATTTTTTTGGCCGGCAATCTTAGCCATTTTTATTTTAATCTTTGGAATTTCGGGAATTTTAGGGATACTTAATCCAGAAGCTAAAATAGGGGGCTGGTTAGGTTACCTTTTGTCTTTCCCTTTTCTAAAATTTTTTGGACTTTTGGTAACCCAAATCATATTTTCGGTAGTTACGATTATCGGTGGTTTAATTTTCTGGCATTTATTAAAACAACCTCTCCCAGAAGTCAAAAAAGAAAAGAAACCCCCTTTGGGAGGCTTAGCTCCAGCGAAGATGAGCTTAATTAAAAAAATCTTTGCTCCCAGGTTTAAAGTTAAAGAAATCCCAGCCGGGGTGGAGGGTGGGTGGCGTCCTTCGGAAGAAGCGGAAAAATCTGAAAAAATTTCTACTCTTGAATTAAAAACTAAACCAATTACAGCTGGACCTCCGGTTATTAGTTATCAGTCTCCCCCAATCGAGCTGCTGGAAACAGAAAAGGGGAGTCCTACTGCTGGTGATACCAGGATAAATTCAGCCATCATTAAAAAAACTCTTCAAAATTTTGATATTGAGGTGACTATGTCAGAAATAAATATTGGTCCAACCGTTACTCAGTATACTTTAAAACCAGCTGAAGGGGTGAAACTTTCTAAAATAACTGGACTTTCCAATGATTTATCTCTAGCCCTGGCTAGCCACCCAATTCGAATTGAAGCTCCCATCCCGGGAAGATCCCTGGTAGGGATTGAGATTCCAAATAAAATCAGGGCCCAGGTTAGGCTGCGAGAACTAATTTCCAATCTTCTTCGGACGAATGGTGGGGGGGTGTCGTCTAATTTAACTTTTGTTTTAGGTAGAAATGTCTCTGGAAATCCAGTTTATGCTGATTTGGCCAAAATGCCTCATTTGTTGGTGGCAGGTTCCACCGGTACGGGGAAGACAATTTTTGTAAATTCGCTCTTGCTAAGTCTCCTTTATAAAAATTCTCCTGCTACCTTGAAATTTATTTTGGTTGATCCCAAAAGGGTTGAATTCCCAGTTTACAATGGACTTCCCCATCTTTTGTGTCCAGTAATTTATGATGCTCAAAAAACAGTTAATGCCTTAAAATGGTTAATTTTAGAAATGGAGCGAAGATTTGATATTTTGTCAGAATCCAAAGCCCGAGATATTACCGGCTACAACGAAATGGCCCTAAGAGAGGAAGCTTTAAACCCAATGGCCTATATTATTTTAATCATCGATGAATTAGCCGATCTGATGGTAGTCAAAGGCCGGGAGATTGAAGCAGGTATTGTCAGATTAGCTCAAATGGCCAGAGCCGTAGGAATCCATCTGGTAGTAGCCACCCAAAGACCATCAGTTGAAGTAATTACTGGTTTAATCAAAGCCAATATTACTTCTCGAATTACTTTTCAGGTTGCCTCCCAAGTTGATAGCCGGACGGTCTTGGATGCGGCCGGAGCAGAAAAACTTTTGGGTCTGGGAGATATGCTTTATTTATCTGCCGAAATTCTCAAACCAAAGAGAATTCAGGGAGCCTATGTTTCAGAAAAAGAGGTGAGAAAAGTAGTAAACTGGATAAAATCTAAAGTTAAACCCGAAAAGTCAAAAATAGAAGAGGAAATATTGAAAAATGAATTAGCGACAGGCCTGGAAAGAAGTCTCGAAACTCCGGAAAGAGAATTTGAAGGTTTTTACGACGAAGACCCTTTATATGAAGAAGCAAAAAGGGTGGTCAGGGAAGCCAGAAAAGCGTCAGCCTCTTTACTTCAGCGGAGATTACGAATTGGTTATGCCAGAGCAGCCAGACTCATTGATATGCTGGAGGAGAAAGGAATGGTGGGGCCAGGAGAGGGAGCAAAACCAAGAGAGGTTTACTTTGAATCTCAAAATCCAAATCTCAAAAATCAAAATTACGATTAAAAACTTTTGATTTTTTAATTTTTTACGATATTATTAAAATATGACAAAACAAAAAAAGGAACCAAAAATTGAGAAAAAGGATTTGAAGGAAGCAATAGAGGAGATAAAACAAAGGTTTGGCGAGGGCGCGATAATGAAATTAAAAGAAGTAAGAGCGGTTGATGTCGATGTAATTCCGACTGGTTCTATTTCCCTTGATTTAGCTTTGGGAGTGAGAGGAATACCGAGAGGACGAATAATTGAAATTTACGGCCCGGAGGGAGGAGGAAAAACAACTATGGCGCTTCATATTTTAGCTGAGGCCCAAAAACAAGGAGGAGTAGGAGCTTTTGTTGATGCTGAACATGCTTTAGACCCGGATTGGGCTAGAAAAATTGGAGTGAATGTTGATGATTTATTAATCTCTCAACCAGACTCTGGAGAGCAAGCTCTTCAAATTGTTGAGACTTTAGTTAGATCGGGTCAAGTTGATGCTATTATTGTGGATTCAGTAGCAGCTTTGACTCCAAGGGCTGAGATTGCTGGAGAAATGGGAGAATTTCAAATAGGGCTTCAAGCCCGTTTAATGAGCCAGGCTCTGAGAAAACTTTCTGGAATTGTGGCTAAAACTAAAACGGCAGTTATTTTTATTAATCAAACCAGAATGAAGATTGGGCAAATGTGGGGCAATCCTGAAACTACGCCAGGAGGCTTAGCCTTAAAATTTTATTCTTCAGTCAGAATCGATTTAAGAAGAATTGCCCAAATAAAACATGGGGAGGAAATTATTGGAAATAGAATAAAAGCCAAAATTGTCAAAAACAAAGTGGCTGCCCCATTCAAAACCACTGAATTTGACATTTATTACAATGAGGGGATTTCCAAATATGGCGATATTTTAAATACTGGCCTAAAACAAGGAATAATAAAAAAAGCAGGTTCCTGGCTTCAATATGAAAATACAAAACTTGGCCAAGGAATGGAGGCAAGTAAAGCTTTTTTAAAAGAAAACCCAGAAATAGTAAAGAAAATAAAAGAAGCGATAATTGTAGCCAGTAGCAAGTAGCTAGTAGTAAGTAGTTTGGATAAACAAAAAACTGCCGAAATGGCAGTTTTTTGTTACTTAATACTAACTACTCTATACTCAATACTATTTTGTGGTGTATGGCAACAATCCCAAATGTCTGGCTCTTTTAATCGCTCTGGCGAGCTTTCTTTGATGTTTAGCGCAAACCCCGGTTCTTTTTCTTGCCCTGATTTTTGCCAGACCTGAAATAAACTTCCGAAGAAGTTTGGTATCCTTAAAATCAATTTCTTTGAGATTGCGTTGGCAAAAATAACACTCCATTGTTCTAAAACGGTAAATCTTTAACATCAATTTCTTGTTCACCTTCCTCTTCTATGACTGGAATTTCTTCAGGAGGAGTTTCTTTTTCTTCTTCGCCGGTTTCCTTTTCGGGGGGGATTACTTTTCCTGCTGCCCTTGGCCCGAGTTGAATTCGTTCTCCAACAATTTCAGTTCTTGTTCTCGGATTGCCAGCCCGATCCTGCCAGGTTCTGGTTTGAAGCCTTCCTTCGATTAAAACTAAACTTCCTTTTGTTAAATATTGAGAAGCAATCTCGGCCAGTCTTCGCCATAAAACTATATTATGATATTCGGTTGATTTTTTAGTTTCATTAGTCTTTTGGTCTTTTCCTATTTTGTTGGTGGCTAATCCAAAAGAGCAGACTGGTTGACCTGAAGGAATAGTACGTAGCTGAGGATCCTGGGTGAGCCGACCGATTAAGAAAACTTTATTTAAATTCATTTTATTCGCCAAGTATTTCTTCTAATTTTTTCTCAATTTCTTTTAGTTCGACCTTTGTCCTGGGTTTTTTAACCTCTGGCAGAACTTCTTTTAATTTACTTCCTTTTCTGCTCGGGATAATAACCTCTTTAATTGGGGACTTAATTAAAATCAGGTAACGAAGTATCTGAGAATCTTCCTTTAGTTTTTTTTCCAGATTTTCTAATTTTTCTGGAGCCAACTGAAAACTTAAAGAAGACAGGTAGGCAGAGCGCTTTTTTTTAATCGCAAAAGCCAGCTGTTCCCTAATCGGATGTTTTACCTCATTTAAAACTCCGCCTTCCTGCTGAATTTGTGAAGTAATTTTATCCTGAAAAGCATTTGCTTCTTCTTCTGATAAATCGGGAGATATTAGATAAGTTAATTCGTAAAATTTCATAAATTAAATTTTAAACTCAATAACATCGCCATCTTGGACAATGTAATCTCGGCCAACTGTCTTGAGCGAGCCTCGCTCTCGAGCTTCCTTCCAGGAATTAACCTCAACTAATTTTTGCCAAGGGATGACTTCGGCCCGGATAAATTTCTCTTCGAAATCAGAATGGACGACTCCACCAGTTGCCGGCGCTCGACTCCCCCTAATTATCGTCCAAGCTCTGGCTTCCTTCCCGCCAGCTACCGTGTAAAAGGTAATTAAATCAAGAATATTGTAGCAGGCAAGGATTAATTGGTCAAGCTGAGATTTTGTTCCGAGCTCTTCTCTTTCTGCTGAGGTCAATTCAGAAATTTCTTCTTCTAGTTTTAAATTCATTGCCAAATGTTTAAACTTCGAGTTTAAACATTTGGTCTTTCCGTCGGTATTCAAAATGTATAAAATTGATTTCGCTGTTAAAAATTGATATTTTTTAAGTTCTAATTTTTCTTCATCGACTAAATCAAGTTCGGAAATCAATTTTCCTTGAGAAATCCGTTCTTCAATTTTTTTAAATAATTCCGCCTTCTTCATTGCTTTTTTATCGCTTTTTTGGGATTCTTTTTCGATTTTCGGAAGTGAGTCTTCCAGAGTCTCTAAGTCCTTCATCAAAAGCTCAATCTTAACTATTTCAATATCTTTTTCTGGGTCGATATCTCCTCCAACGTGTTCAATATTTGGCTCCTCAAATCCTCTGACTACTTCAACTATGGCATCACAATTTCTAATATGAGATAGGAACTGATTACCCAACCCTTCGCCTTTGTGAGCGTTCTTAACTAAACCAGCGATATCGATAAATTCAATTACAGTGGGAGTTACTTTCTCTGGCTTAATTATCTCAGCTAAGCTATATAATCTTTTGTCGGGAATAGTAACTACTCCAACATTTGGATGGATGGTGGTGAAAGGGTAGGCAGCAATATCAACCTTAATTTTAGTTAGGGCTTTAAATAAGGTGGACTTACCAACATTGGGAAGGCCAACGATACCTACTGAAAAAGACATAATGGTATGATATAATAGTTTTGTATGAAAATCAATTCTAGTATATTTCGAGCTTATGATATTCGTGGCGTAATAGATAAAGATTTGAATCCCGAAATTGCCAAATTAATAGGTAAGGCTTTCGGCACTTATCTTTTAGAAAGAGGAACCAAAGATGTGTTGGTAGGACGTGATACTCGAGCCACTTCGGAAGAGTATCAAGTAGCCTTAACTCAGGGATTATTATCCACTGGTTGTAATGTTATCGATATTGGTTTAACTCTCAGCTCCATTCTTTATTTCGCTAGACAGCATTATAAGATTGATGGAGGAGTAATGGTAACAGCCAGCCATAATCCGCCAGAATGGAATGGTTTTAAACTTTGTCATGGTTTGAATGCTATTGTTGAAGAAGAAATTAAAAAGGTAGGAAATGTTTTAATCTCAGAAAAATTTAAATTTGGCAAGGGGAAAATCAGAAAATTAGACGTTGCCCCGGCTTATTTTGAGGCTATAAAGCAAAGGGTAAAACTTAAAAAAACATTAAAAGTTGCGATTGATGGTGGAAATGCTACGCCATCAATTTTCATTCCTAAATTTCTGAGAGAGTTGGGGTGTCAGGTTGTTCCTTTATATTGTGATGTTGATTCTACTTTTCCTCGGGGAGCTCTTGACCCTGTTAAATTAAATAATTATCAGGATTTAGTAAAGAAAGTTAAAGAGGAGAAGGCTGATTTGGGAATTTTACTAGATGGCGATGGGGATCGAGTGGGATTTGTCGATGAAAAAGGTGATATCTGGCTAGGGGACACTATTTTAACCTTACTAATTCGAGAAATAATTCCTAAAAATCCTGGTCGAAAAGTGATTGTGGAAGTTAAAGATTCTGAGGTAGTAATAGAAGAAACAAAAAGATTGGGCGGAATTCCTATTTTCTGGAAAACTGGCCATGCTCTTTTAGACCATAAAGTTTTTGAAGAAAAAGCTATTCTGTGTGGAGAAATGAGTTGTCACTATTGGATTACTGATAACTGGTATTATTTTGATGATGCCATCTATGCATTGGCTGGGGTCTTGAAAATTATTTCTGATTCTGGAAAAAGTTTCTCAGAGTTGGTAGCCGAGTTGCCAAAATATGAAGCAACTCCCGAATATCGAGTAGATTGTCCGGAAGATAAGAAATTTCAATTAGTTGAGGAATTAGTAAGATATTTTCGAGGAAAATGCGACAAAGTTGTAGATATAGATGGAATTCGAGGTTACATTGAAGATGGCTGGTTTTTAATTCGAGCTTCCAATACTCAACCACTTATTGCCATTAGATGTGAGGCCAAGACCAAAGAAGGTTTAGAGAAAATTAAAAAGCTTATAAAAAATAAGCTTGATGAGTATTCTTATATTCACCTCGATTGGCAAAGACAACCTTAAATCAGGCTCATTTTTTTCTTAACATCTTGAATTGTAGCTTTAGCAATATTTTCGGCTCGATTTCTACCTTGTTCCAAAATTTCTTTGACATAGACTTCTCTAGAGAGAAGTTCTTTTCTTTTCCGGCGCAGGGGTTCCAAAGAATTTATTAGTAACTCGGCTAAAGACTTTTTAAACTTTTCATAACCTGCCCCCTTAAATTTTTTCTCCAATTCTTTAATTGATTTTCCAGAAAAAAGAGAATAGATTGTTAAAAGATTGGAAATACCGGCTTTTCTTTTGGGGTCATATTTTATAATTTTTCCTGTATCAGTAACAGCTGACATTATTTTTTTTTGAATAATCTCAGGCTCGTCGAATAAGAAAAGACAGGATTGAGGTAAGGATTTTGACATTTTTTTCTTAGGATTATTTAAAGCCATTATTTTTTCTCCCAATCTTGGCGTCAGAACCTGGGGTATTTTAAAAGTTTGGCCAAAGCGGGAATTAAATTTTCGGGCAATTGTCCGAGCTAATTCTACATGTTGTTTTTGGTCCTTGCCTACCGGCACTATATCTGCTTGATAAAGCAAAATATCGGCCGCCATTAAAATTGGATAATTTAAAAGACCGGCATTAACTACTCTTTTGAATTGCTTGGATTTTTCTTTGTATTGGGTCATTCTTAACAAATCTCCCACCGGAGTAACAGTGGATAAAAGCCAGGCTAATTCCGTATTTTCTTTTACTTGAGATTGAATAAATAAGATACATTTTTCTGGATCTAAACCACTAGCCAAATAAGAAATTACTGCATCTAGAATATTTTTCTGAAAATTTTTAGTATCATAAGGTTCGGTCAGGGCGTGTAAGTCAGCAATAAAATAAATACATTCATTTTTTTCTTGAAGTTCAATGAACTGTTTAATTGCGGCTAAATAATTTCCAATATGAATTGCCCCGGTAGGCTGAATGCCACTAAGTACCCTCATATTTTAGACTTCGATGACAACAGGTAATATCATTGGCCTTCTTTGAGTTTTAGTATATAAGAAACCACCAATTTTATTACGAATTTCATCTTTGGTATAACTCCAATTAACCGCTCCGCCCGAACCTGCTGCCCGATTGACAATTTCAATTACTTTTTTTCGAGTTTGGGCTAACAACACCTTTGACTCTCTTAAATAAACAAATCCTCTGGATATTATATCAGGAGAACCTCGGACCTGACCAGTTTGTCTATCAACAATTGCCACGATGACAAACATTCCATCCCGGGCTAGCATTTGTCTGTCACGTAGAACCACCTCGCCAACATCGCCAATTCCTAAACCGTCGACCATCACATAATTTGAGGGGACGGTTTTCTTTTCAATAAAATTTCTTTTTTGATTCAAATTGATAATTTGGCCATTTTCAGCTATGACTATGTCTTTTTCTGGAATGCCTAGGCTTTTGGCAATCTCTCCATGCGTCACCAACATCGAGTATTGACCATGAATAGGAAAAAAGAACTTTGGCTTCATAATTTTTAACATTTCTTTCAATTCTTCCTTTTGGGCATGGCCTCCGGCATGAATATCCATCATTTTATAATGGAAAACTTTAGTTTTTTGTCTCAAGATATCATCTTTTAAAATTTGGACCGTTCTTTCGTTTCCAGGGATAACCGAAGAAGAGAAAATTACTGTGTCACTCTTTTTAAAACGTAAAAAAGGATGTTCTTTTTGGGCAATTTTCATTAGGATAGCTGACCCTTCTCCCTGGGCCCCGGTACATAAAATGGTTATTTTTGAATCCGGATAATTTTCAACCTCCTTTGCTTTAATAATTGTTCCTTTTTCTGCCTTGACATATCCCAGAATTTTTGAGATTTCTACATTAGTTTTCATTGAATAACCTTCAACAATTACTTTTCGGCCATATTTTTCAGATAAGCTAATGATTTGTTGAATTCGATTAATCAAAGAAGCGAAGGTGGCAGCAATGATTCTTCCAGCTGCCATTCTAAAAATTTGCTCTAAATTTTTAGATATTTCCTTTTCTGAAAGAGAATGACCTTCTTCTTCAGCTCCAGTAGAATCTGAAAGTAAAAGTAAAACTTTTCTTTTCGAAAAATTATGAAGTTTTTGAAAATTAGTTGGCAAATCATTTACTGGAGCTGGATCAAACTTAAAATCAGAAGTATGTAAAATATTGCCTATTGGTGTCTCAATGAATAATCCCAAATTATCAGGAATATTGTGATTTTGCCTAAAAAATTCAATTTTAAAAGGTCCCAATTTAACGATTGTTCCATCTTTTACTTCCTGAATTTCTAATTTTGGCTGGGCGGGGAAATCATCCTGCCTTTTTAAAATAATTCCTCGAGTTAAAGGAGAAGCGAAAATTGGAAGATTTGGTCTTCCAGGGGGCGTTCGCCTTTGGCGAAACGCCTCGCCTGGCGACCATATTTTTTCAATCAGGTAAGGAACAGCACCAATATGGTCATAATGACCATGGGTAAAAACTATTCCTAAAATATTTTTCTCTTTACCTCTAAGACAGCTGATGTTAGGAATAATATAATCAATTCCTGGCATATCTTCTTCTGGTAATCTAAACCCCATATCAATGATTAAAATCGAGCTTCCGTATTCAAGGAGCATCATATTTCGGCCAACCTCGCCCAGGCCGCCGAGGGGAATAATTCTGAGATTAGTTTTTGTTTTTGACATAAAGTGGTGCCGAGGGTGGGATTTGAACCCACAAGCCCGTGAAGGCACGCAGTTCTGAACCGCGCATGTTTTCCAGTTTCATCACCCCGGCTTATCCTTTTAAAAAATCCAAATTTTTGGGGATTTTCTTAAGAGGTTTTTTAAAGTGTAGTTTAGGTATTTTACCATAAGTTTTATTTTTAATCCAGGTCGAAGAAGATAGATCTTCTTCTCCCCCCTTCGCTAAAGCTCGGGAGGTCGAAGAAGACAAGTCTTCTTCTCCCCCCTTCGCTAAAACTCGGGAGCCCGATTTTATATAGTAATAGCAGGCCCCCTGTTTTTTTTCAAATAATTTATAAATGTTTTGACATTTTTGAGCCAACCAATTAGCTTCAATAAGCTCCTCCTTTTTTGAAGGATTAATTGTTATATGGCCATAACCTGGCGGAATAATAACAGCTTCGCCTCTTTTTGCCCTGACAATATAAACATCTTTAATTTTTTGATTTTTATATTTTTGAATCAAATAAAGCGCCTGGCCTTTTAAGACAATATAAAGTTCTCCGTAATTACCAGAATGTTCGTGCCCTTTAGTTTTGACAAATTCTTTTCCTAACATTTTAGGAGGCAAAAGGGTAACATCATATCTCAAGCCACCCTTTTTCTTAATCCCTCGATACATATAATAGACCTCAAAATTAGGAACTTCTTTTACCCACTTTTTATCATAAAGAACCTTTTTCATTTCGTTTAAGTATCGAATATCGGGTTTTTTGTTTTTTATTTCCATACTCTTTTTGTTTTTATATACCACTCTCCTATGTTTGAGAATCTTTTTGATGGATCAACAATAATTTTGGTATTTATCCCTTTAATTTCATTAGAAACAAAATAAAGATAATCTGGGTTATACAAAAACACTGCCGGGGAAGAGGCAATTAAAATATCTTGAAATTCAGCATAATTTTTAGCGATTTCTGCAGAATCTTGAATTTGACGAGCCTCTTCTAGTAATTTATCAGCGTTTTTTGATTCATACACTGCTAAATTTAATCCAGGATCTTTTTTTTGGGAGGAATGCCAGAAAGGAAAGGGATCGGGAACAGCTCCCAAAACCTCACCAAACAATAAACTCTCATAATTTCTGGGTTTGATAATATTTTTTTCTAACTGAGAAATATCAAAAGTTTTTATTTCGACTTCCGCCCCTAACTCTGCCCACTGATCTTTTAACTGAGAAGCAACCTCAATTAATAATGGTTGGTCAACGGTCACTAAAGAAAATGAAAAAGGCAAAATTTCTTCTGGAGCCGGAGCACAAAGTTCATTTAATTTGGCCTGGGTAGCTTTTGCCACAATTCCGGTTCCTTCTTTAAATCCCCCGGGGTCCAAGATGTCTTTTCTATATTTTTCCTGGAATTTAATTACAGCCGTTTTAGTTTTCTCCCCAAAAGAGCCAGTAATTTGGCCATCAGGATAAACTTCGGGATCTTTGGCAAGACATTTTTGAAGAGCCTCAACCTCTTTTCCTTGAGAACCTAAACTGAGCCTGCTTTTGAATTGAAAAGCCGGCTCCTTTTTAATAATTTTTATCCTTTTACCCTCCTCATTTTTAACGAAACCAGCCTGGTCTAAAATTTCCTTGGCTTTTTCTGGGTCAAATTGATAAATTTTTGAAGGTGGCTCAAATTCATAAATTTCTGGCAAAATAGGGGAGTGAACGATTTGGGCTCTACCATCAAAAAACCTTTCGACAATTTCTTCTTTATTAGTTCCATAATTTAAGGCCTGCCTGAGATTTTGGTCAGCAAGTAATTTTGATTTATCAGGATTAAAAAATACAGCAAAATATCTTGGTAGAGAAAGGCTGTAAGTTTTCCATTGGTTATTTAGATTTTTGAGGTCTTCGGGATTATTTAAGGACAGTCCTTTAATTTCTCCTTCCTTGGCAGCTTCTATTAATTTTTTCTCTTCATCAAAAAACAAAAAATTAATTTTTGGGATATAGGGTTTTTTACCAAAAAATTTAGAATTGGCAACCAAAGCCAAAGATTTTATAAAACCTTGTTCGTCTTGTTTGAATTCCTTTAATTTATAAGGGCCCGAACCAACTGGACGAAGATTATAAATTGTCAGAGGAAAATTTTCGGGAGGGATGTTTTCCCAGATATGCTTCGGGATTATTTTTAAAGTTAAATTCTCGAGAAAAGGGGTATAGGGATTTTTTAACTTAAATCTCACTCCTAAATCAGAAATTTTTTCAACCTCTACCTCCAACCAACTGGCCCGAAAGGGGCTTTTGTAATCTGGATTTTGAATCGTCTTTATGGTAAAAATTACATCTTCAGAAGTTAGAGGTTCGCCATCTGACCAAACAGCCCCCTCTCTTAAATAAAATTCATAAATTCTTCCTTCTCCTTTAATTTCATAATCTTTAACTAAGTCAGGAACAATTTTTGAACTCTCGTCATATTTCATTAAACCCGAATAGATGAGCTCCGTTAAATTTCGATCGGTATCTGAACTGGCATAAATTGGATTGATAAATCTTGGGTGGCCGATTACTCCTTCCTTAAAAACTCCGCCAAAGGAAGGCTGAATTTCGGTATTTTTAAGATAAAAACTAACAGAAAGAAAAGAAAAAGCTGCCAAGAATAAAATACAAAAAACGCTTAACGCTACCTTTTCTTTTTTTGTTAAAACTTTAAAAAATTGCCCCCACTGAGATTTAGAAGGCCACTTCATTTTAGAGAATAAGATTTAATAGGGCTAAAATAATAAATAAGGCTCCAAAAACGCAAGTTAGCCAGAAGATTTTTTTCTGAATGCCCCGTTTGGTAGCATAAAATCCACCGCTCTCCCCAAAGGCAGATCCCAGAGCGGCCCCCCTCTGTTGCAAAAGAATAAAGACGATTAGAAGAACCGAAATTAAGATTTGAATAATTGGTAAAAAATTTTTCACATTAATTTTGGTGAGGGACTCGGTGAACTAAAACCCAAAAAATAACTAACCAGCCAGACAATTAAAGTGGTAAAGATCAGGGGAACGAGGCCTTGTATAATCAATTCCGGAAAAATAATATCAACAAACCATATTAACCCCATGTTAATTACTAGACCAAAAAGTCCGAGAGTCAAAACCCTTAAAGGTAGGGTAATTATTTTTAAAATTGGCTTAATGAAAAAATTAATTAATCCCAAAAAAGCGCCAGCCATTATTAGATACTTGATTTCTCCCACAAACTCAACCCCGGGCACAAATTTTACGGCCAGCCAAAAACTTAAGATGCCGCCAATAACTTGAAAAATCAATTTCGTCATAGACCGAGCCCGCTTTGGCGGGCGAAGGTGAAGAAGAGAACAAAGTTCTCTTCGCCTATCTACCAAGTTTAGTGTAGCAAAGATTTATTTCGGAATCAAGAAGCCGGTTCTTAGTTTGTGATGATAAGCAATAGCAAATCTATGGGCTTCGTCGCGAAGTTGCAGCATTAAGTTAAAAATTTCTCTCGGTAAACTTTTAAGCAAAAGTGGCTTTTTCAGATTTCCTAAATAAAGCTCGTTTTTTCTTTTGGCCAAAGCCATAACTGGAATTGTTAAATTGTTAAATTGTTTAATTGTTAATTTGGCGGCGTTAAGCTGAGCTCGTCCACCATCAACTAAAATTAAATCAGGAAAAGGCCATTCGGGATGTTTAAATCTTCGATTTAGAATTTCCTTTAGCATGGCAATATCATTCGGTTTCCCGGTAATTTTTACCCCGTTAAATTGCTTCGCACCAGCTTCGCTGGATTTAACAGGGTGAATTTTAAATCTCCGATAAAAATTTTTATCAGGCTGGCCATTAATAAAAGTTACCATGGAACCGGTAGCGACTTCGCCCTGAATATTTGAAATATCGTAGGCTTCAATGCGCGAAATTTTGCTTTTAGTTTTCAAGATTTTTCTCAATTTTTCTATTATTTCTCTCCATTCGTGGTAATTCGGCGATCGCCTAATTAATGCGAATCCAGCTTCTGTCCATTGAAGAATTTTTGAATATGAAAGGACTTTTTCTAGAGCCGTAATTTGATTTCTAATTTTGGCTGCCTTTTCAAAATCTTGAGAGTGAGAAGCCATTTTCATTTCCTTTTTTAAATCTTTTAAGGTTTGTTTCTTTTTGCCCTGAAGAATTTTCATTAAATTTTTAGCATTTTGCTGACCTCCCTTCCTAATGGCCGAGATTCGATATCGACCAATTTGTTTTCCTAGTTTCGATGTAAATAGACAAGGAGCCAAGCAACGATTAAGTTGATACCAGAGACACGGTCTTTTTGGTAAATTCCGACAAGACCTGTAAGGAAAAACTTTTCTTAAAATTTTTAGAGCTTGTTTAAGAGCCTTTCCATCAACGAACGGACCTACATATTTGGCATCCCCCGTTGGCTGGTGTGTAATAAAAATTCTTGGGAAATTTTCCTTGGTTATGCCTACAAAAAAATAATTTTTGTCGTCTCGCCAAACAACATTATATTTTGGCTGATATTTTTTAATTAAATTTGCTTCCAAAATCAGGGCCTCAATTTCGGAATTAGTTTTCAGATAACCCAATTGCTTAGCTAAGCTAAGCAACTCTTGATGTTGTTTTACCCTATCTCTAATATTGCTGGCTTTGCCAATATAAAGGAATTCTCCGCCTCTTTTGAAGGAGTAGACCCCTGGATTTTTAGGAAGCCTGCTAATTTCCTCTTTTTTAAGATATCTAAATTTGGGTGGTGGGTGGGTGGCGATGATTTTTCCTTGTTGGGTGGTGGGTGGGTTGGAGTCCATGCCCTAAATTTAACTCAAAATTTTTAATTTTTCAATAATAAATATTTAGAGACTGGTGAGAATAAGTGTTGCAATCCCTTGACAAATGGCGTATAATAGCTAACTTAGCCCACTTCCATGGCCGAAAATTTTATCAAAATTCGAGGAGCGAGAGTCCACAATTTAAAAAATATTGATGTGGACATTCCGAAAAATAAACTGGTTGTTATTACTGGAATTTCCGGCTCTGGTAAGAGCTCTCTGGCTTTTGATACTCTGTATGCCGAAGGCCAAAGAAGATATGTTGAAAGTTTATCTGCCTATGCCCGGCAGTTTTTAGGAGTAATGGATAAACCCGATGTTGATAAAATCGAGGGAATATCTCCAGCAATTTCCATTGATCAAAGAAAAGCAGCTCATAATCCCAGGTCAACGGTTGGAACAATAACCGAGATATATGATTATTTACGGCTTTTATTTGCCAGGGTTGGCAAACCCCATTGTCCAAAATGCGGAAAACCGGTTTCTCGTCAAACCATTGATCAAATCACCGAGCAAATTTTAAAACTGAAACCAAAAACCGAAATCACTATTTTAGGCCCGGTTATCAAGGGCAGAAAAGGAGAGCACCAGGGGATACTGGAGGAAATTCACAGAGCTGGCTTTGTTAGGGCGAGAGTTGATGGAATAATATACCGGCTAGAGGAAATTTTAGAAAAGAAGCTTAATCGAAAGAAAAAACACAATATTGAAGTGGTGGTGGATAGATTAATAATTGACAAAGAATTGGACAAATCAAGGTTAGTGGATTCAATTGAAACGGCATTGAAGTTAGGAAAAGGCATAGTGATTATATCTCAAAAGTTTAATGATTTGCTATTCAGCGAGCATTTTGCCTGCCAAGAATGTGAAATTTCTTTACCAACCTTGGAACCCCGGCTTTTCTCTTTCAATTCTCCTTACGGAGCTTGCCCAAATTGCCAGGGTTTGGGGGAAAAATTAGAAATTTCGCCTAAATTGGTTATTCCCAATCCTAGTTTATCAATCGCTGAAGGGGCGATTTTTCCCTGGGCTCGTGCTTCCCATAAAGTAGGTAGGCAAGGATTTTTCTGGCGGCAATTGGAAGAACTATCCGAGAGAGAAAGCATTGATTTATATACCCCGGTTAAGAATTTGCCAAAAGAAAAATTAGACTTGATTTTATACGGTTCAAACGGTTTTGAAGGAGTGATTTCCTGGTTAGAGAGAAGATATCATGAGACTGATTCTGACTATACCAGAGAAGAGATTGAAAAATTTATGGTTGAAAAAAAATGCGAAAAATGCCAGGGAAAAAGATTAAAACCGGAAGTTCTGGCCGTCACCATAACCGGAAAATCAATTGCTCAAGTTGTGGAAATGCCAGTTAGTAATGCGAAAAGATTTTTCGAGAAATTATTGCTAAAGGAGCTTAGTTCCTTTAAGGTAGGGCAGCCGATTATTAAGGAAATTCTCAATCGCCTTCAATTTTTAATCGATGTGGGATTGAGTTATCTAACCATCGATCGAAAAGCAGCTACTTTGGCTGGTGGAGAAGAACAAAGAATAAGATTAGCTACCCAGATTGGCTCCAAACTTACCGGAGTTTTATATATTTTAGATGAACCTTCAGTAGGTCTGCATTCCCGAGATCAGGGTAGATTAATCGAAACCCTGAAAAAATTGAGAGACTTAGGAAATACCATTGTCGTAGTCGAACATGACCCCCAAACAATAAGAAATGCCGATTGGGTTATTGATATTGGACCAGGAGCGGGAAAACATGGTGGCAAAGTTATCTTTGAAGGAACGCCAAGAGAACTTTTGAAGTCAAGAACTCTTACCGGTGAATATCTATCTGGAAGAAAGAAAGTAGAAATAGTAATACAAAAACCCCAAACACCCCAATCGGGAAGCCATCCCGATAAGATAGGGAAATTTTTAGTAATTAAAGGAGCAAAAGAACACAACCTTAAAAATATTAATGTTAAAATTCCTTTAGGGAAATTTGTTTGCATTACCGGTGTTTCTGGCTCGGGAAAGAGTTCTCTGATGAATGACATTTTAGCCAGGGCTTTGATGAGGAAATTTTATAAATCAAAAGAAGAGCCAGGGCAGTTCAGAGAACTGATAGGAACTGAATATTTAAATAAAGTAGTTTTAGTCGATCAATCACCAATTGGCAGAACTCCCAGAAGTAATCCCGCCACCTATACTGGAGCTTTTACCCATATCAGGGATCTTTTCTCAAAAACAAAAGAAGCCAGAATCCGGGGGTATCAGCTTGGTCGCTTTTCTTTTAATGTCAAAGGCGGGAGATGCGAAGCCTGCGAAGGCCAGGGTCAGAAAAAAATTGAGATGTATTTTTTGCCAGATGTTTATGTTCAGT
>Ga0315296_10000292_pt1 | contig 46005 bp, 42 predicted proteins | sample YL17G14_18_MG_FD_203921 | JGI IMG/M metagenome (GOLD analysis project Ga0315296, IMG submission 203921) | Sediment microbial communities from Yellowstone Lake, YNP, Wyoming, USA - YL17G14_18 | ecosystem: Environmental > Aquatic > Freshwater > Lake > Sediment | place: USA: Wyoming | collected... | reverse complement strand
CAATGTATAGGTAATCCTTTTCCTGGTCCCCGGTCCCGAGCACCTCCAGCTTCTTCCTGTCCTTTCTAAGCTTTTCCAAGAGGTCGAACATCACCCCCTTGCGCGAGCGCGGCCCATAGATGTTGAAAAACCTGAGGCTCGCTGTCTTCAGCCCGTAGAGGGAGTGATAGGAGGAGCAGTAAGCCTCGGCAGCTGCCTTCGAAGCACCGTAGTTTGATATGGGTCTGAGCGGGTGTTCCTCAGGGGTGGGAAGTTCGGACTCACCGTAAACCGTCGAAGAGCTGGCGAATAGCACGGTCCGCACATCACCCTTCCTGGCGCACTCCAACAGGTTCAGGGTTCCTGCAGCGTTCACTTCGAAGTCCTCCATCGGGTTCTCCGCGGATTTCGCCACGCTGGGCTGGGCGGCCATGTGGATAACCGAGTCCACTCCCTTGCAGGCCTTGGAGAGGTCTTTCGGGTTGAGGATATCCCCGCGTATCAGCTTGAAACCATGATCTCCTTTGATGGCGGCGAGATTTTCCTCGTAGCCGTTTATAAAATTGTCTATCCCAGCCACCTCCAGCCCCACCGACCTCAGCCTCTCCGCCAAATGGCTGCCTATGAATCCAGCCACTCCGGTGACCAAGACATTAGAACCGAGTTTCAGCTTCATCCCCCAGTTCCTCCTACAATTCGGTCAACCTGAGTTTAAGCATGCTGACGAAGATCCTGGCGCCGCTGGCTATGGTCGTCCCCCGCGCCGTTGAGTAAGGTGTGAAAAAGCATCGCACGGGAGTTTCCTTCATCCTTAGTCCAGCCTGCCTCGCTCGCACGACCAGCTCGGACGAAACCTCGTAACGGTTGCTCCTGATACGGATGGCTTCCAGCGCGCGGCGGTTCAGAGCACGCATCCCCGATTGTGAGTCGGTCAGCACCCCGCCCAGCATCCGCGTTATAAAGTTGAGCGCGAAGTTCCCCACGCGCTTGTTGAGCGGAATGTTAGTAAAGTACCTGACACCCACCACGAAATCCGCGCCGTCTAGGGAGTCGACCATCTCCCGCACGGCCTTGGGGTCGTGTTGTCCGTCCGCGTCGAATGTGACAGCGAATTCGGCCCCGCGCTCGAGAGCCGCTTTCAGACCGGTGCGAATTGCGGCACCCAGCCCCATGTTCCGTGGGTGGGAGAGCACCACGGCACCCTTCTCCCGTGCCATCTCAACGGTCCGGTCGCGCGACCCATCGTCAACCACTATTATGTCGCGCCAGCCCTCCCGGTGCAGGGCATCGAGCACCCCGCCTATCGATTGCTCTTCGTTGTACGCCGGCATGACTATCCAGACCTTCACGATCTATCACCACACATGAACGGGATCTACCTTTTGGATGTACGCTCCATCTTCCCCACAATGTCCCGGATATATTTTTTCAGCTGTGGTATATCCCTATCCACGGTTTCCCAGACCGCGTCTAGGTCCACCCCAAAGTAACCGTGGATCAACCTGTCCCTCATCCCCGCCATATCCCTCCATGGCACATCGGGGTGTTCCTCTTTAAATTCCTCCGACAACCACTTCGCAGCCTCGCCTGTCACCTCGAGTTGCCTTATAGTCCCGTCCTGGACCAGATTTTCGTCCATGAAGTCTTGGCGCTTCAACCCACGCGTGTATTTCTCGATCCTCGATATGGCGTCCAGGATGTGCTTCAGGTAAACGGTGTCTTCCTTTTTACTCAGTATATCACCTTGGCCTCCTTCTTTATCTCTTGGACGAGGTACGGGCTCACCGAACCCTCGGTAACCAGGTCCACCCTCACACCCAGCGCTTCGGACAGCTCCCTCTCGATCCTCGCCAGGTCGAGGAGGCTCTTCCTATCTGAGAACTCCACGAGCACGTCGACATCACTTCCCGGGCCCGCCTCGCCTCTAGCGCTGGAGCCAAAAATTGAAGCCCTCCTCGCGCCGTGCTTCTCCAGAATTTTTGCAGCCTTATCGAACTCCAGCTTCGGTGATGGCTCGCCCAAGAAAACCCGTCCGCAACGCTTACAAAGCCAGCGCTGCCTTCGCCTTCCCGCATAGTGGATACCCGCCCTGACCACGTCCTCGGATCCGCAGAACTTGCATTTGGGCATAGTTACCTCTCTATAAATAAGTAAGTATGTATATATTTATCTTGCGGTGCGCATGTTGGCAAAGATCAGACATTATGGGATGACCCGGCATGAGACCGTTCACAACTCATGTTTACCCACAACCGCCTGATGCCCTCCTCCAGCGGAACCCTCGGCCTGAACCCAAGCAGCCTCTTCGCCTTTCCTATGTCGGCCTGGCTGCGCCTGATGTCGCCCGCACGTGGGGCTTCGTGAACAGGTTTGATACGGGTTTTACCCGCTGCTTTCAAAAAAATTTCGCATAGTTCGTTGATGCTTATCCCCCTGCCCGTACCGATGTTGATCACCTCTCCGGCCACACCATCATGTTCGAGCGTAAGCAAGGTCGCCCCAACCACATCCTGTACGTGGACGAAATCCCGCGTCTGCTCGCCATCTCCGTAAATGATGGGCGGCTGGTCGGCGCGGATTCGTTCGAGGAATTTTATCATTACGCCCGCGTATTCGCCAGGGATCTGTCTCGCCCCATAGACGTTGAAATAGCGCAGGCACACGGCCTCCAGCCCCCCCAGGTCGCGGAAGGTCAAACAGTTTTGTTCAGCGGCGAGCTTCGAGGCGGCATAGGGTGAAAGGGGCTTGGACGGCGCATCTTCGCTTATCGGAAACTTTTTCTGCTCACCGTAGACGGCACAGGAAGATGCTAAAACAACTCTCTTGATACCACGATCCGAGCTGGCTCTGAGAAGGTTTAGCGTGCCTTCAACGTTTACGCTGTGCGTGAGTTCGGGGTTTTTTACCGAGAGCGGCACGCTGACGATTGCGGCTTCGTGGATGACCGCGTCAGCGTCGGCCAACGCATTTCCCACCGCTCTGGTGTCCCTAATATCTCCCCGGATAAATTGAAAAGCGGGATTCTTCAGATGGGTTTTCAGATTGTCCGTTTTCCCGCTGGAGAGATCGTCGAGCACGGTGACGGTGTCTCCTTTGGTGATGAGCGCGTCGACCACATGGGAACCAATAAACCCCGCCCCCCCTGTTACCAGAACCCGCATGTTATCATTTCCCTATTGAGTTCATGTTAAAATATGTGAAGTGATACACAAGTTGGGGGTCAAATGCGCACGTGGTCTAAGGAACTCACATTCTCAACGAGGAAGCACCGCGAGGTTCTGGATATCACCGATGAAGTGCTGTCTGCAGTCAGGGAGTCCGGCGTCAAAAACGGGCTGCTCGTGGTTCAGCTACCCCACGCCACTGCAGCCCTAGTCCTGAACGAGAACGAGAGCGGTCTGGTGCAGGATCTACTGGACAAGCTCGAGGATTTCGCGCCAATGCAGGGGGGGTACCACCACGATCAGATAGACGACAACGCCCACGCCCACCTGAAGTCGGCTTTAGTCGGTTCTTCCCAGGTTCTCCCCATCGTGGACGGCAGGATCGTGCGGGGCACATGGCAGAACTTTCTCGTGATCGAGGAGGACGGCCCTAGGACCCGCAGACTTGTGATATTTGTGATGGGTGAATGAGTTGCTCGCGTATTTGGACATAGAGACCACCTCGCTCAAGGCCAGCGATGGAATGGTCGTGGCGATAGGTCTCCTGAAGGGCGAGAAACCGGAGGTCAGGTTTGCAAGCACTGTTCAGGAGGAACGGGCAGCGCTGGAGTGGTTTTGCGGAGAGCTTGAGGGCTGTACCACTTTGGTGACCTGGAACGGCGCTGAGTTTGACGTTCCTTTTTTGTTAACGCGGGCGGTGTTCCACAGCATAGACCTTAGCAAATTGCTCGAGATTTCAATGCTGGATCTCTATGAATGGTGTCGCGGGCACATGCTTCTCTCGAGCTACAAACTCGAGTCGGTGGGGCGCTTTCTTGGTATAAACAAATCCCAAGTGTTTCACGGGAGCGATATTTTGACACTGTTCAAGCTGGTCGAGCAGGGCGACTTCGAGGCGCGGAGGCTGATCGTGGAGCACTGCAAAGAGGATATTATCCTGCTCAAGCTCGTCCATGAGAGGCTAAAGCCGCTGGTCGAGCGGTCGGGTTGGGGATCGCCACGGAGGAGCTCGAAAAAAGAATAAGGACATGTACCCTCTGTAGGCTTCACCGTTCCCGCAAGAATGCCGAATACTTTCAGTACCTCTCGAGCAAGCGTTGAAAAAGTGCCTAAAAATCGGTTCTGGGGAAATATTTGGTCTGGTTAATGGGCCTTTAAATACTTTATATATTACTTTCGGTGACCCCTCTCCCCCAAGGTCGTTTAGGCATTTCTCCAAATAGGATGCTGGGGAGAGCATGAGACGATGCGTTTATAATATTGATGTAAATTTTTTCAAAAATTGGAATTCAAAAATGGCATATGTCTTAGGGTTAGCTTTCGCTGACGGAAATCTCCAAAAGACAACATTTAGGATAGAGCTCCGAATAGCTGATAAGGAAATTCTTTATGAAATACGTGAGGCAATGAAGTCGGACTATCCTATTGCGGTATACGAGAAAAGAAATTCGGCTAGATTTGGTATTTCAAATCCAGTAATAGCAGAAGATCTAAAAAGATTTGGGCTATCTCCTAAGAAAACCGCCAAGTTTCCTAACGTTCAACCGAAATTTCTTAGGCATTTCTTTAGGGGGTATCTGGATGGGGATGGCTGGATAGTCGCAAGTGAAAACAGAAGAGAAATTAGCGTTGGTTTTGCCAATGGAAATCAAGAATTCTTGAAAAAATTGGTTGAAAAACTCAATGATTGTGTTACTCTCACGAATAATCACTTAAGGATGAAAAGAAAAAGGACGAAGAAAGGCAAGCGTTCTGTTTGTTACAGTATTGAATGGTATGGCGCAAATGCACTTAGCATTCTTAAATTTTTGTGCGATGATTTAGAAAATGACGATTTATTTCTCAGCAGAAAATACGAGCGATGGATACAAGCAAGAAATCTTTATGTTGAAATCAAAAAAGGTCGTAGGTGGAGACAAATCGAATGCGAATTTAATGTACCGATGAAAGAACTTCTCTCTAAATTATATATCGAGAAGAAGTTAAATGGTGTTCGACTCGCTAAAGTACTTGGTGTGAGTACGGCTTCGATATATAGGTGGTTAGAAAAAACAGGGATAAGACAATCTGTCAGAAGAATTTATAGGGAGGTTATTAAGGTACGATGTCTTGCTTGCGGCAGGATTTTTGAATCATTGCGTACAACAGCCAGATATTGTTCTCTATCGTGCGCGGCTCGGGCTAGGTTTCAACTTAAGCAAACAGGGCAAAATGTGAAGTGTGTAGTGTGTGGGAAGAATGTATATCGGGCGCGATGGTGGCTTAACTCTAATAGCGTTCCCTTCTGCTCATGCACCTGTGTTGGGAAATGGCAAAAATTACGTTTAAACGCCAACTTGCTTCGCCGCTGTAAAATAAGCGGCCGATTTTTGCCGTCAACAACTTTAAGAGAGGCGGTTCAAAGTGGGTGCATATCCTGATCTAGCCGAGGCCCTGCATAAACTCGAAATTGAAGCAAGCAAATGCAAACGTTGCAGATTACACAAAACCCGAACGAATGTTGTATTCGGCTCAGGGCCAGTAGATACTGAGATAATGCTACTTGGGGAGGGGCCTGGATTCACAGAAGACCAAACCAAAATTCCATTTAGCGGGGCCGCTGGCAAAAAACTAAATGACCTTTTACGTGAGGCTGGTTTACAGCGGGAGAAGGTACGCATCACTAATGTGGTTTTGTGTAGACCACCTCAGAACAGAGACCCCCTACCTGACGAAATCGAAACCTGCACGACGAACTATTTCCAAAAACAGCTCGCGATGATAAAGCCGAAGCTTGTGGTCGCGCTGGGCAGAACAGCCGCGAAGGCGTTGCTCGGCAAACCTGTAACCATGGGCAAGGAGCACGGCAGGCTGCTTGAATGCACCTATGCAGGCGTGAAGTTCAAGCTTTTCATTACCTACCATCCCGCCGCGGCCCTATATGGGGCAGAGGCGAAGCAAAAGCTGCAGGCGGATTTTAAAAAACTTGGGCAGATTTTGAAGCAAGTGTGAGAACCTCAGGACCGATAAATTGTTTCTCTTTATTAAGCCTCGTTCCATAAATTTAAAAACAACTTCAAGCTAATGAAGTCGGGATTAACATGTCGATGACGATTACCGAGAAAATCTTGGCAGGGGCATCGGGGCGCAGACAAGTTTCGCCGGGAGAGATAGTCGAGGCGAAGGTAGATATCGCGATGGTTCATGATCTCACCGGCCCTCTAGTCATTCATACGTTTCGTGAGATGGGCGTAGCCAAGGTTTGGGATTCCAAAAAAATCGTCATGGTGTGCGATCACCAAGTCCCGGCGAACTCGGTAGACGCGGCGCAAAATCACATGCTTCTGAGGGAGTTCTCCTCCGAGCAAAAAATTCAAAACTTTTGTGACGTTTTCGAGGGGATATGTCACCAGGTTGTCCCAGAGAAAGGTTTCGCGCTGCCAGGAAGTTTGGTTGTGGGGGCGGATTCGCATACCACAACATACGGTGCGCTAGGGTGTTTCTCAACCGGTGTTGGCGCAACCGACATGGCCGCCGTCTTCGCGACCGGAAAACTGTGGTTCCGCGTCCCCGGGAGCATCAAGATCGTGATAGAAGGAAAGCTGCCGGGGCGGGTGATGACAAAGGACCTCATCTTAAAAATAATCGGAGATTTGGGCGCGGAAGGCGCGAACTATTGCTCTGCGGAATTCACGGGTCCGGGTATTCGCAACATCACGATGGATGGCCGCCTGACGATGTGCAACATGGGTGTGGAGATGGGGACAAAGAATGCGATCGTGCCCCCAGATGAGGTGACAAAAAAGTACCTAGCGGGTCGGGCCAAGCAGCGTTATAGCGCGGTGCATAGTGATCCGGATGCTCAATACATAGAAACGCACGAATATGATCTGTCTGAGCTCGAACCTCAGGTCGCGTGCCCGCACAGTGTGGACAATGTAAAGCCGGTCGCCGAGGTGGGGAAAGTTGAGATCGACCAAGCTTTTTTGGGCAGTTGCACGAACGCGAGGATGGAAGATTTAGAGATTGCGGCCGAGATTCTCAAAGGCAAGAAGGTCAGCAGGCGCGTCAGGTTGATAGTATCTCCCGCTTCCAGGGATATCTATCGAGAAGCGCTTGATGCCGGCCTCATCAAGGTATTCGCAGAGGCGGGGGCGCTAGTTGAGGCACCCTCTTGCGCGGCCTGCATGGGCGCCCACATTGGGGTTCTGGGCCCCGGTGAGGTCTGCATATCCTCGTCAAATAGAAATTTCCGCGGGAGGCAGGGGAGCCCGGAGTCGAAGGTCTACTTGGCCTCACCAGCGACGGTTGCCGCTTCCGCGATAAGTGGAGTAATAACTGACCCGAGGGACGTGTGATGGCGCGCGCCTGGACGTTTGACAAAAACATAAGCACGGACGATATAATCGCCGGCCGCTACCTGTCAAAGTTTGAGTCAACCCACGATCCCAGTTGTCTGGCCTCGCACGTTATGGAAAACATCGACCCAGAGTTTGCATCCAAAGTCAAAAAGGGAGATGTGGTCGTCGCGGGCAGGAATTTCGGATGCGGCTCCAGCAGAGAGGAGGCCCCCATCGCGCTGAAGGCCGCTGAAGTATCAGCTGTGGTCGCGGAGTCGTTTGCCCGGATCTTCTATCGCAACTCGATAAATCAGGGGTTGCCCGTGTTGACGTGTCCAGGCGTGAGAAAAGGTTTCAAGAGTTCAGACGCTGTGGAAGTGGATTTAAAAGGCGGCACCGTTCGGAATGTCACCAGTGGCAAAGTTTTCAAGGTTGAGCCATTTCCGGATTTCATCCTCGAGATACTTCGTGCCGGTGGGCTGCTTCCGTACCTGAAGCGAAAAGGTGCTCTAAAGCGTAGACGATGAAGTAAATAATATAAGAAAGCTGATGAGTATTCTAAAACAGTCGAGGGGAAATTACATGACGACTGGTCCTGATTTTAACAGAATGGAAAAAAACAGGCGCGATTACTTGGCCAAAATAAGGGAACTGGCTGCTGTGGAGTTCGATCCAAAGAAGTGGGAAGAGTTAAAGAAACTTGTGTACGGTGTAGTCCCACTTGATGTGGACGTGATCATCGACGACACCACGCTGAGAGAAGGAGTCCAGATGGCCGGGATCGCCTCCCCGCACCCCTCAGACGTGTGCAGGATTGCCCGCCTGCTCCGGGACATCGGCGTCGAGAGGCTGGAAGTCCTGACCTACACGAAGTCCGACCAGGAGGCGATAAAGCGGATGAAAGACGAGGGCTTGGGCGACATGATGGCGGCTTGGTGCCGTGCCGCAAAAGAGGACGTCGACCTGGCGCGGGAGCTAGACTTCAAACAGATCGGGATTTCTCACCCTGTCTCTTACATTCACTTCGAGAAGTGGACCGATAAACCCCTGGACCAGATTTTCGCGAGGGTTGTAGAGTCGGTGGAGTACGCGAAGCAACATGGAATGTCGATTTTCGTGCACGGGGAGGACAGCACCCGGGCGGACTGGGAGTTCGAGAAGGCGTTAATAAACACAGTGGCCGACGCGGGGGCGAGCGTGTACAGGATATGCGACACGGTCGGGTGTGGGATGTCAGACCCCCGGGCGCCTCTGCCGCAGGGAATCCCGGCGAAGGTCAAGAGGATAAAAGAGGAGACCAGGATCCCGTACGTTGAGATACACGCACACGACGACCTCGGCAACGCTGTCGAAAACACCATGGCGACGATCAGGGCGGCGTCGGGGCTCTACGACAAGGTTTACGCGAGCACGACATTCCTCGGGATAGGAGACCGGGCAGGAGGTGCCGAGACGGAGAAGATCATCATGAATTGCTACATGCACCACGGCATCAACAAGTGGAATTTAGCCCCGCTGCGGGAGCTCGCCGTCTTCATCGCGTCCTCCACCAACTACTCCTTGCCGGTGAACAAGGCGATAGTCGGGGATGCGGCGTTCGCGCACGAGTCTGGGATCCACGTCCACGGAGTGAGCACACTCCCGCTCACATACGAGCCCTTCCCGCCGGAGCTTGTGGGCCACGAGAGGACGATAGTGATCGGGAAGCGCTCCGGGAAGCACGGCGTGAGGCTGAAGCTGGAGGAGATCCTGAAACGGAAGGTGGACGAGAACGACCCGAGGCTCGCCCAGCTCGTGGAGGTCATCAAGAAGAAGTTCGTCGAGGGGAGAAGGAGATACCCGATAGGCGAGGACGAGATAAAGCATCTGGCGCGCAAAGTAGGCTTTTATGAGATATGAAGTTTTGGGTCAGTGGTCAGTGATGGGGAAGAGTTAAATTTTAACTTTTTTACTATATTCCCACTTTCGCCCGTGAGTTTATGCCATCTGAAACAGCTTGGCTATTCTTTCAGCTAATTGCAAACCCTTACAGCTTGGGAACATTCAAATTCGGCTTAACACTCCTTTTAGCTTGGACTTTATTTTAAGAGGGAGTTTTTTGGGCTCGGAGAATGGGCAGGAATAAATGGGTCGGAAAACCCTAAAGCTCCATCATCTCTATATCATCTCAACAAGGCTTTTTCTTTTCCTCTTCTTTCTTTTTCGGCTTTTTCTTCTTTCTGAACACAGATTTCACCTTTCAACATTATGTTTTGAGAAGATAAAAAGGACATGACTTTGTTTATAATGGTGATTTCTGAGGTGTGAATGATAGGGTGGTTAATCTTTTATTCGTTCAATCTTCCTTCTCCCAAGGGCCTGGATGTATTCCACCATGCCCCCTTCGCGGACATCTCCTCGAAGGTTTATGGGAATCGGCAACTCGAAGGTCTCGTAGGTCGTGAGGTCCATCAGCTGTGCGTTGTTGACCACGATCGCCAGTATCTGGGCATTTCCCCGCTCGATTATCGGCATTTCAATTTTTGCGTTCGTGGGACAAACGAGGATCCGTTTTTGGGCGTCAAACAACTCGATCGCGTTTATCTTGGCGTTTGCGCGCCCATGCTTATCCGGCGCCAAGATTGAAAAACCGACGATGCGGCAGGGCTCGCCATCGATTATTATGAAACGCCCTTCCTTCAATTTCCCGACTTCGGTCATCTTCCTGCTCATCGACACACCTTTCGAGGTTTCTTAACATTATATGTATTAGGGAACGAATAACACTTCAGCAACTCAACCCTTCAAACTGTTGAGTAACCTGTGGGAAAAATGAAAAAGATAGATAAGATAGTCAAACTGCTAAAGAGAAGAGGGTACAAAGCAACTTTTTCAGCTAGAGGGGTATGTATCACAAAACAAACGGGATCTTTCACACAAAATGATATTGAAAAGGTAATATCGTTGTGTGATAAATATGGTGCCTCTGTATCTGCGTACAAATTGTGTATAAGTGCAAGGCAAAGAAAGTTGGGCTAAAAACCATTACATAGTTGTTTTTCACACCTTGAGACCGATACCACGCATTATTTAAGCAATTGCCTCAGTTAAATTAAGCGAGGACACGTTGGGCTTTTCAAAACAAAAGTCCTAGAGAGAACAGCCGAGCTGTTTTTTTGAGTTGTGTCCGAGAAAAAAGGGGTGTTAGAAAAATGGCATATGGCGGAAGATTCGGTGGGCCGAGAAGGTCCAACGGTCCGAGAAGTTTTGGACCGCGCGAGATGCACAAGGCAACCTGCGCTGACTGCAAGGCAGAGTGCGAGGTTCCCTTCGCGCCGACCGAAGGCAGACCTGTTTACTGCAGGGATTGCTTCCAGAAACACAGAAGATACTAAGGGGTCCTTAAGTTCGTCCATGTGACGTCGATTTTTGGACTGCTTGCATCGGTTAGCGGTAGCTAGGTTCGCCTCGCGTCTCTAAAGTTAATGTGCTTGAAACAGTTGGGGAGCAGCGAGGGCAATTATAGTTTAACAGGCTCATAATCTTCTGTTTCTTCTCTCAAATACTGCCCCAACTTCACCGCCTCCTCCCTTATCGCTGCTTAGACGAACTAACTAATATGTCCGTGGAGCATTGTTGAGAACGGGATATAGATGAGTCTACGCAGATATCATTGGTACGAGCCGAGCGAGATGGAGAGAAAAAAACGCCGCAAGAAGAAGCTTAGGCGCCACAGCCAAGCCAAGCTAACCCACATCAAAAATTAGATCTCCTTTTCTAACGCAGTGCCCGTGCGATAATTTAAGAAGCATACAGGAAAAATAGCATTCGAGGTTTGGTATGCGTACAGTCACCTTGATTCCCGGCGATGGCGTCGGCCCTGATGTCATAGCCGCGGCGAAAAAGTGCATCGAGGCCACCGGAATCCAGATCCAGTGGGAGGAAGTCGAGGCGGGAGCTGGTGTCCTGAAAAAGTACGGCACCCCCCTTCCCGAGAATGTCATCGAGTCCATCCGCAAAAACGGCGTCGCCCTCAAAGGGCCGATAACAACACCAATCGGGTCGGGATTCCGCAGCGTCAATGTCGCCCTGAGAAAAGCGCTCGACCTCTACGCGTGTTTGAGGCCGTGTAGGTGGTATCCAGGTGTGCGCTCGAAGTACCAGAACGTCAATCTTGTAATCGTGAGGGAGAACACCGAAGACCTTTACGCCGGGATAGAATTCGCCGAAGGGGCCCCTGAGACGGAGGCGTTCATCGAGTTCGTGAAGGAAAAGAAAAAAATGGAAATGAGGCATGATGCCGGGATAAGTTTGAAGTCTATCTCTCACTTCGCCTCCGAGCGGATCGTGCGCTTCGCCTTCACGTATGCAAAGAAAAACGGGCGCAGGAAGGTCACTGCCGTACACAAGGCCAACATAATGAAGTACTCGGACGGCATTTTTCTGGAAGCTTCTCGCAAGGTGGCGCGGGAGTTCCCAGAGGTCAAGTTCGAGGAATGCATAGTGGACAACATGTGCATGCAGCTCGTGCAGAAGCCTCATTTGTACGACGTGATAGTGGCGCCGAACCTGTACGGGGACATAATTTCCGATCTCTGCGCCGGCCTTGTGGGAGGGTTGGGAATGGCGTCGGGGGCTAACATCGGCGACAGGGAAGCCGTCTTCGAGCCGACCCACGGAAGCGCCCCGAAATATGCGGGCCTGAACAAGGTAAATCCCACGGCGGCGATCCTCTCGGGCGTGATGATGCTGCGCTACTTAGGGGAGGGTGATGCCGCGCAAAAAGTGGAGAACGCTGTGGCCGAGGTGATCGCCGAGGGCAAGCATGTTACTTACGATTTCAAGGAGAGCCCAAACGACCCATCTGCGGTTGGAACTAGGGAGATGGCCGAGGCGATAGTGCGAGCGATGAAAAGCTCAGGAGAGTGCCAAAGTGGAATATAAAATCGCTGTCATTCCAGGCGACGGGATAGGACCGGAAGTGATCCGCGAGGGAGTGAAAGTCCTGCATGCGGTAGCCGAGGCGACGCCAAGGCTGAAGTTCAAATTCGTAGAGTTCCCCTACGGGGCCGAGCACTACCTCAAGACAAAGGAGCTCGTGCCGGAAGAGGGACTGAAGGAGCTTTCCAAGATGGACGCAATTTATCTGGGGGCGCTCGGCGATCCCAGGGTGGAAACGGGCGTGCTCGAACAGGGCGTTTTGCTCAAGCTCAGGTTTTACTTCGACCAGTACATCAACCTCCGCCCGGTCAAACTTTACCCTGGAGTACCCTGCCCGCTCAAGGACAAAGGGCCCGAGGATGTGAACTTCTATGTGGTGCGGGAGAACACCGAAGATTTCTACGTTGCAGTCGGAGGGCGGGCGAAGGGGAAGTCTAAGGCCAGTCACGAGGTCGTACGCTCAATCTACCGGGCGAAGTTCGGGCTGGACATAGATGTCGACCACGACGAGATAGCGTATCAGATCGGTGTCATCAGCCAGAAGGGAACTGAGCGGGCGATCCGCTACGCATTCGAGCTCGCGCGGAAGAAGGGGAAAAAGCGCGTCACCTCGGTTGACAAGGCAAACGTGCTCACCCATATCTACAGCCTCTGGCGCGAGGTATTCGAACAGGTCGCAAAGGAATACCCTGATATCGAGACGGAATTCGCCTTCGTCGATGCCGTCACCATGTGGTTCCTGAAAAATCCCGAGTGGTATCAGGTCGTTGTTACCCCAAACATGTTCGGTGACATCATCACGGACCTCGGGGCGATGATCCAAGGCGGCTTGGGGCTGGCTCCCGGAGGCAACATAAACCCCGAAGGTGTTAGCATGTTTGAGCCCGTCCACGGGTCGGCGCCCAAGCATGCGGGGAAGAACGTGGCGAACCCGCTTGCCGCGATCCTGGCTGGCCATATGATGCTCGAGCACTTGGGGGAGGAAAAGGCTGCGGACAGGGTTGAGCGGGCAGTCATCGAAGTTCTCCGCGAGGGAAAGGCCAGAACTTATGATATAGGTGGAAAATCAAGCACCTCTGATGTAGGGGATGCTGTCGTGGCCAAGGTAAAAGAGTAACAATTACGCACGCGCTGTGGCTTTCACTTTCCTGACTTCTTCCCCGACAAGCTCCTCTGCAACGACCTTCTCACCAAGCATGGCCGCCAACTCGAGTTCAAATGTGGCAAATTTCCGGGTCAAACTTGAGTCCTTGTTGACTTTGAAGAGCTGCGCTGGACCAAGCCTTCGGGTTGGGATCACTAGCTTCAGTTCCTCGATCGTGGGCCACAGGCGGAGCAGGGTCGGGTACGAGATGTCAGCTGCTTCGGAAATCTCTAACTTCGTGTATTCGTGGTCGGATTTCATGATTGTCGACAAGAAGCTTAGCACGTTTAACATTGGAGAGGTGACGGTCTTACTTACCACCGGGAGGTTTTTCTTTTTCATGCCCATACCACATATACTTTTTAAACGTAATATATAAAGTTTTTACTTTCAGAATAAAATCAATTAATAAATCAATGTAGAAAAAAAACCACGAGCTATGGTCGACATGTTTCGTTGAATCCCAAAACGCTGGACGAGGTTCACGCTATATTAATCGGGGACCAATAATTTAGGGACGAGTCTATGCATCTAATCGTCGCAATTACAGGCTCCAGTGGCGTGATCTACGGCGCTAGGCTGCTCGAGGCCTGCCGAAAGCTTGGAATCGAAACGGACCTCATCATTTCCAAGGCGGCTGAAATACTGCTGGAACTGGAGCTCGGGAGGAAGGCAGAGGAGCTTCAAAAGTTGGCGACGCGGAGCTATGCACCAGATGACCTGACAGCCCCCATCGCGAGCGGGTCCTACAGAGTCGATGGCATGGTGATAGCGCCCTGTAGCATGAAGACGCTCGGGGCGATAGCGAGCGGTGTCGCCAGCGACCTGATCTCACGCGCAGCCGATGTCATGCTCAAGCAGGGCCGGCCGCTTGTGCTCGTCCCCCGTGAGACTCCTTTGAACCTGATTCACTTGGAAAACATGGTGAAGCTCAAGCGCGCCGGGGCGACGATAATACCAGCAGCTCCGGCGTTTTACCATAAACCCGAGAAAATATCCGACTTAATTGATTTCATCGTCGGGAGAATTTTGGAGACGTTCGGCGTGGAACACGGGCTGTACCGCAGGTGGGAAGGCTCTGGAGAATGAAATTTGGGGTGGAAAAATGGATGCAAAAGAGCTCCCCGTTAGGAAGTTCGAGTGCCTGAGCTGCAAACATACAGACTACAGGATGTCAACGCGGGAAGTCGGTGAGATAGTTCCAAACGAATGCCCCCGTTGCAAGGGTAACATGCAGGTGGTTGGAGCGGAATATCCTAATTGGCTGGTGGAACTGCTGGGGTTCGTTTCAAAGCACTTCGATGTTTTGGATTTTGCCGCAGTAGATGGAAGGATTGAGGCAGAGGTGACGGCGCAGGACCCCAAGAGCTCTTTTCGGGCACTTTTGAACCTGTCCAAGCCGTATGGATACCTGCCGGCCATGCGAGAAAAAAATGGAGAACTCAGGCTCGCATTATTTAGATCCCCGAATGCCAAGACCGGAAACATCGCGATAAATCTTCTGCTTATCGTCGCGACCTTTTTAACGACCTTCGCAGCTGGTTATTTTTTCATCTTCGGAAATATCTCTCAAGCGGCTCTGTTTTCGTGCGCGATCATGCTTATGCTTGGCGTCCACGAGATGGGGCACAAGATTGCGGCCTGGCGCAACGGGGTCGAGGCGACCATGCCTTACTTCATCCCGGCCCCCACATACTGGGGTACTTTTGGAGCCGTGATTTCCATCAAGAGCCCAATTCCAACCAAGGAGGCGTTGGTGGAGTTGGGAGCGAGCGGACCGTTGTTGGGATTCTTCGTGGCTCTCCCGCTCACCGTGGTCGGTCTAATGCTGTCCAAACCCGATCCTCAGGGAACCGCTCTTTTGTTCACACCAGCAATATTTGCCGTGCTGCAGGTTCTCACCTTCGGCTCCGTGCCAGCGGCTATGAGGTTTAACCCACTTGCGATTGCAGGATGGCTTGCTTTGTTTGTTACGATGCTTAATTTGATTCCTGCAGGACAGCTGGACGGGGGGCACATCGCACGAGGGCTGCTGGGCCGAGAGCGCCACTACACGCTTACTCGCATACTGGGTTTCGTGTTGCTTCTGACGTTCATCCCCTTCCCAGATTTACCGCTGTGGATCTATGGTTTCATAATCATCCTGCTTTTCAGGGGCTACCATCAAGGGGCGCTTGATGATGTCTCCGGGCTTTCGGGGCACCAGAAATTATTGGCGGTAGCTGCCATCGTCGTGTTTATTCTCTGTCTACCCTTGCCGGCGGGTTGAAGAAAGGTAAATAGAGTGCAGTCAACTACCTCTCAATAAATTGGGAGGCTTGTAACTATGCTTGACGCACGCTACGATTGGCGGGTTGACGGGCCGCCTGTCCAGCAAGGCTTTGCCGAGCTGGGCGATGTTTCTTGCGGCATTGAGGTCAGCGTTGAGGCTGAACACACACTTCTTACACTTGAATACGCTTCCGTGTCTGTTCCCTTTTTCGATGTGTCCGCAGACGCTACATTTCTGGCTTGTGTGTTTTGGGTTCACGAATACGATGTTTTTTCCAAGGGCTTCCGCTTTGTAGGCGAGAAATCTCTGGAATTGGCCGAAACTCCAGCTACCGAGCAGTCTGTTGAATCTCCTTCCGTTTGTCTTTGTTCGCTTTATTTTCAAGTCTTCCAGAGCAAAGGTGTCCGCATCAGATTCAACAATCCGTTTGCTAAGGCAGTGGTTGGTGTCTCGGACAAACCTGTTTTCCCTTCCGCTGAGTCGCTTCAAATGCCTCTTTGCGGAACGGGTGCCTTTCGATTGGAGACGGCTTTTCAACCACTGATATTTCCCTTTCACTCTCCTTATCCTACGGCTGTTGAAGAACTGACCGTTACTGGTGACTACGGGATTGGTAACCCCCCTGTCAATGCCGAGAATGTTGTTCGGTTCAACGGTATGGGGGGATTCGTTTTTGGCGTTGAGGTGCAAAAATATCTGGGCATTCTTGTAGCTCAGGGTAGCACCACTTATATGCCATCCAACGTAACGTTTGAAGTAAACTGGGATGTTAACAGGGAATTTAACCCGCCCATCGACAGTAGAGAGAGAAACAGTCCCCTTTTCAAGTTTTGGGGTGAACGTTCTGGCGTTGTAGCGTATCCCGCTGCAAGGTTTTTTTATCGGCAACCTTTTCAGTCTTTCCCGCTTCAACATATCGCTGGCTTGGTCGCGGGCGGCGCAAACGAGGCTGGATTGGAGGCGAGGGAACTTTTTCCTAACCTTTTTGTAGGTGAGGTGGTGGACTTTGAGTTTGTTGAAGGTCTTCGCTTTAAACGCCATTTTGAGAACATAGTTGCAGGCCTCGTTGTAGCACCTGATTGTATCGACAAGTCTTTCGTCATAGCCGAGCCGAAGTTTTACAGTTCGCTCCATAATTATTCATTAGAACACAAAGTATTTAAACCTATAGGATTAGTAATGTCTATGGAAAAAGTTACAAGTTCGGCGGTCTACAACATCAATTACCATTTCGTTTGGTGTCCAAAATACAGAAAGCCGATTTTGAAGGGAGAAGTTGCGGGTGCATTGAGGCTGTTGTTGGAAACGATGTGCCGAACAAAGAATTGGGAATTGTTAGAACTTGAGATTAGGCCCGACCACATCCACCTGTTTTTATCCGCTCCGCCATACGAAAGCCCGACTGGAATCATTAAGATTTTGAAAGGAGTTTCCGCCATTCAGTTGTTTAAAGCGTTGCCCCAGCTCAAACAACAATTGCGTAAGGGCCACTTGTGGAGCCCCGGCTACTATGTCGGCACCGCAGGAAACGTTTCTGCGGCTACAATTCAGAAGTATATTCAAAACCAGCAGGAGGGGAGGCACAATTCCTCCGCCCATTGAAATGGGTGGTCTCCTTGTGCCGCTTTTATGAGGGGAAAGTTCGTATCGATTGAAGGGATAGACAAGTGTGGGAAGAGTACTCACGCCAAGCTGCTCGCGGGATGGTTACGCTCCCAGGGGTATGATGTCGTAATCACAGATGAACCGACAGACAGCGTGGTCGGCAAGATAATAAAGCAGATTCTACGAGGAGAGCTCAAAGTACCCATCGGGATAGAGGCGCTTCTTTTCGCGGCCGATAGAGTGCAGCATGTCGTGAATCTTATCAACCCCGCCCTGCAGGAGGGAAAGGTAGTGATAAGCGAGCGGTACATCCACTCTTCGCTAGCTTACCAATCGGCGCGGGGGTTGTCGATGAACTGGATAAAAAAGATAAACAAATATGCCCCTGAACCTGACCTGACGATCTTGATTGACGTACCGACCAAAGCGGCGGTTTCTAGGGCCAGACCGTCGCGCAAGCTCGATGAGTTTGAGAAGGACATGGCACTTCAGGAACGGGTGCGCCGGAACTACCTACATATAGCCAGGCGGGAAGGATTGAAAATCGTCGACGGTCCCCGTCCCCGAGATGAAGTTCAAGCTGATTTAAGAAAGCTCGTCAGCGCCCTGTTGTAATTACATGCTTATCTGTGCCGCGAAAGGCAGGGTCTTGAACACGTCCGCAGCGGCACGTTCGACTTTGGTTCGATGCTTTGGTAGAGTGTAGACGCGGATGATGTCTACGTAACCCTTGAGCACATTGATCAGTCGCGAGTACTGAGAAAGTTGTACGAGCTCCTTTTCCCCGTCGCCCGTAATCCGGAACACTGGAACCTCCATCGGGTCTATCTCTCGGGGGTAGTAGGGAATTGAGTCGAGGGTCGGGACATCCACAACAACGTCCTCCGGGTCAACGCCTGCGAGCCCCGCTATCTCCACCTCCTTCTGGTGGCGCACCGCCTCGTCACCGAGCAACTTTGCCACATAGGGATCGCGGATGTGGACATCGCGCTGATAAGCCGATTTTAGCAGTTCACGAGCGTCCAGTCTGTTCATCATGTTTTTTGCCCTTTCCACGAGCTGCCGTTCAGCTTGGTCGAAGTCCTTCGGCTCTAGTTCACGCAGCTTGGTCGTCACGTAGGCGTCATCCATCTTCAGGAATTCGTCGATGTTCTTGAATGTCGTGAGCCCGGCCAGTTCGTGCGCATAGTCCATGGCCTTGTGGAGCAAAATCTCCGCCGCCCGGACCGCGTGGTGGTAGTAAACGGCGAGAAACATTTCGTACCGCGCGATCATGAAAGCCTCCAGCGCGTATAGGGCCTTGAGGTCGATTGCAATGTCCTCACCGTAGATATCCATCGCTTGAACTATACGGCTGATGTCGATGCGGCCATACTCTACGCCGGTGAAGTAAGAGTCGCGCACCAGAAAGTCAAGTTTGTCCGCGTCGACCTGGCTCGCCACCACTTGGTTCAGGTAGCGCTTCCCCCCGGATTTTTTCCCGAATGCGAGTCCCGCTATCTCGTCTGGGCTGAAGCCGCACTCCTTGAGCGTGTCGGCAAGCTGACTCTTTTTCACGACTTCCTCCCCCATCCGCTCGTGGTTCATCCCTCTGTGTTTCATCAGTATTTCTTCGTAGGAGTGTGAGAACGGCCCGTGCCCGATGTCGTGCAGCAGGCCAGCGAGGCGGGTGAGTTGCCACTCGTCGTCGGAGATGTCAGTGCTTCTTTTGAGAGATTCGACCATCTGTCCAGCCACATGCATCGTGCCGAGAGCATGGGTAAAACGTGTGTGATCCCCTCCAGGGTAAACTATGTACGCGATTGAGAGTTGCTTGATCCCGCGCAGGCGCTGGACTGGCCAAGTGTCAATTACTCGCCGCTCTACATCTGTCATGCCAACGTAGCCGTGGACCGGGTCCCTGATGTATTTGACGAACATCGTTGTGAATTTGGCGGCGGTGCTTAATAATCGCTTAGTTACAATGCGGCACGGTTTGGCTACGGCAGAAAGTTCCCCTGTATCAAAAGGCTAATAGGTATCGAATCTCATTTTTGAGCCGAGGTGGGTGAGTGATTGATCTATTGATTTACGTTGTCAGCATCCTTCTCGCGTTCTACATGTCTTGGGGCATGGGAGGTTTTGCACAGTAATTGAAAATAAGAAGGTAAAACAACAATGGAAGTGAATAAGCTGGTGTTGGGAGGATTGATTTGATCGGAATTGGTGTCTTGAAATTTCTCGACAGGATGTCTTCGAAGCGGGCCGTTCGGTACCTGGTCTACTCGGTTGCTGTGATATTCTTTTTTGCGTTGATACTGGTCCCTCCAATTCTCGGTATAGGTCTCAGGTTGGGCGAGGTGGGGCAGGTTTTTAGAGATTCGAGCCTTCTATCCCGATCTCTGTCTGCGGTCTTCAACTCGTTCGGAGTGGCCATCTTTGTCTCGGTTATAGACATAGTCGTCGGTTTGCCATTTGCATGGTACATTGCCAGAGGGAAGTCGAGATGGTTGAATATTCTAGACACTCTTGCCGACATTCCCTTTATTCTGCCGACAGTGGCTCTCGGCTATTCTCTGTTACTGTTCTGGAGCAAGTCGGGGGGGCTTTCTTCCATTTTCGGTCCGAGCCTCATCTCGCCAGGCTGGCTGCTTGTTGTCCTGCTTCATTTCGTCTTCTCTTTTCCGATAATAGTTAGAGTGATGGTCGGAGCACTTCTTGACTATCAAAGGGTCTACGAAGAAGCGTCGAAAACCTTGGGCGCGTCGCCATTGACGGCGGACAGGACTGTCACTCTTTCCATTTTAAAGCCAAGCATAGTGTCTTCCTTCATATTAGCCTTCGCCAGGTCACTGTCCGAGACTGGTGCTACTATGATGGTCGCAGGGGTAGCTGTGGGTGGGGCGGCGTTTGAAAACGGAACAGTTCTCATTTCACTGCTCGGGAAAGACAGTGCTACGGCGGTCTTTGTTAGTCTCCTGCTGATAGTCATCGCTATTACCATTTTTGCGGTCATCACAATTCTCGGCCCTCGGCTCAGACTGCCCACCAAGAAGGTATGGCCAAGCTTTGAGAGAACACTCAGTGGTAGCAATTTCACCATGTCACGGAACGCCATAACAATCATAATATTTTTGTTCATTGTTTTGATACCTTCACTCTTTGTCGCCCTCCCCGCCGTATCCGCAGTTGCGAACGGTACCCTTTCTCAGGCGCTGTCAGGTACAGGGGTCTGGCATGGTTACTGGCAGAGCCTAATATTATCCTATCTTGTGGCCGCAGCTGTGACGTTGATAAACGTGTTCATAGGCTTACCCATGGCAGTCCTCATTGCTAGAAAGAGAGTCGGCGGGCCGCTGTCGGCGATAATGGATATACTGGTGAATATCCCTTTGGTAGTCCCATCGATAGCGCTAGGGGCTTCCATGAGCTTTTTCTGGGGGAACTTCACGTTTGTCCCAGAAATCGTTGTACTCATTTTAGCGCACATGGCAATCACATATCCCTATTTTGTTAGATCCATGTCGTCGGCTATCGAGAGGGTAGGTGTGGACCTAGAAGAAGCTTCTGGAATCCTTGGAGCCAGGCCGTTCGCCAAATTCAGGACCATCATCTTGCCCCTCACAAAGTATTCTCTGTTTGCCGGCGCCCTCATGGTCTTTACGAGGAGCGTGGACGAAACTGGAGCTACCTTAGCGGTGCTTTCCTCCACATCGTTGAAGACAGCGCCAGTTCTATTGGTTGATTGGGTTAAAGGAAACGTCGCGGCCACGCCGTCCGAGATCGGTCTAGGGATAGGTATATTGGTCATTTTGTCTTTTGCCGTTTTGCTGGTCTTGAGGTTATTAATTCGGAGAGGGGAAGTGAAACAATGACAGGACAAACTTATTATTTCAACCATCGTACGAATCTAGGAGGCGCCTAAATGCCCACGGTTAAAGTTGAAAATGTCACCAAGAAATTCGGCAAAAGCAAGTTCGTTGCGGTGTACAATGTAAGCCTCGAAATAAAGGACAAAGAATATTTCTCCCTTCTTGGACCGAGTGGCTGTGGGAAAACTACGTTGCTGAGGTTGATTGCAGGTCTCATAACGCCGGACGAAGGCAAAATATACATCGACGGAAAGCTTGTCAACGACGTTCCGCCCGAGGACAGGGGTGTTGGATTCATGTTCCAGACTTATGCATTGTTTCCCCACATGGACGTTTGGGACAACGTAACATACGGGCCAAGAGTGAGGGCATTGCCGACTCAGCAAAGCGAAAAACTGGGACGAGAAATGCTGGAAATGGTCCGTCTATATGAGCGCTACAAAGCGTTCCCAATGGAGCTCAGCGGGGGGATGATGCAAAGGGTTGCCCTGGCGAGAGCCCTCTCAGCAGGCAGCAAGCTGCTCTTGCTAGACGAACCTTTGGGAGCCCTTGATGCAAAAATCCGGCTGCAACTTAGAAATGATATCAGAAACATGGTCAAAGATTTGGGCCTAACGGCGATACATGTCACACATGATCAGTCTGAAGCCATGGCCATTTCCGATCGTATAGCTATTATGCGAAAAGGAGAGATAGTCCAGATTGGAACTCCACACGAATTATACATGAACCCGAGAGAGATTTTTGTAGCCAACTTCGTGGGCGAAGCCAGCTTCCTCGAGGGGCATGTAGAGTCCGTTAAGGATAAAGTGGCTGTTTTGGAACTACGAGGTAACCTGCGCGTGAAGGTTTTGAACAAAGGCGAGCCAAGGAAATTGGGAGAAAATGTCGTTTTGGCGGTCCGACCAGAAGCCTTTTTGTTAGAGAAAGGGCGCAAAGAAGCAGTGAACGCTATGGTCGGTTCTATCGAGAGGGTGAGGTTTGAAGGCACAAACCTGCGATACGAAGTCAGACTGGTAAACGGGGACTCGGTCGTGGTCACATGCCCTACTCTATCTTGCGAATCGATAGAAGAGGGCGAAAACGTTACAGTCAGTTTTTCCCCAGACAAATGTCATGTTTTTGAATACCCGCGCAGAGGGCTAGAACAAGAGTTAACGGCTGAGTGAAAAGGGCATGGCTTTAAACCCGAATAGGAAATATAAGAAAATAGCGATAATATCGTAAGAACGGAGGAGATGTCGTGGAAAGATGGTTCAAGCGCCGCCGGACCTCCAAGGTCCTAGAGCTTGCAGATAGGGAACTAGCATTGGCAATCGAGACGGTAATAGAACTTCAGCAATCAATCGTTGCTGTATCGAAGAAAGACAAGGCGGACGCCAAGAAGCATATCGAGAGGCTCTTTCAGACGGAGGAAGAAATCGACAGTATTCGGAGATCGCTCTTCGATGAAACAACCAAGGGCAGCTTGCCAGCACCTGAGCGTGAAGACCTGATGCACTTGGTCAGTAGGATAGACGTCATGGCCGATCACGTGAAGAACTCGGGAAGAAATGTTCTCCTGCTTATCGATGTACATATTCCAAAGCAACTCTGGGATGAATATGCCGAGATGGCGAAACACCTAGTTGAGTGTGCAAAGGTTCTCAAATCTAGCATCGAGAAACTCGAAAAGGATCCAGCTGAAGCGAGGGAGCTGGCCAAGTGGGTCGACGAAGTGGAGAAGAAGGTGGATAAGAAAAATCTGCAAATAAAAAGCATCATGTTGAAAAGCGATAAGGAAGTTGCCCCGTCAGCGTTGCTCATTCTCAAAGATCTGGTCGAATCCATGGAGCAAGCGGCCGACTACTGTGATGACACTGCGGATTATGTTAGGGTTTTAGCAATCACGAGGCAAGCGTTATAATATGGGCAGGGTACTTCACCTTTATCCAAAAATTTGAGTTTTTACTTAGATTTTACGTCTTTTGCCTGCAATGTACTTGCCCATTTCTAAGCTGAAGAACGTTATCAGCGTGAAGGTTATCGCTACTAGCCAGACAACGAGTCCTGGAGAAGTCACTCCAAACAAACTGGAAATCTGCGGTGTGTAAAGTACAATCAGCTGAAGGGCAAGTGAAGAGCATATCGCAAGCCAAAGAAACTTGTTCTTGAAAATGCCCACCTTAAAAACAGTGTGTTTCAAGGATCTAGCGGATAAAGCGATAGCTAACTCCATCAAAACTATTGCAGTAAATAACTGTGTACGTGCCGTTTCTAAGTTATAGCTATTCAAGGTAAGGAAGTATCCGCCCAAGAGAAGCAGGGTCATCAGCACTGGAACTACAATTAAATATACTTTGACATCTCTTGTGAAAACGCTCTCGCGAGGATCCCTCGGTTTTCTATACATTATGTCGGGATCACCTGGATCGACACCCAAGGCTATCGCTGGCAATCCATCTGTCACTAAGTTTACCCAAAGAATTTGTATTGTCGTTAGGGCTATCGCCGCTTCTACTGTTGGGCTAATCATCATCACGCTGAATAGGACAAGTATTTCCATGATATTGCACTGAAGCAAGTACGTCAGGTATTTTTTGATGTTGCCGTAAATTTCGCGACCTTCTTTTACTGCTTTGACGATGGTTGCGAAATTGTCGTCCGCCAAAACCATGTCGGACGCCTCTTTTGTGACCTCGGTTCCGGTGATTCCCATGGAAATGCCTATGTCTGCCATTTTTAATGCCGGGGCATCATTTACCCCATCACCAGTCATAGCGCAGATATGTCCCCTTTGTTTCAGGGCCTTCACTACCCTGACTTTGTGTTCTGGAGAAACCCTCGCGTAAACCGCCACATCTTCAACTATTTTTTCTAAATCTTCGTCGCTCAGCTTGTCCAGTTCCTCCCAAGTCAACACCTTGCCCCCATTCCCGTCTATCAAGCCCAGCTCCCTCGCCACTGCCATGGCGGTCAATTTATGGTCGCCTGTGATCATTACGACCTTGATGCCCGCATTTTTGCACAACTGGATCGCATCTTTCACCTCTTCACGCGGCGGGTCAATCATTCCCATCATTCCAACAAAAACAAAGCCCTTCTCGCCCTCTTCACCAGATGAAGATGTTATCTCTGTAAGATTTTTGTAAGCAAAGCCCAAGTTTCTCAATGCCTGGACGGCCATTTCCTCGTTTACTTTTAAAATTTTTGCGCGGTCTTCCTCGGTTAGTATCCTTGCATTTCCGTTGATGTAAATTTTAGTGCAATGTTTCAAGACAACTTCAGGTGCCCCTTTCATATAGGCTACCTTACCTTTCCTAGGAATTTCGTGGACGGTGGTCATGCGTTTTCTCTCCGAGGAGAAGGGAATCTCCCCAACGCGTGGTTCTTTTTTCTCGGCCTCTTCTTTCCAAAGACCTGCCTTAGCTGCCGCTGCCAACAGGGCTCCCTCTGTAGGATCGCCTTTAACGACCCACTTTTCTCCAGCTTTCTCAAGCTTTGCATCGTTGCACAAAGTTGCGACTTTGAAGAGTGCATAAAGTTCATTTTCTTTACTGGGGTCAAGTTTGTTGTTTTCGAAAAAGAATTCGCCTTGCGGTTCGTAGCCGATACCTGTAACTTTAATCCTTTTGTCATTCACGTAGACTCTCTGAACGGTCATCTCACCTTTAGTCATCGTTCCAGTTTTATCCGCACATATAATACTTGCACATCCCAAGGTCTCAACCGCTGGAAGCCTCCTGACTATGGAGTTTTCCTTGGCCATGCGATGCATACCTAACGCAAGAGCACCCGTCACAACCGCTGGCAAAGCTTCAGGGACTGCCGCAACTGCTAGGCTTACCCCCCACAAAACCATGGCTAGGACGGGGTATCCTCTAGCAATTCCAAAAATTGCGACGGTTGCACAAACTGTTATTGATATGATCCCAAGCCATTTCCCAACATGCGACATCCTTTTTTCAAGCGGTGTTTCTTCTGCTTCTGTAACTTGAACCATTTCAGCGATTTTTCCTAACTCGGTATTCATTCCGGTCGCTGTGGCAATGCCTCTGCCGCGCCCATAAACAACAGCTGTTCCGGCAAAAACCATGTTTCGCCTGTCAGAGACTGGAGTTTCCTCCCTCACAGGCTTAGAATCTTTGTCTACGGGATGGGATTCACCCGTCAACGGGGCTTCATCGACCTTCAAATTAATGGTTTCGATGATTCTAGCATCTGCAGCCACTTTATCACCTGTAGAAAACAGGAGAATATCACCTGGAACAATGTCGCGCGCTTGAATTTGTGTTTCCTTGCTGTCACGCAAAACCAAGGCCGTTGGGGCGGTCATCTTTTTCAAAGCTTCTAAAGCTTTTTCCGCCCTGTGTTCTTGCGCGAAGCCTAGGACCGCGGAGACTATGACTATAGATATTATGACTATCGCGTCGTGGACTTCCCCTAAAGCTAGCGAGAGTCCTGTGGCGATCAGCAATATGATGATTAATATATTTTTGAACTGTTCGAGGAAAAGTAATATGTGCGACTTTCTTTTTTCCTTTTTCAACTCGTTGGGTCCATACTCTTGCAAGCGTTTTTGGGCATCTTCGCTGCTCAACCCTCCCAATTTGACGTTTAAGGCATGGAGGGCTTCTTCGATCTTCATGCTGTGCCAAGGTTTCATTTAATTCGGACCTCGCCTTTGAAACACCTAAATATTAATTACTATCCTTTAACTACCAAAATCATATGTATTTAGGTGGCTGAGGTGCTTCCATTATTGAATTTAGTTTCACGCAGTTTCCTACCGTAAAAGATGAGTTATAATCTCGGTAGTAAAACATTTCTAGTTCTTCGCGCTTCTTATGGTCCTGCTTATCTGTCCGCCTCTTGACAAGAATTTGCTCGGTTTCCACTTTGAGACCCTAACTATAGTGCCCTTCCCCAAGAGCCCGCCGAAGTAGACCGTTTGGCCCGCCCTTTTTCCAGGCACGGGGATCACCCTGACGGCCGTCGTCTTATCGTTGACTATTCCTATCGCGGCCTCGTCGGCGATCATCCCGGCGATTATTGATTCGTCTGTGTTCCCCGGGATGCATATCATATCCAAGCCGACAGAACAAACGCTGGTAAGTGCCTCCAGTTTTTCGAGTGTCATCACGCCTTCCTTCACCCGCCTGTTCATCCCGGAATCCTCGCTCACGGGGATGAAGGTGCCGCTCAGCCCCCCGACCCTCGTGCAGGCCATCATCCCTCCTTTCTTTATGCAGTCCACAAGCAGGGCGACGGCAGCCGTGGTACCCGGGGCCCCGCATCGCTCGAGCCCCATCATCTCGACCACGTCTGCGATGCTGTCCCCTTTTGCGGTGGTCGGCGCTATCGAGGTGTCGACTATGCCGAACTTCACGCCGAGCCTCTTCGCGACCTCTCTACCGATCAGCTCACCCACCCTCGTCATCTTGAAGGCAGCGCGCTTTATGCAGTCGCTCAGCTCGTCGATTGTTCCATCACAGCCTTCGACCGCAGCCCTTATCACGCTCGGGCCGCTTATGCCCACGTTTATCGTCGCTTCGCCTTCTTCTACGCCGTGAAACGCCCCGGCCATGAAGGGGTTATCGCCGGGAGCATTGCAGAAAACAACTAACTTGGCGCAGCCGATGCCGTCCTGCTTTTTTGTCTTCTCCGCCGTTTCCTTGATCTTTCGAGCTATGATGTTTATGGCGTCCACGTTTATCCCGGCCTTCGTGCTCGCCACGTTCACGCTGGAACAAACTCGGGAAGTCTCGCTCAGGACGGTGGGAATGGCGTCCATGAGCGCTGCATCAGCTTTCGCGACTCCCTTCTCGACCAGGGCAGTAAAACCCCCGATCAGGTCTATCCCGACTTCCCGCGCCGAGTCGTCAAGTGCCCGGCCGATCTCGATCGCACTATCAACGGTCGGGAACCGCGCGAGGAGGAAGGAAACTGGGGTCACGGCTATTCGTTTGTTTGTCACCGAAACCCCAAATTCGTTTGAAACGGAGTCAACCACTTTGGTAAAACCAGCTGCAACTTTCCCTATTTTTTTTCTGATGTAGGTGGCCGTTTCTTGAGTATTGCTCCCGATACAATCGAGCAGGTTTATGCCGAGGGTCACCGTTCTGATGTCCAGCTTCTCCATGTGGAGCATTTTGAAAGTTTCAAGTATCTCCTCGCTCGCGAACTTCAAGGAACCACCTCAAACGCGGTGCATCGCCTTAAATATCTCTTCCCTCTGGACGACCGCATTCATCCCGATTTCCTTCCCGGCAGAGGTAACGGCTTTCTTCAGCTCATCGAAGCTCTTGCCCTTCCCTATGTCGCAGACGATCAGCATGACGAACTTGTCTTCGAGCCTTGAGGAGGTGAGGTCCTCGATGTTTGCACCGACGCTCGCGATGGCGTTTGAAATAGCCGCAACAATACCAACTCTGTCCTTTCCAATTACTGTGATAACGACTCGAGTCATGTTCTCACCCGTCTATTCGATTTGGAAGTATTAAAATAACCCATTTTTGCGCAAATTTTTTATACGAAAATTTTATAAAGGGGGCACTTAAGAGGTTGGGTGGGCTTCTTGAAAAGGAAGGCAATACTGGTAATCGAAGATGGCACGGTAATGAGAGGCATCGGCTTCGGCGCTGAGAAAGAATCCCTTGGTGAAATAGTTTTCAGCACGGCGATGACCGGTTATCCAGAGGCTCTCACCGATCCCTCCTTCAATGGCCAGATTTTAATGCCAACTTATCCCCTGATAGGAAACTACAACGTCCACCCCGAGTGGTTTGAGTCCGATAGGGTCTGGGTCGAGGGCTTCGTCGTCAAGGAGCTTTGCGAACACCCGTCGCACTGGAGAGGGATTAAAACAGTTGACGCATTACTGGAAGAGTTCGATGTCCCGGGAATAATGGGTGTCGACACCCGCGCGCTTACCATCAAAATCAGAGAACGCGGCACCATGAAGAGTGGCATTGTAACCTACGAGGGTTCGGAGCCAGATATCGAAAGTCTGTTGGACAGGGTCAGAAAACAGCCCAGCATTTCAGAGCAGGACTTAGTGGCCGAAACAACCCGGAAAGAGATAACTCACTTCAGCGCCGAGGGAAAATTCAAAGTCGCGCTGATCGACTGCGGGGTCAAGATGAACATCGTCAGGAGTCTACTCCAGCGCGGCGTTTCCGTGGTCGCCGTCCCCGCCAAGACGAGCGCGAGCCAGATAGAGGTGCTTGAGCCGGATGGTATCTTGATCTCGAACGCTCCGGGGGATCCAGCATTCATTACATACGTCCATGGGACCGTCAAGCAGCTGATGGAGAAGTATCCCATGATGGGTATATGCGCCGGCAACCAGGTTTTGGCATTGGCAGCTGGAGCGAAAACTTTAAAGCTCAAGTTCGGGCATCGTGGTGGAAACCAGCCTGTCAAGGACCTCAAGACGGGCAATGTCCACATAACCTCCCAGAACCACAGCTTTGCAGTCCGTCCCGAGAGCTTGGATGGCACTGGGTTCGAGGTCACAAAAATTAACTGCAACGACGGCACTGTTGAAGGGATAGACCACAAGAAACTCCCGATTTTCTCCGTGCAGTACCACCCGGAGGACTCACCTGGGCCGTGGGACAATCAGTACCTCTTCGACCGCTTCATAAAGATGATGGAAGAATTCAAGGGAGGCAAAAATTAGGGAGGAGAAAAAATGCCCAAGCGGTCTGACATCAAGAAAGTTATTGTGATAGGCAGCGGACCAATCGTGATAGGCCAGGCGGCCGAGTTTGATTATTCGGGCTCCCAAGCGTGCAAGGCCCTCCGTGAAGAAGGCGTCGAAACAGTGCTGGTAAATTCCAATCCTGCCACTATCCAAACCGATACCGACATAGCAGACACCATCTACATCGAACCCATCGTGCCGGAGATCGTCGCCGAGATAATCAGGAAGGAGAAACCCGACGCGTTTCTGCCATCAATGGGCGGGCAGACAGGTCTTAACCTCGCTGTCCAGCTCAAGGAGCTGGGCGTGCTTGACGAAGTGGGTGTAGAGGTGATCGGTACTCCGGTGGAGTCGATAATGGCCGCTGAGGACAGGAGGCTCTTCTACGAACTCGTGCACAGGATCGGCGAGAGAATGCCGCTGTCTATAGAGGTCCACTCAGTGGAGGAGGCCCTAAGCGCCGCTGAGAAGCTTGGGTACCCGATTTTGAGCAGACCGAGTTACTGCTTGGGGGGCACTGGTTCAGGGATCGCGTTCAATCGAGAGGAACTCATACAAATTGCGGGAAGAGGGATGGCCCTGAGCATGAACAAAACAGTTGCGTTGGACCAGTGTGTGTTAGGTTGGAAAGAAATAGAGTTCGAAGTCATGAGGGATTGCGTCGACAATTGCATCATGATCTGTAGCATGGAAAATTTAGACCCGATGGGAATCCACACGGGCGACAGCATCGTCGTGGCCCCGACTCAGACCCTCTCCGATTACGAATATCAAACTTTGAGGTCGGTGTCGCTGAAGGTGATTCGAGCGCTCAAGTTGAACGGTGGTTGTAACATCCAGTTCGCAGTTAACCCCCAAAAATTTGAATTTTATATTATTGAGGTCAATCCGAGAGTCAGCCGCTCGTCTGCGCTCGCCTCCAAAGCCTCTGGCTACCCGATCGCTAGAATTGCCTCAAAGTTGGCGCTGGGAATGACCCTTGACGAGATCCCAAATCCCGTCACGAAAGATACACCGGCTTCATTCGAGCCCGCTCTCGACTATATCGTGGCGAAAATCCCGCGTTGGCCTTTCGACAAATTCCCAGAGGCCGACCAAGTGATCGGCACCCAGATGAAAGGAACAGGAGAGGTCATGGCGATTGGGAGGACATTCGAAGAAGCATTTCAGAAGGCCATTCGTTCCCTCGAGATCGGGAAGTATGGGCTGGAGGGAAGGAAAGACTCAATCAGCGACCGTCGGCAAATCGAGTACTTGTTGACTCACCCGACCGATAAGAGGATTTTCCACATCAGGGATGCTTTCAAGCTGGGCATGAGTGTCGAAGATATACACAAACTCACTTGGATTGATCCTTGGTTTCTCTGGAAATTCAAGCAGATATCAGACATGGAGGAAAAACTAAGGGAAACGAAACTCCACGGTCTTGAGCCCGAGCTGATGAAAAAGGCAAAAAGGATGGGATTTTCCGACCGTCAATTGGGTGGCATATTAGGTGTGGGCGAAGACGAGGTAACCCGTCTGCGCAAGAAGGAAAAAATTTATCCAGTTTTCAAAACGGTTGATACATGCGCGGCCGAGTTTGCGGCTCGAACCCCCTACTACTACTCTAGTTACGAAGATGTCGACGAAGTTCCAGTCAGCGATCGGAAAAAAGTGGTCATCATCGGAGGCGGACCGATAAGGATAGGTCAAGGGATAGAGTTTGACTACTGCTGTGTGCATGCGGCATTTGCGTTGCGTGAGGAAGGGATCGAGGCGATAATAATCAACAATAACCCTGAAACCGTGTCCACGGACTCGGATACCTCGGACAAGTTGTATTTCGAGCCGCTCACTTTCGAGGACGTGATGAACGTGATTGAGAAGGAGAAGCCGTACGGAGCGATAGTACAGCTCGGAGGACAGACACCGCTCAACTTATCCGTCAAACTTGCAAGTTCCGGTGTGAATATACTGGGAACCTCGGCTGAGAGCATAGACATCGCGGAGGACAGGGAGCGGTTCAGTCAACTCCTGAAGAAGTTGAACATCCCGCAGTCTCCCGGTGGTACGTCCTTCTCGGCCGCAGGGGCTAAAGAAATCGCGATGCGGGTTGGCTACCCCGTGTTGGTGAGGCCGAGTTATGTGCTCGGTGGGCGGGCTATGGTAAAAGTCCACGATGGGGCCGAGCTTGAGCGGTACATGGAGGAGGCCACAAAGGTCTCGGAAGATCATCCCGTGCTTGTTGACAAGTTCATCCCCAACGCAATTGAAGTGGATGTCGACGCAGTTTCGGATGGAAAGCGGACCTTCATGGGCGGGATATTAGAGCACATCGAGGAAGCCGGCGTGCATTCCGGTGACGCGACGATGGTGATGCCTCCTCAGACCCTAAGTCCGGGAGTTGTTGAGACGATCAAGGAGTACACCAGAAAGCTGACGAAGGAACTCAACGTCATCGGACTCATGAACGTGCAGTATGCGGTGAGAGATACAACTGTTTATGTGCTTGAGGTCAACCCGAGGGCAAGCAGGACAGTCCCGTTCATATCGAAGGCGATCGGGATTCCTCTAGCCAAGGTCGCCGTCAAAGTCATGCTGGGTCACACCCTTGATGAGCTGGGCATCCCGGAGGAGGTGGAGTTACCTTATGTGTGTGTCAAGGAGTCTGTTTTTCCATTCATAAAATTGCCAGGAGTTGATCCCGTCTTGGGCCCAGAGATGAAGTCGACTGGAGAGGTGATGGGCATCGATATGGACTTCGGCAGGGCTTACTTCAAGGCAGAGCTTGCGGCAGGTAATACGCTGCCGACGAAGGGCAAAGTATTCATAAGCGTTTCAAAGGAGAATCAGCCAAAAGTGGGCCCGATAGGTAAAAAATTGTCTGAGCTTGGATTCAAAATTTTGGCGACGGACGGCACCGAAAAAGCGCTTGGAGAAGCCGGGGTGGAATCGGAGTTTGTGCGTAAGGTTTCTCAGGGGAGTCCCAATATTCTTGACAACATAAGGGCTGGCGAGGTGGACCTGATCATCAACACTCCCACGATGGGACGTGACCCAGCACGCGACGGATATACGATACGCAGGGCGGCTATCGACCTCCGCATTCCGTACATCACCACGCTGACCGGCGCCAGGGCAGCAGTTCAAGCGATCGAAAGTATGCTGAAGGGGAAAATTTCAATCGGCTCGCTTAACGAGTATCACCCCAAGCTAAAGAAGAAATTTCGAGCTTTAGGTTGAAGCTATTTAAACTCCTTCTGACAATTGTTAGAAAAAGCTGGGGTCTAGTTGAGAGGAAAAAGCCCGCGGAAATTTAGTTTTAGCCGGAAGTTTGAGGCTCTAGAGGCAGCACTCACATTCCAGGACGTAATTTTGCTTCCCGGTCTAGCAGAGGTGGAACCGAGTCAGGTGAACATAAAGACAAAGGTATCGAAAAATCACACTTTGAATGTTCCTTTCGTCTCCTCGCCAATGGATACAGTGACCGAAAGCGAGATGGCGATAGCGCTCGCGCGAGAGGGCGGACTAGGCGTGCTGCACAGAAATTGTACCATCGAGGAGCAACTCGAGATGGCTAAAAAGGTGAAGCGCGCGGAGGCGGTGGTGATTAGAGATGTCATCACAGTAGCCCCGAGTCAGAGCGTTGCGGAAGCCATGGAGTTGATGAAAAAGCACAACATTTCTGGCCTGCCAGTTGTCGATGGAGAAAAGTTGGTTGGGATTTTAACCGGAAGGGATGTCAGGTTCGCCAATCTCGATCTCAGTGTTGAACGCATCATGACTAAGAAAGTTGTTACAGCTGGAGAAGACATCGACTTGGAGAAAGCCAAGGAAATTTTGCACAAGCATAGGATTGAAAAACTGCCGATAGTGGATGAACACGGTTTGCTGAAAGGGCTCATAACCTTTAAGGACATCTCGCTTCGGGGCAAGTACCCAAATGCCGTCCGCGACGATGAAGGGCAGCTCCTGTGTGCAGCGGCGGTTTCGCCGTTTGACCTCGAGAGGGCCAAAAAGCTGGACGAGTATGTAGATATCCTAGTAATAGATGTTGCTCACTTTCACAATACCCGAGTTATAGAATCGACGAAGAAAATTTTGTCCGAAGTCAAAGCCGATGTGATAGTTGGTAACCTCGGAACATATGAGGCGGCCGAGGATGCAATCACAAAACTCGATGGTATCGCAGGTCTGAGGGTGGGACTTGGTTCGGGCTCGATTTGCATAACAACGGAAGTCATGAAGGCGGGGGCACCGACACTCTACGCGGTTGCGAAGGTTGCTGATGCGCTTAGAGATCACGGGGCAGACATTCCGATAATAGCTGATGGCGGCATAAGGAGTGTTGGGGACATCACCATCGCCCTTACAGCTGGAGCTTCGGCAGTAATGGCGGGCAATCTTTTTGCGAGGTGTAAAGAGGCCCCCGGAACCATCATGGCGATCGGCGGGAGATACTACAAACAGTATCGAGGAATGGGTAGTCCCTCGGCGATGGCCAAGCGCTACACTCTCGACCGTTACAGCATGCCAGCGAAGGGAATTGCGGAAGGTGTTGAAGGCTGGGTCCCGTACAAAGGAGAGGCAAGTGCTGTTATTCAGGAGCTTGTTGCCGGGCTACGTGCATCGATGGGCTACGCCGGGGCTAAAGACATCCACGAACTCTGGGAAAAGGCAAAGTTTGCGATTGTGACATCCGCCGGGGTGCAGGAAACAAGACCCCATGATATCATTCTGCCGAGTGAAAGTACTGAAAGAACCAAATGACATCCCCCGTCCAGCATTTTTAATGAGAGTGCGAATGCGGCCTCCTTCTGAGGAAGTCCCCTATGAAGTACCATATCGGCTTAGCTGGCTCCACTTTCCTGACTTCTTTTAGCTTGGGTAACATTATCGCAGAAACAACCAGTCGTAGCACTCCCGATATCAAGAACAGGAGGAACAGGGTGGTCATAAACCCGACACTAACATAAGTGGCAAATAAGCCACCCAGAGTTGCACCCACAAAAATACATATGCCGTCCAACACTCCGAAGTAAGCGAAACATATGCCCCTCCTCTGCTTTGACGCCGCGTCATAGATGAAGTTTACAGATGCCAGGTTAAAACCTGCCCAGAGAATCCCGCTGATGCCTTGCACAATTATCAGGTAGAAGGGATTGGGCGAAACCAGCCAGAGAACCGGTATCGCGGGGATAAGCAGACCGCAAATTCTCAGGGACCTCAAGTTTCCGTATTTGTCTGAAAATTTCCCCCAAATAGGCATGAACAGCACGGTTGTGACGGAAGCGCTCAGGGTGACGATAGCGATGACGAGGTAGCTGAAATTTAACTCTAGTAACATGTAGACGGCGAAAAAGGGAGACGCCAAGTTTACCATGAGGTCCATCAAGGTCACGTAAATGGTGAATCTCCCGAAGTTGTTGTCTTTCATTCTCTTCACAAAGCTGGAAAAGCTGAAGTAGTACTCATGTTCGTATTTGAACTTTGGCTCGTACTGCTTGGTCAAATAGCGCCAAGAAATTAGTCTTGCGACCATCGCCACGATAAAAAGCGTGACGAAGCTTAAAAGAGCATAACTCCAATTTTTGAAGATGTCTAGGAACAGAGCTCCTACGAGCATTGCTAAGATACCAGCGAATCCAACTATTCTATTTCTTCTACCAAAAAATCTCCCCCTCTCTTTTTCCGGGACTAAATCCCCCATCCACGAAGACCACGCTGGCGAGACTAATGCGCCTATCAGGAGGTATACTGTGTAAAAAAGAATCAAAAGCGTGGGAGCGATTATGCCGTTGACTCCGAAAAATAAAAATAGGATAGCTACGAGCGAAATCGGCAGCCAAGTGAGGGCCTGCACCATGACGCAGTTTGTGACTATCCTCTTCCTGCTTGTCTTTTCCATCACCTTTGGCATTTCGAGTTGCGAGAGGTTTGCGACTAGATTTGGGACGGAAGTCAGCAGACCGATTTGTGCGTTGTTGGCTTTTAAAGCGAGGGCGTAGTACGTGATGTAGTTGCTGCCAAGACCAGTGTTCACCGACCAAGCCACGCCATCTTTAACACTGTAGCCCAAGCTTTTCTTTCTCACTTCTTTGTCCATTCAACCACCTTTCAAAAAAGAGTGTTTCGGCTGTATAAAGTGCTAATCGGTTGTTTGAAATTTTAGTGTTTGAAGTGTCGCATGCTGGTAAAAACCATTGTGATATCATGTTGGTTCGCGGCCTCGACCACCTCAGCGTCACGTACAGAACCGCCCGGCTGGATGATTGCGGTCGTGCCAGCATCTGCAACGACATCGACGACATCTCTGAACGGCAAAAATCCATCGCTCGCCATCACAGACCCTTTGACGTTTTCCCCACCCTTGTACACCCCGATGCGCGCGGCGTCAACCCTGCTTGGCTGCCCAAATCCGAGTGAGACTGTTCTCCCATTCTTGACAAAAACCAACGCGTTGGATTTACAATGTTTAACTATTTTAAACGCGAACAGCATGGATTTCATTTCCTCATCAGTTGGGGCCCTCTTGGTCACGATTTTGAGATCACGAACCTCTAACTCCTCTACATCTCTCTCCTGAACGAGCAGCCCCCCTCCCACAGACCTTATTTCTTCCCCGCTCTTCTGATTTGGTTTCATTTCAACCTCTAGAAGGCGTATATTCTTTTTCTTCGTCAGGATGTCTAAAGCTTCCCGACTGAACTTGGGGGCGATGATAGCTTCCAAAAACAAGCTTGACACCTCTCGTGCTGTTTCGCCATCAACCTCTCTGTTAAAAGCGACTATCCCGCCGAACGCCGATATGGGATCGGTCTGGTAGGCCAGTTTATATGCGTCGAGGATTCTCTCATCCGTCGCTACACCTACCGGGTTGTTGTGCTTTATGATAACACATGCCGGATTTTCAAATTCCTTCGCCGTCTCAAGCGACGCCTCCAGGTCAAGGATGTTGTTGTACGAAAGTTCTTTCCCCCACAGTTTCCTCGCATTTACCACACCGGGTTCTTTGGTGTCGTTTCCATAAAATGCGGCCTTCTGGTGCGGGTTTTCGCCGTAGCGCAAATCTTGAATTTTCTTGTACGACTTTGTTAGCAGTTCTGGGAATCCTTCAATGCCGAACTTGCTCCTGAGGAAACTTGAGATTATCGTGTCGTACCTAGCGGTGTGAGCGAACGCTTCTGCGGCCAGTTTTTCCCTAGTTTCGAGGCTCAGCGCGCAGTCGTTTTCTCTCAACTCACTTAAGATGTCGTCATATTTCTTGGGGTCAACCACCACCCCGACAGACATGTAGTTTTTGGCAGCCGAGCGGAGCATCGATGGGCCACCTATATCTATGTTTTCGATTGCTCTCTCAAGGTCGTCGCTTGTGCGGACGATTTCCTCAAACGGGTAGAGGTTCACGATGACTAGGTCTATCGTTTGTATACCGTGTTCACTCAACTTTTTCATGTGCTCTTTGTTTTCTCTGACTGCGAGGATTCCCCCGTGTACCTTTGGATGGAGTGTCTTTACCCTGCCGTCTAGCATTTCTGGAAAACCTGTGATCTCCGAGACATCTTTTACTTTTACTCCGTTTTCCTTCAAGACTTTTGCAGTGCCCCCAGTTGAGATGATTTCAATGCCGAGTTTCTGGAGTCCCTTTGCGAGTTTAACGACCCCAGCCTTGTTTGAAACGCTTATCAATGCCCTCGTAATCCTCATGCTATACCCAACGTTCAGATAATTTTAGATAGATAAAAGTTTTTATTAGCTAGACTTGGGCTCACACCGATATGTATCCTAAGCCTTGGGTTTTGCCATGGCTTTTATAAACGATTCGAACACTGGCGAAGGATTTCCGAGTCTAGATTTGAATTCGGGATGGAACTGAGTTGCCAAGAAGAAGGAATGCTTCGGTAATTCGAGGATTTCCATTCGCCTCCCATCTAGAGACTTTCCAGAAAACTTCAGCCCACGCTTGGTGAGTCTGGGAATATAGCGCGGATTGACTTCAAATCTATGCCGATGACGCTCATAGATTTTTTCCGTACCATAAATTTGGAAAGCCCTTGTACCCTTGGCGATACGTATCTCATGCGCCCCGAGCCTCATCGTGCCACCCAGTTCCTTTACCTTCTTTTGTTCAGGTAGGATGTCGATTACAGGGTGAGGAGTCTTCGGGTCGAGTTCGATGCTGTTTGCCTGCTTTAGACCGATGCTTCGAGCAAACTCAATCACCGCGAGCTGAAACCCAAAGCATAAACCTAAGAATGGAATCGAATGTTGTCTAGCGTAAGAGATGGCTGCTATTTTGCCTTCGCTACCCCGCTGACCAAAACCTCCAGGGACCAATATCCCGTCATGGGCCGAGAGCTTCTCTAGCTCCTTCCTTGACTCCTCAAATCTTTCCGCGTCTACCCAATCAATATCAACTTTACACCCGTGTGCAACCGCAGCGTGTTTGAGAGCCTCATTTATACTCAGGTAAGTGTCGGAGATGCGGATGTATTTTCCGACTATCGCTATCTTCAAAACTCTCCTAGCTTTTTCCATCTGTTCAACTATTTTTTTCCATTCCGACAAATCCTCTTTCCTAGGGGTAAGTCTGAGCCGTCCGAGCAGCAGAGTTCCCAGTCCTTCTTGTTCCAAAATGAGGGGTACCTTGTAGATATTGTCGACATCTGGGGCACTGACCACAGCATGTTCTAGTACATTGCAGAAGAGTGAGATCTTCCGCTTCACGTTTTCGCTTACGGGATTCTTCGCCCTGCAGACCACAGCGTCCGGCATTATCCCAAGCTCTCGGAGTTCTTTAACGCTGTGCTGGGTTGGTTTAGTTTTCTGCTCGCCGACCACATTGAGCATTGGGACAAGTGTAACATGAACAAAGGCCACGTTCTCTGATCCTTCCTCAAGTCTCAACTGTCTCACGGCCTCAAGGAATGGCATGCTCTCTATGTCACCAACTGTCCCACCTATCTCGACCAGACAAACTTCGGCTCCGCTTTTCTGCGCAACTTCTCGGATACGGTTTTTGATGAGATCGGTGATGTGAGGGATTATCTGAACGGTTCGGCCGAGGTAATCTCCTTTCCTCTCTTTTTTTATCACCTCGCCATAAATTTGCCCCGTGGTGATGTTATGCTCCTTTGTCAGGTTGATATCAAGGAAGCGCTCGTAGTGTCCCATGTCTAGGTCGATTTCGCCGCCATCATCCGTGACGAAAATTTCTCCGTGTTCAAAGGGGTTCATTGTGCCAGCGTCGATGTTCAGGTATGGGTCAATTTTGATCGCCGTGATCTTGAACCCACGAGATTGCAAGAGCTTTCCGATCGAGGCGGTGGTTATCCCTTTCCCAAGTCCGCTCATCACCCCGCCCGTCACAATGACATACTTCATTGTAATCACAAACTTGTCTGCACACCTTCATATTTCTCTTCTCTCTTTATAACTAAATCTTTAACATGTAGCGTTTGGCAAACTGCTTACTTTTAATACTACATACCCAACCAAACGTCTGATGATAAGCTTTATTGAGGATTTCACGTGTAATTTTAACAATAGGTGATAGTTACGGACCCGACGACTGAAGTCATCGTATGGACTCTGGTGATATTTTTCGCGAGGCTTACAGATGTTTCGATGGGCACAGTGCGACAGATACTCATCATCAGAGGGCGAAGGGGGATAGCGTCAACCTCTGCATTTTTTGAGATAATGATATGGATACTTGCGGTAAGTAATGTGATTATTTCTGGATGGAACGTTTTTTACATACTCGCTTACGCCTCAGGATTTGCATCTGGGAACTACCTCGGGAGCTACATCGAGGAGAGGATTGCTTTGGGCTATCTGTTCGCGTACATCGTGCCTAAAAAACGCTCCAATGATCTGGCGCAAAAGCTCAGAAAAGCAGGTTTTGGTGTCACGGTAATTCACGGCACTGGTTTAAAGGGACCGGAGCCTGTTTACAACATGCTCATCAAACGCAAGGATACGCAAAGATTGTTAAAAATAATTAAAAAATATGATAGGAATGCTTTCTACACTTTAATCGATGTCAGGGCCGAAAGCGGCGGGTTCGTAAGAGGCATGGCGAAAAAAAAGTAAACGGCAACGTAGCTAAACGTTTCACCCGTGCGCGCTCCCAACGATTTCTTCAACGCTCTTGAACCCATGAGAATTGAGGTAATGCTCCAATCCCCTCGCGACCTCCTTGAATATCCCAATCCCTTTCGTCGCCACCGCCGAACCTATCTGTATTACCCTCGCTCCGGCCAGTATGAACTCGACCGCCGTCTGCCAATCTTTGACTCCGCCGCAACCGACAATGGGTATCGAAAGCTGGGGATAGAGTTCGTGAACACATCGCAGGGCTATCGGGTGAATTGCCGGTCCGGAGAGCCCACCATAAATGTTGGAGAGCACAGGTTTCCGCGCATGTACATCTATCGTCATCGCCTTGATAGTGTTGATAGCTACAATCGCATCTGCGCCAGCACCTTGGGCAGCGATGGCCGAGTCGTTCAAGCAATCACTCAACCCAAGCTTCACATGAACAGGGATTTTCAAAGCACCCTTGACTTCTTTCACTACCATGCGCACGACTCTGGGGTCGGCCCCCATTTCAAGGCCATGTTTCTTCACGTGGGGACAAGAGAGATTGAGTTCTACGGCGTCTGCTCCAGCCTCTTCAGCTCGCGCACAGATCTCTTCGAACTCCTTGCCGCTGCTACCTGCGACGCTCACTATCACGCAAACTTTCCCTTCTTTGGCGAGAGGCAAGTCCTCCGACAAAAACTCTTCGTAACCTTGATTTGCTAGCCCAATGGCGTTGACCAAACCTTCCTCCACGCCCACTATGACAGGCGTCGGATATCCCTCGCGTTTTTCTCTCGTCAAGCTTTTCGTGACCACGGCACCAGCGCCACCTTCGATTGCCGCTCGTTTCAAAAGCGAACCATTGCATAGCACGCCAGATGCCAGAACGGTAGGATTCGAGAGCTTGAGCTTGCCCAACCTAACCATAAGTTTTGACATTTTTGCCCCATCCTTTTCGTGCGACGATTTCTCCATCGAGCATGACAGGCTGGCCGCGAACGATGGCCGCCACGGGCATGCCCTCCACATCCCCACCTTCAAATGGACTGTACTTAGCTTTACTCATGAAAGATTTTGAATCTATCTTTGCCCGGCGGTGCAGGTCAATAACAGTTAAGTTTCCAATCTTCCCTTTTTCAATCGCTCCAAGTAGATCAAGCCCCAGTATTTTTGAGGGATTGGTCGCGCACGCCCTGACGACATCCTCAATTCCAAGCAAACCCTTGTTCACCATGGTGAGGAGGAGGGGCAGCGTCGTCTCCAAGCCGGGGAAGCCCGCGGGCGCGCTCTCGAAGTTCGCCTTTTCTTCAGGCGAGTGGGGGGCGTGGTCCGAAGAAATAGCGTCGATGCTGCCGTCTTTCAGCTTCTTGAGCAGGACTTTCGCGTCGGCTTTAGTTTTGATCGGCGGGTGAACTTTTGCAACAGCACCTTGAAGCCGCGCGTCTTCCTCACTCAAAAGGAGATAGTGAGGGCAGGTGTCGGCCGTTATCCTGGCTCGCCTTTTCCATCTCAAAAATTCACTTACCCCCTCAGCCGAAGAGATATGTGTTATATGCAGTGGGAAACCACAGCTCAAAGCGAGCACTGCTATGTCCTTTATCGCGGAAGCTTCGGCTTCTGGTGTCCCTGTTGCGCCCATCCATGTTTCCACAAATAACCTTGGATTTTCAGCGTGAGCGACGACAAGCATTTTTTTCCGAGATGCAAACTCTAACACCTTTTCGGTCAGTCCACGCTTGCCCGCGTAGAATTCGTGTTGCATGAAAACCTTGAAGCCTACCGCCAGGTCCTCGATCTCGTTAACCAAGTCATCTTCTCTGTCGGGTACGCCGTAGTAAAGTCCGTAGTCCACCAAAGCCTTCCTTTTCGCTACACGTTCCCTTTTTTTCAGCACGGCTAACTTGTTCGTCCTCGGCTCTGTGTTGGGCATGTCCGCAACCACCGTGAAGCCTCCCATGGCCGCCGCGCCTGTGCCCGTGTGAAAATCCTCCTTATAGCTTTGTTCGAAATCCCTCATGTGGACATGGATGTCGATTAACCCCGGCAACACCATGTATCCTTTCTTGTTATAGTCGAGCACCTCATCGGCTGGTTCTTTAATTTCTCTGGCTATCCTCGCTATTCGTTCGTCTTCTACCAAAACCGAACCTTCTAGAATTCCCTTGCCAGTAAAAAATTTTCCTTTCACTATTAGTTTCACATCATCACCCTCGAGCCGGCTGCGTCTCTTTTCTGCCTGCCGAATTCAGTTTTGAGCAGGATAGCACCATCAAACACCGGCCCATCGACGCACACACGCAGACCCAGTGGATCGAGCACGCAGGAACCGCAGATGCCAAAGCCACACTTCATGTAACGCTCAAGCGACGCCTGCACCCGGATACCTCGGTTCATGCCCTGCCGCACGACTTCGTACATCATTCGCTCTGGTCCGCATGTGAGTATTGAGTCAAAATGTTCGGTTTCCAGCAGTTGTTCGACCAACTCCGTCACCAGCCCTCGATTGCCAGCCGATCCATCCTCAGTCGCTGCATGGATTTTTGCCCTGACTCTCCGTGCTTCCTCAAGAAAGAGGAGTTCCGAGGAATTTTTAGCCCCAACGACATACGTAATTTTCCCACCAGATTTTGAGATCAGTTTTGTGGCGTAGATCAGAGGGGCAACACCGTAACCGCCGCCAACGACCAGGTGAGAGTTCCCATCTAGCACAAAGTGCCTGCCGAATGGCCCCCTGACAAAAAGCTTGTCGCCCTTCTTGAGCTTGTGGAATTCAGCCGTGGTTGGGCCTTCTTTGGCAACTGAAATTCTGATGTTGTCCCGAGCAACGTCGGAAATGCTCATGGGCACCTCCTCCCAACCTGGAAGCCACGCCATCATGAACTGGCCCGGCTGAGGAATCTCGGTGAATGCATGTTTAAAGTAGAAGGATTTCACCTTTGGACTTTCGACAACAACTTTTTCGATTTCCACAGGCTTGAATTCGAAATCCTCATACGTGAAAATTTTTTCTCCGCTCTCGCCGGTTTTCTGGAGCAGCCGCCTCTTTGGCAAGTTCACCACTCAACTCGCGAGCGCGTATTGTGCTACCACTTCGTCGTGTGAAATGTAAGTGCCGCAGTACTTGCAGACAAGTAAGATTGGTGTACGAGACGCAACAGTAAATGAGGGTTTCACCGGTTCTCTATGTTCGTTGGAGACACAATTCGGATTAGTACAATCTAGGATTCCTTTTATCTCTTCTGGTAGCTTCACCTTCATCTTTTTCGTCACGCGATAGTTCTTGATGGTGTTAATCGTCGCCTCTGGAGCGATGAGCGCTATTCTGTCGACTTCAGTGGGTGCGAGTTCACGCCCCTCGATTTTCATTATGTCTTTTTTTCCAATCTTCCTGCTCTCGACATTCATCACCGTAGCAACGGTATATTCTTCTCCACCTCTGATCCCCAATATTTTCAACACGTTGAGCGCTTGTCCTTTAGGAATATGATCTATCACCGTACCGTTGCGTATCCTCTGCACTATAAGTTCATCAAGCTTAGTCATCATCTCACCGCGCCAAGCAATAGCGCGAGGAGTGCCATCCTCACCGGCACGCCGTACGCTGCCTGTTGGAAATACTTGGCGAACTTGCTGTCGTCTACTCGCAAATCGATCTCATCTAGCTTGGGAAGGGGATGAAGGATGATCATTGTTTTTTTTGCTCGATGTAAAAGCTCTGTGTCGATGCGATAACTACCCTTGACCTTCTCATATTCCGCAGGGTCAGGGAACCGCTCCTTTTGAATGCGCGTCACGTATAGCACATCAAGGTCTTCAATTATCTCTTCCAAGTTTTCTCCTTTGTAAAATTTCAGCCCAGAGTTCTGGAGGGAGTCCTCGATTTCTTTCCTCGGTTTGAGCAGCGCTGGCGAGACGAGGGAAAGTTTTCTGGGTTTAAATTTTGTCAGACCATAGATTAGCGATGCTGCGGCTCTTCCATACCTAAGATCGCCGGTGAGCGCGATGTGTAAACCGTCTATCTTCCCGAATTCTCTCCATATCGTGTAGAGGTCAATCATCGCTTGGGTTGGGTGATGTTTGCTCCCATCGCCGGCATTTATCACGGGAACTTTCGATATTTCCGCAGAGAGTTTTGCTGCACCCTCGAGGTGATGGCGAATCACGATGATGTCGGCGTATGAATCGAGCATCCTGATGGTGTCAGCTAAGTTTTCGCCTTTAGCGGTAGAAGTTCCCTCTGCCTCCGAGAAACCTATCACCGAGCCGCCGAGCCTGTGCATAGCCGTTTCGAAGCTGAGTCTGGTGCGCGTGCTGGGCTCGAAGAATGCCGTCGCGAGCAACTTTCCTTTGAGGAGCGATTGTTCTCGTTTGCCGCTCTTCTCCATCCTGAGGGCAATATTGAAAATTTTCTCGATTTCATCTCGAGTGAAGTCTGAGATTGAGATTACGTCACGTTCCTTAAACATGTTCGCCACCTTTGATGTATTTGACCACTTTCTCGTAATCACTCTTTGCAACGATTCCTTTTAAGTAGAGTTCTTCGATGAGCTTGGATGATGTCAGGAGCGAGACCAGCTTAACTTCCTTCGCCGCGAGGTTCTTCCCCGCGCCCTGTTCGCGGTCGACCAGTACAACCACATGTTTAACTTTTACTCCACGTTCACGCAGAGCCTCGACCGCTCGCTGCAGACTTCCTCCCGTGGTCGCTATGTCATCCACGATTATCACGGAATCGCCAGAGTTCACTATCCCCTCGATCAGGCTCTTAGTCCCGTGGGCCTTTTCCTCTTTTCTCACGTACAGGAATGGTCTTTTCAACTTGTATGCGACGAGAGTGGCAATAGGCACGCCCGCAGTCGCTACCCCTGCGACGCGGTCGAAATCGAGCTTGAGGCTTTTCAACATTACAACGTATGCGTCCGTCACAAGGTCAAATAGCTTTGGATGGGATGGCACGGTCCTCAGGTCGATGTAGTATGGACTTGTGGCGCCCGAGGAGAGTTTGAATTCTCCAATCAAAACGCAGTTATGTTTGGCGAGAGCGAGTGCAATTTTGGACATGTCTACGCTCATCTTCTCATCACCCTCAGGATTTCTCTAGCTTTCTCAGCTGGGAACTGAGCTTGTGCGATGCTCCTCCCTATTATCTCGAAGTCAGCACCAGCCGAGAGGGCCGAGCCAAAGCGTGCCCCTTGAGTGCCGACACCCGGCGAGAACACGAGTTTAGATGGATATGTCCTCCTAGCGCGGGTTATCAGCTTCGGGTATGTCGCGGGCAGGACAAAGCCATCCACGCCAGCGGAAGCCGCAATCGAGAGTAGTTTATTAAAATTTTTATTGAGGTGTTCACTCGCCCCAGGGTGACTCATCGCGCATAACCCCAGCACTCCTTTATTCATATCGTTGGCCAACTCCACCACTTTGTCGATTCCTTCCTTTGCGCCGATGATAGCGTGGATGATGAGGGCGTCGAACCCGATCTCGAACAGCTGCTCCGCCACCAGACGATTGATGTGTCCTATGTCTGCCATCTTCAGGTCGCAGATGAAGAAGTAGTTTTCATGGTAGGAGTTCAGGATGTTCTCAACTTGGTCCGGCCCCAAGCCGAGCATAATCGGGAGCCCCATTTTCACTCCGGCTACTAGACCTTTCAGCTCTGAGAGAAGATTTTTCGCGCCGTCGCTGACGTTGAGTCTTTCCCTCGACCTATGATCTTGTCGCTTGAAGCGGTATGGATTAAATATAGGATCGAGCGCAATTACAATCCTAGAATTCGTCTTCCTCGCCAGCTCCGATGCCTGTTTAACGAAGGTCTCGCTCACAAGCCCACCTTTAGTTTGATAGAGGATTTGTGAACTACCACCCAACAAGTTGGGTGGCTTCTGGGGTCGAACTTTGAACTACACTACTGAGTTCGATGGACGGCAATGCCCCAGTTCCGGGCTGGCTCACGACAGCCCCTACCTTGGAGACCTGCCCCAAGGCCCGTCTGCCTATGTTGAAGGCACCATTCCTGTCCGCATTTTCTTTCAATCCACATGGGGGGCACTCGAACAACCCGCAGTGGCCGCCGCTACGCTTTCCCAAAGCCCCGCACCTCCAGCACAGCTTGGATGTGTAGGCTTCGTTCACTTCGACTACTCGGATGCCACGCCAGTTGGCCTTGTATGTGATGTATTGTCTGAGTTTCCAGAACGGCCACGAGTTCAGCTTTCTGTTGAACCGTCTGCCCTTGCCGTTCCTACGGATGCCCTTCGGGTTGCCGATTGCGATGACGGCATTGGTTCGCTCGGCCTCGTCCACTATGGTTTTGGCGATTTTGTGAAGCTGGTCGTTCACGATGTTGCTCTCCTTGTTGCCAATCCGCTTTATCACTTTCAGCAGTTTCTTCTCTCCGAGTCTCTTTCGCAGGTGGAAATAGTGTCCCCTTGTTTCCCTCAGCTCCCGCCCGTAGAAACGGGTCGCGCCCGACTGGGTGTCCACAGAACACGCCACGTGTCGGATACCCAAATCTATGGCGAGAACCGAGGAGTAGGAAGTTTTGAGTTCGACCTCGCGCTTGACGGCGAGGTGCAGGAAGTATTCGCCGTTCCGTCTGAGCAACTTGGACTCGCAGATTTCGAGGCCGTCCGTGATTTCGCAGTGGGGCTTGATGGCGACCCAAACCCCACCGTGACGGAGCTTGACAGGGATGCGAACCCAGTAGCGGACAAGTTTGGTATCGCGGCGCTCAATCTTGATGAGGTCTTTTCGGATGGAGAGGGGATACTCCCGTTCGGGTTTGACTACCCGATAGAAACGCTTGGCCTGTTGCTTGTTCGCAGAGTAGAGTTCAACGTTGGTGTCGCCTCGAAGGAACCGCTGGAGTCCGTCGTATTCGTGGTCGAGAATCTGGCGCTTGATGTTGGTCAGACCTACGACCTTTGCCCTGACGACCTTCTGCACCTGCATCACAGCCACCATTTCTTTATTTCTCGCTTTCGCTTAAGCGATTTT
>Ga0315296_10000291_pt1 | contig 46172 bp, 45 predicted proteins | sample YL17G14_18_MG_FD_203921 | JGI IMG/M metagenome (GOLD analysis project Ga0315296, IMG submission 203921) | Sediment microbial communities from Yellowstone Lake, YNP, Wyoming, USA - YL17G14_18 | ecosystem: Environmental > Aquatic > Freshwater > Lake > Sediment | place: USA: Wyoming | collected... | reverse complement strand
AGGTGTCAGGGCTGCACTTGTCCTCAACGAGACCATGGCCAGGGCTGCAAAGGAGCACAATGATGCCAATATCCTGTGTTTGCCCGCGAGGATCATCAATGCCGAGGAGGCAAAAAATCTTCTGAAGGTCTGGCTTGATGCCAAATTTGAGGCCGGCAGGCATGCGAGGAGGGTTGAGAAGATCTCCGGCCTGGAGAGCGCCCTCTGGCGCGGCCCCCTGCGCAGTGTGGATCCCGAGACCGCTGATGCTATCCGCAAGGAGACAGAGAGGGAGGAATATACCCTATACATGCTGGGAACATTAGGCGACATGTTTTTTGCCTTCGATCAAACTAAGAAATTTGATATTATATTGAGAAATTATGCATAAAAAACATCGTTACCCACTACACAAGGATATACGAATGGCTGTCAGTGAAGGAGTTAGACGCATTCCCGCACCCATTTCTCGACTAAAGATATCCAAAAAGGTCATCGCTTTTGGCTGGTACGGCGGAAAGTACTCACATCTTGATTGGCTTCTGCCATTGTTGCCGCAATGTCATCATTACTGTGAGCCGTTTGGCGGCTCGGCAGCAATTCTATTAAACAGACCACCTTCACCGGTCGAAACTTATAACGATCTTGATGCCGATGTTGTCAATTTCTTCAGAGTACTAAGAGAAGAGAAGAAGAAACTGATAGAAGCGATCGGATTGACGCCATTCTCACGGGAGGAATTTGCAAAAGCGTGTCAATTGGATCCTAATCTGTCCAGTTTTGAACAAGCACGGCGTTTCTATGTAAGAGCTCGGCAAGTCAGAACGGGCTTGGCGCAGACGGCAACCATCGGAAGATGGGCTAACTGCAAAAACACAACGAGAAACGGGATGAGCGGTGTTATTAGTCGATGGCTTGGCGGCATAGAAGACTTAGCTTTTATTGCTGAGCGGCTTCTCAGGGTTCAAATCGAGAATCGGCCTGCCATCGATGTAATACGACTTTATGATTCCAAAGAAACACTCTTCTATTGTGATCCCCCTTACGTTCACGTTACCAGAGGAGATACAAAGTCATACGGCTACGAAATGAATGATGACGAGCACCGCCAACTAGCTGATGTTTTATGCTCGGTGAAAGGCCTTGTGGCTATCTCTAATTACCAGTGCAACTTGATGGACGAGCTATATCCTTCCCCGAAATGGAAGAAACATCTCAGTCCACTCAAAACAATTCACTCTACCAAAGACAAGCGTCAAGAAATTCTTTGGGTCAACTATGATATTCAGAAATTCAAGAACTCGGACACGCTCTTTCAATGACTAACCCCGCAGCGCTTTTAGAAGAATTCTACCAAGATGTACAAAAGGACTTTGAAGAGAGTTTCATCGCCGACAATGAACTTCGTGCTAAAATTGAATTTGTCTGCCGCTGTCTCACAAACAAGGCCCCAATTCGATTTCTGATGGCTTGTCTCCTTGGCAAACTCGATGACCCGAAGGTTGATATCAGAAAACCATATACTGAGATTGCTGGCAAGGGCACCTACTCTGGTCGTGGCTACGACGAGCAATTTGTTGAACCATTCGTGATCAGGTATAAGCTTCCTACCAACGTTACCACGGCTTTTCTTACACCTGCCTTCAGAAACATAGACCGCAAACTGACCATCGATTTGGTTCTTGTTGGAAGACCACGCCAAGTTTACACGGATGTTCTTGTGTTGCTCGACATTGTTCAACGTGGGAAGATCAAAGCATCCGATGCTCTCAAGGAAATCATCCGCTTCTTGATCATCATAAAGACCGAAAACGAAACAAGGATGAAACAACTTCTCCGAGAATTGAAGCATTCCGAGGACGCACTTTCACTTTCTTCCGAACAAATTGTAACTCTACTTCAGCAACATCTCAGTAGCAAGAATTCCAGCAGGCTCCCCGTTTTGATGGTTGCCGCTGCTTATCTTGCCGTCAAGGATCGCATTGGAGAAACCGCATTGCCACTTCAGGCACATACCGCCGCAGATAGACAGACTGGTTCCATTGGCGATGTTGAAGTTACACTTGTCAATGATGACCAAATAATTACCTGTTACGAAATGAAAGACAAGCGAGTAACTTCCATTGACATTGATAACGCAATCAATAAGATTTCAACACTTGATTACCGAGTAGACAATTACATTTTCATTACCACTGATATCGTCGAAGATGAGGTCCATCAATACGCTAAGAGCTTCTATGATAAAGCTCACGTCGAGATTGCCATATTGGACTGCATCGGATTCGTCCGGCATTTCCTTCACTTCTTCCACCGATACCGAACCACTTTCTTGGATATCTATCAGAGTCTCGTTTTAGCAGAACCAGACAGCTCAGTTAGTCAACCTTTGAAAGAAGCGTTTCTTGTTTTAAGAAAGGCAGCGGAATCTGACAGATGAAGCAAAAAAACATATCGCCACGGATGGCTGTAGAGAAAAATTTAGAAGCAATGATCCAGCCAGATTTGATACAGAAGGGAGATTTAGATACCTTTATCATGGTATAGAGGAAGGTTCTATGGAAGTCTTGAAAATTCTGGAGAAGAAGGAGAACCTCAACTGGGATTATGACAGGGAGACCGGGATCAAAAAGAGGAGTAGTGCAGCGACAGGAAAGCTGAGATGAAGAAACCCATCGTCATAGGAAGCGACCACGCGGGCTTTGCCCTGAAAGAGGAGATGAAGAAGCTCCTCCTTGAGAGGGGAGAGGAGATCCTGGATGTGGGGCCGGACAAGCAAGACCCTACTGATTACCCGGATTGCGGCTCAAGGGTAGCAGAGAAGGTTTCATCAAGTAGTGCGGAAAGGGGAGTCCTCATCTGTGGGACAGGGATCGGGATGGCCATCGTGGCCAACAAATACCCAGGTGTCAGGGCTGCCCTTGTCGTCAATGAGACTATGGCCAAAGCTGCGAAGGAGCACAATGATGCCAATATCCTGTGTTTGCCCGCGAGGATCATCAATGCCGGGGAGGCAAAAAATCTTCTGAGGGTCTGGCTTGATGCCAAATTTGAGGGCGGGAGGCATGCGAGGAGGGTTGATAAGATCTCCGGCCTGGAGAGCGCCCTCTGGGCAGGCCCTCTGCGCAGTGTGGATCCCGAGACCGCAGATGCTATCCGCAAGGAGACAGAGAGGGAGGAATATACCCTTGAGCTAATAGCCTCGGAAAACTTTGTAAGCGAGGCAGTCCTTGAGGCATTGGGGAATGTGATGACCAATAAGTATGCCGAGGGGTATCCGGGGAAAAGATACTACGGCGGGTGCGAGGCAGTGGATATTGTGGAGATGCTCGCCCAGGAGAGGGCCAAGCAGCTCTTCGGCGCCGACTTTGTCAATGTCCAGCCCCATTCCGGGGCCCAGGCGAACATGGCGGTCTATTTCGCAGCCCTTGAGCCAGGCGACACCATCCTCGGGATGAACCTCTCCCACGGCGGGCACCTTACACATGGGAGCCCGGTGAATTTCTCAGGGAGGCTCTACAAAGTTGTTCCCTATGGGGTAAGGAAGGAAGACCACAGGATTGACATGGACGAGGTGAGGAGCCTTGCACGGCAGAGCCGGCCGAAGCTCATCGTCGTGGGGGCAAGCGCATATCCCAGGGCCATTGAGTTCAAGCCCTTCCGTGAGATCGCAGACGAGGTGGGAGCAAAGGTAATGGCTGACATCGCACATCCGGCCGGCCTTGTGGCAGTCGGGCTCCATCCCACCCCCATTCCATATTGCGAATATGTGACTACTACGACACACAAGACCCTCCGTGGGCCCAGGGGAGGGATGATCATGGGCAAGGCCGAGTTCGAGAAGACACTTAACAGCAGGGTCTTCCCCGGGACACAGGGGGGGCCACTGATGCATGTCATTGCTGCAAAGGCCGTGGCCTTCAAGGAGGCCCTCCAGCCCGATTTCAAAGACTACCAGAACCAGATTGTGCGTAATGCCCGGACAATGGCCCGCGCCCTGATGGACAGGGGATATGATCTCATCTCCGGCGGAACAGATACCCACCTCCTTCTTGTCGATCTCACCCGGACAGGGCTCACCGGCAAGGATGCCGAGGAGGCCCTTGGAAAGGCGGGGATCACGGTGAATAAAAATACGATTCCTTTCGAGACCCGTTCCCCGATGATTGCAAGCGGGATCAGGATAGGCACACCTGCTGCTACGACACGGGGGATGAAGGAGAAAGAGATGGAAATCATTGTGGATTTCATCGATCGCGCCTTGAAAAATCACAGCGACGAGACTACACTGAAAAAAGTGAGGGATCAGGTAAAGGATCTGGTTTCAGGTTTTCCCCTGTACAGGAGGAGGCTTGCGCGACCATGAAGTGTCCGTATTGTTCCTATAAAGACAACAAGGTTATTGATTCAAGGCTTTCAAAGGACGGGAACCTGATTAGAAGGAGAAGGGAATGCAACGACTGCGGCAGAAGGTTTACAACATACGAGAGGATAGAGGAATCCCTGCCGCTTGTGATCAAGAAGGACGGGAGGAGAGAGGCTTACGACAGAGGAAAGATCATGGCCGGTGTACTCAAGGCCTGTGAGAAGAGACCAATCAGTATAAATACGCTTGAAAGGCTGGTGGATCGGATCGAGAAGAGGGTCCAGGACAAGGGAGATAAAGAGGTCAAGAGCACTGTCATTGGAGAAGAAACAATGAGAGAGCTGCATGCTCTTGACCATGTCGCCTATGTCCGGTTTGCCTCAGTATATAGGGAATTTAAGGACATCAATCAGTTCATGGATGAGCTGAAGGGCCTGTTGAAGGAGGACAAGCCCCATGTTCGTCCTCCATCGCAGCGAACCGATGTAAAGGGAGAGGCCGGAGGAGGTAAACCACCGGGTGGTAAATAATCGGCAATGAGCCAGAGGCTCATGCGTCTTAGGAGCAGTCTTGAGCGCAGAGGGGAACGGGTGACCGTCAGGGGAAATGGTAAAGGCAAGGATGAAAGAGGACGAAAAGTTCATGGGGAAAGCCCTTCTCCTTGCCAGGAAGGCTGAGGGGAGAACCAGGCCTAATCCACTTGTCGGTGCTCTTGTAGTTAAAAACTCCCGAATCGTTGGGAAGGGATTTCACAAAAAGGCCGGGGAGTCTCATGGTGAGATCGAGGCCCTTGCGATAGCACGTAACAAGGCAAGGGGAGCTACCCTATACACCACGATGGAACCCTGCACCCACTGGGGCAGGACAGGACCATGCACTGAGGCCATTATTGCCCACGGCATCCGGAGGGTAGTGATTGGGAGCATTGACCCGAACCCCCTCGTCTCCGGCAAGGGTGTTAGGGCCTTGAGAAGGGCATCAGTAGAGGTTACGCTCAATGTCCTTGCCGATGAAGCAAGGAGGATCAACGAGGCATACTTCTCCTTCATGAGGACTGGCAGGCCCTTTGTGATCATGAAGGCGGCAGTGAGCATGGATGGACGGATTGCTACAGGAAGCGGTGAGTCGCAGTGGATCAGCGGTGAAGAAGCAAGGGCCTTTGCTCATCGTCTCCGTCAGAGGGCTGATGCAGTGATGGTCGGAATAGGGACAATTCTGAAGGACGATCCTTTGCTCACTGTTCGTTACGGCATGGGAAACGATATAATGCCATACAGGGTCATCGTGGACAGCAGTCTTAGAATCCCCGATTCCGCAAGGGTTCTTCGCCACGAACCCTGGATGACCGTCATTGCCACAACCCGCAGGGCTCCTGAGAAGAAAAAGGAGAGACTTCTTTCTATCGGGGTGGAGGTTCTGACCCTGCCGTCCTCAAGGGGCACGGTTAATCTGAGGGCCCTCCTGAATGAGCTGGGGAAAAGAGGCATACAGGGACTTCTTGTTGAGGGCGGGGCGCGGATCTTTGCCTCGCTTATGAAGGATCGTCTTGTGAACAAGGCGTTTATCATCCTTGCGCCAATGCTGCTTGGAGAGGGTGTGCCTCTTTTTCGTGGTTGGGGCGTGAAAAGACTCAAGGATGGACCCGTGTTAAAGAGGGTGAGGGTCATGCGCCTTGGCCGTGATCTTGTTGTTGAAGGATATCTCTCGGAGAACTGAGGGCTATGTTCACAGGGATCATAGAGGAGATGGGAAGGGTGGAAAGGGTTGACCATAAGGGAAAGGGGATGCGTCTCACCATTTGCGGCGCTTGGAAAGATCTGAAGCGGGGCGAGAGCATCGCCGTCAACGGGCTTTGCCTTACAGTTGTAGAGAATAGGAAGGGCAGTTTCACGATGGACCTCTCGCCTGAGACGCTCAGGCGTTCTACTCTCGGCGATCTCAAGCAGGGAGATGCCGTTAATCTCGAGAGGCCCCTGAGACCCAATGACCGCCTCGGTGGACATTTTGTCATGGGTCATATTGATGGTGTGGGAACCATTGAGACACTGGCCCCCGAAGGGAATTCTGTCAGGGCGGTTTTCAACGCCCCGCCTTCACTGTCTCCTTATCTGGTGGAGAAGGGTTCTGTGGCGATAGACGGGATAAGCCTCACGGTGGGTTCCTGCGAGGGCGAAAGGTTCACCGTCTTTCTCATTCCATACACGATTGAAAAGACTAATTTCAGCAGGAAGAAGGTTGGAGACAGGGTGAATATCGAGGTTGACATACTGGGGAAATATGTTGACTCTTTTCTGAAGAGGCGCACCGGGGAGATCACCGTTGATCTTCTCGAGAAAACAGGATTTATTTGAGTTCACATTTCAGGACAGAATAATGGAGCAAATATGCCACTGGAGAAAATAGAGAAAGCTCTTAAGGATTTCAGGAAAGGCAAAATGGTCATCCTTGTTGATGACGAAGACAGGGAAAACGAGGGCGATCTGTGCATGGCAGCGGAGAAGGTGACCCCCGAGGCAATCAACTTCATGGCGATTAACGGCAGGGGACTCATCTGCCTGGCGTTGAGCGAGGAGAGGCTCGAGGAGCTTCAAGTTCCTCCCATGGTGGCCGAGAACACATCCCGTTTCGGGACGGCCTTTGGCGTTTCCATTGATGCCCGCTCCGGAGTAACAACAGGGATATCGGCAGCAGACAGGGCGAGGACTGTCCTCACGGCCATTGATATCAAGACCAAGCCTTGGGACCTTGTGAGGCCCGGCCACATATTCCCACTCCGCGCCAAAAAGGGAGGAATTCTCGTCAGGGCAGGGCAGACCGAGGGCTCAGTTGACATAGCCCGCCTTGCGGGGATGAAGCCTGCCGCAGTCATCTGCGAAATAATGAAAGATGATGGGACAATGGCGCGGATGCCCGACCTTGAGATTTTCGCCAAGAAGCACGGGCTGGTCATCGTGACCATTGCAGACCTTATCGGTTACAGGATGAGGACAGAGCGCTTTGTGAGGCAGGTGTCCTCCGCGACAATCCACACCCCCTATGGGGGGGATTTCCTTGCTATTGTCTATGAAAGTGATGTGGATCCCAACCAGCATCTTGCCCTTGTTAAAGGGAAGATCGTTCCGGATGAGAAAGTCCTGGTCCGTGTCCATTCTGAATGCATTACTGGGGATGTTTTCGGGTCGGATCGCTGCGATTGCGGTACCCAGCTCCACAAGGCCATGGAGATGATAGGTCGCGAAGGCAAGGGGGTCATTCTCTATATGAGACAGGAAGGCCGGGGAATAGGGTTGGCGAACAAAATAAAGGCATATACCCTTCAGGATGGGGGAAAAGACACAGTGGAAGCCAACGAGGCCCTTGGATTCAAGCCCGACCTCAGGGACTACGGGATCGGCGCCCAGATTCTGCTCGATCTTGGAATACGGGAGATGCGTCTTATGACAAACAATCCCAGGAAGATCATCGGGCTCGAGGGCTACGGATTGAAGGTTGTCGAGCGTGTTCCTATTGAAGTCGCTCCGACAAAGAGGAACATAGAATATCTGAAAACAAAGAGGGAGAAGCTCGGTCATATCCTGAGCATCGAAAAATAAGGAGGAGAAATGACCAAAATCATTGAAGGCAGTCTGTCGGCCAGGGGTTTGCAGTTCGCGGTTGTCGTCAGCAGGTTCAATCACTTCATCACCGACAAACTTTTTGAGGGAGCCCTGGATGTCCTAAGGAGAAGCGGCGCAGAGGAAGAGGCTGTAACAGTTGTGAAGGTGCCGGGGTCCTTTGAGATCCCCCTTGCAGCCCAGTCACTTGCCCGCTCCGGTAAGTATGACGCCGTTGTATGCCTTGGGACCGTGATCCGGGGCGAAACAAAGCATTTTGATCTGGTTGCCCAGGAGGTTGCCAAGGGGATCGCCTCTGTTTCTTTAGAGTCCGGAGTGCCAGTGGCTTTTGGAGTAGTCACCGCGGAGAATATTGAGCAGGCCATAGAGAGAGCAGGGACCAAATCGGGGAACAAGGGCGGAGAGGCAGCTCGTGTGGCTGTGGAGATGGCGAATCTGATGAAAGAGCTTGGGAAAAGAAAAGGCAAAGGTGCGTCCGGATGAGCAGGCGAAGGGCACGTGAGATGGTTCTTCGGGCCCTCTATGAGATGGACATTAAGAAACACTGGGCCTCAGGAGAGATAGAGGCAGGGGAAAAACTATCGGAGGATGTAAAAAGTTTTTTCCTAAAAGTGACGGACGGCGTGATAGCGCACAGGCAGAGTATTGACCGTTTGATCGAAAAGTGCTCGGAGCACTGGAAGGTTGACAGGATGCCTGCAGTTGACCGGAACATACTGAGGATGGCTGTTTTCGAGCTCCAGCACTGTATTGATGTGCCTGCGAAGGTTGCCATAAACGAGGCAGTTGAGCTGGGGAAACGCTACAATTCAGACGAGTCAGCATCCTTCATCAATGCGCTGTTGGATCGAATCGCAAAACAAGAGCTAAATCGCGACCCCGAAAAAGAGGCGTGAAAATTTTCAAGGGGTCATTTCCTTAGAGACCCAGGATGAGCACCAAATATGCATGAATTTATCACACAGATTTTGAGCAATTTCGACATCGAGGAAGGCCATTCATTTCAAGTGCTGTTCCTTTCCCCGGATCTCATCGTAGTGGACACGCTGGAAGGGTGGCATGTGCCGGGGACAGTCCCCCTCAAAAGGGTGAGCATGAGGGGGAACCTTGAGTCATTTGCCATCGCCGATATCATCTCCATGATCAACTTCAGCAAAAAGACAGGGATACTGAGCTTTGTATTTTCAGAATCCACAAAGTCTCTCTTCTTCCTGAAAGGGGACATTGTGTTTGCTACATCATCCCTTCCAAGGGATCGTCTTGGCGAAAGCCTTATCAAGGCCGGGAAAATCACGAGGGAGCAGCTTGAGGCCATACTCAAGGAGGGTAGGGGAGGGGGAGTGCTCGGAAAGCTTCTGGTGGAGAAGGGGTTCCTGTCCCCCAAAGACCTGTTCCTTGGGGTCAAAAGGCAGGTGGAAGAGATCATATACAGCCTATTCCTGCTCAAGAAGGGGGTGTTTTTCTTCTTCGAGGGGGAGTTCCCCCTTGAGGGGCTGACGAAGATCAGCATGAGCGCCCAGAACCTTGTGATGGAGGGAATACGCAGGGTGGACGAATGGTCTGTGTTTCTCGAGAAGATACCGGTTGGCCAGCTTGTTCTTGTCAGGAAGAAAAAGCTTCCCGAGATCAACCTTAAGCCCGTGGAAAAGGGGGTCTTCGAGCATATTGATGGCAAGAGCACTGTGGAGGAGATCTGCCGCAAGAGCGGACTCGGTGAGTTCGAGACATACAAGCATCTTTTTCACCTCCTCTCGGCCGGGTTCGTTGAGTATTCCAGCGGTGAAGATGTTGAATCTACATGACGGGCATTTTGCCGCTTGCATTGCCTGCTCGGGCGGAAGTAGGATGACGGTATGAACAGGGAAGGACCCGTAAAAAGGCTCAGGAAGGTTTTTGACTCCCTTCACCTCCAGACAAAACTTGTGATAATGATGCTCTGCCTCTTGTTCTCTTCACTTGCGGTGTATCTGTATTTTCAAACCATGACAGAGAAAGCCCTTCGCAAGCAGGTTGAGGACGAGATGGTGGATCTTTCCACAGCCATCCAGATCAGCGTTGAGGAACTGACAACACATGGGGTTACCGATGAGGCCCGGCTCAGGGCCTATGTGAAAAAAATGAAGAGGAAAGGGTTCAAGGAGATCTCCATCCTGAGCAAGAAGAAGCAGGTCATCGCAAGCTCCAATCCTTTGATGAAAGGGACCACGTTTGACATTGTACACAAGGAACCTGACAAAGACCTGATAATCCGGGCAATCCTTGGCGGGCCTGAGGCCGGCGATCAGGAAAAGACCAAGAATTTGATCGTTCCTGTCATAGTTGGAAATGAACAGCTCGGCTACATCCACATTTCCCTCTACCTGGAGGACTTCAAGAGGAGCTTTCGTGCCATCTTTTTCCAAAGGCTTGGCATCACACTTTTCATCTTCGTGGCGGGGATTGCTGCCGCCATCTATCTCTCCAAACGCTACACCCGGCCTATTTACGATGTCGTGGCGGCAGCACGGAAGGTAGCCTCCGGGGACCTGACTGGAATTCCGACAAAGGGGAGGAAAGACGAGATCGGAGAGCTCACCGGCAGCTTCAACGAGATGATCAAGAAGCTGAGGGAGAATGAGGAGCTTCAGGAGAAACTCAGGAAATCCGAGCACCTCTCCCAACTTGGACGGCTTGCCTCCGGCATCGCCCACGAAATACGCAACCCGTTGAATTTCATCAATCTGAGCATTGACCACATATCATCAAAATTTTCTCCCAGAAAAAACTCCGACGAATTTCACCACCTGGTTGAAACCATGAAGGAAGAGGTTCGTCGCCTGAATACCATGGTCAGCAACTTTCTAACCCTCGGCAAACCCATTGCACTGAATCTTAAGCCCACCTCTATAAATATTCTGATTCAGGATGTCCTCCAGGTAGTCCAGAGGAAGATCAGTGAACAAAAAGTCTCCGTGAGAAAAACACTTCTGGAGGAATTACCTCCTCTTCTTGTTGATCCCGAACAGATGAAGACCTGTTTCATGAATATTCTCCTTAATGCCATTCAAGCCATGCCATCCGGAGGAAAATTGACTATTTCCGGCCAAAAGGATGGAGACGGGAGCCTCTCCGTCTCTTTTACCGACACGGGAGAGGGAATCCCGGCAGAACATCTTCCCCGGATCTTTGAACCCTACTTTACGACAAAGAGCGCAGGCATTGGCTTGGGGCTGGCGACCACGAAGAGGATAGTTGAAGAACACGGGGGAGAGGTTCTTATAAAAAGCGAGGTCGCCATAGGGACAACGGTAACATTCCGACTGCCTCTGCCGTCGTGAAGGGAGGAACCATCCTCGTTGTTGACGATGAGCCCTCTCAGAGGGACATCCTCAGGGCAATATTGGAGGCAGAGGGCTACGATGTTGAAGATGCGGGGAATGGAGAGGACGCCCTCAGGATATGGAGGACCTCACCAGCTGATGTCCTCCTCTCAGACCTCAAGCTTCCGGGGATGGACGGGCTTGCCCTTCTAAAAGAGCTTTCAACCTCTCCCCATCCTCCATGCGTCATTATTATGACGGCCTACGGCACGGTTGACTCTGCTGTTCAGGCCATGAAGGCAGGGGCCTTCGACTACCTCACAAAACCACTTGAGAGAGAGGAGGTAATCCTAACCCTCCAGAGGGCATTTGAAAGGATTACGCTCCTCAAAGAGAAGCAGTATCTACAGGAGCAGCTCGAGGAGAGATTCAGCATAGAAAATATCATTGGGACGCATGGATCGATCCAGGAATGTATGAAGATAGTAAAAAAAGTTGCGGGGAGTTCCTCTACAGTCCTGATCCTGGGAGAGAGCGGGACCGGGAAAGAGCTTTTTGCAAGGGCCATCCATTATGCAAGCCCCAGGAGGGCCATGCCATTCTATGCGGTGAACTGCGCCTCCATTCCTGAGACCCTTATGGAGAGCGAGATCTTTGGATATGAAAAGGGGGCATTTACCGGGGCAATATCCAGAAAGATCGGGCTCCTTGAGGCCGCTGACAAAGGAACCCTTTTCCTTGACGAGATTGGGGACCTGACTGCCCAGGTCCAGGCAACGATTCTGAGAGTCCTTCAGGAGAAAGAGTTTATGCGGGTAGGAGGCAGGGAAAATATCCGCGTTAATGTGAGAATTATTGCGGCCTCCAACAAGGACCTCAAGAAGGAAATAGCCAAAGGGAGGTTCCGGGAGGACCTTTTCTATCGCCTGAATGTTGTCTCTTTTGTCCTTCCTCCCTTGAGGGATAGAGCGACGGACATCCCTTTGCTTACATCCCATTTCATCAAGAAATACAGCCAAAACAACGAGAATAATGTGAGGGACATCCAGGGAGAGGCCCTGAATAAGCTCATAGGGTATCGCTGGCCCGGGAATGTACGTGAGCTTGAGTCAGCAATTGAGAGGGCCATACTCCTCACTGAAAAAGAGACCATTTCGCTTGAAGACCTTCCCCAGGAGATCAAAGAGCAGCCCTACCAGATCGGGAAATTTGATTTTGACATCCCTCCGGAGGGCTTCTCTTTTGAGGAATTTGAGAAGGACCTTCTACTCAAGGCCGTGAAGAAATCAAAGGGGGTGGTATCCCAGGCCGCCCGCCTCCTCGGGATGAGCTACAGGACCCTCCAATACAGGCTTAAGAAGTTCGGGATAATAAAAACCCCCTCTGCTTAATCCCCTATCCAGGGGAGGGGCTGGCTGGAGGGGTAACGAATTGGTACATCCATATGCACCATTTGGTGTATTTTTTGAGTGCCAATCGATTAGAATTGACTTGATTTCTAATAGATACAAGAGGTATTCTATGGCACGGAATCTGCAAATATAACTGAGACGAAAGGGGGTGAATAAAGAATGAAGAAACTTATTGGAATTCTCATGGCAATCGCTTTTGTAACCTCAGTAAGTCTTGCAATGGCAGAGGAGGCACCAGCCCCGGCTGCTCCAGCTGCTCCAGCAGCAGCAGAGCCGAAGAAGGAGGAACCAAAGCCAGCGGCTGAGAAGAAGGCCCCAAAGAAGAAGGCTGCAAAGAAGGCAAAGAAGGCGGCCCCAAAGAAAGAGGAGCCCAAGGCAGAGCCAGCTCCGGCTGCTGAGCCGGCACCGGCCCCTGAGGCAAAGTAAGACATAATATATTAATGGAGTATTTCGAACGAGGGGGACGCTATATAGGCGTTCCCCTCAACAATTTATTCACTCATGGCTCTCTTTATGTAATAATTCCATTGATCCCAATGAATGCTTTAGAAAACCGTGCATTAGTGGAAAAAGGATAAAGGCGTTTCACCTTGCAGAAGAAAATCACATCTAAAAGGAAAAAGAGGGGCACTATTGCCGAAAATTGGAAAAAGACCATCTCTATGATGGAGTTCGCCCTGTGGATGCATAAATTTCACAAGGGCAAACGTTGTTCATGTCAATACCTCTGATAGCCCTACGGAAAGCCATCTTCATCCTCCGGCAGCTCAAGAAAAAAAAGATTATTGAGGAGTTTGCTCTCATTGGTGCGGTAGCTATGGGAATCCGTGGTGTCCCCAGGGCAACAACCGATATTGATTTTCTGGTTAAGAGAACCAAGGGTATAACTGTCCTGGACATGAAAGACCATCTGAGACAATTTACCCCAAAAATATTTCACGAGGGGATATTAAGATTCTATATCAGAGAATTCCCGGTAGACCTCCTATGGACTTCCTCCCTCAGGGATATGAAGATCCTTAAAGAGACATCGTCCTTAAGGCTTTCACGGCTCGGAAAGATTAGGGTGGCAACTCTCAAAGGTATCATAAAGATGAAAAGGGAGAGTCAAAGGTTAAAAGACAAGCTTGATATTGAGCTGATTGAAGAAATTATTTAAAGCGACTGAGGATCAGGAACTGAGCAGGTCTTCGGATTCTTTCTTGACCTTCTCCGTGAACTCCTTAAGTGAGTGCCTGTTTCTGATGAATGCCTTGACCACTTCCGGGTCAAATTGTTTCCCGCTGTATCGCTTGAGCTGTCCGACCGCATACCGGAATGAGTGCTGACCGCGGTATGAACGGTCTGTTGTCATTGCATCATAGACCTCGGCAACGGTGGCGATCTTGGTGGGCATGGGGATTCTTTCTCCATTGAGCTCTCCCGGGTATCCCTTGCCGTCATACCTCTCATGATGGTATTTGATGATGGGGATGGTATCCTTGAGGAAGTCAAACCCGCTCACAAATTGTTCACCAAGGAGAGGGTGGGTCTTCATGATCTTCTTCTGTATTCCGGTCAGTTTGCCCTGCTTTTTCACAAGGTCCATCATGGCAATCTTTCCGACATCGTGAAGGCGTGCTCCCTTCTCAACGATGTCAACCTGCTTATCAGGAAGTCCCAACTCTCTGGCCAATCTTGCTGCATACCGGGAGACCCTGTAGGAATGGCCTGAGGTGTAGGGGCTTAGAGCCTCGGTGAAATCCATAACCCTTTTGATCGTTTCAAAGAAGTTTTTTTCCTGAAGGCTTTTCGTCCTTTGAAGCTCTATGATGGGAGTCATGAGCGCTGCGAAGGATTCGAGGGTCTTCTGGTAGGTGGCGGGTATTGCATGGGCGCTGGCGGTGATGACGCCGATGGCCCTCTCCTTATCGATCAGGGGGATGGAGAGAAATGTTTTCTTCTTATACTCGTCGGTTTTTATCCCCCAGTTCCTGAATTGTGGGTTCTCACCCGCCCTTTCTATAAGACGTGTCTTTTTATCACAGAAGGTGATCCCGGATATCCCTTCGCCAGGCTCAAATACCGCATCCTGTTTTTCCCGTGAGAGTCCAAAGGAAGAGAAGTGGCGGAGCCGACCTGAATCGTCGTCGCAGAGGAGGATAGCCACCTCATCAAGTGAGAGGGCCTGGCTCACGGACTTGAGAACCAGGGCGGTTGTATCGGAGAGAAGGGATGATGTTGAAAGGGTGGTGACAATGGAGAACTGAAGGTTCAGGGTTTTTTCAAGCTCTTTCAGCCTGTTCTCGAGCTTTTCTATTGTAATGGTTTTATAGAAGTTCTCTTCCTTTAACTTTTTGAGGTTGTTCCTCACATATTCATTTTATCACAAGGAAGCAGTATCAAACTATTTTCGAGGATTTATCCGCCTTGGGAAGGGGGGTGCAAAACCACCATATATTGACGAATTAACATTAACTATACTATATATATGCTAATTAGATATAATTAATAAAAATTCGAAGATTTTACTTGACAAGTGGGGCACTTGGGGTATATTTTGACCATAAAGTGGAAGAAAGTGGAATAATGTCCCATGTTCACAGGAAGACATAGTCATACGATTGACAAGAAGGGAAGGGTGAGCATCCCTTCCAAGTTTCGCGAGGTGCTTTTGGCGAAATACGACAGCACCCTTGTCATCACGAATTACATTAAATGCTTGTATGCCTATCCCTCTGCTGAGTGGAAGAGGCTTTCCAAGAAGTTCGAGCAAATGAAGCAGTTCGACAAGGCAAACCAGGATTTTCTCAGGTTTTTTGTCAGCGCAGCCGAGTTCTGTTCCATAGACAAACAGGGGCGCATCCTGATCCCCCCCACTCTTCGTGATTCCGCAGGTCTTGAGAGGAAGGTCACCTTCGTGGGGGTCACCAGCCGGATTGAGATCTGGAACAGCAAGATATGGGAGGAAGAGTTCAAACGGCTCAGGATGAGCGCCGAGCGCGGGGAATTTGCCGGGCTCGGAATCTAAGAGGAGGAATAATGGGAACGATACTTGAGGTCAGAGAAATGAATGGCATCCCTGTGCTGGTTGTTGCAGGGAAGCTCGATCATCAATGCGGGGTCGCCATAAAAAATATCATGTCTTCCTGGCTGGAGCAGGGTAAATACCGTATTGTCCTTGACCTCGGAGAGGCCGAAGGAATCTGTTATGTGGTGCTCAGCATCCTTGTCGGCATGGTGAGGATATTGAGAAATTTCTCTGGTGACATGAAGATTGCCCGTCTCCGTTTCAATATGAGGGAGATATTTCAGCGCATAAGGATAGACGGCCTGTTTGAATGTTTCGATACCGCAGAAGAGGCTGCGGGAAGCTTCAGTGAAAGGCGAACCCAGCACCCTTTGCAGATCACATGGGGCGCAGGGTCGGGCCGTGTCAGCGCGTGAGGGCGGAGAGATTATCCATGGGTCTCACTGTCCGGTCCTCCTCAAGGAGGCGATATGTTTCCTTAAGCCCGTTGACGGAGGGATTTATATTGACGGGACACTTGGAGCAGGAGGGCATGCAGCAGAGATACTCAGGGCCGGTTCGCCGACCGGAAGACTTGTGGGGATCGACTGGGATGACGAGGCCCTGCGCCGCTCCCGGGGGGTCCTTGAGGGGTTCGGGGTAAGGGTTGTTTATGTCCGGGACAATTTCAGCTGCATTGCCGGAATCGTGGAGGAGCTTGGGATAAAACATGTGGATGGAGTCCTTGCGGATCTGGGGGTGTCCTCCTTCCAGATTGAGGATCCCGGAAGGGGATTCAGTTTCATGAGGAATGGTCCCCTGGACATGAGGATGGACAGAAGGAGGCAAGTCACTGCGTTCTGGATCGTCAATAGATTTCCAAGGGAGAAACTTGAGGAGATACTAAGGAACTTCGGCGAGGAAAAGCGGGCAAGAAGGATTGCCCTAAAAATAGAGGAGGAGAGGGCTGCGGCTCCGATCGAGACAACAGGAAGACTGGCACGAATCGTCCGCAGTGCAATTCCGGACAGGTTTCATATGAAGAAGATAGACCCTGCGACAAAAACATTTATGGCGCTCAGGGGGGCGGTGAATGAGGAGCACGACAATCTCCGTTCTTTCCTTGATGGTGCAGTGAGCGTTCTTGCCCCCGGTGGAAGGGTGGTCGTTATTGCATTTCATTCACTGGAGGATCGGATCGTCAAGGAGTTCATGGCACGGGAAGAGAAGGGATGCATCTGTCCACCTGACCTTCCGCGCTGCGCCTGCGGCAGGGTTCCAAGGATAAGGATTCTTACGAGGCGGCCGGTGAGGCCATCGAGGGAGGAACTGGATGGAAACCCCCGCGCGAGGAGCGCACGGTTGAGGGCTGCCGAGAGAATATGATCGCCTCGAGTCACGCCCCTTTCGTAACTGATTGGCGTCACTCGGCCATAAAAGTCCACGGCAGCAGTTTTCGCTCTTTAAAAGAAAGTGCACTTTTTCTCCTATGCATTTCCCTTGTCATTCTGCTTTGCCTTGCCTTTGTGGGAACAAGAATAGAGGTGCTCCGCACCGGATACCGTCTTTCCGCTGTGCGAGAGGCAAACAGGACGCTACTTCACGAGAACTCCCAGCTTCTTGTGGAGAGTGCGACCCTTAAAAGCCCGGAGAGGATAGAAAAAATTGCCATGACAGAGCTGGGAATGATCTATCCGGATCGAAACCAGGTGATCCAACTAAGCGAATGAATTTTAAGAAGCAAAGGAACATGTTCAAGATGAGGGTAATAGCGATCGGGGGGGTCCTCGTGCTATTTGCCGGCGCTGCGGTCCTCAGGGCCGTTGACCTCCAGGTCAATAGAATGGAGGGCCTCAAGAGGATAGCCAAAAAGCAGTATATAAGGACAATGCCCCTGTCCCCTGATAGGGGGACGATAAGGGATAGAAACGGCCAGATCCTTGCCCAGACAATTGAGGTTGAGTCTCTTTATGCGCGCCCCCATGAGCTTTCCGGCAATAGGGATGCAAAAAGGATGATGGCGGGGATCCTGGGTGTCCCATTCAGGGATATTGACGAGAAACTCAGGAGCGATAGAGCTTTTGTATGGATCCAGAGGCAGATTTCCCCCTCCAAGGTGAAAAGGCTGAAATCACTTGGTATGGAGGGAATCGGATTCCTCAGCGAGAGAAGACGCTTCTATCCGAACAGGTCGCTTGCCGGCCATGTGCTTGGCTTTGTAGGTGTGGATTTGCAGGGACTCGAGGGTGTCGAGCTTCAGTTCGACGTAGTCCTGAGGGGCCCACAGAGGTCTCTGAGGATTGAGAGGGACGCAAGGGGAAGGGAGATCCTCGTTGAGGAAACAAAGGAGGGCATGGGAGCATCGGATGTCTTTCTGACCATAGATAGGGACATTCAATACATCCTTGAAAAAGAGCTTGATGAGGGGGTCAGGCGGGCCGGCGCCAGGGGAGGGGTATCAATTGCCATGGATCCTCATACCGGGGAGATTCTCGGGCTTGCAGTAGTCCCTTCGTTCAATCCGAATGCCTTCAACCTCTTCACCCCGGGAAATTGGAGGAACAGGGGAATCACGGATGTTTATGAGCCAGGCTCAACATTTAAGGTCTTTCTCCTTGCTGCGGCCCTGGAGTCCGGCGTCGCAAGACTTGACGATATTTTCTACTGTGAGAACGGCGCATATGCAGTCGGGGAAAACATTATAAAAGATGATGAAAGGAAATACGGGTGGCTCTCCCTAAAACAGATCATAAAGGTTAGCAGCAATATTGGGGCAAGCAAGGTTGGTGAAAGACTGGGAAAAGAGAACTTCTTCAGACAGATCAGAGCATTCGGTTTCGGTCAGAAGACAGGAATAGATCTTCCGGGAGAATCAGAGGGCCGTGTCCATCCTGCCCGTTCATGGCCCAGGGTGAGCTTAAGGACGATCTCCTTTGGGCAGGGCATTTCCGTTACACCCCTCCAGATGGTTACTGCACTTGCGAGTATCGCCAACGGAGGATATCTCCTGAGGCCCCATATCCTGAAAAGGGTTGAAGACAGCACGGGGACAGTCATTCGTGAAGAAATGCCGATAGGGATAAGGAGGGTTATCTCTTCAGCATATGCAGAAAAAGTAACTTCTGTTCTAAAGGCAGTTGTGGAGGAAGGGGGCACGGGAGAGAGGGCGAGGATCGTTGGATACGATGTTGCCGGCAAGACAGGCACGGCACAGAAGCCCGAACTTTCAAACGGCGGTTATTCGAAAGACAAGCGTGTGGCCTCATTTATTGGCTTTTTCCCGGCGGATTCACCCCAGGTCGTCCTTTTTGTCATGCTCGACGAACCACGGCTCTCTCCTTACGGAGGGATAGTTGCTGCCCCGGTATTCAGACGAATTGCAGAGAAGCTCGTGATCATTCTGGATATTCCTCCCTCCCGGGATATCGCCGGTGGAATGGATCTCACCGGGGACGACGGTCGTCCGATCGGAGGGGTGCGATTGCCAAGAGGATGACATTGGAAGACCTCGTTCGCGGGCTTGACATCATTGATATGAGAGGGACGAAGGACATCGCTGTTCAGGGAATTGCATATCACTCGCACTCTGTGCGAAGCGGAGACCTCTTTGTTGCGATACAAGGAGAGGAGGCCGATGGTCATCTCTTTGTCGGAGATGCAATCAAGAGGGGGGCTCGCAGCGTTGTCGTATCAAAGCACATGGCGGATTTGCAGGGGGTTTCCCAGGTTGTTGTGAAAGATACTCGGGCTGCCCTGGCCATGCTCTCCTCTGTATATTACGGCGAGCCATCTAAGAATCTCACATTGGTCGGGATCACAGGAACGAATGGGAAAACCACGTGTTCATACCTGATCGAGTCGATAATCAAAGCTTCCGGAGGGAATCCTGCGGTCATCGGGACGATTAACTACCGGTATGGAGGACGCATTTATCCTGCCCCGGTTACGACTCCGCAGTCCCTTGATCTTCAGAGAATGATGTCGGAAATGGTGAGCGCAGGGATAACCCATTTGATGATGGAGGTTTCCTCCCATGCTTTGGCCATGGCACGCGTGGATGGATGCCATTTCGATATTGCCTTGTTTACAAACCTCGGACGCGACCATCTTGATTACCATAAGACCCCTGAGGCCTACGCCCAGAGCAAGATGAGACTTTTCAATGTCGTTTTGCCTGCAAGCGCAAAGAAAAGAAAATCTCAGGTCATAAACATGGATGATTCTGTTGGAAAGAGAATCCCGGACTGTGAGGGGATAGCCCGGATCGGATTCAGCCTGAAGGGTGCCTCCAATTCGGCGCCTCCGGCAGATACAACCCCTAACATCTTCGTAAAAAGAGCGGAACTTAGCGGCTCCGGGATCAAGGCGAGAATCACAACGCCCGTTGGCCTCCTGCTGGTGGAGTCCAGGCTTATAGGCAGCCACAATCTTTCCAATATCCTTGGGGCTGTGGGGGTAGGCTGCGCACTGGGCCTTGCTCCTGAGGCCATCCTTGACGGGATTAGAAATGTTGAATCAGTTCCGGGCAGGCTGGAGCGCGTATCAGGAGATATGTTCGTGGATTATGCCCATACCCCTGAGGCACTTGATAATGTCCTTTCCACGCTTGGTTCCCTGACCCAAGGGAGGATCATTACTGTGTTCGGATGCGGCGGCGACAGGGACCGTGGCAAAAGGGCTGAAATGGGCAGGATATCCATTCGTAACAGCGATCTGGTCGTCCTTACCTCTGATAATCCCCGAACCGAAGATCCTTTCATGATCCTGAAGGATATAGAGGAGGGGATGGCAGGGGCAAAAAGGGTAGATAAGGAGGACCTAGGCGGAGAGGCCCTATCCGGAGGGATCTATACCGTGATCCCGGACAGGAGGGAGGCGATCTCCGCATCTGTCAGGATATCCAGGCCCGGGGATGTCGTTCTCATAGCCGGGAAGGGACACGAGGATTATCAGATCATCGGCAAGAAAAGGGTGCATTTTGACGATCGTGAGGAGGTGCGCAAAGCCATTGCCACGGGTGTATGAAGTTGACATTACAGGAGCTTCTCAATGCTACTGGTGGGCGACTTCTCAGTGGGGTGGATTCATCTCATGGAGGCGCAAGGAGCATTCAAGGCAGGGTATTCGAGGGCATATCTACGGATTCCAGGAGTGTGAGGCCGGGCGACCTCTTTATTGCCATCAGGGGGGAGCGTTATGACGGGCATGATTTTTTGGGAGCTGCATTCAGGAAAGGGGCGAGCGGAGCGGTTGTCCACAGGAACATCCGCTACAACGGGAGGGTTCTTGTCAGGGTCAATGACACACTCAGGGCCCTTGGCGACCTCGCCGCGCACTGGCGGTCAAGGCATTTCATTCCCATTGCTGCAATCACGGGCAGTAATGGGAAGACAACAACAAAGGAGATGATGGCTGGAATTCTAACCTCGGCGGGCTACAGGGTCCTCAAGACAGAAGGGAACCTGAACAATCTTATTGGTGTTCCTTTGATGCTCTTCAGACTCGGCCCAAAGACAGAGACGGCAGTTCTGGAGCTCGGAACCAACAGGTTTGGCGAGATAGACCGTTTGACCGAGATCTCTATGCCTCAAGTCGGGATTATTACCTCCATCGGCATGGCCCACCTCCAGTTCTTTAAGAGTCTCCGCGGAGTAGCACGGGCGAAGGCGGAGCTGCTAAGGGGGCTCACGAGGGATGATGCTGCAGTGCTGAATGCCGATGACCCTTATGTCGTAGAGATCGGCAGGAAGTGTCCTGCGAGAAAGGTGTTCTTCGGTTTCAGGAAGGGTTCCCATGTTCGTTGCGTCTCTGCAAAGGACAAGGGGATTGCAGGGACGAGCGTCTCTGTGGATGTATTGGGCCGGCGGATGGGCCTGGATGTTCCTCTTCCCGGCCTCCACAATGTTTCAAACGCTTTGGCGGCGATTGCCGGTGCCTGCGCCCTCGACGATGGTGTCTCCCGATCAGAGATCCAGGAAGGGCTCCGAAGTAGGGCAAAGATCCCCGGCCGCTTCCGAATCATCAGGAAGAAGGGCTTTGTCATCATTGACGACACCTACAATGCCAATCCCTGTTCAATGGAGGCGGCCCTGAGGACAATTTGCAGCCTCAAGGGCAGTGCAAGGGGGGTGGCTGTACTCGGGGACATGCTTGAGCTTGGCCGGGAGGAAGGCCGCGCACATGAGGAGCTTGGAAGGCTTGTCGCCTCTCTGGGCCTTGAGTTTGTGATCGCAATTGGAAAGAACGCACGGAGGGTCCGATCGGGAGCACTCTCAGGAGGGATGAGCGGGGAGAGCTTCCGGCTTGCGAGGAGCCATGAGGAGGCGGTGAGGATCGCAGGGGACTTTCTCAAGAGGAGGGACTGGGTGCTTGTGAAGGGTTCCAGGGGCATGCATATGGAAAAGGTTATTGAGGGGATCTGAATATGTTCCTTTATCTCCTATATCCGCTTTCAAAATACTTCATCATCTTCAATGTCTTTAAATACATCACCTTCAGGGCTATCGGTGCCACCCTAACAGCTTTTGTCCTGAGTCTGATTCTTGGCCCTTATTTCATCGAGACACTGAAGACGAGGAAGGTAGGCCAGAAGATAAGGGAGGACGTTCCGGAACGGCACAAGGGAAAGAGCGGGACCCCGACAATTGGAGGGGTCTTGATCCTTGTCTCTATCCTGCTGTCTCTCTTTCTATGGGTTGATGTGAAGAATGTCTATGTATGGACGACAATGGCCATCCTGCTTGGATACGGTGCGGTTGGGCTTGTTGATGACATTGTGAAGATCACCAAGACGCCGCAGGGCCTGGGCGGATGGAAAAAGATCGGGGCCGAGGCTTTCATCGCCTTGCTTATCGCTATCGTCCTTATGATGAACCCTGATTTCAACACAAGCCTCAGTATTCCTTTTTTAAAAAAGATCACCATAAATCTGGGATGGTTTTATATCCTTTTTGCTATCCTCGTAATCGTCGGTTCGTCCAATGCAGTGAATCTTGCCGATGGACTCGACGGTCTTGCCATAGGACCTATTATGACCTGTGCATCAGTCTTCATGGTCTTTTCCTATGTGACCGGGCATGTGAAATTCTCCGATTATCTTCTGCTTCCATATATTCCGGGGCTGGGGGAACTCGCTGTATTCTGCGGCGCCCTCATTGGGGCCGGGCTGGGATTTCTCTGGTTCAATGCCTATCCTGCCCAGATGTTCATGGGGGATGTGGGATCGCTTGCCCTGGGCGGGGCCCTCGGGATTCTTGCCCTGCTGACTAAGCAGGAGATCCTCCTTGTCCTTGTCGGGGGGGTCTTTGTCTGGGAGACGATCTCGGTCATATTCCAGGTCATTTCATTTCAGTGGAAGAGAAAACGGATCTTTCTGATGGCGCCAATCCATCACCATTTTGAGCTTAAAGGGTGGGAGGAGCCAAAGATCACGGTGAGGTTCTGGATCATCTCCATAATCCTCGCCCTCCTTGGCCTGTCTGCATTGAAACTGAGGTAGAGCGATGGTGCTTAAGAACAAGAAGGTTCTGATCGTGGGTTTGGGGAAGACAGGGGTTGCGACCGCCCGCTTCCTCAGGCAAAGGGGAGCCCTGGTTTCGGCAACCGATATCCGGCCTGAGGCGGCGATCGCAGAGGCCGAAGAGCTCAGCAATCTTGGTGTCAATATCGAGGCAGGGGGCCACCGCGTGGAAAGCTTTCTTGACTCTGACTTCATCGTTGTGAGCCCAGGGGTTCCTCCGGACATCGAGCCTCTGCGGAGGGCAGGCGAGAAGGGGATCCCTATCATCTCGGAGGTAGAGCTGGCTTGCGACGGGATAAAGGAGCCGATCGTGGGGATCACGGGGACAAACGGGAAAACTACAACAACAGCGCTTATAGGAGAGGTCTTCCGCGAGGCCGGTATAGATGTTTTTGTGGGAGGTAATATAGGCCGTCCCCTTGTCGGGTATTCAGGAGGGGCCCGTTATGTGATAGCGGAGCTTTCCAGCTTCCAGCTGGAGGGGATATCCAAATTCAGGCCTTTTATCGCGGTGATGCTCTCCATCTCCGAAGACCATCTCGACCGATATCCTGATCTGGACTCCTATAAAAGTGCCAAGGAGAGGATTTTTAAGAACCAGAGGCGATCGGACTATGCAATCCTTAATCTCGACGATCCGATCGTAAGAGATATGAGAGGCAAGACAAAGGCGCGGGTCTACTGGTTCAGTTCAATTGAGAAGCCGCGCAGGGGCGTCTTTCTTAACGGCCTGACCGCCCTGTTCAGGGACGGCGTGGGAGGGGAGGAAGAGTTTTCCCTTGATGCCGTGAAGAGCCCTGCCGTGATGCATGAGAATGTTATGGCGGCCATCCTTGCTACGAAGCTCTGCGGGGTTGAGAAGGCGGCTATCCAGCAGGCCATTATGAGTTTCAAGGGGCTCCCCCATCGGTGCGAATGGGTTGCTGAGAAGGGGGGTGTCGGTTATTACGATGATTCAAAGGGGACGAATGTGGGTGCAGTGATAAGGGCACTACAGAGCTTCGATCCCCCCATTATTCTTATCGCAGGCGGGAGGGACAAGGGGGGGAGTTACGCACCCCTGAGGACTTTGATTGAGGAAAAGGTGAAGAGCCTCATTTTGATCGGTGAGGCCAGGGAGAGGATGGCCGAAGCCCTGGCCGGTGCTACGGAGATCAAGATGGCGGACTCAATGGAGGATGCGGTGAGGATCGCCCATCGCAATGGCCAAAAGGGTTTCAAGGTCCTCCTTTCTCCGGCCTGCTCGAGCTTTGATATGTTCGCAAATTACGAAGAAAGGGGCCGGGTTTTTCAGGAGGCAGTGAGAAGGCTTTCGGGAAGCGAAGGAAATGGATAGGACAAAACCGGACATATTGATCCTTTTCTCTGTGTTGGCCCTCGTTGGGATAGGGATAGTGATGGTCTATTCCACCAGCAGCATCTATGCGTCGGAGAGGCTGGGGGACGGCGCTTATTTTATCAAGAGACACCTTGTCGCTCTCTGCCTGGGGCTGGTCGTCATGGCGATAGCGGCGTTTTCCAGTGAGAAGATGTGGTGGTTCCTATCTTATCCATTCATAGGACTTGCCCTGGTGTCTTTGCTGCTTGTTCTGCTGTCACCCCTCGGGAGGACAATGGGGGGTTCAAGCAGATGGCTGAAGCTGGGTCCCTTTGGATTTCAGCCGGCCGAGTTCACCAAGCTCGCCATTGTCCTGTATTTGTCGCGTTCGTTTGTAAACAAGGGGGAGAAAATTCGGACCTTTGATCTGGGATTGCTTCCGCATGTGTTGGTATCCGGAGTCATAGTTTTTCTTGTGTGTGTCCAGCCCGATTTCGGGACAGCCATGGTCATTGCCGGGCTTTCAGTTCTCATGATGTTCGCCGCAGGGGTCAGGGTTTCGCATCTTGCCTCGCTTGCGATCCCTGCTGTTCCGATGATCTATGCGTTGGTGATGGGGGTTGATTACAGGAGAAGAAGGATTCTGGCTTTCCTCGACCCATGGAATCACGCGCAGGATTCTGCCTTCCAGCTTATTCAGTCCCTGCTCGCATTCGGATCAGGGGGTCTTCTCGGTCAGGGCCTCGGGAAAGGGAGGCAAAAGCTGTTTTATCTCCCCGAGGCCCATACCGATTTCATATTCTCCTGCATCGGCGAGGAAATTGGGCTGTTGGGCGTTCTCCTTGTCGTTGGGCTCTTTTCGCTCCTTCTATGGAGAGGGATCCGGGCCTCGCTGAGGTCGCAGAGTAAATTCAGCAGCTATGTTGCACTGGGCTCGACACTCCTCATCGTGATTCAGGCCCTGGTGAATATGTGGGTGGCTCTGGGGATTTTTCCGACAAAGGGCCTTCCTCTACCTTTTGTAAGCTACGGTGGGACATCGCTTGTTGTGAATCTTATGGCCGCAGGGATCATCCTAAGTGTCAGCCGTGGGAAATCCAGTAGCGGCAGATGGAGGACAGGCTGATGCCGTTGAGGATTGCCATAGCTGGAGGCGGGACAGGAGGGCATGTGTTCCCAGCCATTGCCATTGCCGAAGGATTTTTAAGAAAGGATCCCAAGGCACAGCTCCTTTTCTTCGGGACAAAAATGGGTCTGGAGGCGCAGGTTCTGAAGGGGAATTACTCCTTCTTCCCCATAAGGGTATCCCCCATTGTGGGATCGGGACCAACAAGGGTCATGAAGGGTGTCCGTAGCCTTCCGCTCGCCTTTCTTGATTCATACGGCGGCTTAAGGCGTTTCTACCCCCACCTTGTCATCGGAGTGGGGGGGTACGCCTCGGGGCCCGTCCTTGCTGTTGCGTTCCTAATGGGAATTCCCACGGTGATCCAGGAGCAGAATATCATGCCAGGCATTACCAACAGGATCCTGGGGCGGTTCGTCTCGAGGGTCTTTATCTCTTTTGAGGAAACAAGGAAGTATTTTAACCGCTCCAAGACAATCGTTGTGGGCAATCCTGTCAGAAGATCTATCAGGGAGGTCTCAAACAAGGTAGATGCAAGGAAGGGCAAACCCTTCACCGTTCTAATCTTTGGTGGGAGCCAGGGTGCCCGTGCCCTTAACGAGGCAGTTCTTCAATCGCTTGACTACATGGATGATGTGAAGGGCAAGCTCCGGTTCATACATCAGACAGGCGAGGCAGGTGCAGTCAGGGCGAGGGAGGCATATGAGAAAAAGGGTTTCGCGGGGAGCGTCTATCCTTTCATCAATGATATGGCTCAGGCCTACGCCGAGTGCAATCTGGTCATCTCTCGGGCCGGGGCCACTACGCTCGCTGAAATCACAGCTGTCGGTCGCGCCTCCCTTCTCGTTCCGTATCCCTATGCCTATAAGGGCCATCAGGAGATCAATGCCAGGTGGCTGGCATCGCAGGGGGCAGCAGAGGTTCTTATGGAGGACGGCCTCACCGGGAGGGTCCTTGCCGAGAAGATCAAGAGATGCGCCAGCGAGAGGAAAAGGCTCCTTGCCATGGAGGAAAGGGCAAAGTCCCTGGCGCGGCCTGATGCAGCGGACAAGATAGTAGAGGAGTGTCGGCGGTTGGCCAATGTATAGGAAAATGCAAATTCATTTTGTTGGCATCGGAGGGGCCGGCATGAGCGGGATCGCCGAGGTTCTCTCCAATCTCGGTCACAATGTGAGCGGTTCCGACATCAGGATGACGCCCGTCACCGAGAGGCTCAGGGGATTAGGGATAAAGATCTACGACGGCCATAGAGAGGAACAGGTTGAAGGGGCCGATGTTGTTGTCGTCTCCTCGGCCATCAGAAGGGAGAATGTGGAGGTTCTGGGCGCACAGAAGAGGAATATACCAATGATTCCCAGGGCTCAGATGCTTGCCGAGCTCATGAGGATGAAATACGGGATCGCAGTTGCAGGAACCCATGGAAAGACAACAACGACCTCCATGGTTTCCACAGTTCTCGCCCATGCCGGCCTTGACCCCACTACGATTATCGGAGGGCGTCTAAAGAGCATCGGCACCAATGCGCAGCTTGGTAAAGGAGATTTTCTCGTGGCTGAAGCGGATGAGAGCGATGGCACATTCCTCCTGCTTACTCCGACGATCGCCGTCATCACAAGCATCGATCCCGAGCACCTGGACTTCTATGGAGAATTTTCAAGGGCCGTGGATGCCTATCGTGAGTTCCTCTCAAGGGTGCCATTCTACGGCCTTGCGGTTCTCTGTAAAGATGAACCGAGGGTGGCTGGCCTGCCTACCGTGCTCTCAAAGAGGTTCGTCACTTATGGCAGCAGCGAACAGGCCGACATCAGGGCAGAAGATATGGAGTTCAGAAAGCTCGGGGCACAGTTCTCCGTTTTCAGGGGAAAAGAGTCCATAGGCAGGGTGGCTCTCAGGGCTCCCGGCCGGCACAATGTCCTCAATTCACTTGCGGCCATTGCCGTAGGACTTGAACTGGGTGTCCCGTTTTCTGTCATTAATGAGGCCCTCAAGGGCTTCAGCGGGGTCGAGAGACGATTTGAGATCAAGGGCGAGATCAAGGGGATCATTGTGGTTGACGATTACGGCCATCACCCGGAAGAGATCAAGGCCACCCTGAGGGCGGCACGTGACGGATGGTCCGGGGACAGGCGAAGGATCGTCGTGGTTTTCCAGCCCCATCGCTATACAAGGACGAGGGATCTCTTCAATGAGTTTCTTCACGCCTTCGACCTCGCAGATATTGTTTTTCTAACGGACATCTATCCTGCCGGGGAAGATCCTATTCCGCAGATCAATGCAGATGGCCTTGCAGGAGGCATGAGGGATTCGGGCCACAAAGGGGTCATGTATTTTCGCGACAAAGAGGCATTGGCAGAGGAGCTCCGGAGGGCCGCAAGGCCAGGGGACATGGTTATCACCCTTGGGGCGGGAGATGTTTGGAAAATAGGAGAGTCTTTCCTTGCAGCACTTCGTGCAGGCTGAGGGGGTAAGGGGAAATAGGATGCCCAGGGGATGGAGAGAATTTCTGAGGGAGAAAAAATCCGTTCCTGTGCTGGATCACGGGAAGAGAAGTGAAATCTCGCGGCTCCTTGCCGGAAGGGTGCTCTTCGACACCCCCATGAAGGAGCACACATCGCTGCGGGTGGGCGGCCCAGCGGATTGCCTGGCTAACCCGAGGACACTTGAGGAGTTAAAGGAGCTGCTCATGTTCCTCCGTCAGGAAAACATACCCTGCACGATCATGGGGAGGGGAACAAACATCGTGGTCAAGGACGGAGGAATACGGGGAGTGACAATCAGATTCAGGGATGGTCTCAGGCAGTGGAAGAGGGAGGGCGAGGAGGTCCTGTATGCGGAGGCAGGAATGCCCCTGGCGGGGCTTGTGAAGTTTGCGATCGAATGGGGTCTTGAAGGACTTGAGGGTATGGCGGGGATCCCGGGGTCTCTAAGCGGGGCCATCAGGATGAACGCCGGCACCAGGCAAGGGGAGATAGGGAATGCTGTCTCGACTATCGGAATCATTGACAGTGAAGGCACTCACAGGGATCTGGGGAAAGAGGAGCTGGAGTTCTCATACAGGCATGCGTCCATACCAAGGGGAGCGGTGATTGTATCTGCAAACCTCGTCCTTCGGAAGGGAGACCGGGAAGCCCTGAGGCGCCGGGCACTGGAGCTGCTTGCCTACCGGAGGAAGACCCAGCCTGTCTTTCTTCCAAGTGCAGGGTCAATATTCAAAAATCCGAAGGGCGAACCCCAGAAAGAGAGGATGCCTGCAGGGAAGTTGATCGAGGAATGCGGATTAAAGGGAGTGAGGGTGAGAGGTGCACAGATCTCCCCTCTCCATGCAAATTTTATTGTGAACCTGGGCGGAGCTGCCGCGAAGGATGTCCTCTCCCTCATCGGGCTCATAAAGGAAAGGGTCTATGAACTTCGTGGGATATCGCTCGAACCGGAGGTCTCTGTTGTGGGAGAGGATCCGGACGAGACAAAGGAGGAGAACTGATGGGAACGCTGGCACAGGAAATCCAAAGGAAAGATGTAATAATACCCATCCACATTCTGGTTGATTTGAAGAGGGAAGACATCGTGACTACGGAGCATATTCAGAACATCTCGAGGAGCGGCATGTTCATAGAGACTCGCGAGACCCTTCCCATCGGAAGCTCCGTTCTTTTGAGCTTTGTGCTTCCTGATGCGCCCCGCCTGATTACGGTGAAAGGCGAGGTGGTTTGGGCGAACAGAACGCTGCGTCACAAGCGTTCATCCACACTTGCAGGGATGGGCATCCGGTTCGCCGAGATAAACCCGGAGGATGAGGAGTTGATCTCAACTTTTATAGAGAAATGGGAGACAGGACAACTACAGGCTTAAAGAGGAAGGCGGTCGGAGTCCTCATGGGGGGCATGTCCGAGGAGAGGGACATTTCCATTGAGAGCGGGAAGGCGATCCTCAGGGCGTTGAGCCAGAAGGGATACATTGCTCTGCCGGTTGAGGCCGGGCCAGATCTTCCATGGAGGCTCAGAAGGTTGAAGGTGGAGGTTGTATTTAATGCCCTTCACGGGAAATTCGGTGAGGATGGCGCTGTTCAGGGAATGCTGGAGATTCTCAGGATCCCTTACACGGGCTCCGGCGTGCTGTCCAGCGCCATTGGAATGGACAAGGTTTCTTCAAAAAAGCATTTCGAACACGCAGGTCTGCCGGTGCCGCCATGGTGTGTCATCAGGAAAGGGGAGGGGCGGCCCCGCATCCCTTTCGGCTTTCCTGTCGTTGTGAAACCCTCTGCGGAAGGATCAAGCATCGGGGTGACGATCCTCAGGACACGGACCGGGCTTCCTGCAGCACTGAAGAGGGCATGGGCCTACGATAACGAGGCAATAGTGGAGAAATATATCCCCGGAAAAGAGGTTACGGTCGGGATTCTGGAGGGGAGAGCCATCGGGGCCATGGAGGTGATCCCAAAGGGCGAGTATGTCTCTTTCACCGTGAAATACACCCCGGGCCTGGAGGAGTTCATAATTCCGGCCCCGCTTTCCAAGCTGCTTTACCTCAGGGTGCTTGCGCTTGGGGAGAGGGCTTTTGAAGCCCTGGGATGCGAGGGATATTCAAGGGTTGACTTGAGAGTGGACCCAAGGGGACGGCCGTTTGTTCTGGAGGTCAACACCCTGCCTGGGATGACATCCTTGAGCTATCTGCCGAGGATCGCAGGGTGGAGGGGCATAAGCTATGAGGAGCTCGTGGAGAGGATATTGGCAACAGCGAGGCTGAAGATCCGGACGAGGAGGGGAGTTTGCAATGGGTAAGTCCCTTGTCAGACTTCTACTTTGGGGGACAGTCTGCTTCCTCACGGTTTTTTTAGGGCTTTGTCTCTACCACATCCTACATATATCGCCCTGGTTTGCCGTTGAGGATATCCGGGTTAGCGGCATTAAGAGGCTGCGGGCCCCTGCGGTAATAGCAATGAGCGGCCTCAGCCCCGGAATAAATATCTTCTCTGCAGACCTGAAGCAGGCCGCACAGCGGATAGCCGCTCACCCCTTGGTTGAAGAGGTTAGGATGAGGAGGTTGTTTCCGAGGAGCCTGGCGATCCTGGTGAAGGAATGGGAGCCGGTTGCTTTTTTCTCCGCGGGGGACAGAGCCATCTATGTGGATCCCAAGGGAAAGACATTCTCCGGATGGGGAAAACCGGAAGGGGTTCCAAGGATTACGCTGACTCGCGGAGGCGAGGCGCTCCTTGCCAGGGGAGCAGAGGCGCTGATGCTTGTGGATAATGAGCCTTCCGAGGTCTTCATTGACGGCATGGAGGGGGTCACCCTGGCAGGAAGTGAAGGGCAGATGATAAACCTCGGCAGCGACATGCTTGAGATCAAAATAGAGAGGATGCGCAGGATCATGAAGATCCTCGGCGAAAGGAAAATGGTCGCTGGGCGTATTGATTTGGGTTTTGCAGATAGGGCTTTTGTAAGACTTACTTCTCACTGAACAGGAGGGGCAACATGGCAAGAAAAAATTCCTGTGTTGTGGGGTTGGACATCGGCACAACAAAGATTTGTGCCATAGTCGGCGAGATGAGGGAAGGCGGCCTGGATATCATCGGGATCGGGACGCATCCCTCAAACGGGCTTCGGAAGGGAGTGGTCAACAACATTGAGACCACTGTGAACTCCGTGAAGAAGGCCGTTGAAGAGGCCGAACTAATGGCAGGCACTGAGATCACGAGCGTCTATACCGGGATCGCAGGGGGGCATATCAAGGGCTTCAACAGCCACGGCATGATTGCCATCAATGGTCGGGAAGTAGGGGAAGACGACATCAGGAGGGTCATCGGTTCAGCCCAGGCTGTGGCACTGCCGGTGGACAGGGAGGTCATCCATATCCTTCCCCAGGAGTTCATCGTGGATGGCCAGGACGGCATCAAGGAGCCTCTGGGGATGTCAGGTGTCAGACTCGAGGCCAAGGTCCACATTGTCACAGGTGCAGTCACATGTGCCCAAAACCTGATCAAGTCCTGCAATAAAGCTGGTCTCGATGTTGCAGACTTTGTCCTCCAGTCCCTCGCATCGGCTGAGGCTGTCATCAGCCCCGAGGAAAAGGAAATTGGGGTAGCCCTGGTGGATATCGGCGGAGGGACGACGGATATCGCCATCTTTTTTGAGGGAAGCATCAAATACACATCGGTCATAACCCTGGCGGGGAACCAGATCACAAAGGACATAACCATAGGTCTGCGCACGCCATTCCCTGAGGCCGAGAAGATCAAGAAGCGCTATGGGTGCGCCTTGTCCACGATGACGCGTTCCGACGAGACTATCGAGGTCCCAGCTACAGGTGGAAGGAAGCCGAGGATCGTCTCCCGACAGGTGCTTACAGGGATCATTGAGCCCCGGGTGGACGAAATCCTTAGGCTTGTTGAAAGGGAGCTTGATAAGTCAGGATTCAAAGCTCTGCTTGCGTCAGGCGCTGTTCTGACCGGTGGAACTGCCCTTCTTGAGGGGCTTCCGGAGATGGCGGAACAGATCCTGGAGCTTCCGGTCAGGAGAGGAATCCCCTCGGGGATAAGCGGGCTCGTGGATGTAGTCAACAGCCCCATCTATGCCACCGGTGTGGGACTCGTCCTCTATGGCAGTAAAAACTTCGATATGAACAGGTTTAGGATCAGGGACAACAACATCTTCAGCAGGGTTAAAGCGAGAATGCAGGAATGGTTCAAGGAATTCCTATAACGAAAGGAGGAAAAATATGTTTGAATTTGAAGAAGTAAACCAGATTGGGGCAAACATCAAGGTCTTTGGTATCGGCGGGTGCGGGACCAATGCGATAAACACCATGATCTCTGCGCAGATCAAAGGGGTGGAGTTTATCTCTGCAAATACCGACGCTCAGGCCCTGAGGAACAACATGGCTTCTATGAAGCTCCAGCTTGGCGAGAAACTCACCAAGGGGCTTGGCGCCGGGGGAAATCCCGAGATCGGAAGGAACGCAGCCCTGGAGAGCCGCCAGCAGATTAAGGAGATCCTTCAGGGAACGGACATGCTCTTCATCACCGCAGGGATGGGGGGAGGGACAGGCACCGGAGGCGCGCCAGTGGTTGCAGAGATTGCCAAGGAGGTCGGGGCTCTCACCGTCGGCGTGGTAACAAGGCCCTTCTTCTTTGAGGGGAAGCCCAAGCATAAGCAGGCACAGGAGGGTATCACTCAACTGAAAACGGTTGTGGACAGCTTGATGGTAATTCCCAACGACCGTCTTCTCAGTCTCGTGGGAAAGAGTACACCCTTTCTGGACAGTTTCAAGAAGGCTGACGAAATACTTCTCCTGGCAGTGAGAGGCATCTCTGATTTGGTCACGATACCCGGAATCGTGAACCTGGACTTTGCCGATATCAGGTCAATCATGAACGGGATGGGAATGGCCATGATGGGGACGGGCTCTGCAACCGGGGAGAAGAGGGCGTCAGAGGCGGCCGAGAAGGCCGTGTCCAGTCCGCTTCTGGAGGATGTTGCCATCGAGGGGGCAAGGGGCGTCCTCATCAATATCACCGGCGGGCCGGACCTGACCCTCTCTGAGGTAACCGATGCATGCAGCATTATCACCCAGGAGGTGCATGAAGAGGCCATTGTGAAATTTGGGGCTGTGATCACGCAGGATACAGGAGGGGAGCTGAGGGTGACGGTGATCGCCACAGGATTTGGACGCAAGGCTCCGATTGAGACAGCCGATGGCGTGCTGAGGTCCCCATTTACACCCACGGCCTTGAACCGAAAAGAGGACAAGGACACGCCCGCTTATATGAGAAAGGGAACGGAGGCGGCGGATACAGCAAAGATCCTCAGGGAGCTTTCACTCGATCCCTTTGAAGACGATCTGGACATCCCGACCTTTATGAGGAAGTAGGGGTCAGGTCTTTACTTTTAGTATTTTTTAGGTCTCGGCCGCACTCTTTTACAATCAGGGGAGGTGAATTTGGGAAAGCCCCTGTGAGAGTGCGTCGCTGATGACCTTCTCCACAATATGCAAGGAGGAGCTTGCCGATTGATCCTCCGAAGAGCTCTCTATTTTCTGTGTGATTACGGAACGGTCTTTTGTATTTCCAATGACAAAGTGAAATACACACCTCACTGAGGTGGCATGATTTGCAAACTTTGAGGTTGTATCTACTTTGAACTCCTCGATCTTGCCGCCCACGACAAGGTCTGTGGAAAATCCTTTAAGGGAGTCCGGGGTAAAGTCCCAGGATGGGATCCTTCTAACGCTGAACCCTGCATTGCTGAACCATTCTTCAATGCGGTCCGTAAAGACCGAGGAGAGGCTGTCTTCGGGCAAGTAGGTGTCCTCTATCCCTTGGCGAGTCCTTGTCCCGAGTGCATTCTCGGCGCGAAGATCCTGGAAGGGGGCGAGAGACACACTGAGAGTCTTGCCATCCGGAGGGAGAGAAGGGGACAGGCCGGGATCAATCCCGACCTTAAGGAGATATGTCTGTGGGGCTGCGCACCCAATGGCAAAAAATGTCAGGTTTAGGGCAATTATCAGGCATTTCCGTGATTTCATATGTCCTCCTATTCCGGGCTTTTTAAGTTCACGATCCAATTGGATCTTTGGCCCTGGCTGTGCGAAAGCGTAAATGAAACATCACCATCGGAGAATGTGAACGGAACATTTTCCCCATTCACATTGACCGAGATGGATTGCTCTCCGGTCCCTTGGGGTGTGCTCACAGTGAGGGTCATGCTCCCCTGGTTCATCCCATTATAATATCCCATTATCTTCTCAGCGCCATATTGTATCCCTATGAGTGGGAGATGAAATGCCCATCTTTTAAGGGGCAATGCCGGCAAGATCCGTATGCCGTCTTTTTCAGGGAAGATGCCTGCGGTTTTTATCAATGCAATCAACGGATTTGAATGCTGGTTCATATTCATGACGGGGAAATCGGTCAGGGCAGTTGCAATGTGCGCTGCTGCTTCGCCCGGCCTCTCACTTTCTGGTGCGTTGTAAGAGTCAGGGCCCGACCATATACCGTACCAGAGGTCAGGGTATGACTCTGCATGGGAAGCAAGGGTGTTTTTCTTCAGGGATGTCCAGGCATAATCTGGTCTCGAGAACGAATATGCCCATGCAAGCAGGGAGTTTGTTGCATGCCAGATCCCGCCGTTGACATCTGTACCTGGGGGCATCTCGCTAATAATATTTTCCTTGGGAGGATATAAGATCCGAGCACCGACAGGAGAACGGGTATCAAGGATCGTGAACAGCGATTTGATAAGGGTGTCTGCCTTTCCGGCATCGGGTATTCCTGCGATCAAAGACCAGGCCTGTGGCTCAAGAAACAGGTTTTCAACCCCAAATGGTTGTCCGTTACCCTGCCATCCCCTCAGATACCATTTTCCAACCCATTGTTCCTTCATCGCATCCCTGTAGGACTGTGCCTGTGAAAGCATGCTTGAGGCAAGTTGGGGATCACGGTTGGAAAGTGCCTGGGCCATATAAGGGAGGACAGCAGTGGCAAATGCGGTATTGAATGTAGATTCGCCCTTTTCCTCTGCGAGTGAACTGTCGTCTGTGAACCAGACGATCCCGTCACTCCAGTCACCTGTCCTCAGCCTTATGAGATTGTGCTCACCGACCCCTACGACATTGACGAGATGGTCAAATGCGGTTCTGATGTGATCCAGCACGGTTGTGGTTGTTATGCTTGGTATCCCATCGGAGGCGTAAAACGGCACTTCTTCATCAAGGAAATCGAAATCCCTTGTTGCCGTGAGATACTCTGATATTGCCCAGAAGAAGAATATATCCAGGTCCGAGGGCAGGGAATATATTAATGCTCCGGTCAAGGCGACATCACCATAGTTGCCGTAGGACATTTCCCCATTGGTCAGGGTTGTCATCATTACAAATTCCAAAATCTCTTTTGCAAGGGTGGGATTGATGTAGCTCAGCGGAATGGAGAATATGCAGTAATCCCGGGTGGCGCCGTCAAAGCCATGCCCGAAAAGATAACTTCCTCCCTGGCTTACAATATGTTTATTGAGATATTTGCGGTAATACGAGGCGCTCTGAAGGTAATATGAGTGCCAGGCCATTTCGCGGTGAAGAAAAGGATCGGATTCCGGGGCGAAATAGACCAGATGCTTTCTCCAGGAATCAAGCGTTCCTGATAGACCCTCCTCAATGGAAAGATATTTGTCGAGAAAGTCCAGGCTTGTTCCTGAGAATGTGTAGCCGTAGGCATACATTAAATTGCGAGATTCCCCTGGTTCAAGGATAAATTTCCTTTTGTGGATCAAAGCAAGGGGCTGTCCCAATCCGGATATTCCCTTAAGTGACGCAGGGATCTCCTCGTCCGATTGTATTGCCAATGCACTTCCAAGACCATCAGGGTGTGAAGCGCCGCCGGAGCCAAAGAACACGGATTGATCGAAGATGAAACCATCTTCAGGTGAAGTGTCATCATTTAGTGCTGCGAGGAAGACTGCCGGAGGCGAGTCGTCGAACTTTTTGGCATAACCAGGGAGGGTTATCTCGAGCCCATTTGCCTCGGGATATTTTAATGAGGTCTCGACCATTGCCGCATTATAGTAAGGGTCAATTTTTGCGCTCTGCGTAAAATAGCCGTTGAAAGCCGCCCTCTCTTCCTCGTGGGCCTGAGGGATTGATGCCTTGAGAACGCCGGAGCTCACAAGCATCATGAGCATCTGATGCAGGTTCACATCCCAGTATTCGTAATGCGTTATCTCTTTTGCAGTACTGCCGGTATTTTTAATTTCAATGTTTGATAGGAGGACTGGATCATCTCCGTAGGGAGCATAGGTCTTCCGCATGACAGAAAGATCCCTGTGCTCCATTTCTGTCCTGAAATATCCAAGTCCGAATATCCGTTGTGTCTCTGAGATCGGCCTGAATTTGTATGCTGTTGACCACCCGTGTTCCCCGTCATATAAGTATGAGAAACCTCCTGCATAATTGTTTTCCTGTTCGCTGTAGTAATTGAGCCATTTGAAGCCGTTTTCCTGGCTGAAAAGTTGGATATAACCTTCATTGAATACCGCTGCGGTTATTCGTGAATTTCCGATCTGATGCCAGTGCTCTCTTCTGTCCCTCAACTCCGAATTCCACCACAGGGCCCGTGGATCTTTTTCCTGCCTGAGCGTATATTTATATGCGGGCAGCCCGTATTCATCAACGACCCATTTGCCGAAAGAACCACTGCCATAGAAGCATTTTTGAAAGACCTCTGGATTATCGGGATCGACAGGAGAGCATTGACTTTCGTTAAGAGAGCCCCTGCACCCTATAAAAGAACATGCCAGAAAACATACTGCGACAATTGTCTGGGTTGGGCGGGAGTTCATAAGTATCTTTTAGTGGATATAGTGCAAATTTATTGAAATATCAATAATAGGGCTGCAAACCCTCTAACGGGGTTGACAAGGGGGAATGGATGACTAAAATCTATACTGGATAGATGTATGGAAGAAAAGGAGGTAGTCCATGAAGATTAAACCGTTGAGGGACAGGGTGATTGTCAAAAGGCTTGAGGAAGAGGAGAAGAGCCGGGGGGGGATCATCCTGCCCGATACCGCCAAGGAGAAACCCATGCTGGGAAAGATCCTTGCCGTGGGCAAAGGGAAGGTCCTTGATGATGGGAAGATCCGACCGTTAGAAGTGAGGGTCGGAGATAAGGTCCTTTTTGCGAAGTTTTCAGGCTCGGAGATCAATATCGAAGGAGAAGAGCATCTTATTCTTTCCGAAGATGAAATCCTGGCAGTTATTGAATAATAGGAAGGGGTAAATTTATCCGCTACTGGCGGACATAAGAAGGGAGGAGGTAAAAATGCCGGCCAAGGAAATTGTTTTTGAGCAGAATGCCCGAAATTTAATCCTGAAGGGAGTCAATATGCTCGCCAATACAGTGAAGATCACCCTGGGTCCCAGGGGCAGGAATGTCCTTCTTGAGAAGACATTTGGCGCTCCTTCAGTGACGAAGGATGGGGTCACGGTGGCGAAGGAGGTAGAGCTGGAGAACAGGTTTGAGAACATGGGCGCCCAGATGGTGAAGGAGGTGGCGAGCAAGACAAGCGATATCGCAGGTGACGGAACGACAACAGCCACTGTTCTTGCCCAGGCAATTTTCAGAGAAGGGATCAAGCTCATAGCTGCAGGAACGAACCCCATGGACCTTAAAAGGGGGATCGACAGGGCGGTGGAGTTGGTTATAGAAGATATGAAGAAACTCTCAAAGCCCACAAAGGATCAAAAGGAGATTGCCCAGGTCGGGACTATTTCTGCAAACAATGATGATACTATTGGAAACATCATCGCTGAGGCTATGAATAAGGTGGGCAAGGAAGGGGTCATTACTGTTGAGGAAGCCAAGGGCATGGAGACATCCCTTGAGGTTGTAGAAGGCATGCAGTTCGACAGGGGATACCTCTCTCCGTATTTTGTAACAAACGCCGAGAGGATGGAGTGTATCCTTGATAGTCCATATATTCTGCTCCACGAGAAGAAGATCAGTAACATGAGGGAGCTCCTTCCCCTGCTCGAGCAGATGTCCAGGGAAGGGAAGCCGCTCTTGATCATTTCTGAAGATGTTGAGGGTGAGGCTCTGGCCACACTCGTGGTCAATAAGCTCAGGGGGATATTGAGCTGCTGTGCCGTTAAAGCCCCGGGATTCGGAGACAGAAGGAAGGCCATGATGGAGGATATTTCTATCCTGACAGGTGGAAGGCTCATTGCTGAGGAGCTGGGGATCAAGCTTGAGAATGTCTCTGTCAAGGACCTGGGCAAGTGCAAGAGGGTTACGGTGGATAAAGACAATTCGACCATCATAGAGGGGGTCGGGAAGAAATCCGACATCGAGGGGCGGATCAAGCAGATCAGGGCACAGATCGAGGAGGCCACCTCTGATTATGACAAGGAGAAACTCCAGGAGAGGCTTGCCAAGCTGGTAGGAGGTGTTGCAGTGATCAATGTGGGAGCAGCTACAGAGGCGGAGATGAAGGAGAAAAAGGCCAGGGTTGAGGACGCGCTCCACGCCACCCGTGCTGCCGTGGAAGAGGGCGTTGTCCCCGGTGGAGGTGTTGCCCTTCTTCGTTGTCTGCCCGGGCTTGAGAAGCTAAAGCTCGAGGGCGATCAGAAGTTCGGAGTGGACATTGTTAAAAAAGCACTGGAGGAGCCAGCGCGGCTTATTGCCGAGAACGCGGGGTGGGACGGCTCTATTGTTGCTGATAAAATCAAGAAGGGAAAAGGCGACTTCGGATTCAATGCCCAGACAGAGAAGTTTGAATCCCTAATGGAATCGGGGATAGTAGACCCCACAAAGGTTGTCCGCATTGCACTTCAGAATGCAGCCAGCGTAGCGGGCCTCATGCTGACCACAGAGGCCATGGTTGCCGAGAAGCCCGAGAAGAAGAAGGCAGGATCTGCGGGCATGCCAGGCGGCTACGGCGAAGGAATGGAGTAATCAGTCAGGGAAAGAAAGCGTTACCACCTGATAATCTTCAGCCTTGGCCCTATCTCCACGTTGAAGGTCCTGGAGCTAAAAAGCTCCCCGTCCACCATGTAATATTCGGGTTGAGAAAATGTAAGCTCCAGGTGCTTGAAGAGCCCCTGGGCATGGCCTTTGCCCCTCAGGGGTGAGCCGATGATGAGTGCGCTCAGGAACTGCCAGACAAGGAATGAAGGGTGTCTGCTTGAGGCGACGAGTTGAAAGTATCCAGGCCGTTCATGACCCCGCGCAGTGGGTTTTAAGCCAAACCCGATGGTAGATGTTGTTGAAACGAAGAGGACGGTCACTGATTTAAGGGGGAAGGGAACTCCGTCCACGGATCCCTCAACACTGACAGGAGCGGAGAGCTCCCTGGCGAAGGGCCCACCGACCAGGGCTGAGCCGGCGCTTTTTAAGATCAGCGATACAGCCTTTGGGATGCTCGCATTTCCTCCCTTGAGGTAAGCGACGACCAGCTTTGCGGACATAGCAATCCCAGCAAAGAATCCGTAGCCCTCATTAATCTTCATTACATCGAACTCCACAAAGTTGAATCTCCTTCTTCCATGAATTTCATCAACCATCCTTCGGGCGAAGTATTGTGGGTTTTCCTTGCTTCCAACGGACTTGAGGAGCGTGTTGGTGGTCCCTCCCTTGAGTATGGCGATTAGGGGGAGATTCTGTGTTCCATTAAGGTGAAAGAAGGGAGATAGGGTATGGTAGAGGGTCCCGTCCCCTCCGCAGATAGCAAGTATGTCAGGGTTCTCCCTTGCAATATTTTCCACAGCCGATGGGATTTCCGCGAGACTCCTGGTGACCATGAAGAGGCCATGTGGGGAGAGTATCCTCTCGAGGGATGAAACGAGTGAGGGATCTTTCAAAGCCCTCCCTGCGTTGGGGTTGACGATTGTTACTATCTTCATAATATATATTTTTAAATAGCTTATAATCGTCCGCGAAAAATGTCAAATAGTGCCGAGTGAGCCATCCTTTACCCATCCAGTCTGTCCGCCGGGAAGCTCAACCTTGTGCCAGGTTTCTCCGTGCGCATCCAAAGACTCGCGGAGCCTGACCTTGAGCCCCCCGAATGACGCTGCTGCCGGGGGGGCTGTGTTCTCCGGTCCCTCTCTGAGTTCAATCCGCTGCCCCAGGAGGATTCCGTATCTGTTCCGTGAATCCAGATATCTCGTCAGGAGTAGAAAACCCAAGATGAGGGTTATGAAGAAGAGAATGACTGAGGCTGCGGCAAAGCGATACCTCCATTTGCCCTGAAGGGACACGGTCAGGAATAAAAAAAGCGTGAAGGGAATGTAGGCCCAAAATAAAATGATTGAGGCCTCGTCCAGGGTAAAGCGGTTGATAACAGGAGGACCTCTGAAGGGCTCGGAGACCAGAAGCTTCTCCTCGTCCGTAAGCGGCAGCTCGTCTTTTGCCCTTTTTAGGTTTGAACGAGCATCAATGCTGCGGGGGGACAGGGAGAGGGATTTCTCATAATAAAGAATGGCGCGAGGCTTGTCCCCTATCTTGTAATAGGCATTCCCCAGGTTGTAGAAGATATCGGCTGTTTGCGAAGATTCCATCACTGCGGATTCATAGGCAGCAATTGCACCCTGGTAGTTTCCGGCGAGGTAGAGGTTATTGCCGGCAATAAAGGCGCCAAGGGCGCCAGAGGCGAGGGGTATCAATAGAAAGCAGGTCGGGATCACGGGAGCCTGTCGAGTTCCGAGATCAGGGTGCGGAGACCAGAAATTGTCTTTCCCCTGTCCTCATCCCTAAGTTCTGCCGAGGAGAAACGGACGGCATCGCTCCTGACAAGGAAGTTTTTGAGAAGTGAAAGGGCGTTTTCACGGGCACCGAGATCATAGAGGCGGCGAAGGAGCTCCTCATGAGTCATTCCTCCGGCTTTGAGCCCGAACCTCCTTTCTATGTAATAAGAGAGCAGCCTGTAGGATTCGGAGAAGAAATCTTTCGGGGAGATGTCTGCCCTGGATAAAGCCTTGAGTCCTTTTAGGAACTCAGCCTTTGCCTTTCTCTTTTGGGCCTTTCCATTGTCTTTGCCTATAAATATGCGGAGGAATCTGAAGGCAGGGACAGAGGCTATGAGGAGCCACGGCGAAAAGAGAAGGATGAGGAATGCATTCCGTGATATGGAATGGCGGACCGATGTATCAATCTTTAGGGCAATGGGCTGAATATCCGGAGGCGTTGGCCCTGAAGCCTCGCCCCTTGTCCCTGTTTTTCCAGATGCCTCCGCTGAAAGGGAAATGGGCTGGGTGCATGATCTGGAGTAGCCCCCTTTGCCTGGGTCGAAGAAAGATAGACAGATGGGTTCCATTGACAAAGGGCCTTCCTTTTCAGGGATAAGAAGGTATTCAAAGACCTTCCGGATATTTAATTCTGGGGTTCGGGTCTCTGTGATCTTTGAGGGATACACACGGGTATTTAATATGTCCGGAAGTTCAAGCACTGCGACCGGCTTGAGATTGCCATCTCCAATTATGCTTACTGAGAGACCCAGGGGTTCGTCCACCCTTGCGGGCTTTTTCTCCATTGTTGCGGTAGCGGAGAAATTTCCCACCGCTCCTGAAAATCCCTGGGGTTTTCCCTGCTCTGGCAGGGGAAGCACAGAGACCTCCAGGGCCTCGGTCTTAAGTGTGTTCCGGTCTCCAAAGAAGAAGTCCGTAAGGTAGGAGAATTTTGCGGGCTCGATCTCAAAGCGTCCCTGCGCGACAGGGATGAGCAGGTATTGGACCTCTTCCAAATGATAGGGTTCATCCCCTATGGCTACAAATCTGGACGATTTGTTGCCTGGAGGCTCTTCAACAATAAACCCCTTGAACGAAGGCGGGATTAACCTGGTGTCTGCCCAGGTTGTCCTTTTGGAGTAGAGCCTGAATGTATAAATAATTGGTTCGTTTACATAGCAGGTTGTTTTATTGAGGACTGCCTCTATGAATGGATCTCTCGTAATATTCTCAGAAGGGGGGAGCCCGAGGCCTTTCTGGGGGAGGCCCTGGGTCGTCTTAGGCAGGGTGGGTGCAGTAGGCGTCCCTCCGGCCGAAACATTCACAGAAATGGGGGATGTGCTCCATTCTTTCCCCTTTAATCTGAATTTCACCGCTGGAATGGTAAGGGACCCTGTCTTTCTGGGCTTGAGAACAAGGCTGAAGATCCTGACCATGGAAACCTGGCCGGGTATCATACTGAAGTTGGTTGACTGGTAACTGTTCACGATCTCAAAGTCGTCAAGGGGGGGTATGTCTGGTTCTCCTGAGAGGATCACTCCCTCTGTGTTGATAGTTACAGTAAGGGTCAGCGAATCATCCGGAGATAGGGCAGTTTTATCAACCTTGGCGGAAAGGAGGGGTTCATCTCCTGAAGATAGGGAAGCGCAGAGGAGGAGAACCACGCATACAACCAAGATTTTACCAATCCTTGTCAACAAGCGGGACCCCCTTTTCCTTTAGCATATTCTTTTGAGGCTGTAAATTGATATTTTGTTTCATGAGAGAATTGAGGACCTGGAGGGCCTCCTCCTTGCTAATGGATCCAGGCTGTGGCTGGTCTTTCTCCTTTGTCTCATTTTTCTTCTCTTTTTCCTGGGATTCTTTGGGCTCCTCTTGGGATTTTTTCTGCTCCTTTTCTTTCATCTTCTTCATGGCGAGCTCAAGGTTGATCTTTGCATCCATATCCGAGGGGTTCAAGAGAAGCGCCTCCTTAAATGCCTCTACTGCATCCGAATAATTCTCCATTCTGAATGCGTTATTTCCAAGGTTATAGAAAGCATTCTGTTTGGCCTGTGTATCAGATATTTTGAGGGAGCGTGCCATTTCCTCCCTGGCCTTGGGGAAATCTTTCTTGTTGTACTGGGCAAGCCCTTTGTTGTATGAAAGCTCTGGCTTGTCCTTGAGTCTCTTTTCCTCACCCTCGTATTTCTTGAGGGCCTCATTAAATTTACCGTCCTTCATCAGGCGATTTCCCTGTTCTACACCCGGGTTCGGCCTATCAAAAGGCCCCATCACCACCATCAAAATTAAAATAGGGACAGCGACCATTTATTTATTTCCTTTCTCCCTTTCTCTCGGAGATAATGAATTCTCCAAAGAGGAGAAGAAAGGCTGTAATAAGGAAATACTGAAATCGCTCCTGAAGCTGTGTCTGGAAGCGTCTCTCCCACTCCCTCTTCTCCATCTTTCTAATCTCCTTATATGCCCTCTCTACACCGATCTCCCCTGGCCCGCTCTTTACAAAGATCCCATCCGTGTTCTGTGCGATCTCCTTGAGGAGCTGCTCATCCATTTTGCTGAGGACGATCTTTCCCGACCTGTCCCTCTTAAACCCCCCGCCTTCTACGGGAATGGGTTCTCCCTTCTCTGAGCCGATCCCAATAGGGAAGATTCTGACACCCTGTTCTTTGGCAGTTTCGGCTGCAGCCCGTGCCCCTTCATAGGTATCTTCTCCGTCTGTCAGGAGTATTATGGCCCTGGACGACCCTTCTGCAGGAAGGAGGCGCATCGAAACCTCTATTGCCCCTCCGATGTTTGTCCCAGGCTGGGGGATGAGGTCTGTGTCCAGGCCTCCGATGAACTCCTTGAGGCTGTCGTAATCCGAGGTCAGGGGGACAATGGGAAGGCTTTCCCCTTTGAAGGCAAGGAGGCCGACCCTGTCTCCTTTAAGGGAATCAAGGAGGGATGAGATCTCGATCTTGGCCCGTGAAAGGCGGTCGGGCTCTACATCCCTTGCCCGCATGCTTTCCGAGATGTCCACGGCAACGATGATGTCCCGTCCGGCCATCATGAGGAGGTCGCGCCTGAGACCCCACTGGGGACCAGCAATGGCAAGTGTGAGGAATAGCAAGCCAAAGAGAAACAGGGCAGCTTTGATCCTCTGTTTCGTTGGGCTCACTCCCCGGGCAAGTGCATTGAGGAGGGATAGTGTTCCAACAGAGGTTATGGTCTTCTTCCTCATCCGGAAGAGGCGAACGATCAGGATTAGGCTGATGCCAACCAGGGCGAGAAGGGCAAGGTATTCCGGATGGTCCAGCCTCAGGGGAATCTCCTCATCCGGGTAGTCCTGAGAGCGATCTCAAAGAAAAGGAGGGCAAAGGCAGGAAAAAGAAGAGAGCGGTAGGCCTCTCTGTAGCTCCGTGGGGGCTTCCGTGCGAACTCGCTTTTCTCCAACCTGTCTATCTCGGAGAAGACTTCATTGAGCGCGCGGGAATCCCGGGCCAGGTAAAATTTTCCGCCGGTTGTCTCTGCTATTGATTTAAGCAGGTCCTCATCCAGCTCCATGACATCCTGGGAATAGACAATCCGGCCGAATATATCCCTGCCCCGGGGCACACGGCCGCCTTCTTTGCTGCCTATCCCAATCGCATAGGCCTTGAGTCCCAGCGCCCTGATGATCTCCGCGGCTGTTTTCGGGTCAATGGCTCCTGTATTGTTGACCCCATCGGTCAGAAGGATGATGACCTTGCTCTTGGCATGTGAGCCCTTGAGTCTTGCACCAGCCTCTGCCAAAGCCATTCCAATAGCAGTGCCGTCAGCCTTGATGGTGCCAACATCAAGGTTTCTGAGGATTTCCACGAGCATGTTGTGATCAAGGGTCAGGGGGCATTGGGTGTAGGCCTCACCTGCATAAGCGACGAGCCCAATCCGGTCAGATACCCTGCCTGAGATAAACCTCTCGGCCACCTCTTTTGCCGCAGCCGCACGGTTGGGCTGTATGTCCTCGGCCCTCATGCTTCCTGAGATATCAAGCGTGATAACAATATCCACACCCTCCTGGGTGATTGGCAGAAGCCCCCCAATCCTTTGGGGCCGTCCCAGGGCAACGATGATGAGGGCTAACGCTGTCCACCTCAGAAATGTCAAGACCCAGGAGAGCCGGAGCGCCAGGGAGGATGGGGATTTTTTTGCGAGGGAGCCCTCTGAATAGATAAGGGTTCCAGTCCTCCGGATCCTCCAGACTCTTGGGAGGAACAGGATGATAAACAGGAGTAGGAACCAGGGCGCAGCGAGGGTCATGGTGTGTAAGGGATAGGGGGGGAGGGTTTTGGCCGTGATGTCACAAAGGAACGGGCGTTATTCAGGGCCTCTCTTGCCTGGCCGTCAGCAGGAATATACTTTGCAAATTTCACGAGGTCGGATTCCTCAAGCACACCTTGTAATAAAGTCAAGTGTGAGTTCTCCTGGAAAGATTTTCTTAATGCCCTGAGGACCTCGGATGTCGTCATTTCCATTGCCGTAATTCCCCTTCTCAATTCAACAAAACGCCGCAGGACATCAGATATTCGGGAGTAATACTCCTTCCATAATCCCCTCTCAAGGAGTCCTGCCCCTGCGATTGACTCAAGTTCTTTTAGAGACATCTCCTCCGGTGACATTGGCGCCGCAGGCATCTGTTCCTGTATCGTCCTTTTACTGAGGCGGCGCAGCAGCAGTGCGGCAGCAAGACCAAGGGCAACAAGCCCCCCAACGGTCCAGAGGAGGGTGTAATCCTTCTCTATGATCCGCAAAGGAGGTTTTGTCCCCATTATGTCCTGGGTTTTTGGATCCAGAACACTTTGGATATTCAGGATAATCTCCGAAGAAGAAATAGATCCAATGGTGCCGTCAGGATTTCGGTAGTCTATATGTAAAGAGGGAATCTTCAAATCGCCGACTGTAAATGTTGTGAGGGTGAAAAACAGAGACTGGACGATCTCATCGCCTTCCAGGTTAGAGGTTTTTTCTATTTTTTTTACAAAGAAGGGTTCCAGGGATATGTCTCTGAGGAGTTCCACATGGAAAGCCTTGTTGTAGCGGATTGTCAGCGTCAGGGGGATCTCGTCCCCAACATGGTAAGTTCCCTCAGGCCCCTTAACAGTTATAGAGGGCTGTGAAAGGGAGATGACAAGAATAATGAATCCCGTAATATAGCTCATCCCCTCACCAAAATATTTTTAGCCATGGGAAAGGCGCCTGGCCCTCATCTCAAAGAGACTTCGCAAAGGGGTGATGTAGGGCTCCCCGGTGGTGAGGGGCACGTGGTCAACCTCTGCAGAGGACAGCAGCCTCTCCAATCCCTCTTTCCTTTCAAGTGCTGCCTGC
>Ga0315296_10000290_pt1 | contig 46175 bp, 38 predicted proteins | sample YL17G14_18_MG_FD_203921 | JGI IMG/M metagenome (GOLD analysis project Ga0315296, IMG submission 203921) | Sediment microbial communities from Yellowstone Lake, YNP, Wyoming, USA - YL17G14_18 | ecosystem: Environmental > Aquatic > Freshwater > Lake > Sediment | place: USA: Wyoming | collected... | reverse complement strand
CAGACCCATTTGGCAATCCTCAGTTCTACTATGAGCTTTACCAGCCGCCACCGCTAGGTGAAGATTATAATTATCCTCAGACTGCTTATGGTGTTACTGCCTGGTGGGACTATGGCTATTGGATAACCCGCATTGGTCGGCGCATACCTACCTCCAACCCTGGTACCGGTCATAGGGGAGAGCCCTCCTTTTTTGCTGCCCAAGATGAAACTCCAGCCAACACCCTGTTAGACAGGTGGGGCTCAAAATATGTAATCGTTGATTATGACCTTGCAATGCCACTGAGAAAGCTTCATGCTCTGGCAACCCTTAGCGGGAACAGCCCGGAGAAGTTCTTTGATGTCTATTATCAGCCACGGGAGGACAAGCTTGAACCGGTGATACTATTCTATCCCGAATACTACCGTTCATTACTTATCAGGCTATATAATTTCGATGGAAAGCAAGTTGTGCCCCGTAGCTCTATAGTGATTTCCTTTGAAGAAAGAGTCACCCGTGACGGTCAGCCTTACAAGGAAATCACCAGCGCGAAATCTTTCCCCAGTTACGAGGAAGCCGAAGCCTATATCTCAAGCCAGGGATCGGGTAATTACAGGATAGTCAACTCCGACCCGTTTGCTAGCCCTGTACCTTTACAAGCCTTGGAGCATTACAAGCTGGTTTATAGTTCTAATGGCTCCAAGGTGATGCCAAGCGGTGGTTTGATTTCCGAAGTAAAGATTTTTGAATATGGCGAGTAGTCGGATTTGGCGAAGCCAGTCGGAGATGTTTTGCTAAAGCTGGAAGAAAAAATAAGTAATAAGTCTGCTAAAATAGGTATAGTCGGGCTTGGTTATGTCGGCCTACCCCTAGCCGTGGCTTTCTCAGAAGCTGGCTTCAAGGTACTGGGTATCGATATTCAGCAAAAGAGAGTAGAGTTGGTTAGTCGGGGACAGTCTTATATCGCTGATGTACCCTCAGAACGTCTTCAAGCTGTAATAGCTAATAATCTTTTGCAGGCGACAACAGAGCAGGCTAGACTCAGGGAAACAGAGGTCATCTGCATCTGTGTGCCCACTCCACTGACTAAGACCAAGGACCCAGACTTATCCTATGTAATTCATGAATCCAAGGAGATTTCCAGATACCTTCAGCCGGGGCAACTTATAGTTTTAGAAAGCACTACCTATCCTGGCACTACACGACAAGTAGTGTTACCTATTCTAGAATCGTCGAAGCTTCGAGGTGGTGTCGATTTCTATCTAGCTTATTCACCGGAAAGAGTTGACCCTGGTAACAAAAAACATAGCATCAGGAATACTCCGAAAATCGTCGGTGGCATAAATTCTGAATCTACTGAGTTAGCCCGGCATCTTTATTCTCAAGTAGCTGAGATGGTAGTTCCTGTATCGTGTCCGGAAGTAGCTGAGATGACTAAGATTTTTGAGAATGTCTTCCGCAGTGTGAATATCGCACTGGTTAATGAGCTAGCTCAGCTTTGTCACAATATGAATGTGAGTGTCTGGGAGGTTATTGACGCTGCCTCGACTAAACCTTTTGGTTATATGCCTTTTTATCCTGGGCCTGGCGTTGGCGGGCATTGCATTCCATTGGATCCATATTATCTAGCGAGCAAGGCCAGAGAATTTGATTTCCACACTAGGTTCATTGAGCTAGCTGCTGAAATTAACGAGCACATGCCCTATTACATCGTCTCTCGTATTATTGAAGCCCTGAACACCAGCGGCAAAAGCCTCAAGGGAGCAAATGTGTTTGCCTTGGGAGTAGCCTATAAAAAAGACATTGACGATACCAGGGAATCCCCTTCCTTGAGGCTAATTCAGCTTCTTAGTGATAAAGGAGCAAAGGTCAGCTATAACGACCCTTTTATACCAGAAATCAAGCTTTCACAGGGTAGCTTGACCTCAATAGCGCTGACGAAAGAAAACCTTTCCTCGGCTGACTGTGTGGTAATAGCTACCGACCATAGCTGCTATAATATGGATGAGGTGGTTGCCCATGCAAAATTGGTTTTCGATACACGTGGAGTCACCAAAGGGCTAAGAGGTAATAACATAGTCAGGTTGGGAGAGTGAATGGTTAGCAGGAATATCGCTGTAGTGGGTTGTGGCTACTGGGGCAAGAACCTGGTGCGAAATTTCGCTGAACTTGACGCTCTCCACACTATCTGTGACGCTGATCCCGGTAAACTAGAAGATTCTAAATCGCTCTGCCCCGAAGTTAATACTGAGATAGATTATCACAAGGTTCTTGTCAACCAACAAATCCAGGGTGTGGTTATCGCCACGCCAGCAGTGTCTCATTACCTTATGGCAAAAGAAGCTCTTGGCTCGGATAAGGATGTTTTCGTGGAGAAGCCTCTAGCTCTTGAGATTAGGCAGGGAGAAGAACTTGTCGAATTGGCCGAGAAGAATAATAAAGTCTTGCTGGTGGGCCACCTTCTGGAATATCATCCCGCCGTCGTCAAGTTGAAAGAGCTTATTGACAAAGGCGAGCTGGGTAAAATCAACTATATCTATTCAAACCGGCTTAACCTAGGTAAATTCCGCACTGAAGAGAACATACTCTGGAGCTTTGCTCCACACGATATCTCCATTATCTTACTTCTTCTAGGCGAAATGCCGCAGGAGATTTCAGCTTATGGCGGCTATTATCTTCATCAGGATATTGCCGATGTTACTCTGACTACCCTGGGGTTCAAAGAAGGCGTAAGAGCCCACATTTTTGTTAGCTGGCTTCACCCTTATAAAGAACAGAAATTAGTGGTAGTTGGTGATAAGAAGATGGCACTGTTTGACGACACTAACCCCAAAGATAAACTCTTTTTATATAGTCATGAGATAGAATGGATTGACCGGAGACCTATGCCTCGCCAGAAAAGTCCAGAACCTGTTGAAGTATCATTGGATGAGCCTCTAAGGATAGAATGCCAGGATTTTCTTGACTGTATCCAGACCCGAAAAAGGCCAAAGGTAGATGGTCACAAAGGGCTTCAGGTGTTGCAGGTTTTATCTCACTGTCAAAGGTCGCTTGAAGAAAAAGGCAAAGTCATCTCTGCGAACAAGGATAATAGCAGCTTTTTTGTTCATGAAACAAGCATCGTCGAAAAGCCCTGTCAGATTGGAGATGGGACTAAAATTTGGCAATTCTGCCACATTATGCCAGATGTTACCATAGGCAAGAACTGTGTTATCGGCCAGAACGTTTTTATCGGCGCAGGGGTGAAAATAGGCAGCAATGTGAAGATTGAGAACAATGTCTCTGTTTTCGAGGGAGTAACGCTGGAGGATGACGTTTTCTGCGGGCCTTCCTGCGTCTTTACCAATGTTTTCAACCCAAGGAGCCAGGTATCGCGGAAACATGAGTTCAGGCAGACACTGGTCAAGAGAGGTGCTACGGTTGGCGCTAATGCCACCATTGTTTGCGGTAATATAATTGGTAGTTATGCCTTTATAGGTGCTGGGGCTATTGTTACTTCGGATGTACCAGATTATGCATTGGTTTATGGTAATCCGGCGCGACTTAGCGGCTGGGTATGCGAATGTGGAGCAAAGTTGAATTTTAGCAGGAGAACTGCATCAGAATGTTTGGAATGTGGAAAGATATATAGAAAGCGTGAAAACGATAAGGAGATAGTGGTAGAAAGACTCTAGCCAATGAAAATTCCTCTGGTTGACCTCAAGGCACAGTACAATTCAATTAAAGACGAAATTGACGAGGCAATTCGTAACGTTATTGAAAACACGCAGTTCATTCTTGGTCCTGAGGTTAAAGCCCTTGAAACGGAGATAGCTGGCTACTGTCAGACGAAGTATGCTGTCGGTGTAGCCTCAGGCACCGATGCTCTTCAGCTTGCCCTTCTTGCCTGTGGCGTCGGGCCTGGCAATGAGGTTATTACCACGCCCTTTACTTTCATCGCCACCACAGAGACTATTATCCAGTGCGGTGCGGTACCTGTATTTGTGGATATCGATCCCAAGACATACAACATCGACGCCGGCGGGATTAAACAGAAGATAACTCGGCGAACCAAGTGCATAATGCCGGTGCATCTCTATGGCCAGTCTGCTGACATGGATCCAATCCTCGAGTTAGCGAAGGAGCACAACCTGAAGGTCATTGAAGATTGTGCACAGTCTTTGGGAGCTGAATACAAAGGTAAAAAAGTGGGTTCTTTGGGGGATGCAGGATGTCTCAGCTTTTTCCCCAGCAAAGTCCTCGGTGCTTATGGTGACGGTGGCATGGTAGTTACTAATAGCCAAGAGACTGCTGACAAGCTGCGTATGCTGCGGAATCATGGTGGCAAAGAAAAGTACTACCATCTGATTCATGGCTTCAATAGCCGCCTTGATGAATTGCAGGCTGCCATTTTAAAGGTCAAACTGAGGCACCTTGGGCAATGGATCGAGCAACGGAGGTACAAGGCGTCTCTCTATTCTAGACTTCTGCGCGAGGTAGATGGGATTGTACCGCCTTATGAAGCACCTTACGCCCGTCATATTTTCAACTACTACACTATCCGTGTAAATGGGAACGAATTGAGCAGAGACAAGCTGAAGGAGCATCTTAACTCCAAAGGTGTGGCTACTGCCATTTACTATCCTCTTTCGCTCCATCTCCAGGCAGTCTACAAGTCATTGTCTCATAAGACAGGTGATTTCCTTGAGAGTGAGCGAGTTCAGGCGCAAGTTCTTTCCCTACCGATGTATCCTGAACTGGAGGAGGAGCAGATAGAAAAGATGGCAGAGATGATCAGGGAATCTAGGAGGTGATATAAGTGGGAAAAGTTGCATTAATAACTGGTGTGACTGGTCAGGATGGGTCGTATCTTGCGGAATTCTTGCTGGACAAAGGTTATGAAGTGCATGGAATCGTTCGGACAGCAAGTACATTTAATAGAGAGCGAATCGAACACCTTCATTCGTACGAGAATCCCACAAAAGAAAACCTTCTCCTTCATTATGGTGATATGACCGATTCATCTAATCTCATTCGAATAATAAGAGAGGTTGAACCGGATGAAATATACCATCTGGCTGCTCAATCCCATGTAAAAATCTCTTTTGAAGTGCCAGAGTATACTGCTTACACTGATGGCATGGGCACACTGTGTTTGCTAGAAGCTGTAAGATTTTTAGGACTAGATGAAAAAACGAGAATCTACAATGCCTCTACGAGTGAACTTTATGGTAAGGCAGAAGAATTTCCACAGAATGAGAAAACCCCATTTCATCCAAGAAGCCCCTACGCGGTGGCAAAACTCTATGCCTACTGGATAACAATAAACTATCGTGAAGCATATAATATGTTTGCCTGTAATGGAATACTTTTCAACCACGAATCTCCAAGAAGAGGCGACAATTTCGTCAGCCGAAAGATTACTTTAAGCATTGCTGGAATACTGGCCGGGAAGCAGAAGAGATTACACCTGGGAAATCTAAATGCGAAAAGAGACTGGGGATATGCACCGGATTATGTAGAGGCTATGTGGTTGATGTTGCAGCAAGAAGCACCTGAAGATTATGTAATAGCAACTGGAGAGGCACATACTGTAAGGGAATTTACGGAAATGGCTTTCAAAGAGGTAGGGATCAACCTTGAATGGCGTGGAGAAGGGGTCAATGAGACGGGCATCGATTCCAAAACCGGGGAGGTCCTGGTGGAGGTCTCACCGCAATATTTCAGGCCTGCAGAGGTGGATTTCCTACTCGGGGATTCGACCAAAGCCCAGAAAGAGCTTGGATGGAAACCCAGGGTTAAGTTCGAGGAACTGGTTAAAATTATGGTCAGTGCCGATTTGGGTAAGGAAAATATGGGAGGTTTCCGAAAGTGACGGAAGACGACCTCGTAAGAGAACATTATAAAAAACAAGCTGCGAAGTGGGGTGATTCAGCAGCCTCTACAATGGAAGATGAAATTGTCAGAAAAAGAGAAACTGAATTAATTTCAAATTTTATAAATATTTTGGGGAGGGAAAAACTTGAAATCGTAGATATAGGATGTGGGAATGGTTACACTCTTGACGTACTGTCAGCAAAATTTCCCGGCAGTAAATACTGGGGCATTGATTTTTCAGAAGAACTAATAACCATTGCAAAAAATAGAAACCTGGCAAATTGTGAATTTATCGAAGGAAGTGCCTGTTCTTTAAACTTCGATGATAATTTCTTTGATGTAGTATACACTCAACGCTGTCTGATAAATATTCTTAATTGGGACGAACAAAAAAAGGCATTAGACGAGATACACAGGGTCATTAAACCCAACGGATACTATTTGATGATAGAGTGTTTTACTGATGGATTAATCAACAATAATAGGGCGAGAACAGAATGTGGTTTATCCGAATTAAAGGAAGCCTATCATAATAAATACTTCCAGAAGGAATTATTTTTTAATACTATTAAGAGCAAGTTCACTATTATGGAACCAAACCAATTAGATAGTAGTCTACCTCCTTTTAATTTCTTGAGTTCACATTATTTCATTGCTAGGGTTTTACATGCCCTAGTCACCCAGGGTGAACAAATAAAAAACACCGAATTTGTTAATTTTTTCTCGTACCTGCCACCAATCGGTAATTATTCGCCAATTCAAGCGTATATTTTAAGAAAGGTAAAGAATGCTGGGGACATTTGAGAATATAGACAGAAGAATTACGGAACCGAATCTTGAGCCGGTGGATGTACTGATGCTTACATTGGATGCGGAGACGTATCTCGAAAAATGCTTGGACTCCATATACAGGGAAATCCCGGTAAACAGGGTCATCGCCCTTGACGGCGGGTCGAAAGACAAAACCGTGGAGATACTAAGAAAATACCCGCGAGTGGAGCTCCATGTACGGCCGGATATAAGGACAACGGGAAAGGGGGCCGAGTTTTTGTTCTCTCGTGCCGTCACGCCCTGGGTGGCCATGATTGACGCTGACATGGAGCTTGCACCGGGCTGGTACGATGAGATGGCGAAGCACAAGGGCAGCTACGATTATTTTGAATCCCGGAGGATAATGCACTACGAGTTTTACAGGGACGTGCCCGAAAGCGTTGACATGGGGAAGAGGTCAGCCGCGTGGGGCCAGTTGGGGAGGCTGGACTGCCTCAGGAACTATCATGTTGATGATGATTACATGTGGAGGCATACGGACATGTTGCTAAGGCAGGTCATCGAGAAGGACGGGTATAAATTCGGCAAAGTCGCCACAACGTATCACTATCACCACACCACGGACAAACCGATGTATGAGTCCGATGAAAAGAAAAAGGGCAGCCGGTTGGTTTTTGAAGAACCGACATTAGAAATCCTTGACAAGGCTAATAGGGAAAGGACTTTAGATATTTCTAGAAAGGCTGTTGTTAAATACCTTGACCCCGGATATATATATCCGCGTGACGATGACGGACTGCTTTTAGACCTGACGAAACTGGACATGGAATGGGTCAAGAAAACGAATGTCAAATGGTACAACGTACTTGTGGAATACAGAAAGAAGAACTATATAAAGGTAAAACTTGCAGGTATGATGGGCTCTACCACTAACTTGGCGGCAACAGTTACACTGGTCAGAACAATAACAAAGGCCTTCAGAGATTACGCCAGGCATATTACCGCGCATTAAGTATATTGGCGAAACGGGAATGACAATGGAAATAAGGGCAATTGAAAGATGCCGCATTTGTGGAAACCGTAATTTAATACCGATTTTAGACCTCGGTGTTCAGGCACTATCAGGAAGATTCCCATCTAGAGATGAAGTCGACCCACCAAAAGCACCGTTGGAATTAGTAAAATGCCGTGACATCAGAGATCCCCGCGCCTGCGGACTACTGCAACTTAAACATACAATCTCCCCCGAAGAGATGTACTTGCACAGTTACGGTTACAGGTCAGCGATAAATGCGACTATGAGAATGCACCTTAAGGGTATTGTTCAGCGTGTTCAAGAAATAATAGACTTACACGACGGAGATGTGGTTCTTGATATCGGAAGTAATGACGCGACCTTATTAAAGCAATATGATTTACCAGGTTTGCGAAAAATAGGAATTGATCCGGCAGGTCAGCAGTTTTTGGAATACTATACTGAAGATATCGAGCTGGTTAGCGATTATTTCAACTCATCAAATTACCTCTCGGCGGCTGCCGGCAAGCAGGCGAAGGTGATTACATCCATTGCCATGTTCTATGATTTAGATGCCCCAATGAGTTTTGTGGATGACATCAGGAGAATTTTGGCCCAGGATGGGGTCTGGCTGTTTGAGCAGAGCTACATGCCGGCCATGTTGAAAATGAATTCATTCGATACTGTGTGCCATGAGCATCTGGAGAACTATGCTTTCAAGCAGGTGGACTGGATGCTGCGGAAGAACGGCTTGAGAGTGTTTGATGTTGAATTTAATGACATAAACGGTGGTAGTTTTAGGGTTTATGCATGTCACGATAACTCCGTGTATAAGTCGAATCAGAAACAAATCGACCGGGTACTCGCTAATGAAAAGGAGCTAAAACTGGATTCTGAGCATCCGTACAAAGAATTCAGGGAGAGAGTGTATCGCATCAGGGATGAGTTGCACGGTTTTATAGCCACCGAGAAGGCAGAGGGGAAATTAATATATGTATATGGTGCATCAACCAAAGGGAATGTGCTCCTGCAATTCTGCAACATAGACCGCACCCTGATAGCCGCTGCTGCTGATAGAAACCCGGAAAAATGGGGTTGTCGAACACCTGGAACACATATCCCAATAATTTCGGAGGAGGCAGCAAGAGAGGCTAAGCCAGATTATTTCTTGGTCCTCCCCTGGCATTTTCGGCAGGAGTTTGTCGAGAGAGAAGCCGGTTTTCTTGCCTCGGGTGGGAAGTTTATTTTCCCTTTGCCTGAAATTGAGATAGTCTAGCCGGCGAGAACACTAACAAAATATGGAAGAGGTGAAGGTAGTCATAGACAAGGACATTGTAAATAAAGTAATTCCCTGGGCTAAACCGGCATTATGGGGTAGGGAAAAAGACTATGTCAACAGTGCGCTGGAATCGCTCTGGCTTTCGGGTGGCGAATATATCGACCGGTTGGAAAATGACTTTGCTGAACTTTTCAATAAAGAACATGTTTTGGCCGTCTGCAATGGTACCGCGGCCATACATCTGCCTTATCTGGCTCTTGGACTGAAACCGGGCGATGAGGTTATTGTTCCAGGATTTTCTTTTATGGCGGCAGCAAACCTGGCCCTGCAAATGAACTTGAAACCAGTTTTTGCTGAGGTAGATCCGACTACCTGGTGTATAAAAGCGGAAGCTGTGGAAAGATTGGTCAGCCCAAGAACACGGGTTATTGTTCCAGTTCACACCTATGGAAATGTGTGTAATATGGACGAGCTTTGCGCACTGGCAAAGAAAAAGAACCTGACTATCATTGAGGACTGTGCCGAGGCGCTATTTTCCAAAATTTGTGGAGCGTATTGCGGCACGTTTGGTGATTGCGGTAGTTTTAGCTTCCAGGCAACCAAGACCATCACTACCGGTGAGGGAGGCCTGGTTATTACTGACAACCATGATCTTTACAGGAAGATGCTGCTGTACCGAAGTCACGGATTGCTTGAACGGGGGTCTTATAACCATGTGTTACCGGGTCATAATTTTCGCATTACAAACCTGCAGGCCGCATTTGGCTGTGCGCAATTAGAGAAAGCAAACGTTATAATTGAGAAAAGGAAAGGAGTCCATGAAAAGTACTGCAATTTATTAGGCAGCCAAGCTGGCTGGAAATTGCAGTACTTCAGGCCGGAGGTCGTTCCGGTCTTATGGGCCTTTGCTTTGAAACTTGACCCCAAAGCTTTTCCCCAGGGAAGGGATACAGTGATTAAGCAGTTGAAAGAAAAAGGTATTGAAACAAGGCCTGGATTCACCGCCTCAAGTTTAATGAAAATCTATGAACCACACAGCCTACCGGTGTGTGAAGATCTTAGCCGAAATGTTATTAGCCTGCCTTCCTTTCCTTCTCTTCTGGACAAGGACATCGACTATATCTGCAATCAATTGAAAGGTTTAATGAAGAAATAGTTGTGCAAGCGGAAGACAGTGAGATTGCAGGCATTACAAAGGTTGCAAAGAGGTGTTCATAGAGGTGTTCTTAGATGAAGGAAAATATTAACGATCGTCCAAAGGGCTTACGGGAATTATTGGTTGAGGAGATTAACAAGGTCGTAGATACTAGCACAGGATTATTGAAAGAAGAGGTTAGTGAGTTCGTAGATTGTCCTCTTTGCGGTTCCAAAAAATTTCGCAAATTCTGGAGGAAGGATGGCTTTACCTATGTTAAGTGTCAAGATTGTGAATTTGTCTACTTAAACCCTAGACTGAATGAAAGCGCAACTCGTGCATTTCGTAATGGAGCGTGGACTAATTGTTATAATAAAAACGCGTTTTATCCTTCAAATGATTCAACTGATTTAAAAAGCAAAATAAATTACAGGAACCTAATGGAAATTGCTCGCATAGTAAAGAGAGGTAACTTATTGGAGATCGGATGTGCCACCGGCTATTTTTTACAGGCAGCAAGGGATGATTTTGGTTTTGATGTATTTGGCGTCGAACTAGATGAGGAAACATCACAATTCGCCAGAGAAAAAAGAGGACTTGACGTGAGAACAACTATTTTGGAAGAGGCAGGCTTCCCAGAAAATATGTTTGATGTTGTGTATATGAGAGTCGTATTAGAGCATATTAGGAAACCTCGAGAACTGCTACAAGAAATACACAGAATCATGAGGAGGGGGGGGCTCATAGTTATAGAGGTGCCAAACGTGGATGGATTAATCTACAAATTTGTTGGTGAAAGAGAAGTTTGCGTTTTCGGATTTGAACACGTAAATTTCTTTTCTGATAAGACTTTAACTTCTGTCCTTAAAAAAACGGGTTTCGAGACAATACAGATTAAAATGGAATCTTTGGACTTTACACTCCCATCGTTGATCAACTATTTTTGGGGTCGACCTGCCTTTACTACTGTTTCGTCTCCCTCAGGTCACTCAAGACATCTTTTTTACAAGGTTAGCGGTGCTATTTCCAGCGCTTCCAAGTTCCTTTTCCCAATAAACTGGATTCTCCCTAAATATGCAAACACTTTGAAAAAAGGGAGCGTTATCATCGTTTACGCAGTTAAGAGATGATAAACCACCATACTCTGTGCCTCTTGAAGAAGGGCTGAATAAGGCTGTTGATTATTCATCTAGCAACAATTAATGCTTCCATTAGGAGGATTAAATGATAGAACTGCTAACTGAAGAAAAGATAAAAAGCGATGATTATTCAAGGATCAGATGGGAATTATACGACATATGGAACAGGTTGTTCGCCAACAAATACCAGATAGACAAGATTGTGTTCAGAAGTTTTGGAAAGCTCTGGCTTTTGGGAGACTTCATGTCGAAGTTCCCGCTACTGAGGGACTTTTGGTTTATCCCTAAGTTTGATGGAATCGTTCTGAATTCTGATGTGATTTTACGAAGCAACCAGTTATGGATGGCAAGGGCATGGGAATATCCATGGGCATTATTGAATTCACATATTTCGCCAAATACAAAAATATTGGATGTTGGCTCGGGTCACTCGCTATTTCCTTTATATCTAGCTCAAAAAAGTAGGAATGTCGATAGCATAGATACCGATGCGAAACAAATAGAAATGCTTTGTCCTGCATTGGCGGACATTCTAAAAGTCAAAGTCAATTATTCCATAGGTGATGCCCTAAGCCTCTCAGCTAAAGACGATACCTATGACTACGTCTACTGCATCAGCGTGATAGAGCACCTTGAGGAAGAAGTGGAAAACGGGATACCGATTAACAGGCATACCAACAAACTTGACAGGAAGGCAATTAAGGAATTTATAAGAGTCATTAAGCCGGGAGGAAGGGTTATATTAACCTTAGATTATGCCAGTAGGAGTATTTCTCGTAGGTCATTTGATTTTGACTATGTAAAGGATTTAATCGAGGAATTCAGCGACAATTTGCTAAAGCCAGTAGACAAACTTGAGGAAATACGATTTACGACAGAGACGGAAAAGGAAATGAGAAAGTTATGGTCTGAATTCTTCCCTTATGAGTATCCACCATGTGCAGCGCTAGGTATTATACTTACTAAACGCTAGCTAATGAGCACTAGAGGGGTTTAGTTTTATAAACGAACAAATATCCTTGAGTTGAAATTAATCGTAGAATCAAGCTAAGGAGCTGCATGAGACAGGTCAAACTGAGAGATAGAGTGATAGGTGATGGCTACCCAGCATTTATTATTGCTGAGATGGCATATAGTCATGATGGCTCAGTTGACAAAGCCAAAACAATCATCCGAGGAGCTGCAGAGGCAAAAGCTGATGCCATAAACTTCCATATTACCTCTATGAAAGATTACATGGTGCCGCAGTACGCGGACGGGCGGGGAAGAATCGCGGCGGGTAAGGATGCACAACATATCTACGATTATTTATGCAAAATTAGCTTAAGTCAAGAGGCATGGAAGGAGTTGTTTGCCTATGCCAGGGGCCGGCACTTGCTTATCAGCGCAATGTGCAATGACCTCCCCAGCGTTGAATTTGCCTCTCAACTAGAACCTGATATGTATGGAATCCATTCTGCCTGCCTCGCGGAAGAAGATTTAGTAACAGCGGTAGCTGCAAAAAAGAAGCCGGTCTTTCTGAAGGTAGGAGGAACATATTTAGGAGAAATTGAGAGGGCGGTTCTGCTGATACAGAAAACAGGCAGCTATGATATTGTCCTGATGTACGGCATTCAGAATTATCCCACTAAGTTGGAGGATATGCATTTGAGGTATATCCAGTCCCTTAAGCAGATATTCTCTCTGCCTGTAGGCTTTGCTGACCATACGGATGGAGACTCTGAGCTGGCTATGATTATCCCACTGGTAGCTTTGGCTTTTGGAGCCAATGTAATCGAAAAACATGTAACTCATAATAGGAGTCTAAAGGGCGTAGATTTTGAATCGGCACTCGACCCTGAAGGACTGAAAAATTTGGTTCAAAATTTGAGGGGGGTTGAAAAAGCCTTTGGTTCTTCAGCGGCAAGGCCCTTCTCCAAAGCAGAAGCGGACTACAGGCAATCAGTTAAGAAACGAACTGTAGCCCGTAATACACTGGAGAAGGGAGAGAGGATAACCAGAGATAAAATAACCTTCAAACGCTCGGATAAGGGTATTTACCCTGACGAAAGTCAATATTTGATAGGGAGGAGTGTGAATACAAAAGTCGAGAAGGATGAACCGATTACCTGGGATAGAATAACTTGAAAAGACACTTAGATGAAGTTAGCGATTTACGTCAGATACATGTTATTATGAATATTACGATTTCAGATAAAATATGCGCGTTCGTGCACTGTTCCTTTCAAAGGTGCGCATTAAATAAAAGCTGGTAAAGGCCCACAGGATGGAGGTTGGATTTCTAATAACAGCCCGGCTTAAGTCTACCCGGTTGCCTGAAAAGGTCATGTTGGAACTGAATAATAGGCCGCTTATCTGCCATATGATCGACCGCCTGAAGTTATCAAATATACTGGACCGGATAATTCTTTGCACCTCAACTAATCCTCAAGATAAGCCACTGGTTGATATAGCGGCAAATGAAAGTATTGATTGCTTTGTTGGGAGTGAAGAGGATGTTATACAGCGCCTGTATGACTCCGCTAGGGAGTTCAGATTAGACTACGCCCTCAATGTAACTGCGGATTGCCCACTGGTTTCCTTGGAGTATTTGGAGATAATTCTGAATAAATATGTGGAAACAGGTGCAGACTTTATTACTTGCCTTAATTTACCCCATGGGTTCCATTCAAATGGATTAAAAGTTGATGCTATGAGGAGAGTCTGTGAAATAAAGAAAAGCAGAGAAACCGAGGTATGGGGTGGATACTTCACGGATACAGGATTATTCGATGTCGTGGATATTGATGTTCCCCCAGAATACATTAGGCCGGATTACAGGTTGACGGTGGATTACCCTGAAGATTTTGACCTACTCAAGAAGATTTTTAACCACTTTGGTGAAGATACCTATAAGACTTCTATGTTAGATATCATCAAGTATTTGGATGAAAACCCCCAACTTGTTAAAATAAATAAGCATTGCGAAGAGCTGTATAGAAAAAGATTAGAGAGCCAGAATAAATTAGAGGTTTAACTGTTATTAAGGTACTAATTTTGGGGTGCGGGTCTATAGGCATTAGGCATTTACAAGCATTAGAAGAAATTAACGATTTTGAAATAGCGGCTTATAGAACGCAGAAAGGAAAGAAAGAAGTACCTGAAAATCTCCTAAGAAAGCTGAGGTTTTTTTTTGACGAGAAAGAAGCCTTCGCCTGGGAGCCAGATTTTATGATTGTTAGCAATCCTACGTCTTTACATTTAGAGTACTTATTAAAAGCCATTGACCACAATATAGATGCCTTGATAGAGAAACCTGTGGCCAGTAGCTACAAGCAAATAAAACAAGTAGAGAACAAAATTCGACGAAGAAAAAATATGGTCTGCGTCGGCTTTAATTTGAGATTCCATCCCATCATAAGACAAATAAGACAAATATTGACTGACGGTAGATATGGCAAACCTTTGAAAGCAGACCTTTTTGTGGGTGAGTATCTTCCGAATTGGCATCCTTACGAGGACTACAGAGAAAGCTATGTTTCCAAGAAGGAAATGGGTGGAGGGGTATTAAGAACCTTGTGCCATGAGATAGATTTGTGTCAGTACTGGTTCGGTGACTATGATGAGGTGTTCTCAAGAGTCTCAAAGATTAGCGATTTAGATATCGATGTTGATGATAATGCTGATATTCTTGCAAAAATGAAAAACGGGACTCTCGTCAAGATCACCATGGACTATTTAAATCCGGTCCTTGAGAGAAGCGGTAAGATCCTCTTCGAGAAAGGTTTGCTGGAATATAGCTTCTCTAAAATGGATGTAATATTTATGAATTATGTACAAAAGGAGCGCATGTTATTGTTTAATATAGCCAATTACGATTACAATACTCAATATGTATGCCAAATGGAGCAGTTTTTAAAGAAAAGCAGCGGAGAGATATGTACCATGGAAGAAGGTATAAATGTTACCCGAATAATAGATATTTGTGAAGAATCAAGTCGTACGGGGAGGTTACTGCGTGTTTAGATTAGATAATAAGGTGGTGGTACTGGTTGGCGGTAACGGGTATTTGGGGAGGAATTTCTCGAAAGCCATTTTGGAGTTCGGAGCCATATTATACACTCTCGATATTGACACAATAGAGTATAGAGAGATAACTGAACTCAAGCAGAAATACCCGGATAGATTTCATACACATAAAGTCGACTGCACCCAAAGGCACGAGATAACCGCTGAAAGGGATATAATTGTTACCGAAGAGAAACGCGTTGACGTTCTGATTAATGCAACAACAATGAAATCCAGCGACTTTTATCGCCCATTCGAGGAGGTGTCATTGGAAGGATGGAATATGGGTTTGTTAGGGAATCTAACTATCCCCTTCTTAACTATCCAGACATTTATACCTATTATGGCAAAGCAGCACACAGGTTCGATAATCAACATAGCATCACATTATGGGCTGGTTGGTAGTGACCAAAGAATATACGAAGGCACCAATCTAGCAGAGGTATACATAAATGGCAACCAAAAGGCCAAAGAGATATATTCTCACGGTGTCTATAATGCGGCGAAGGGGGGGCTAATAAACTTCACGCGATACCTGGCCACATACTATGGAAAGGACAATATTAGAGTAAATTGTATATCTCCTGGGGGTGTTTACCACGAGGGTGAGAATGAGACTTTTGTAAGAAACTATAGCGAAAGAACCCCCTTAGGGCGAAAAGCAAAGCCTGACGAAATAAACGGCGCAATCATTTTTCTTGCATCCGAGGCATCAACTTATGTTACAGGTCACAACCTGGTTGTAGATGGAGGATGGACAGCATGGTAGTACAAAATGGGTTCAAGCTCTCGCTCGACAGGTCCGCCCTGTCACCATATAGCCAGGGATATCTTTGGCTATGAGGTGAGCGCGAAATGTTAGACATGGTAAAAAGGTTTGTAGTAAAGGCGGTAAATACGGTGGGCTATGATATTTGCAGGATACCCAAAACAAAAGATGACATTGCTATATATCACAGAATATATGGGGAAGAGGCCGTCGAGAATCGTAGGTTTTATAACATAGGGGCAGGAGGGTTTCGCCACCAAGCATGGACAAATATTGACCATAAAAGCGATTGGTATAAAGATGCGCAAGGTAATGCCATTGGAATAGATTGTGATCTAATGGCGCTTGACCATATTCCTATAGAAGACAATACCGCGGAGATAATTTATTCCAGCCATACTATTGAGCATATAACTACGGAAGCCGCCCAAAATATGTTCAATGAATCTTATAGGATGTTAAAAAAGGGGCGGGTTTTTCGAATAACTACGCCAAATATTGATCTTGATTTTAGGGCATACAAAGCAAATGACATAGATTACTATTATTGGATTGAGGCTTATCGCAAGCCGGTGGATTATAAAAGGGTTTGCCTCAACAAAGACCTTACTGAAGCTTCGATACAGCAACTATTTCTATATCAGTTCGCGTCGAGTATTTGTACGTTACATGCCGATGGTGAACCAGAGCGGATTAATGATAAGGAATGCGATAGAATCTTTCGGGAAATGAAATATGAGGAAGCGTTAGACTATTGCGTTTCTAAGTGTTCCATCGCCGTGCAAAAGAAATACCCCGGTAATCATATTAGCTGGTGGAACAGGGACAAACTTGCGCGGATGCTTTCGATTGCCGGTTTTAATAATATTTATCTTTCAGGATTTGGCCAAAGCTGTTGCCACGTGCTTCGGGACATCTCCAAATTCGATAACACGCATCCAAAGATATCCTTGTATATGGAAGCGATTAAATAGAAATACATTATATAGATATGGGTCAATAATAAGGCAGCGAGTTCTTCCAGTAGGTATTTAACAGGCTGTACAGCCCGGGCAAGGTCTTCACCTTGCGGGAAGCGGTATCGCTGCTGCTGGCCAACCTTGAGCTCATGGAGATAAACGGGGCAGCTCAGGCAGCTTACCCGCAACACTTGAAAAAATCGGCGCCTGTCAAGTTCAAGGATTTGCCAGATGCCAGCCGATAAAGCTCCGTAAGCACGGCAATTTAATTATATATGCAATATATATGTAATATGTTCGTAATATATTTGTGGTATAAATCTTGTAGCGTTAATTTAGGAGGGCCGGACAATGCGATATTGCAAAAAATGTGTTATGCCGGATACAAGACCAGGCATGAAATTCGATGAACAGGGCGTTTGTTATCCATGTCGTAATTACGAAAGAAGAAAATCTATTGACTGGGACGAAAGATGGAAAGAGTTAGAAGCACTCGCCAACAAGTACAGAGGCTCAAACGGAAATTACTACGATTGTATAATAACAGTTAGCGCTGGGAAAGATAGCTATTTCCAAACACACATATTCAAGGAAAAGCTAAATATGAATCCCTTATTAGTTTCGGTTAATAATTTTAGCTGGACAGAAACTGGAAAACATAATTGGAGTAACTTACTAATAACCTTTGGGGTAGACGCACATGTAATTTCATTGAATCCTCAGATATGTAAAAAAATGTTTCGGAAAGCACTTGAAAAACTCGGCTCCCCTACGTGGTATTTTGACAGAGCAATTTATGCGTATCCTTTACAGATAGCTATAAAGTTAAATATTCCCTTGATCGTATATGGTGAAAATACCAGCTATGAATACGGAGGGCCACTGACAAAAGAAACTTATAGCGCAATAGACCAAATAAACAATGACGTGGTAAAGCCGGTGAGCTGGGAATTCTGGTTAGACGATAAGATTAAGATGAAAGATTTAAACCCTGGTGTAGATCCATCTGGAGAAGAAGTTAAAAAGGCAAAATTAGACCCAATTTATCTAAGCTATTTTATTCCTTGGGATGGCTATGAAAATCATCTTTTTGCAAAGACCAGAGGATTTAAATCTCTTGATGACACAGGTGAATGGAAAAGAGAAGGTTTCCTAGAGAATTACGATCAAATCGATACGGTCGGCTACCTGACTCACACCTGGTTCAAATTCCCCAAATTCGGGCATCAAAGAGTTACAGAGGTTGCTAGCCTGTGGATAAGAAGCGGGCGGATGACACGAGACGAAGCCGTCAAGCTGGTCAACGAAGAGGACTACAAGCTGGACCGCAGGATGCTGCGCGACTTCCTCGATTTTATTGAATACGATGAAAAGGACTTTTGGAACGTGGTGGAAAAGTTCGCCAACAAGGATATCGTGGAAAAAAAGGATGGTGTCTGGCGGCTGAAGCAACCCTGCAAATGAGCCCCGGCGGCAAATGAAATTCTATGGCGCGTGATATATAATCATAACAAAATGAAAATCGGCAACTGCACTGTGGGAATGGGTGGGCGCTGTTTCATCATTGCCGAGGCAGGGGTCAATCACAACGGCGATATCGGCCTGGCCAGAAAGCTGATCGACGTTGCCCGGGAAGCCGGCGCCGATGCAATCAAATTTCAAACCTTCAAGGCTGATACGCTGGTCACCAAAAGCGCGGCAAAAGCCCGCTACCAGAAGGAGACCACGGGCGCCGCAGAATCCCAGTTCGAGATGATCAAAGGACTCGAGCTTACCGCTAAGGATTTTGGTGAGCTATCCGATTATGCCCGAAAGAAAGAAATAATCTTTCTATCCTCCCCCTTCGATAAATCAAGCGTTGACCTGTTGGACGGATTGGGTGTACCGGCATTCAAAATCCCCTCCGGGGAAATCACCAACTTCCCTTTGCTGAAACATATTGCTCGAAAGAAAAAACCGATAATCCTATCCACTGGTATGTCTACCCTCGGCGATATAGAAGAGGCTTTGGAAGCCCTTAGGGAGGGGGGAGTGGAAGAAATCATACTGCTGCATTGTGTATCATGTTACCCGGCGAAAGTTGAGGATATGAACCTTAAGGCTATGGAAACTCTAAGATGTGCCTTCGGGTTACCCATAGGCTTATCTGACCATACCCTCGGTATTACCATACCTATAGTTGCTGTGGCATTGGGAGCTTGTGTTATCGAGAAGCACTTCACCCTGGATAAAAGTCTCCCTGGACCCGACCACAGGGCATCACTGGAGCCAGATGAATTGAAACAAATGGTGCAGGCTATCAGAGATATAGGGAAGGCTATGGGTAGTGGAATAAAGATACCTACAGCGGAAGAGGCGAAGAATAAAAAGGTAGTCAGGCGTAGCCTGGTTGCCAAGGTAGATATTCCCAAGGGAGCAATCATCACCGAAGAAATGCTGGATGTGAAGAGGCCCGGTGGGGGAATAGAACCGAGATATATGAACATGATTATAGGAAGGAAGACAAGAGGAAATATAAGGCGTGATGAGCTTATTACCTTTACCAAGCTGATGTAAATCATGAGAAAGATTGCAGTAGTTACTGGAACAAGGGCAGAATACGGCATCCTTCAGCCTGTGTTAAAGGCTATAGAAGCAGCCCCAGAGTTAAAGCTGTTGCTTGTAGCCTCAGGGATGCACTTATGCCGTGAGTTTGGCTATACACTTAATGAAATAAAGAGGGATGGCTTTCGAATCGATGCTAAAGTGCGCATGCACTCGAATAGTGATACTCTGGCAGCTATGTCTCAATCGGTAGGCCGGGGAATTATTGGAATGGCACAAACCTGGGAACAATTACGGCCAGATGTCATCTTAGTGTTGGGAGACCGTGTAGAGCCTCTGGCCGCTACCATCGCTGGAAGCTACATGAATGTCCCAGTGGCACATATACATGGAGGAGATGTCTGTGGCAGCATCGACAGCCCTGCTCGCCACACTATCACCAAGTTCGCTCATCTCCATTTCCCGGCTACGGAGAAAAGCGCTGAGAGAATCATCAAGATGGGCGAGGAGGAATGGCGCGTTCACCAGGTAGGCTCCCCTGCCTTGGATGTCATCTTAAACGAGCCATTGATTTCAGCCGAGCAGATAGCGAAAAGATTTGATTTGGACCTATCCCAGCCTTTGCTTTTATTGGTGCAGCACCCGGTAACCACCCAGGTGCACGAAGCAGCGGCACAGATGAGAGAAACCCTATCAGCGATTATTGAATTAGGTTACCCCACCGTTATAATATATCCTAACTCAGATGCCGGCGGGCGAAGTATGATTGAAGTAATAAGGCAATACGAAGGACATCCTTTTATCAAGACTTTCAAAAGTCTGCCTCGCAAAGAGTATCTTAGCTTGATGAAAGCGGCAAGCGTCATGGTCGGAAATTCTAGCAGTGGGATAATAGATGCTCCCACCCTCGGCTTACCAGCGGTCAATATCGGCATCCGTCAGGAAGGAAGAGAGAGAGGCAAGAATGTTATCGATGTCGGGCATAATAAACACGAAATAATAAAGGGGATAAGGGAAGGACTTACTGATAAAGAGTTCCTGTTAAAAGTTAAGAAATGCGAAAGCCCCTACGGTGATGGCAAGGCAGGATTGAGAATCGCTGAAATCTTGAGCAAACTAGAAATTACGCCTCGGTTGCTTCAGAAGAAGATTACTTATTAACCCACGAAGGTACAGAATGGACAGGCGATTCAAAGATTGGAAACATCCAGAGTTTGACGAAAAAGGAACGACGAAGTGGAACTGGATGTGCCAGTACCATGAGAATTTAAAGTTGGGCAAGGAAACGGATATAGGAGCATTTACTTATATCAATGCCAAATATGGGGTTGAGATAGAGGAAAATGTTCAGATTGGCTCCCATTGTTCAATATATTCCTGGTCAACGATTGATGATAAAAGAGGTAAGGTGACAATAAAGAAAAATGCCAGAGTGGGTGCTCATACTGTTATTATGCCGGGGGTAACCATTGGCAAGAACGCGGTTATAGGAGCCTGCAGCCTTGTAAGTGAGAATATCCCTGATAATGTGGAATGTGATAGCGGGAGGGGAGGGGCCAGTAAGAGTGATAAGGCAGAAAATAGTCTAATTCAGAAGCATTATGTAGAGCAAGCGGAGAAGTTTGGCACCAGTGGAATAAGCACGATCAGTGATATTAACATAAGGAAGTTGGAGATAAATGCCCTGCTTCGTTATTTAGAAGACAGCCGAAAAGTTTTAGAGGTTGGCTGTGGGAATGGCTATTCAGCAGTCAGGATAATTGAGCAAAGAAACATCGATTTAATCGGTATAGATGCCTCCGAAGAAATGATAAAGATGGCAAAAGCGCGAACAATAGTAGGGGCAAAGGGAAAGGTACAGTTTGCTCTCGGGAATGCCTTGCGAATGAATTTCCAAGATGAGTTCTTTGACGCTATATTTACGGAGCGATGTCTCATTAATATAACAAACTGGGAAGACCAAAAAGTAGCATTGGAAGCAATTGCTCGTGTTCTAAAGGTTGGCGGCTTATTCATTATGCTTGAGTGCTTTACAGATGGTTGGAGAAATATGAATGAGGCAAGGGCGGAGCTTGGTTTGAAAGAGATCCCTCAGCCATGGCATGATCTTTTCTTTGATAAAGAGGAGGTAGCGAGATTCATGAATAGCAAGTTTGAACTGTTCAAGGAGGATAATTTTCTGAGCACGTACTTTTTTGGCTCCAGAGTGCTTTATCCTGCGTTGCTGCCGAAAGGTCAGGAGCCAAGATATGATTCCCAGATAAACAGCTTCTTTGCACACTTGCCAAGCTTTGGCAACCACTCCTCTATTAAGATTTTGTTATTCCGTAAAGTTAAGGCTGATTAAAAATGGATTGGAAAATTCCTCTTTTCAAAATATATTGGGATGAAGAAGATGTGGGGATGGTGAAGGAAGCTATCCAGAGGGGGATGTGCTGGGCAATCGGGCCTAATATTGAAAAATTTGAGAAAATGCTTTCAGGGTATGTTGGAACAAAATATGCTCTCGTTTTTAATTCAGGCACCTCTGCCCTGCATGCTATTCTCTTAGCCTATGGTATAGGCCAGGGAGATGAAGTCATCGTACCATCCTTTACTTTCATTGCCACAGCTAATGCTCCCCTCTTTGTTGGTGCAAAGCCTGTCTTCGCCGATGTCGAAGACAAAACTTATGGGCTCAACCCTGATGATGTAGAGACGAAAATCACCCCTAGAACGAAGGCTATCATTCCCGTTCACTACGGTGGCTGCCCTTGTTTGATAGAAGAGCTAAGCGAAATTGCCAGGAAACATAAATTGTTGCTTATCGAAGATGCTGCCGAATCACTCGGGGCCGCTGTTGATGGCAAGAAAGTGGGAGGTTTCGGCAATGCAGCTATTCTTAGCTTCTGCTCTAATAAGGTAATTACTACGGGTGAGGGCGGAGCCGTAGTTAGCGATTCTGCGGAGATATACGAAAGGATAAAGCTGATAAGGTCACATGGCAGAGCAGAAACGGCTAACTACTTTTCTTCAACTGAGTACATGGATTATGTTACGATGGGCTATAATTTCCGTATGTCTGATATTAGTGCCGCTCTGGGCATTGCCCAGCTTAAAAAGGTGAAAAAGATTATCGAAATGCGAAGGCATAATGCTGAGACGCTGTCGGCTAAATTACATCAAATTGCTGAAGTTAAAGTCCCTCATTCTCCCGAGCATTTTTTTCATGTGTATCAAATGTACACCATAAGAGTAAAAGGTGGGCAGGAGGAAAGAGATGCCTTGTCAGCTTACCTCGCCCAAGCAGGAATAATGACCAGGGTATATTTTTCACCAGTTCACTTTACCAGTTTTTACAAAGATGATCTCGCATATGACTGCAAATTACCTATTACCGAAAGACTCGCTCAGCAAGTTTTGACTCTGCCGATGTATCCCGACCTGTCTGAAGACGATGTAAATTATATTGCAGATAGTATAGCTGCTTTTTATAGAGCGAGGTGAATAGATGACAAACATATTCCGAGGCAAGAACATATTGGTTACCGGTGGCACTGGCTCTATCGGTAGCGAGATAGTGCGGAAGGTCCTGCAATACGAACCTGAGGTGATAAGAGTTTTGAGCAATGATGAGAATGGGCTTTTCAATCTAGAACAAGAGCTGCCAGGCTACCCTAATTTAAGATTTCTAGTAGGAGATGTTAAGGATAAAGAACGACTGCAGAGGGCTATAGAGAATATAGATTTTGTCTTTCATGCCGCAGCCTTAAAGCATGTTCCCCTTTGCGAGTATAATCCCTTCGAGGCAGTGAAGACAAATGTAATAGGCACTCAAAATCTTATTGAAGTGGCTATGGAGGTGGAAGTGGAGAAACTCATTACCATAAGCACGGACAAGGCTGTGAACCCGGTTAATGTTATGGGCGCTACAAAACTATTGGCTGAACGGCTAACCATCTCTGCCAATTATTATAAAGGAGAAAGGAAAACAGCTTTCTCTTGCGTCAGGTTTGGCAACATCTTAGACTCTCGAGGTTCTGTTGTGCCTTTATTTATTGAACAAATTGCGAAGGGTGGCCCAGTTACAGTTACTGACCCCAACATGACAAGGTTTGTGATGAGCATCCCTAAGGCAGTCGACCTGGTCTTGAAGGCTGCTGAAATAACCCAAGGTGGCGAGATTTTTATCCTTAAGATGCCGGCACTACGCATTGGTGACCTGGCAGAGGTTGTGATTGAAGAATTGGCACCTCGATATGGACATGCCCCTGGGAATATTGGCATAACAATAATCGGGAGGAGAGAGGGTGAGAAAAATCATGAGGAACTATTAACCGAAGACGAGGCTGTAAATGCCCACGAAACAGATGATATGTTCGTTATTTACTCAGAGGTAAAACAAAAGAATGAAGAGGCGGCAATAAAGAGATACACGTCTGAGGATGAGAGATTGTTGAGCAGGGGAGAAATAAAAGAAATGCTTACGGAGAGCTTACCTTACCTTTCCCAACCAACTCCCTGAAGAACTTGAATTCCTCTTCGTTAAATCCCCTTAGCAGCAAAAGAGCAATCCCGTAAACAGCCACTCCAACTACAACCGTGATAATGATAGCCAGACTACTCTGGGGGTGCATCAGCCAGACAGCTGAGGACATTATTGCCGAGGCAACCAGGCTTTTGGCAATGAAGTGCCAGCCAATATCAAACTTGAACTCCTTGAAGGCGTAATAGGTGGTTAAGCCCAAGACTAATAAGGAACTAATCAGAGTGGCGATAGCAGCGCCCAAGATTCCCAAATAAGGCACCACCAGTATGTTGAGGCCAAGATTAGCCACAGCGGCGATAATGTAGATGGCCGCGACTAGCTTCATCTTTTTAACCAGGCCCAGAATGACGCATATCACAGAGTTTGCACACGAGAATAATATTCCTAACGCAATCAAAGGCGTGACAAGATACCCTTCACCAGCTATCTCAGCAGTCGAGAAGAGCCTTAATACTGGCTTGTCAAGTACAGCAGCTCCAAAGACAAAAGGAATAGCTAGTGCCAGAATATACTTCAATGAGTAGCTTAAATGAGTTTTTACCTCACTTATTCTGCCTTCGTCATAAAGCTTGAATAAGGCAGGAGCCAGGATGAAGCCCACTATTCCAGCAAACATAAATATGATGCTCCCCAGGCCGTATGCTGCGGAGTAGACACCTACGGATGTTGTGCCCAGAAAGTATGCAATGACATATCTATCACTTGAGGTAGTCACCCAACTAGCCATACTCATAGGGATAGTTGGCACGCCATAGTTAAAATATTCTTTCATCCTGCAAAAATGAGGTCTTTTAATTCCAATCTGTGCCTTGATAATAAAGAACACGATAAAAAGTAGTAATAGTTGTATTGATAAAACAGCAAGAACTACGCTCAAAATTCCATGACCATTTAGAACCAGATAAGCGATTAGCCCAATTTGTCCATAACTATTGACAATCATAAACAGCGAATATCTTTTCACTTGCTGAAAGACCCTGAAAAGTGTTAAGAACGCCGTGTCCAGTGAATATACTAAGATAATTAGTCCGGTGACTCTGACTACATCCGTGGCGCCATCAAAGAAAGCCGCGGCAATGAAATCGGCAAATGCAATAAAAATTATTGACATAATCAGCGAGGCAGCAGCTATTACGTAAAATACTGAGTAAAATTCTTCTTGCATTTCCTCCTTATTTGTCTTAGCCGGCAGGAATCTGAGCATGCTGGCTGCTAAGCCAAGCAAGGTCAAATTCATTGCTAGGCTTATGGTAACCTGAACCTGTGCCCAAATGCCGTAGTCATGAGCCCCCAGGGTCTTAGTAATGATGGGTATCAGGATAATGCTACCCAATTGTATGAAGATAGTGGCAACTCCATAAATCAATACATCTTTGGCGAATTTCTGATATAAGTTTTCCAATACTCACCTCTATTGTATAATGCTGTGGTAATTATATAATATGGGAGAAACCCAAAGAAGCTACCAGAGCCTGACAGCTCGGGAGAAATGGCTTACGTTATGGAGAGAATACCACCAAGCAGGCAGTTGAGGCAAGTCTTTGAGGGGATACTCGAAGGTTATGAAACAGAATGAAAAATATACTGAAAGAAATTGAAATGAAGTATCCTGTTGACACGATCCTGGTCGATGGGGAGCAAGTTTGGCCATATTTACGGCTAGCTTATAATTTTGAGTACATAAAGAAGATGGCATCTGAATTGGACGAGAAAGTGCCATATCTCCCTTTTGCTAAAAGACTCCTGAAAATGCTTAAAAACAGTTTCTATGGCTTCACAAATTGGTTTGGTAAATATGGTTATGTCGCGCTCTCTGATGCAAGTGAAAGAAAGAACATTAATGGGAAGTACTTTAATAAGCTGCTCGACCCAATCATTGATGAGCTTGGCAGAGACAAAGTTTTATATATAGAAACTCCAGCTCCTTCGCTTTATCCAGCCAAAAGAGTGCATACTAAAAATATCGTATGTCATGATTTGCTAACACTACTGGCAGCAATTTGGGCAAGGTTCATACTAAAAGGCTGTGTAATTCAAAATGAATTCATATTAAAAACAATTCAAAAAGAATATGGCCTGGAAATCGATGATGCGAGGATGATTAAATTCTTTGGCGCCCAAAGGAGACTCTTTGATTTGTTATTTCGTAGAATTAAGCCCAAAGCATTGTTATCAAGTGACTATGGTAGCTGCATACCTGCTGTTAAAGCTGCTAAGGACCTGGGAATCAAGGTGATTGAATTTCAACACGGGGCTATGGGGAAAGAACATGAAGCGTACAATGTGGCTGTTGAGATTGATAAAACCTATTTCCCGGACTATTTGCTGGTATTTGGGAGAAGAGAACTAAAGACATTCGACAACTCACTGTTCATAGACTGTGAGAATGTTTATCCCGTTGGTAGCTTCTATATAGAGTATGTGAGGAAAAACTATAAGCCCGAGTCTAATTTGATTGAGCAGCTAAAAAATTACAGGCGAAGCGTTGGTGTCACTCTCGGATGGACGGTGGAAAGACGTGCAATTGAATTTATCTGTCAGGCTGCAAAGTTAGATAAAACCATTTTTTATATACTAATTCCTAGAAGACCGCAGGAAGAATATTATTCCACCCTAAATCTTCCCGAGAATGTGACGGTCATTAAAGATAAGAACTTTTATGAACTCATGATGTATGTTGATTTCCATTCTACAGTCTATTCAACTTGTGCAGTTGAAGCTCCTTCGCTTGGAGTACAAAATATCTTGATTAACATTGATAACTTATCAAAGCAATACTATGGAGCTGACTTGAATGATAGTCGGGTTATACGTTATGCTGATACACCGAAAGAATTTGTGGAGATAATCAATACTTTTGAAAAGCTTGATAGAGACACTATTTGTGAACTCAATGAGGATAGTATTGCCATGAATTATGAAGAAAATATTCAGAACTTCATAGCAGCCTTTCTCCATTAGTAAGTGAGATTGATATTGGTTTCGAATCGAGGAGGAAAGATGTCAAGAAACTACCAAATCTGCACACGCTGCATCATGGACACAACGGACCCTGATATAGAGTTTGACGAAAACGGAGTATGTAATCATTGTAGAGAGTATGACAAATTAGCCAGAAGGTATGTTTTTGCAGGCACGAAGGGAGAACAGAAACTCAGTAAAGTAGTTGATAAAATCAAGAAACAAGGCAAAAATCAAAAATATGATTGTGTTATCGGACTTAGCGGTGGTGTAGATAGCACTTATACGGCATATTTAACTAGAAAACTGGGATTGAAGCCCTTAGCTATCCATTTGGATAATGGCTGGGATACGGAATTTTCAGTAGGAAATATCGAAAATATAGTCAAAAGACTCAAGTTGGATTTATACACTCATGTAGTAGACTGGGAAGAGTTCAGAGATATACATCTGGCATATTTAAAATCTGGTGTCGTTGACATAGAAGTTCCTACAGACCATGCTATAGTAGCGATTCTATATAAAATTGCTGACGAAAATCGTATCAAATATATTTTGATTGGTAATAATTTTACGACTGAAGGCATATTCCCCGAGAGTTGGGCGTATAATAAAAACGATTTAATCAATTTAAAAGCTATACATGATAAGTTCGGTACCCGTGAACTGAAAACTTTTCCTACGTTAGGTCTTCTAAAGCTAATCTATTATCACTTTGTCAAGAATATCCGCTCAATATCCATTTTAAACTATGTCCCTTACGTTAAGGAGAATGTTAAAAAAGTGTTGGCTGAAGAGCTTGATTGGCGCGATTACGGCCATAAACATTATGAATCTGTATTTACTCGTTTTTATCAGGGGTATATTTTACCCAGAAGGTTTAACATTGATAAAAGAAGATCCCACTTATCAGCGTTGATTTGTTCGGGGCAAATTAAGCGAGATGATGCATTGAAAGTAATGGAAAACGAGCCCTATACCGGATATGACCTGGCAAGTGAAAAGGCATACGTCCTCAAGAAGCTGCAGCTTACGGATGAAGAATTTAACGAACTCATGAATCTCCCTATTAAGAGCCATTTAGAATACAAATCTGATGCCCAGTGGTTCAGACCCGTGAGGTTTGCTTACAGGATACTTAACTGGAAAAGGTAATCTTCTCGAATCGCTGGCCCTGGATAGCCAACGTATCCCACCGATTGAAAAAGCTGCAGGCAAGGAAAGAGGATTCAGTTATCGATTGCTAAAGTGTCTGTAAGGAATCTATTTAATTTAGACAATGATTAATAGAGCAATTCTCTTTCTATTTTTATACTCGTTTGGTTTTTATAAAAACCTATATTACCAATCTGTTCACACTTAAGGCGCCAATACCTGCGCCCCACCGTTGTTATAAATTCTGTTTTTGCTTTCGATAATATCATGAAGCCCTAGCTCATCAAAGCTGATAGACAGTCTCAACCCCACTCCCCTATTAACGCTTATCTCCTGCTTCTCTATATTCCAACTGGTGAGAAATGCATACATACCTTCCCTCAGTTCTATCAAACTCGTTATCCGATGGCGAAACTCAGGCCGGCCGAAGAGAAACAGGCAACCAGCTGAGTCAGCCTGGACAATAGAATCGTCCCTGAGGTGTGGTCCTAGCCAGTCAGCAGCGGCCTCATCCTGCCAATAGAGATTGCCAGTCAAGGCTAGCCGGTGACTGCTCAGGGCAATGGAATAGGGAGCATCAATCTCATCAGTGACCTTCTGCCCGGTGACCTCATAGATAAAGCCTGAAGTAAACAAGAAGTAAGGTATCAGCACTGCCAGCACTAGGAACTTGAGGTAGCCTTGGCTATCCTCAGCAAACTCTGAGGCCTTTGTTCCTCGCCTCAGTTTGTGCCACAGGGAGCTTACCCCCAGCCAAATAGCCTCACCACCCAAGATACAAAAAGGCGCTAATGTAATCAAGGCGATATGATACCACCGGGTGGTATTAAGCGCGTTGGCAAAAAAAGGAACGAAGATGCAAGCTAATATTAACAAGACGCTGGTCACGTTTAGAGCAACGTACTCAGCGGTGAACCTCAGATGTTTTGGTCTAAAGATAAGCCGGAGACAGCCAATAATCAGGAAAAGTTGGGTTATGTATTGCAGAATTCTAAAGCCTTTACCCTGGGGTGACACCTGAGCAAAATCTAACCCTAAGGCAGCCCGAACCATATCGGCACGCTGGCCGAACTGAAAGAAAGAAGGTGGCGGCTTAGCTGGCTTGGTTGGCTTGGTTGGCTCTGCTGGTCCAACTGATGGCTCTGTTGTACCAGGTGATGGCTCTGTTCGCTCGGGTACTAGCTCGCCAACCCCCCTAACGACGGTCGATGTCTGTGCCGACCAGAGACCACTCATCAGTTTGAGATTTGCGCCTTCGGCGATAGTCCCATACCAGACAAAGCCACACACAAAGTAGATAACCACTACTGCTATCAGCACTTTTGCTGGCAAAGCTTTTGGCACTGTCAGACTTCGTGGTGAACCACCGAGCTTTCTGGCTAGCCAGCCCCATGCTTTTTCAAAAACGCCACTTTTTATTATAAACACTGTTGGCAGGAAAAGCCCCATGTAACAGAAGCCAATAAAGCCCAACGCGTAGTGGGAGACGACCATTGACATAGCAAACATAACTGCCAGGGCGAGCTTTGGCCCCCAGTTAAGCTTTCTATCCACCAGAAGCAGTATAAGCAGAGCAAAGAAAAGCTCAGCAATCTGCTGCCTGCAAGTGCCAATCATCTCCAGGGAGAAGGTGGGCACAGCGACAAAGAAAAAGGCAGCCAGAAAAGCCTTTTTGTAACTCATTTGCTGACTGAAAATGTGAAACAGGATTAGCGGCACCAGCGAAAAGAAGAGAGGATAAATAGCCTTGAACATCCATACGCCATCGATATTGAGCAGTAGAGAGTAAACTGGCGCCAATATTACGATACTAAGGCATGAATTGACAGTGTCAGCCATGGAAGCATCCCAGAAGCCGCTGTCGGCCACCAGCCGATAAAAGTAGTATTCTGAATGAATGTCACTGCCTATCAGGTAGGGGGATATCAGCGTTGTCTGATACAGAAGGCAAAGGCCTATTGTAAATATAGCCAGTGGATATACCCTTGGCTCAATAAACTTGCCAAAGACAGCTAGACCAATAACCGCAGCTATGAGCAATATAACGATAAGAAGGACGGTATTATTCTGATAGGCATCGATTAAGGCGACGCCGAGGATAGTTAATAAAAGGAGCAGAGTAAGGAAGAGCACCGATGACAATCGTGGATTCTTCCCTGGCGCTGTCTCATCCGGACCTATAAAGGCTCTATCTCGCATGTAGGCAACAGCCATCAATATGAGCGTGAATACAGCGAAAGTGGTGGCTACGGGCATGAGGGAAATTGGGTTGGAAATGCCCATAGAAGGAAAAACAAAGTTGATAAAAGCGCCGGAGAACATAACAAAAGCAAGGCTCAAGCCCACTGAATAGACAAGGCATTCTATTATGCCTGTGTTGTGGATTTTGAGGATTCTGAGGATAAGAATGCCGGGGACGAAGGTGAGGAAAACAAAGCCGATGATTTGCCTTAAGACAGGGATGTCAAAACCAATTCTGGTTAACCCGATAAGCCCCAGCACGGCCAATGAAATGGCCAGCGATAAACCCAGGCACTTTTTGATTTCCCAATCGTTAGGTGGAATCACCAATTGACCAATCTGTTTGAAGTCTTACCCCAAGTTTTCATTACCGGGAGCTCTATATCAAAGTTTAATTACTTCCTCATATAACTTTTCATATTCATCGACCATCCGTTTCACATCAAGGAATTTCTTAACTCTTTCCAGTATCGCCTTTTGCTTCGCCTGATAAAGAGTTGTGTTCGAAAGCAAAGCTATAATAGCCTGAGCAATCCCAGAAATGGCATAAGGGTCGACAAGGAAACCACCTTCATTATTTCCAACCAAGTCGGGGGCAATTCCAACGGGTGTGCTTATAATTGGCTTGCCACAAGCTGCTGCTTCTATGTGAGTCCGACCATAATTGCCGTAGGGGCAAAGAAAGATGAAAACATCAGAGGTTTGAAAAAGCTTCCCTAGTTCAGCACCAAAAACAGCTCCGGTGAAGTTTACCCTGTCTTCGATGCCGAGCTTCTGACATAGGTCTAGCAGTTCCTGCTTGATGTCCATCCTTTCTCCGATGTGCTTATGACCAAAGTTAGGACCAACGAGGAGCAATTCTGCATCGCTGACTTCCCTTGATGCTAGATTGAAGGCTCGAATCAGGGTGGCGAGGTTCATCGCACTGCTTATCCTCCCTACAAAGATAAGCCGGCGGCGGGTTCTGGAAGGCTGATTTTGAACCACAGAATGAGTTAAAAGGGTAAGGTCCTCAGCATGGTGCATAACCCTAATTTTGTCTTCGGATGCCCCCACAATTGCAGCCTCTCTTGCCTCCTGGGCACTGGTTACTGCGATAAAGGCTGCTTTTCTGAGGACAAACTTAGCGGTTAAAGCGTCATAAAAAACATGTAGTGCCTTCTCTAACCTAGAGGTGGATAGATATCTATAAGCTAACAGACTACCGTGAGGGCTAAGCACGAAGGGAATATTGCGGAGGGTTCTTAACCAAGCGGCAAGCTCAGAGTGAATAGCCCGATAACCATGCACATGGATGATGTCCGCCTTTTCTTGGGCAAGGTCAGCTAACATTCTTGGGCTTAAAGGGAAACTCCAGACCCGAACAAGAGGCTTATAGTTCTTCACGGTGTAGCCTTCTATCATGTTGCTTAAATGGTGTTCCCTTTCCTTGAGTGCCGTGCTGTAAATGATAGTTTGATGACCTCGTTTGGCTAGTTCCCGTGATAAAACATGAACAAATATATTCACTCCCCTGGCACTCGGATAGCTATAACCATCTATAATCCTGACGATTCTCAATTGTGCCTCTCCTTGCCTTCTAACCAACCATGCTAACACGGCTAAGGCTTTATTATTAGCCTCTTAAAAACCTCCAAGAAACCATTTATTGCTGCTTTCAAATCTCTTAGACTCTTTATATTTCTAACTCTTCTTAAAATATAGGTGGACCTGAAATAAAATTCTCTATATGCCTTTCTATACATCTCGGCTACAAGTTCTCGTGTCAAATCTTTGGTCTCAAACAATGGCTCTTCATAAATACCATATCTTTCCCAATCTTTTGTAAGAATCTTCCCATGCTTTTCTATTAGCTTATATAAAGCTGTACCAGGGAAAGGGGTGGCTATAGTAAATTGAGCATAATCAGTATTGAGAGATTTTGCGAAAGCTATTGTTTTCTCCATAGTCTCCCTGCTCTCACCATAGTTCCCTAGCATATAAAAGGCGATAGTCGTCAGACCCACATCATTAGCGATTTCACAAGCGCTTCTCGCTTCCTGAAGTGTAATCCCTTTCCCTATCCTTTTCAGAATCTCGTTTGAGCCGGATTCCACTCCAAAAGACACCCGATAACACCCAGCCTTTTTCATCTTTCTTAGTAATTCTCTATTGACACAATCAACTCTTATACCATTACTACATGACCACGCAATATCCAAGTTTCTTTCAATAATCAAGTCGCAAATCCTCATCGCACGATCAATATCAAAACTGAAAGTGTCGTCAGCAATATGGATTTCCCCCACTCCATATTTGCCTACAAGGAATTCAATTTCATCAGCGACGTTTTCGGGACTTCTAGCCCTAAAAGTATGGCCGAAAATCGATTTATTACAAAAAATACAAGTCCCCGGACATCCTCGGGATGTTATAATATCCGCAAATAGCTTTTTTTTGAGCATAGGACTCTTGTATGCTTCAGGAAAAGGGAATAAATGTCTAGCAGGAAAGGGTATACTGTCTAGGTTACCTATAAAAGGTCGGGATGGATTGTGAATAATTTCCCCGCCTGTCTTAAATGAAAGGCCTTTTACATTTTTCAGATTAACATTCCCACCAAGAGCACGAATCAAATCTAAAAATGTAACCTCCCCTTCGCCTCTAACTACAAAATCCACGTAAGGAGTGCTTAGACTTTCTTCTGGTAATGCAGTAGGATGAACACCACCAAGAACTACTTTGCAATTTGGATTTATTTGTTTAGCCAACTTGGCTATTTCCCAAGATACTCGTATTTGGGGAGTGGTAGATGTAATCCCCACGATATTTGCATCCCGCTTTATTAATTCATCTTTTACGCCTGTCAAATCCATTCTTTGTGTATTCATATCGATTATATCGATTGGAAGGCCGCTTTTTTCTAAGACAGAGGCGATATATGCGATTCCTAAGGGGAGTGTCCTAGCCCACTCTGCATGCGTTGGATTAATAAGTATTGTCTTTAGTCCATAACATGGCTGAGGTAACTCAGACTCAAAACTATTCATTGCAATTTTCTTTATGTCCCAGTCCTTTCTACTCTACTCCTTATAACACCAGCCAAAGCAATGCTATTTCCGCACCAGCCAGTTTCCAATAGCTAACCCATCTAGACCACTCTGTCCCAATGTCCACAGAGCAATCTCTGGAGTCCCAACAATGGGGTAGCCATGTAGGTTAAATGAGGTATTTACGATTCCTCCGACACCTGTGATACGCTGGAATCCTTCAAGGATTTCTCTGTATGATAGGTTCCACTCATTCACCGTTTGCGGTCTTGCTGTCTTATCATGCGGATGCAATGCGGCAATTATTTCATTTGCCTCTTCATTAGTATCAAATGCCTCGATCATATATCTGGCTGGCCTAGCGGCTATTAAGTACTCCTCCATTTTTTCCTCTAAAATAGAGGGGGCAAAGGGCATCCAGAAATCCCTGTGCTTTATGGCGAAATTTATCCTTCTTATGACTCTGGGGTCTCTGGGGTCGGCCAAGATACTTCTATTACCCAACGCTCGAGGACCCCATTCATCCCTACCTGAGAATCTGGCTATTATTTTACCTTCGGCCATCAGGGTGCCAATTTCACCCTCAATGTCCTGGATATATTTGGCTTTTGTTGCCCATCCGGTGTTCTGTAATATGAACTTAATGTATTCATCATCATACTCAGCCCCATAGTAAAGATCCATTAACTCGCATCGCTTGGCTTCAACCCCCTCTCGCTCACAGAAACGATAGTAAGCTTCTAGTGCAGCACCTACTGGAGTTCCACCATCATCTGCAGCGGGATAGAAGAAGACGTCCTCTACCTCCTCCATTTCACGAACAACCTTATTAGCTTTAACGTTTAAGAAAGAACCCCCGGCACAAGCTAATTTCCGAATCCCGGTTTCCTTGATACAATTTGCGACCCATTTCGTAATTAGCTCCTCAAAATATGTTTGACAGGCAGCCGCGGTATTGTCAAACCTTTGTTCTGCCAGTCTTTTTCTGAGTAAGGGTTGAATTTGTGATAGATAAGCACCACTTGTATTTTGGAATTCTAAGGGCTTTTTAGGATTAATCGTTACCATTTTTCTCATTTCTTCAATGCAGTATTCTGGCTTACCATAAGGTGCTAACCCCATCACCTTATATTCATGCTCCCATCGTTTTAATCCAAGATAACCTGTTATTTCACTATATAAATTATTACTTAAGCTGTCATAATGGGTTGAGGAAGCAATTCTTTTCATATTCAAGCCTTGGCCTATACTTACCGTTGAGCTAAGGCAGTCCCCCGCCCCATCAAGGGTCAACACCAGCGTTTCGTCTTCCCATGGTCGCTGGTAATAGGCACAAGCAGCGTGAGCCAGATGATGTTCGATAAAAAGTATCTCTCGATCAAGTATTGCCATCTTTTGAAAAAGTCTATTCAATTCATCCATTTTTCGAAATCGGTGTAGTCCTTTCACCAACATATGACAGAAGGCGTGGCCATGGACGTACGGAGTTAGCCTCTCATACACTTTTATATGGAATGGTCTTTCTTTCAAAGGGGCGTGAGTTCTCAGGAGACCAACAATGGCAATAATATCCACTATTGAAGGATCAACCTGAGCTATCTGAAATACCTTCCTTATAGATTCTAAGGGAGGGCCACTATAGTTTTTGACGTTATTAAGGCGCTCCTCGTTTATTGCAGCCATAACCGTACCATTCTTAATCAAAGCGGCTCCTGCATTATGCCCATCATGTATGCCTAAAACTACAACATCCTTTTTCATACTTTGATTCCTCTTATGACATCAATCAATTGGTGCGCTCTATGCTTAAAAGTATGCTCCTTCAATATTCGCCCTCTTGCTCTAGTACCTATTTTCTCCCTATCCTCTCCATTATGTAACAAGCGCTTGTATGTTTCTATCGCCTCATTTTCACTATTGACCACAATAAGCTCCTTGCCTACCTCAAACCACTCTTCTATCCCATTATATGGTTGTGAAACGATGCAGCTACCAAATGCAGCTAGTTCAAAAGGTCTGGATGTTGAAGAGGCGTAAACATTTGCATGTGACCATCTAGTGATGTTAAGATTGATCTTACTCCGGCAGCAAAACTGTCTCCATTGACTATAGGAAAGGTCACCCACCATCTTTGCATTGCCTAAGTCAATTCTAAAATTTTCACCGGCAACTGCGAAGCTTAATTCCGGCATCTTCTGGCTGGGAATTGTAATCAATTTCTCCATCCACTCCTCACGAAAGTCACTGCCGTAGCCGAAAAAGGAGACATCTATATCCTTTCCTACTTCGACAGGTGCCACCAGCTCTGGGTCGACGCCGTAGTAAAGGGGGTGAACATTCTTTGCTCCCATCTCTTGCAAATCAGGTATGACTCCCTTGGAGTTTGTGAAAAAGGCATCGTATTCGGAAAGATCGGCATTCTCGTAGTAATTAAATCTAAAGCCTCGGCTTACTGTATATTTTGGTAAAATAGTCGGCATATCACCATCGTAGTAAACCACAGGGACTTTAAGCTCTCTTCTGATTTTTGAGGGGATCCCGGTAATATGGTTTATAGGTATGCTCATTAGCAAGACAAGGTCAACGTCCTGCTCCTTTCTTAAAATGTGCAGCAGATATCTTTCCCATTTCGGTTTAATATAATGCTTTATCACTTGTGTGGCGATAGGCGAAAGTAAAGTCTTTTCGCTAGGTGATTTTCCCCGCCTCCTTCTGCTTTCTAAGTAAGAATTGTAAATGGTGCTTTCTTTGCTGCACGGATTGTCATAAGTCTTCCACCATAAGCTTTCCACAGGGTTGCCGAGATACGGAATAACAACAACTTCATTTCCTATCTCATATATGGCTTTCAGCAGCTGCCACCAGGCAGGCGTGCATCCGAACTTGTTCTTAAGGTCGATTGTGGATGCCACTACCAAGAATTTCACTTACTTCCTCCATGTCAAAACCTCGTCAACACATCGATCCAGAGCCTCATCAAGAGTCACTGTTGGATTCCAATGGAGTTTTGACTGTGCTTTTTCAATAGAAGGAATTCGAATACGAACATCATCATTGTAAATAGGTCTGTGAGTAAATGTAAGCTTTGCCGCGGTCTCAATAACACCTCTCTGCTTTGCCTTCTCAAAAAGTTTCTGTGCTAATTCTTTCATAGTGACTGGTTCCGGATTGCCCAAATTGAAAACTTCACATTTGGTGATGTTGAGAAACGAATATTTGGCTATCGCACTTGCCACATCATCTATCCACGTGAAACACCTGATTTGTTCACCATCACCCAAGATTTCCATAGGATTTTGCTTATTTATAACTAGTTTGTGAATGAAATCCGCAGGAACATGTGATATTCCAGATTCTTCCTCCGCCTTCTCATAAGGAGTGATAATATTAAAAGGTCGCCAAATAGTGTAGTCTAAACCATATTGTTGTTTAAAAGCCTTACAAAGTCTTTCACCGACAAGCTTTGACAATCCATAATCCGTCAGCGGAATTTGCATCTCATCGACATCCTCTTCACGGAGCGGCACCTGTTTGGCACGTTCATATACCATAGAAGAGGATATATAAACCACACGCGTCATGCCCCTCTCCAGTGCCTCACGTAAGAGATTCTGGTGGAGAAGTACATCTTTAGATAATATGTCGGCGGGGAACTTATGAAAGCCCCTTACTCCAAAGATTTGAGCAGCTGCTTGGATTATAGCATCAACGTCTTTGCATACCTCTTTAACAGCTTCTTGATTGGTCAAGTCGCGTACAAAGAATTTGTAATCTCTCTTCCGGTCGATTCGCCCATACCGCGAAAAGTTATCTACTCCGACAACTTCATATCCTTCTTCGATCAAGTGAGAGATAACCCATTGCATTAACGACCCTTCACTTCCGGCTACTAATATCTTCATATATCCTCATAGAATCCATTCGTTATCATGCTTTAATTCGCTCTGTATCTTAACGTCTCCCAATGCTTCCATAGTATACCTCCCCATCGGGAGGAAAACTCTCGAAATCAAACATATTCCACGAATCCATAAAATAAGCTGGCTTTGACATTCTTCTTATAGCATCAATCAAGTCTATCTTATTATATGAAGTATTATTGTTCATAAAGATTACTATACTTGCGTCATTAAATGCGTCTGTTATATCAACTGGTTTAATCTTCAATTTTTTAATATTCTCATCTGAAACTAAATAATCGTGCCCACATATATTTTTAAAACCCCTGGTCTTTAGCTCCTTTATCATGGTAATAGAGGGAGCTCCTCTCAAATCGTCTGTTTCTGGTATTCCCTTAAAAGCCATTCCTAACAAGGTTACCTTTATTTTCTGAGGTTCTAAATTATTATTTAAAGCCCATCTTAATATGCGATCTGCAATTCTGCCTTCTAATTTCTCGTGAAGTGCTCTTGCATTCATTATAATCGTAGGTTTGAATTCGTAGTTCTTTAAGGAATACGCTAAAATATGAGGATCTTTCCCTAAACAGGGACCTCCAACATAACCGGGCAATGCAATATTTGTTCTGTCATACCCTAAATTAGTAAAACGGATTGCTTCATTTCCATTTATTCCCAAAATTTCGCAAATTTCTGCTACTTCATTGGCAAGGGCAAATTGAGTATCCCTATAAACATTATCTAACAGTTTGATAATTTCTGCTGTCTCTAAGGACGATACTTCTATCACGGTGGGGGTTATTCTATGGAATATAGATGATGCTCTCCTTAGGCTTCTTTCATCTATCGCTCCTATCACCTGTGGTAATGTAAAAATTTCTTCTAACGCTTTTCCTTCTAGGGTTCTCTCGGAGCAAAAAGCAACTTGAGGGGACTCAATCTTTTGTTTCAAAATTGGCAATACGACGTTTCTAGTTGCTCCTACTACTACTGTTGAACGCAATATTACTAAGCTATTTTGATCCATAACATTTGATATTTCCCTAGAAACTCTTTCAATCATGTCCAAGCGAGGAATCTTTGTATCTTTAGTCGCAGGTGTTCCAACAGTTATAATATAAACAGGATATGGCCTAGAAGGTATTTCTCTTGAAAAAGTTAAAGAGCCTTTATCTATCATTGTCCTCATTGCAAATTCTAAGCCCAGTTCGTAAAAATGCGGTTTTCCCCTTTTCATTAATTTCAATTTCTTCTCGTCAATTTCAACCCCATGAACAGCATATCCCTTCTTTGACATTGCTACTGCTAATGTTAATCCTACGTATCCCATTCCCATAACACATACTTCGTTGCCTATTCCCATTTCTATCCCCTCCCCGTTGTATTGACCTGCCCCCAATAGTTATACCACTTCTTAAGTTAGAGTTGCCGCCACAATAGCCTCTGGGGCAGGCGGTCGGTAGTTGAGTGCACTATGTGGCCGTACTTGATTATACCCCTTTCTCCAGCCTTCTATCAATATTCTGGCTTCAGCCAATGAGGTGAATATCTCACGGTTCAGAAGTTCGTCCCTCAATTTGCCATTAAATGATTCTATGTAGCCGTTCTCCCATGGGCTTCCCCTCTCGATGAACAAAGTCTTCACTCCCAACCGGTTCAGCCAGGCGCGTATTGCCCTAGCAGTGAATTCAGGCCCATTATCAGAGCGAATGTGCTCTGGTATTCCCCTGAAAACAAAGAGCTGAAATAACTTGTCAATGACATCCTGAGAAGTGATACGACGATCTACCAGTATCGCTAGACACTCTCTGGTGTATTCATCGATTATAGTCAGTATCCGAAATGCCCTGCCGTCAGATGTTCTGTCAACCATAAAGTCATAGCTCCAGACATGGTCTTTGTATTCGGGTCTGAGTCTAATACATGAGCCGTCATTCAGCCACAGACGTCCCCGCTTCGGTTGTCTCTTTGGTACCTTAAGTCCTTCTTGTCTCCAGATCCGTTCCACGCGTTTATGATTCACCCGCCAGCTTTCCTGCCTGAGCATCGCTGTTATCCGTCGGTATCCATACCGCCCGTAGCGAGTGGCCAGTTCAACAATACGAGTTCTCAACTGTTCCTCATCAGAGGGGATATGCGGCATATGCCGTTGTGTCGCCCTCGGCTGACTCAGTACCCTGCACGCCCGTCGTTCTGAGACAGATAGCGTCTGACATACCTGTTCCACCATCTTTCGTCTCTTTGACGGGCTCAGAAGTTTCCTCGGGCAGCCTCCTTGAGTATGATATTGTCCAGAGAAAGATCAGCCACCAGCCTCTTCAGCCTGGCATTCTCCTTCTCCAGTTCCTTTAGCCGCCTGGCTTGTTCCACGCCCATGCCGCCGTACTCTCTGCGCCAGCGGTAGTAGGTTTGTTCGGTGACTCCGATTCTTCTGCTGGCTTCACCAATCGTACTACCCTGGATGATAAGGACCTCAGCCTCGCTGAGCTTGTTGATGATTTGCTCGGGTTTGAATGCTTTTCTGACCAATGAAATGTCCCCCCTTTCTCAATCTCCAGTCTAACATTAACACTGGACTGATTTCCGGGGGGCAGGTCAGCTTCACCAAGTGCCAATCGTGTTTCAATGCTGTAACATAATGAGGTGAGGCTGGTAGTTCATACGAACAACCATTTCGCCTTACTATCGAGCTGGATCCAAGAAATAGTTCAACTGGTCGTTGATTATATCTTTGAGGCTGTGGTTGATTTGGAAGTCAAGTTCCTGGATTTTCGCTGTCCTGGTTAATAGCATAGGCACTTCAGCCGGTCTAAACCTCTCTACATCGAACTTTATGGTCACCTTGCCTTTATCTGTAATCGCAATTATCCCCGAATCAGCGGGCTGAAATTCCAATTTACCGTCAAGCATCAGTTTATCTACCTTGGTCTTTTCAAAGCGCAGACCAAACACTTCCGAATTGTCCAGCTCATTCGGTCTGTCTATCACCTTGTCGCCTTTGATAGTCTGAATTTTATCTACGATGTAGCCGGCACATTCCAGACTCAGCAGCACATAGCTTAAGACTGAGTTTGTTCTCTGAGAGCCTTGATTATAAACATCGCCATATTTACCTTTTTGCGCCAACAGGCAATAGCCTTTCACTATGTCATCAACGTGAGACCAGTCTCTGAAAGCATTAACATTGCCGATGACTATCTTATCAATTTCACCTCGTTTGAGCTGCATAACTTGATAAGTTATCACAGCGGTTACAAACATTTTACCTCTGCCTGCACCCTCATTGTTAAAGCCTCTGGAAACCATCGTTTTCAAACCATAACAAGTATGGTAGTTTCTCATAAGATAATCACCATATACCTTGGAAACAGCGTATGGGGACATGGGGCGGAGAGGGTTAGTTTCAGTAATTGGTAACTCCGGAATATTATTTGGCTCTGGAAAGATTGCGCCATGTTTCTTTTTGAGTTGCTGGTATTGAGAATTTGAAAAAATGACCAGTCCATATTCCTCGCTACTACCGGCAAACACTATCACAGGGTCTAATCCTTTACTTCTAACTGCTTCAAGAAGATTAGATGTCCCTAAACAATTTACTTCCATGGTTTCCCCAGGACAAGAAAATGACCTGGGGATGAAAGATTGGGCGGCAAAGTGAAAGATAATGTCCGGCTTGCTGATGTCCAATGCGGAAGCAATACTAGAAACATCCCGCACATCACCCTCCAGCAGTCTGGTCTCCTTTTCAATCCCCAAGTATTTGAGGTTTTGTGGAATAGCGCCATCGGCTCGTCTCTTGACTAACCCGAAAACATTGGCTCCTTTATTGAGGAGATGCTTCGCCAGGTGTGAGCCGACAAAGCCACTTATGCCGGTTATGAATACGTTTTTATTCTTTAAGCTCATCTTTGTTTCTCCTCTTTGGAGTAAGCAGTTCGTTTCTGAAGCGAAGCTTAACCACCCCCCAAGCAACACCTAACCCGTGAGCAACCGGATTGAGACTGGAGCCCTGGAGATGGTAGATACAGGAAACAGGTACTTCTCTGATAACAAAGTTCTTTCTTCTGGCGTGAATTAGCACTTGAACGCTGAAACCAAAGCCGTCTTCGGTTATGTCAATGGATTCTAATAGCTTTCGATTATGAGCACGGAAACAGCTCTGAGAGTCTGAAACCTTCTTTTTTGAGCCAAGGTTGTAGAGCCAGGTGATAACATCGATGCCGAATTTGCGATATTTGGGTACCTGGTTGAGATTGGTTGAGACTAGTTGAGATTGGTTGAGACTAGGTTGGAGAAAGCGGGAGCCAATGACTAAGTCTGCCTTGTTGTGCAGAATGGGAGCTAGGACTTGTGGAATCTCATCAGGATTATGTTGTCCATCGCCATCCAATGTTACCAGGATATCAGCATTGTTAGTTTTTGCGGCTTCGAAGCCTGACTTAGTGGCTGCGCCAGCCCCTCGTCTTCTTTCATGTCTTACGACCTCAGCACCAGCAGCTTTGGCTACTTCAGAGGTGTTATCAGTTGAGCCATCATCAATGACAATTACCCTGTCCGCATATATTCTAGCTCTAGTAACTATGTCACCTATAAATTGCTCTTCGTTAAGGCAAGGGATAGCGGCGATGATTATAGGATGAGACTTATGGTGATTCGTAGAGACTAATTGAGACATGTTGAATTCTGCTGAGCGTTCATTGAGCTTTCTTGTTGAGTTTGCGGGTGCTGGAGATTAGGTTGTTCAGTTTGAGACTTAGTTTGTCGATGGTGATTAGGAGACTTGAGATTGATTGAGATTGACTGAAATAACCGAGTTCCTGTGCAATGAACAAATGGCTTTTGAGTTCGTAGAGAGAACCTCGGGCATTGAGGTAAAACTTGGCTTTGTCAAGATCGTGATAGCGTCCAAAGCCGTCAGCAATGTTAGCTGGTACAGATAAAGTGGCTCGTCTAATTTGAGGAGTTAGTACAAAAGCCTCTTCTTTGGGGAGATAAGCGGTTAGCTGATAGATTTCCATGACTATATTCTTTCCAATTTGCCAAACCTCAAGGTCTTCAAACGAGTTGCTCATCGGCTAAAATTCACGGCGGCTGGGATCTCTATCAATCTCCATCAATCTCGAACAGTATTCACTTTACCGTCACCGATTTTGCCAAGTTCCGTGGCCTATCTGGGTCATGTCCTCGACTTACCGCTAAATAGTATGCCAACAACTGAAGAGGGACTACAGTGATTACGGGGTATAAGAGTTCGTCGGCTTTGGGAATCTTGACCCAGAAATCGTAAATTTCATTTTTTCTATCAGAGATGGCGATAATATAAGCACCACGTGACTTAGCTTCCATAGCATTGCTTAATGTCTCACGGTAAGTGTAATCATCAGGACAAATTACAGCTACAGGTGTCCCCGGCTCAATAAGGGCTAAAGTACCGTGTTTCAATTCACCTGCTGGCATACCTTCAGCATGAATATAGGAGATCTCTTTAAGTTTCAGGGCACCTTCGGAGGCAATGGCGAAGTTAATCCCCCTGGCTATGTAGTAGAAATCATTCTTGGTTTTCAGTTCTTGGCTCAGTCCATTAAGTTTGTCGTTGTTCCATTGGATAGTTTTAGTCACCTTGTTACTGATGCCTTTAAGATCGGTAACAGCTTTGTCAAAGGAGTTAATCATGGAAAACGACAAGAGATAGAAAACCACTAACTGGCTGATGAATGACTTGGTAGCCGCAACACACAGCTCAGGGCCACAATTAAGATAGATAACCTGGTGGCTCATCTCAGCTAACTGAGAATAGGGCCTGTTGACAACGGAGATAATTTGGGCACCAGCATCTCTGGCCCTTTTTACGCCTTCGATGACATCTGCCGTTTCGCCGCTCTGGGAGACAGCTAAGACCATAGTGTTCTTGTCTACAGAATCAGCAAAATAATGAAATTCAGAACCCATAACTACATCACAAAACTTCCTGCCGACTTTGGAGAAGAGATATCTGCCAACTAGCGCAGCGTATCTGGAAGTGCCGCAAGCAGTGACTATCACTTGACCCGCTCTAAGGATATCCATGGCAACCTTGGTGAACAACTCTTTATCCTGATTGGTAGCTGCCTCAATAGTCTGTGGCTGCTCCATAATCTCTTTTAGCATGAAGAACTGGTAGCCTTGTTTATCACTATCACACCATTGCAAGTCAATTTGTCTGGTTTTCTTCACTAGCTTATTGCCTGCAGCATCGAATAATTCAATCCCGTTAGTTGTTAGCACCGCTACCTCAGTATCAGCCAAAGGCATCAGCTGATTAGCCAACCCGGAGAAAGCCAAGGCATCACTGGCAACGAAGTAGCCATGTTCGCCTACTCCAATAGCCAGAGGGCTGTCCTTTCTTGTGCCGACAATTTTGCCTGGGTCACGAGATGATATAGCCAGAAAAGAATAGGAGCCTTCGAGTTTCGGCGCAACAGCTAAAACTGCCGACTCGAGAGAACATCCTTTTTTCATTTCATCTTCAATGAGGTGAGGTATGACTTCAGTGTCGGTTTCTGAGGCAAAGCGATGCCCATTGCTGGTCAGCTGTTGACGGAGCTCTTGATAATTCTCAATTATTCCATTGTGGACGACAGCTATTGCGCCCTTAGCAGCACAATGCGGGTGGGCATTGGCTGTAGTAACACCGCCATGAGTTGCCCAGCGGGTATGTCCAATAGCTATTACGCCGGGCAACGAACTCAAGTTGTGCTTTCTCTCAATCTCCTCAAGTTTACCGATATCTTTTTTCACAAACAGCTGTCCCTCAGACAGGGTAGCTATGCCTGCCGAGTCATAGCCACGGTACTCCACGCGCCTTAGACATTCGAAAACAAGCGGGGCTGCTGTCTGGTTACCACAATAGCCTATAATGCCACACATCTTAATCAGTTACATTGCCAAACAGTTAGTTCTTCCTATCACTGTTGCAACTAGCGTAAATTATATAGATATGATGGTTAATTGGCAAAGCTATAGGGTTATTAGTATCTGTTAGTTGGTTTCTCCCACTACCAAAGTACCGACTTATGGCAGAGTTATGGAAGGGCTACCTCAAAGAATTAACATGGCATCGCCGAAGCTGTAGAAGTGGTAGCCAAGGCTCTTAGCTTCATCGTAAGCCCGCAGGATGAAATCTTTACCAGCAAAGGCCGAGACTAGCATCAGTAGCGTTGACCTGGGTAAATGGAAGTTGGTGACCATGACGTCTGTGAAACGAAATTTATACCCGGGCAGGATGAATAATTCAACCCAGCCGGCAAAAGGCTGAACAGTGCCAGTCTGAGCTGCTGCCTCAAGAAGCCTCACTGTGCTGGTGCCCACGGCTATTATCCTCTTGCCTTGCTTTTTGGTTTGATTAAGCATAGCAGCGACTTCTGAGCTTAATTCCCCATATTCTTTGTGAATCGTGTGCTGGCTAGGGTTATCAACTCTAACCGGGCGGAAGGTGTCAAGTCCGATATGTAAGGTAATAAAAGCGAGCCGAACGCCTTTCTTCTGTAACTCATTGAATAACCTCGGAGTAAAATGCAGTCCAGCAGTTGGTGCTGCCACACTTCCGTTTATTTCAGCGTAGACTGTTTGATAACGTTCTGGTTCAGCTAGTGGGGTATGGATATAAGGAGGTAAAGGAACCTGACCGAATTTCTCGAGCAGGCTCTCCTCTGGGAGGCGAATAATTCTGGTACCACCTTCACCCCGTTCAATTACTTCAACTACGATTTCTTGAACGGTGTCAGCAGATTCATTTGTTATCCTGATTTTTGTGCCAACGCCAACTTTCCTGCCAGGCCGGATAAGGATTTCCCAAAGGCTGTTATCCACACGGCGCAACAGCAGAATTTCCACCTTTGTGTCACTATCGCTTTTTTGTCCTAAAACTCTAGCCGGGATAACACGGCTATTGTTAAGGACTACAGTATCCCCGCTATGAAGACAGCTGACTATCTCATAAAAGTAGTGGTGACCTATAGAGCCATCAGACCGACGAAGAACCATAAGGCGAGATTGGTCTCGTGGCTCGACAGGTGTTTGAGCGATGAGCTCAGTAGGCAAGTGGTAGTCAAAATCGCTGGTCTTCATCAAAGGGGTTCATTTATCTGTGCAGGAAGTATAAGATGCCATTGACTATTATAGTTATCAGGAGACTCAAGATAAGGAAGGTGACGATAGGGAAATAGAAGGAAAAACCATCTCTCTTTACAAATATATCGCCGGGCAGCTTGCCCAAAAATGGGATATGCTGGCTGAAAATCAATATCAGCCCTAAGACTACTATGATGCCGCCGACTATAAGCAGAATCTTGCCGATTCCTTCCATGTTACTAGCTCTTTACACTTGCCTGGAACCGAGAATATCGGCTCAGGTTCATGATAGCTTTGGCCGCCCGTTCCATGGTGGGAAAGACTGGTATCAAAGCTTGAGTCAACGCTTGTTCAATTTCGAGGCGTTGTGGTTCAGCAGCCCCAGGCGGTGAGACGACAACGACTGGCTTATCTTGCTTGGTCCTAAAGTCAACAAAAACAGTATTGATGGCTTGAGCCACTTCCCAAGGCAGGTATTTTAAAAGTATCCCAGCATCTTCCTGTATTATGATGAGCTCGATGGAAGGGTCATCGAGGATAATCCCGATAGCGTCTCGTAGGATAGAAGGATTGCTGCCGCTTTGGCTAACATCTACTGGATTGCGCAGTATACTTCCTACCTGACCCAAGAGCCTGGTCAACCTTTGCCTCGTCTCTGTAGCTAGAGAGGGAATATGAAGTCCGAGTTCAGCACAAGCATCACTAGCTGAGACGGAAATGCCACCACCACCATCTGCTAATCCACCGACTACGGCTATCC
>Ga0315296_10000289_pt1 | contig 46202 bp, 40 predicted proteins | sample YL17G14_18_MG_FD_203921 | JGI IMG/M metagenome (GOLD analysis project Ga0315296, IMG submission 203921) | Sediment microbial communities from Yellowstone Lake, YNP, Wyoming, USA - YL17G14_18 | ecosystem: Environmental > Aquatic > Freshwater > Lake > Sediment | place: USA: Wyoming | collected... | reverse complement strand
CGTACTCGACCTTCTCAAGACCAAGGCTGATGGCTATTGAGTTGAGATTGATCTTCGCCCCGAGGTCGCTTGAGGCGACGATGTTCTGCACCTCTATCTTGGGCGTGGTTTTGACCTCGATGCCAGCGGCCTCGATCTTCTTGACCACCTTGCTGATAGCGGTCTCTACCTGTTCAAGGCTCTTGCCGCCGGTGCACACAGCCTTTCCACTCCTGAAAAGCAGAGTCGCCGTCTTCGGTTCCTTGAGCCGGTAGATCAGCCCGGGGAACTGCTCTGGGTCGTATTCCGCACCATCAAGCGCAAGCACAATCGCCTGAAGATCTAGCTCCGTCCCGAGAGATGTCGAGGCGACAACGTTCTCTATCTTTATCACTGCCATAGTAACTGAACCAGCCTGACGGTATTTGAATAGGTGCCTTATAAGTGAGCCCTTCGTCCGCAATGCAGGTCATCTAAGTCGGGAAATTGAGTCCAGTTCGGTGCGGTAATCCACTGTTTCGAGTAGAGCCAGACTTCCGAGTACACATACAGCTCATCGTCTGAAAATACTGAAGAGAAAGGGGTTTGTTGGCCGGGAATCAGTCAGAATCAAAGCTTTAGGATGTTCCGTGCCTTGTCCTCGTCGCTGACAGCTAGCGCTACATGCACATGCTTCGAGTCCTTGTCAAGCATGTACGCGCCATCTATGTTGATGCCTTCCTTGGCGAGCGCGCTCGAGATTCGGGCGAGCTCCCCGGGCTTGTCCTCAAGCTTGGCCACCAGCAGATTCCTCTCGGAAAACTGCATGCCCGCTGCGCTGAGGCTTTGCCGGCCCTTTTCATGGTCGGATGTGATGATTCTCACGACCTCGGCATGAGGCTCTGTCGAGATTGAGCGTATGTTTACGCCGTCCTTCTGCAGGACCTCTGTTACCCGCGCGAGCTCTCCCGGTTTGTTCGCCAGTTTCACGCTGAACTCCTTTTCCATATTCTTTTCCTCCTTTCACAAGAACAAGTGCGCAAGAAATCTCCACCATGTAGGAGACAGAGAAGAATCACGTATTTGACCCAGTGCAACACTCATTATCTGCTTCGTCGTTGAACCATGTGCTGGTGCTACACGACATAACGGTAACCGCTGATGATGGTATAGGTTAGATGTGAACAGACGAGAGCCCAGCAATGGAGATCAGTGGGAACTGGCACGACAGCTGGAGGACTCAGAAGACCCGCAAGGAGTGTGCGGGGAGAGGCCCTCAGCGAAAGGAGAGGGTATTGAAGCCTCACAGTCAGGAAAGAACCATAGGGGAGAAATGGCATGAATAAAGGGCAAGGGGGGTGTGATGATCTCATATCTCAAGTCACCAAGAAGCAAGAACCGAAATGTCAAGGAGAGAATCAGAAGGCATCGCAAGGGGAGTCCGAGCAGAAAAACATAGGAAAAACGACTGACAACGGAGAAATGGCAATGAAATGCCCGAATTGTGGGGTCGAGAATCCTGAAGGCCAGAAGTTCTGTGGCGATTGCGGCGGAAGTCTCGATGGGTCACCCCAGGCAAGATTGGGTCTGGTGAAATGTCCGAATTGCGGATTTGACAACCCAGAAGGCAGGAGATTCTGTGCAGACTGTGGAAGCATGATTCCTCGGACTCCACGGACAGTCACGCCGGCGCAGGAACGAGAGAAGAAAGGGGTTTGAGCCTCACCTTAGGAAGTCCCACAAAGAATCACAGGCGATTCGGCCAGGGGGAGAAATGGTAGAGCACAAGTTCACGGTCGGCAAAGAAGAGAAACAAAGGATTCGAATAAGTCACAGCGCGACAACAGGGAAAGCCTCAATCATCGTCAATGGGAAACCAATAGTGATCGTCAATGGCAGATCTCTGCGACCCATCAGTCGTGCTGTCGATTCGGTGACGGTCGCCTTCACCATTGGCGAAGAAGAGAAACACAAGGTCAACATCCGCATAAGAGGGGCATTCTGGAATCATTTCGAGGCTTTTTCGGACAACGAGATGGTCTACAGGTCATGAAGATAAATGAAGAAGTCCAGCTCGGTGCAACAATCCTCTGATCTAGAGAGAGCATTGCGTTCGATCCCAAATCTGGCTCCATTTGCTGTTTGAAAATTAATTCACAGTTGAAAATCAAAATGTGAGAGGGCCCGGATATTGGCCGGGAAGCTGCCGCTGATGAAAGGTGGGAGCTTGGGAAATCAAGGTTGAATTCTTCACCAGAAGACGATGCGTCTTGGACGGGTACGACAGAATCCCGCAGGCTGGCGTGAATGTGCCGCTACCCCAGGCATCTCGGCCACCGATGGCTCGACCTTGCAGACAGAAGCGCGGCCACTGGCTCAGTTCGGGATACTATGCTTATAACGCGATATTCCATACGAAGCATATCTATTTATATACATTGTATGCTTTGATACCACACAATGCGCGAAAGCATACTCAAGTCGCTCCGGGATATCCTGATCACTCGTACACCTCTAGAAGACCTTCCAGAAAGCGTCTGGAAACGGACGAGCGCTCTGAACACGTGGGGCACCAATGCCATCGAAGGGAACACACTGACATGGCACGAGGTCAAACAGCTTCTTGTGGAGGAGCGAAGCGTCGGCGGAAGACCTGTCAAGGACATCCTCGAAACCCTCCAGCACGAAAGAGTCTTCCGCGATCTAATCAGACGTAGATCTCATCCCATCGACCTCGGAACGATCCTCGAATTGCACGAGTCTGTTTTCAAGGGAGTGAAAACCGATGCGGGCAGGTGGAGGCGTGTCAACGTCAAGATAAGCGGATCCAAACACGCCCCACCTCGCATGGAGAAAGTCATCGATGAAACGGAGAAGATGCTCCACGAATACGAGAAGAGGGACATCGAGGGCGAGGACACTATCGCACTCGGTGCATGGCTCCATCATCGGTTCGAATCCATTCATCCGTTCAGCGATGGGAATGGGCGCGTGGGTCGTCTGCTGTTGAGTCTTCATTTGTTGAAACACAATTGGCCCCCAGTCCACGTCCTCCCTCCGGACAGGGCACGGTATCTCGCATCAATGGAGACAGGTCATTCTGGAGACCTCACCGACCTCACTGTCTTCATCGAGGAGTTGATGGCAAGGACGCTCTTGGACTTATTGGACCAGCTTGGAACGGAATTGGACGAACTCAGACAGTTGAAGGAGTTCGAGGAGCAAGGCCCATACTCCGCACAGTACTTACGACTGCGTGCGGGACAGGGCGAACTCCCGGCAGTGAAGAGATCCGGGGATTGGCACACGAGCAAGCGTGCGTTGCGGCTGTATCGAAGCACAATTTGACTTTCGTAAGCGTTTCATACGATGAACGGTGGGGTTCCTGCATCCAGTCAGGCTGTCTTGATGAGACTATGTAGTCACTGGATAGTGCGAGGGCCCGGGTATTGGCCCGGAATCTACTGGTAATTAAGGCTGCCAGCAATAACTACCTGTACGAAATGAATCAGCAGAGAGACAGCATAGATACGCGATACAGCGGCTCAGTCTGGACAAGCTTCCGAGTGCTCACTATGCTTGCACATCCATGGAGGGCACTTCGCAAGATCCTTGAAGGTTGAAGCATCAATCGTACTCACCACAAGAATGATTGCCTGGACGATCCCTCATCGATCCTTGGGCCTATTGCGAATCATCCTAAACTCGAAACTAGACTGATTGCATGTATGTGCTATTTCCTCGCACGATTCAGTGATTTCCACGACTTCGAGAGGGTAGTCCCTCGTTCAGGTGGACATGTACTGGAGCATAGAAGTCAGAGCCGGGCGACCAATATAATTTCGCTGAGTAGATACCTTCTGTCAACAAAAGAGTCTTTCAACGATGCGGAAATGTGCAATTTTTGATAAAACATATATATATCAAATATCAATTGTTGCACAGAATGTACGTTCTCAACAGAAGCGAGCTCAGAGTCTTCAAGGCGATATGCGACGGCGCCAAGTCGACAGCCGACCTAGAGAACGCCCTGAGGATATCCACAATCTCAATCTACAGAGCAGCCCAATCTCTCTCATCAAGCAAGATTATTGAAATCACACGAGAGGGAAAGAGGAGCCTGCTATCTCCGAGTCCGCACGGTCACTCCAAAGCTCTGGCAGCGTACATGGAGGGAAAAGGTAGACAAATCGAACCTTTGATTGGTTCGAGGCTCCTCGTACTTCTCTCTGTATCCAGCAACTCGAAATCCATTGACAGGGTCGCGGAAGAAGTGATGCTGACAAGTGAGTCGGTGCGGAAGATCGTCTGGACGCTCAAGAGCTTCGGGGCTGTCCACCAGGAGAAGCGGACAATCTCGATACCGCAATCGGACACCGCGCTCGTGAGATTCTTACAGGACTTCTCGAAGGGGGCGTGCGATGCGATGCTGGAATCCATTGCACCGACAGGAACGGTTCTCTGGAACGAGGGTCTCGAATTCATATTCTCCTCTCGAAGCCCTGTTAGCACGCGCGGTGCAAGCGAGACGGGGATAACCGCCATGTCCAAGCGTGGTCTTCAGTTCATTTCAGACACAAAATACTACCACTGCGCCTACTGGAGACCTAGATTGAGGAGGGAGGACATCGCGATCCACCAGATCCTCGTTGATCCAAACAACACTAGGAGCATCTCCTACTGCCTTCTGTTCCTCATGAAGGAGGGATTCAACTCATCATACCTTGCGAAGCTGGGCGACGCTGTGGGCGCAGGCGAACTGTCAAAACAGGTCGTCGAGTATCTCAGATGTGGGGCCGTTGAGAACCCGCATTTCCCTAGCAAATCGGACATGGCACAGTTGCGTGACCAGTATAGGGTGAGCTGAATGCAGAATTCGCAGATAGGGCGAGAAGAGGTCCTGTCATTGCTGAGGAAGGTTGGGGAGGTATGTTCCAGACGGATTGCTGTCTATCTCATCGGCGGTGGAGCCATGGCCTTGAGAGGCGAGAAGGATGCCACGAAAGACCTGGATCTAGTGCTGGAATCGCAAGATGATGCCGATGAGCTGAAGAAGGCCTTCGAAAGAATCGGCTTCACAGTGAATGCGAGGCGCCCGGACGAGTGTCGTGCACTGGTGGATGCGGCCATACTCTCGAAGACAGCTGGATTGCGTGCTGACATCTTCGTCGGGAAGGTCTGCGACAGGCTACGCTTCACTGAAGGAATGAAGAAACGCGCCGTCCTTGTCGACGATCTCGGCAATGTTACGCTGTTCATGTGCTCAAGGGAGGATATCTTCCTTCTGAAGAGCGTCACCGAGAGGACGAGGGATCTTGACGACATGATGAGCCTGTTCAGAAGTGGCTTGTCCAGGGATACCATCCTGGGAGAATGCGATCTCCAGAGTGCCCTCGTCGGCTTCCGAGAGAGCCAGGTCTGGGAAGCGTTTCTGCTCGTCAAGATCGAGGAGATGGAGAGAAGGTATGGGATCAGCATCCCCTGGAAGAGAGCACTGAAATCCAGAGCGGAGGTCAAGATGGGCGCCCACCGGCTACTGAAGGAGATCGACAAAGGCGTCCTCTCAGTCAGCAAGCTCTCTGAAGCGACTAGCGATACCCCTGAGTTCACGAGGAAGTGCCTTCGCCATCTCGAGGAGATAGGAGAGATCAGGATTGACAGGAAATCAAGATCCTATAGGATCATCCCTTAGAAATGATCCCAAGAAGAGGCACGTCACAGCCCGGGTTCTTGTTTGAACATCAAGGAATCTAGAAGTGGCCTGGATCATGCCGCGGTGGAGTCCCGACTCAAGCTATAACTACAGAGCCTAATATTGTGTCGCCAATGTCATCTCTACTGGTTCTGTTATCATATCATCACAGAAACACTGAGAAGATCGCCAACATCTTCGCGAAAGTCCTCGACGCACAGATCAAGACACCGCAGCAAATAGACCCCGAGGAGTTTCGACAGTACAGCTTGGTAGGCTTTGGCTCAGGGATATACGGTGGAAAACACCATGAAGTCCTACTTGACCTTGCCGATAGACTACCACGAGTCACTGCAAGGAAGGCATTCATCTTCTCAACCTATGGAGGCCCAGCTGATTCGGAATACGTTAAGAAGAATCATTCGTCGCTCAGGGAGAAACTGCAATCCAAAGGGTACTTGATTGTTGATGAATTCAGTTGTCCTGGTCTTAACACGAATAGTTTCCTTAGGCATTTTGGTGGATTGAACAAGGGCAGACCTAGCGCTGAAGACCTTACACATGCGGAAGAATTCGCTCAGCGCCTAAAGCAACAGCTGTAGAACACTTGCCGCTCCAATCTCCTCTGGATCATAGCCGCCTTTCCTCCCCTAACGGCTTTTCCTGAGGCTTCTTATTTGCACATCACAGAGCGAACGATATTACAAGGCGGCCAGATGTCTAGGCGAGCGGAAAGGGCAACGCATTCATTGCAGGCAAATAACCCCGCTTCCGTGGATAAGATTCTTGTTCGAACACAAGGCAGAAGCCGTCAGTCGCTTTCTCTCCCTCGGGGCCTTTTGAAGATAGGCTCAGAGCTCCCTCATCTCTCCTGCGCAGCTGCGGACTAGCGTCCAAATCGCGACGAGCTCACCGGGAATTCACGGGATCCAACACTGGAACCAATTCCATGGTCCGGTCAACGACGTCTCCCTTGCGGAGTCCCAAGGCGGGTCCTCATGGACAATGTCTGGGCCGGAATCGAAGGTGTACCACTTCAAACCGTAACCCTTCCCCTTGACGACATAGACGCATTCCTGAAGAGACGTGAAGCTGAATCTTCCAACAGTCTTGTCTAGGCTGTTGTAGCATTCGCCCAATACAACGTATGCGAGCGCGTTTCCATCGAGAACGGATATCTTCTGAATCGGGATAGGCCCATACTTCAATCTTCCATCGATGTATACGCCCCAGTGCCATACATTGTTCGGCTGAAGAAACGGACTCGTCTTCACGATCTTGAGAGTGTGAGATGTACCTATCTTGGCGGTTCCAAACTGCATCCAAATGCGTTCATAAGGATCGCCTACCGTTCCAACATACAGATATAGCTCCATGTAGAAGACGGGGGACTTCCACTCCACTAGTTGTCCCGCGCCGTCCGTGTACCATCCCTTGAGAATTCCCAGTTCGATTCTAGTGGAATCCTGGAACAGTACGTAGATACAGGCTTTCACTGCGGAACCTGGAGAGTAGACCGAATCCGCAACCGTTGCGACGGCGGACATGCCCTGCTTGTAGGTGGGAGTGTTCTCATTGTAGTCAGTATGGAAGACGCCTGCTGTGTTGGGGGTTATCTCCACAGTGGCCGTGTCTGGTTCATATGACCATGCGTAATGCTGGTCCATTACTTTGAAGTAAATCGTGTTGATCCCGACTGGCAATGTAGACACCGTGCTCACGGCAGCATTCCCGATGTACGAGGGCATCCCATTCTTGTAGACATACCAGCTGTACTCCGTTATCTGATCGCCGTCTGGATCAGTACCATAGCCACTAAGCGTTACGGTCGATCCCGCTATCGCGGGGTTCGGGGATATCGAGCTGATGGTGGCCGTGGGTCTAGCGTTGGCGAGTACCGTAAGTGTCCGTGATACCTCTGGAGACCAGTCACCATCATCGTCGAGGACCTTGAAGTAGATCGTGAATGTTCCCTCAGCGATTTGCTGCTTCGTGAATGAGGCTGCCGTGCTCAAAGTGACTGTGCTGGTTCTCCAGTTGTATCCGACTATGGATCCATCCGAGTCATATCCATACCCGCTGTAGGATATAACGTCGCCCACGGTGGCGGGGTTCGGTGATATCGAGCCTATCGTCGCGGTAGGAATGGAGTTCGGTATCGTCACAGCGGTGAACCAGAGCTCGCAATCATCCTGATCAACCGACGTGCTTCCATCTTCATTCCCGCTAACGTGACCGACTCCGTTGGAATCGCCGACGAAGCCATCATCGCCGGTCCATGTGCTTGTGTCGATGTAGTAGGTCATCGTCGCCTGGCTTGATCGTGCAGGATAGTCATTGCCACCTCCGGAATATCTGGATATGTCACAGATGTCATCGGCACTGCTGGGGGTGTCGTCATCCCATAGTTCGATTACGAGGGTGTAGGACTGCCCACCGCCTGCATTCAGACCATAGAAATATGCATTCCAATTTGGGTAAATGTGATTAAGGTTCTGGGAGTACGGGTCTGAAGTAGCGACTGTAGACGCTCCCAGAGTGACTTTCCAGTAGAAATCAGGATAGTTCGGGCTGTCATCCACCCAGTCAATTCCCTGAATCTCAGAAATCGTCACCCTCACGGTCAGCGTAGCTGCATTCGAGTTCATGCTCAGTACAGTGAAGGCAGAAATCACAAATAACGCAGCAAGTACAACTGCAATCGTCCTTCTTCTAGAATACGCTCTTGTTCCTCCTTGACCAGACATTTCGTCTCCCCCAGTCTCCGTAAGAGACGCCCCCTAATCGTGTCTTGGGAATATAATCGTTCTTCACAAACATCACAATCCTCGGTTGAAGTCACAGTCTCCCTTCCCTCCCGATTCTTGTTGTCTTGAGTGCGCATCTCCTCCGAGACTCGCATCGCCATTTCTCGCCTGTAGTCTTTTCCCGAGAAAGAGTTTTGAACATCACAGAGCAAATCCAAAGAGAAGGCAGCCAGAGTGTGAGTCGGCTCGGAGAGCTAGATCATTCTTTGCTGGTAGAGATCCCGTTTCTTGCCGCCTTTCCTCCCATATCGGTTTCTCTTAGGTGCCGAGGAAAGGACCTTCTTTCTCCTGCAATTGCGCCATCTTCTCAAGATCGGTCCATGCGTTCGGTAGGCTAGTGGAGGCTCTTTCAGCAATGACCCACGGTTTGATCCTGTTCCACACAGGGCTGAACGGGAAGAGCCGTGTTAGTGTCCTTGTGTCTACAAGGCCTTCTAGGCCGAGGTGTGCAACTGCCCAGTAAAAGTCCGTTACCATACTGAGGTCGACATATGACACTTCCTTTTCCAACCCTTTGGCATCGCTAGCATCGGCTCGCCAGAGCTTGCACATCGCGTCCTCAAACTCTCTGGTCGTATGATGTATGCTGGCTTGTATCACGAGTCCAAGTCGTCTGTCCTTCTTCAGATCTCGCAGTTCGATGATTGCGAAAAACGCGCCTGCCGCTATGCTCACCGCCACTATCGCATCCAATACCAACGAAGCGTCTACCGTCGCCATTCCTCCGGAGATGGAATCGCCTTTCCTCCCTTATAGGCTTTTGAAAGAGTTTGAACATGAGAGATGAAGCGCTCAGAAAGGGCAGCCAGATTCTAGGCAGGCTGAACAGCTGCATCAGATCTTACCGGCAAGGAATCTGTGCAAAGGCACAAAGACTGGGGAAACGATACATGACTTGGAGGATGTGGTTGCAGTGTCGAAGTTAGTTCCCAAGGGACCAGTTCTAGTCACGGGAGGAATCACGGGAATTGGACGAGCGACGGTCGATCTCCTCTCAGAAATGGGAGTCACAGTATACGCGACCGCGCGGAAGGATGCAGATCTCAAAGATCTTGGCCGTCTCGAACAAGTCATTCCCGTCAAGTTGGATGTCACTAGGCAGGAAGACGTCGACCACGCCGTTGATATGGTGAAGAGGCGAAGGAGGGGACTCTACGGCCTTGTGAACAATGCCGCCACGGGAGACATATGGCCTCTGGCTGAACTCACGGCGAAGGACATGACATCCACATTCGATGTCAATGTCTTTGGAGTTCATAGGGTCACTCGCGGGCTAGTCCCATTCTTGGCGAAGTCTCACGGCAGGATCGTCAATATCAGCTCAATAGCTGGCATAGGCACTGGAGGGGACATCGGAGATTACGCAATGACTAAGCATGCAGTCGAAGTCTACTCCGATGTACTTCGCAAGGAACTGAGGAGGTACAAGATCAAGGTCAGTACAATAGAGCCCGGAGAGTTCAGGTCCCCATCAATAGAGAAGGGCGCCGAGGTCACCGCAAAAAGGGCGGAAGGATATCGAGCGGTTCTGAGTCAAAGGGAAATCCGAAGAATCGTTAGGGAGGCAAAACAGTACGCCATCGAACATTGGAAAGCCGACCCACCTGACAAGGTGGCGCACGCGATTGCTCACGCGCTGTTCTCCCCTGCCCCACATTGGAGATATCTGGTCACCACTGACAAGGATGATTTGACCTACGAGCTGCAGGTGCTCTTGGCGAAGGTCATCCAGATCAATCGAGGAAGCGAATACAAGCTGGAGAGAGATCGGATTCATTCCCTCATGGACAAGACATGGAGCAAGTGGGATGAGTTCTAGACTGGGGCTTACCTGGCTCTCGGGGAACTGAACCCGGATTTCAGCCCGGAATATGCTGGTGATTAAAGCTGCCACATATGATTGCCGGCAAAGAAATGAGGTAGAGCGCGGCCCAGATATTGACCTGGAATCTGCGGGCGACTGAAGCTGGAGGCGTGACAAGTCTGGGTGGAATTCTTTGCCGGCATAGAATCCCCTTGAGTAACGGGAAAGAGTCTATCTCGGTCCAATGACCCTGTACGAGCCGAAGGGTTGGCTGTCTGCACGTGCGTTGCGTTCTCACGCGAACATGAAACTCTTCGCCTTCAGGTCGGAAAGTTGGATAACGGCGTCCCCTCCCGATATTGTCACAGGCAAGTAGCTGGGCCAACACCCACCTGAAAGGTTCTCAGTCCCCACGCTGTTGATTGCGAACTCCTTCCCGCAGTTGTTGCACTTCATGACGTCATCGACCTGCCTATAGCCCTTTTTCTGCGAATAGCAGACATCGCATGCGTCCGCTGCGACATGCACCTCGCCGTCAGATCCAACGGCTCCGAAATAGCGGACAAGAGTGCCGCCAGAGTTGTATGTGTAGAAGGAGACGCTGGTACTAAGCTGGCTCACTGACATCCTCACCGCGTTCTCGACCTGCGGCGGCGGTGCCTGCACAGGAGAGGGCCCGGGCGTACTTCCTTGCGACGAGAAGTACAGCGCGATGCCGACGATGACTATCAGAACGAGAGAGGCCGCGATGGATATGTGTCTCGTCCTCCTTCTTCTAGCCAGTTCAATCTTCCGAATCTCCGAACGCTTCCCCTTGTGTGAAACGTCTCGCCTCTCGTCCACATCGGGGGAGTCCAAATTGTGGACTCGCTTCATGTGAGCGCTGTAGTTACTTCTCTTCAGTTCGCACTGACAGACAGGGCACTTCTTCATCCCGGCTCTGCTCTTTGATCCAGCCATCCTATCCACCTCCCATTACCCCAGCAACATTCCCGGACGATACCACCCGACCATCGAGAAGCTCCACTAGCACCTCACCCATCTTGGGTATCTCAGGGTTGTGCGTGATCAGGATGATGGTGTGGTCGTCATCATGCAGGTCCTTGATGAGATCGAGCACAATCTCCCCGTTCTTCATGTCCAGGTTCCCGGTCGGTTCGTCAGCGAGCAGTATCTGCTGATCGTTGACTAGTGCACGCGCGATGCACACTCTCTGCTGTTCTCCCCCCGAGAGTTGTGATGGGGTATGTGTCAAGCGATGCCCCAGCCCGACGCGCTCAAGAGCTTCGGCAGCTTCCCCTTCATCGACGATGCTGTGGTAGTACTGAGCAAGCATGACGTTCTCCAGCGCAGTGAGGTAGGGGACCATATGGTACTGCTGAAACACCAGACCGAGATTCTCCCTTCTGAAACAAGCGAGGGCCTTCTGGTCAAGCTTCGTCACATCTGTCCCGTTTATCAGCAGAGATCCCACCGACGGGGAATCAAGACAGCTGATCATGTTCAGAAGCGTGGTTTTCCCCGAGCCCGAAGGCCCCATTATGGTCACCCAGCTGCCCTTCTCCACTTCCAGAGTCACGTCCCTCAATGCCCATGTGTCTGGTTCGTAGAGCTTAGACAATCCGCGTGCACGGACAATCGTGTCGCCCATATCAATCGCCTCTCAGAACAACCGCGGGTTCCACCTTCGTCGCCCTCCTCACAGGTAGAAGGGAAGCCAGAAGTGCGACCCCCACTCCTATGCCCAGGGCGACCGGGAACACCAAGAGACTTGGCATGACCTGGGAGTCGAATACACTGAGTCCAATGAAGTACGCAAGGACGAGCCCGACTGTGTAGCCCAGGATTCCTCCAACTATTCCCATGATTCCAGCCTCTGCCAGGAAGAGGGACGCGATTCGGCCGTTTTCGGCGCCCATGCTCTTCATCAATCCTATCTCCTTCCGCCTTTCAACAACGGATGCGGTCATCGTGGTCGCCACGCCCAGAGCAGATGCCGACAGCGCCACGGAGGACACGAGCAGCATCATGTTCTCGATTTTCGAGAGGAGACTCATTTCCGCGTTTGCCAGCTGCTTGACGGTTTTCGCATCTACGTACGGTATCTTCTCCTCGATTTCCGCAGCGAACTCATCCACGGGACACTTTGTGCACAGCGCGCTCACCTGAACGATGTGGACCTTGCCGGTCTTGTCGGTCAAGTTCTGGACGACGTCCAATCCCACGAACACCTGGTCATCCTCCGAAGCTCCCGTGTTGACGATTCCCACCACATTCAGATCGATGGAGGTTGCGTTCCCGACGTCTTCCGGTCTCTCACTATATCCTGCTTTGACAACGTCTCCCAGCCCGAGTCCCAATCTCTCCGCTACATTGACGCCGATCATAGCGTCATGAGAATTGTTGCCGTCGACGACCCAGTCGCCTTGCACTTCCCACCAGCTATTTATCTTCTTAGCACCGGTCTTGAAGACTGTGCCGTCATCAAGGACCGTGTCCTTCTCGAACCAGGTTCCAGTGAGTATGGCGACGCTGGTTTCATTCTCATTTTCGAGCGTCACCGCCTGATACAGGAAGGGTGCGTACCCGAGGACATTCTTCGCCCAATAGATGGTCTTGATCTTGTACAGGTCGCTCTGGTTGATGTACTTCTGTTCGGTCACGGCTCCGAACCCGAACTGACCTATCCCAACACTGATCGTATCCGACTGAGGAAGGACGAGCAGGTTCGCACCAAACTTCCGGAACTCGTAGTTCATCTTCTCGTTGATGTCGAGTGAAACTGTCAGAAGCGCCGTTGTCACCGACGCCCCCATCATGACCGCGACCACGGCAATCGCTATCTTGCCTTTACGCTTCGAGATGGATTTTGCGAGTATCCTCAGAAACACCTCAAGTTCCCCCTGGCATCAGCCTCACGTTGTCGTTGTCTCCATGCTACCGGCAGATATCACAGCGTTATATACATGGTCAGTTGTTGCCAAATGTCAAAGACAAATCGGATAAGAGATGCCTCTGCCTGGGAATCGATTGCCATGTCCTACGCTGGACATCGAATGGTTCTAATGGATTTCGCCCGGATTCCCATTGATTCCACAAGGGTGTTCAGGAACCAGCCATCGACTTGCCCAAATCTTCAATGAGGTCATCCACGTCTTCGATGCCGACAGATAGTCTGATCAGGTCGTCTCGGATGCCCGTTTTCTTCCTTGACTCGACAGGGATAGAGGCATGAGTCATAGCAGCGGGGGTGGATATCAGTAATTCGACGCCTCCCAGGCTTTCTGCAAGCACGAACAGTCTAGTCGCCTTCAGGATGACGCGTGATGACTGTACGCCCCCCTTCGGCCAGAACGATACCATTCCGCCGAATCCGGTCATTTGGCGTTGTGCAAGCTCGTGCTGAGGATGCGATCTCAGTCCAGGATAGATCACCCTCTCGACCTTGGGATGACTCTCAAGAAACTCGGAAACGGCCTGGGCGTTTGCGTTGTGACGTTCCATCCTCAAAGCCAACGTCTTTATTCCGCGCAGTACAAGCCAGCAATCGAACGGTCCAGGGATAGCCCCCGCCGAGTTCTGGATGAACTTCAACCGTTCGCTGATCCCAGGGTCATTCGCGACAACAGCGCCTCCCACTACGTCGGAGTGCCCGCCGAGATACTTCGTGGTGCTGTGGACGATGATGTCGCAGCCCAGCTCAAGAGGTCGCTGGAAATATGGACTCATGAAGGTGTTGTCCACCACCGTGAGAATCCCTTTGCTCCTGGCGATCCCAGAAGCTGAGCGGATATCCGTCAACTTGAGCAGAGGATTGCTGGGCGATTCAATCCACAACATCTTTGTGTTCGGACAGAGGGCCCGCTCAAGGGCCTCGATGTTGCTCGTATCAACGAAGGAGAACTCCAGCCCGAATCTCTCCATGACCTTAGTGAACAGTCTGTATGTTCCTCCGTAGACGTCGTCAGAAACGACGACGTGGTCTCCATTGCTCAGGAGTCTCACAACGCTATCAGTAGCGCTCATTCCGGAGGAGAATGCGAATCCGTGAGATCCGCCCTCAAGGCTGGCGATGACGGACTCCAGCGCGGCCCGTGTGGGATTCCCAGTTCTCGAGTATTCGTAGCCTCTTGTCTTCCCCACGTCGTCCTGCACGTACGTCGAGGTCTGGAATATGGGCACAGTGACCGCGCCGGTGGATTTGTCCGGCTCCTGACCAAGATGGATCGCTTTAGTTGCGAATTTCATTCAACACACCTCACATGAAACTGTTTGCCTTCATCCAATCGTCAGAGTATATCTTTGTCAAGTAATTCCGACCTGTGTCCGGAAGCAACACCACAATCCTTTTTCCTTTGCCCCGCGTCCCAAGATCTCGCGCGATCTTCAAGGCAGCGAAGAGCGCGGCCCCGCTGGACCCTCCCGAGAGGATTCCCTCCATTCTCGCCAGAGCACGGGCCGAGAGGAACGCGTCCTTGTCGGCGACTGTCACAACCTCATCCACCAGATTCATGTCCATGGTCCTTGGGATGAACTCCTCCCCTATCCCTTCGACCTTGTAGGACCCCGCGACCCCGATCGTCCCACGCCTCTTGTAATCAGCGTAGACCGATCCTTGCGGATCGACCCCCACTATCTTGACACGAGGGTCCTTCTCCTTCAGGAACCGTGCAACACCGGTAATCGTCCCACCTGTCCCCATGCCCGCAACGAAGAAATCCAGCTTGCCCTGGGTCTGCCGCCAGATTTCCGGCCCAGTCGTCCTGTAATGGGCCAACGGGTTGGCAGCATTGGAGAACTGATCGGGGACGAATGAATTCGGTGTATCCTCTGCTATCGTTTTCGCTCTGTTGACATAGTAGTCCGGATGACTTGGTGGAACTGCTGTCGCAGTTATCACGACTTCCGCACCGTATGCCTTCAGGAGGTCAATCTTCTCTTGGCTCATCTTGTCTGGGACCACGAATATCATTCGATACCCTTTCGAGGCTGCGCCAATGGCAAGGCCCAGTCCTGTGTTCCCAGCAGTGGCCTCTACAATCGTACCGCCTGGCTTCAAGACGCCCCTCGATTCAGCGTCTTCTACCATCGCGATCCCGACACGGTCCTTGACGCTTCCGCCTGGGTTAAAAGACTCGATTTTCGCAAGCACTTCAGCATCCACATCTCGAACGATGCGCGTCAACCTGACCAAAGGAGTGTTGCCAATCGTTTCGGCTATGCATCCTCGAATATTTTCGACCAGATTGTTCCCAATGATCATCGGAGCGCCCCCGACCGTTGCTTTCACTGCACCACAAGCTGTTGTCATATAATAGTATAACGGCGTTAATTGCCTGAGCAAATTGGATGGAGCGAGTGCCCTCCGCTACCGGCCAACTGGAAAATGACCGCGCGACCAATCGCTGACTGTCGAATCATGCCTTCGAAGGCTTCTTCTTGGCTCCAGCCTCCAACTTCGAGTACTTCTCCCTGTAGGCTTTCTCGCATATCGGACAACATAAGTAGTGGTCGCGTCCGCCTAGGCGAATCTTGTAGGGAGTGCCTTGAATGGGCTTCTTACAGTAGTAGCAGTTCAACGACACCTCTGCACCCTCGGCAACAATCGCCCAGCTGTTCCTCTTCTTGCTCTTCACGATGGAGTAGTTATCGTATTCCTGGATTGTCGGAATCCCTGCAATCTCGTTCGTCAGCCGCTCCTGATCAGAGGTGTCTCTGAGCACAGCCACAGCAACAATCCTCCCTCCGCTCGCGAGGTGTACCTCCCGCACCAACGATATCTTGGCCAACGCCTCACTAGCTTCTACAAGATCGGCTGGCTTGGCCTTGAGCACGAAGAACATCACCCTTTGTCCGAGCGCGTCTGGAGGTATGTCAACACGATATCCTGCGATAATACCCATTTCCTCGAGAGACTTCATGCGAGCGCTCACTGTAGGCGGCGTCAACTTCGCTTCCTCGGCGAGGTCCTTCAGCGAAGTCCGTGCGTCCTTCTGCAGTATCTCCAAGATCTTGGCATCGTGAACGTCTAGCTTCATGAAGGAAAGTATCGCCGACCTAGTCCAAATACTTGTTTTCTGCGAAAAGAAAGGTCGTTCAATCTAGAAAAAGAAAGCAACAGGTGGTTCAACAGGGCTGATTATGGAGCTCTTCGAGGTGCAGGAATGTCTTGCTGCTCACACGGGAAGGATCAAAAGAAGAATGTGGAAAGGAAGTCGAACGAAGAGAACATCGAGGAAATCAGACACGGTCACCATGAAGGAAGCCAGTCTGACAAGACAAACGACCTAGTTAATCCCAGGAGGTTTGGAGATGAGAGCACTAATGCTGTCAAGAATGCCAAGCAAGGTACCGAGGAGAGGACTTACTGAGACACAGAGGTCTCGTGACCACATTCGAAGGGAACTGGCCCATCAGAGAAATCAAGGGAGGTGACACAATGGCTTTGTTTGCAAAGAAATGCGCATGGTGCGGAATGAAACTCGACGGTAACGGCACCATCGAGCGAATGGGCAAGCAATTCTGTTCAGAAGGGCACGCCAATAGCCATCTGGAACAGATGCGAGCTCAGACTGCGGCTGCACCGACTCAGGAGAGACGAGGAGGGTGCTGCTGAGGAATAGCGCCTCGGTGTCTCACGAAATGCTTGTTTCCAGGGAAAAAGAGGAGAGAAGAATCGAGAAAAAGAAAGCAACACCTGGTTCAACGAGCGCGACGTAACAGTATCCGAGGCGAAGCAAAATGGCATACGGCTCACCCAAACACAATCACGCGATAGAAGAAGAGGAGATCACGAATATGGAAGAGACAGAAGAGATCACCAGGAACGGCCACGGGCATGACCTCCCTGCGAGCAGGCAGAGTGCCGGACCCCATCCTGCCACCAATGTGTCCTGCGGGTGCACTGGAGGCGGGAGCTGGATCTTCATGGTCGTTGTGGTAGGCCTGATCGGTTTGTACGTCCTAGCTTCCATATTGAGATAGAGCAGTCGAGGTCACGAGATCATGATAAAAGATGTCACAGTCCGGATCGATGGGATGACCTGCCATTCGTGCGAAATCAACATTGAGGCTGCCCTGAAGACAGTTCAGGGAGTCAGATCCGTATACGTTGATGCCACGAAGGGCGAGGCCCAGATCGCATTCGATGATTCAATCGCGACCCTTGATGATATCAGAAACAAGATCAGCGATGCGGGCTACGAAGCTCCTGATTTGGAGGCTGCGAAGAAGAGTCCCCCAAAGCTCTTTGCGCTTCTTTCAAAGGGTCGTGGCAATTCTGGAAACCAGACAGCTCAGATGAAGCATGATGGGGCACACACTCTCCCACAGCAACCCCCCAGCGACACAAATCCCAGCATGCTGGCCCGCGATCCGGTCTGTGGCATGACAGTGGACAAGCGCACGGCGATTCACAGGCAGATTGGAGGAAGAGACTACTATTTCTGCATGGATTCGTGCGCGCGCACATTCGAGAACCCTGAACGGGAACTCAAGGCTTTGAAAAGAAGGGTGGCCGTCGCACTGTCGGGAGTCCTGATCCTCGCAGTCCTCAGGGTAGCTGTCTTCCTTGGACTGGCGGCCGGAGCGACGCTGGTCACATGGGCACCCATTCCGTCCATGCCATGGTTCACTTGGGGCGTGTGGTTGTTCCTTCTTGTCACTCCTGTTCAATTCATTGGCGGTTGGCCATTTTATGTCGGGGCCTACCGAGCCCTTAAGAGCAGACGAGCCAACATGGATCTCTTGATCACCATAGGCACACTAACGGCGTATTTCTACAGCGTCGTCGTGATATTCGCACCTTCTCTGGTGCCCGTCGACGAAAAGAACGTGTACTTCGAGGTCTCCGCTATCATCATTGCGTTCGTTCTGCTGGGCAGGTTCATGGAGGACTACATTCGACAGCGCAGCTCAGCCGCCGTTCGTAAGTTGATGGATCTGAGACCCTTGACGGCCACCGTTCTTCGCGACGGCGCAGAGACGACCATTCCGGCCGACCAGGTCATGGTCGGCGATATCCTGGTCGTGAGGCCGGGCGAGAAGATCCCGGCGGACGGCGTCGTGATCGAAGGCCAATCGACAGTCGACGAGAAGATGATCACGGGAGAGAGCCTCCCGGTCGAAAAGGCCCCGAAGGACGAGCTCGTCGGTGCCACGACAAACCTGAACGGGCGACTTGTGTTCAGGGCGACTCGTGTCGGATCTGACACAGCACTGAGCCAAATCATCAAGATGGTCGAGGAGGCTCAGGCGAACAACGCTCCCATTCAGAGACTCGCGGACAACGTGAGCGCTGTCTTTGTACCTGCTGTACTGCTGTCTGCGCTTGCCACATTCATAGCCTGGGCACTCACAGGCAACTTGACACTCGCGGTTCTGAGCTTCGTGGCTGTTCTGATAATATCCTGCCCGTGCGCGTTGGGCATTGCCACTCCAACGGCACTCATGGTAGGCGTGGGAAGGGGGGCTGAGATGGGCATCCTGATCCGCGGCGGGGAATACCTAGAGAGGGCGAGGAAGCTCCAGGTGATCGTTCTCGACAAGACTGGAACAATCACTCGAGGAGAGCCCAAGGTCACAGATGTCGTGGCATCTGGGGGTTCTGAGATCGAGTTGCTCTCCTATGCCGCAACCATCGAAAGTGGATCGGAGCATCCACTCGCCGCAGCGGTAGTCGAGGCTGCAAGGACAAGAGGAATTGAGGTCGGACCGGCAGAGCAATTTGAAGCGGTATCAGGAAGCGGAGTCCGAGGAACCGTCAAAGGCCACAAGGTCCTCCTTGGGAACAGAGCTTTCCTGGAGGGCGAAGGGGTTCAGTACCATCTCCTGGACGACGATGCCGCTCGATTGGAGTCTGAAGGCAAGACGGTAATGTTCCTCACAGTTGACAAGAGGCTGCTAGGCGCTCTCGCGCTTGCCGATACCCCGAAACCGAACTCGGCCCATGCGATCGAGCAACTCAAATCGATGGGGCTCGAGGTCATCATGCTAACGGGAGACAACGAGAGGACGGCAAAGGCCATCGCGAAAATGGTCGGCATCGAGCACGTGATCGCAGGAGTGCGCCCGTGGGAGAAAGCAAGCGTCATCAAGAAGATCCAGCAGGAGGGCAAGGTCGTAAGCATGGTAGGGGACGGCATAAACGACTCCCCGGCACTTGCTCAGGCTGACGTGGGTATTGCCCTTGGTAGTGGGTCCGACATAGCAAAGGAGACCGGCGGTATCATCCTGATCCGGGATGACCTGGACGACGTGGTCCGAGGAATCTGGTTGAGCAAGGCGACCATGAGGAAGATAAGGCAGAACCTGGCATGGGCGCTCGGCTACAACACCGCTGCGATCCCAATCGCTGCGCTGGGCCTGCTGAACCCGATAATCGCAGCCGCGGCAATGTCGTTGAGTTCGCTCTCGGTCGTCGCGAATGCGGCGACTCTGAAGAAGACTCGCCTGGAACCAAAGGCTCAGAGAATGGCGAGGACGGGAAGAGGGCCAGCAGGTGAGATAGCAGAAATGAATCCCGTGCCAGCGGAGACATGAGAAGAGAACGGAAGGAATGAAATATGCAACACTATGGAAATGCACCAGTACAGATTGACAGCATAGGTAAGAACGAAGTCAGAGGAGGTGACAAAATGACAAACAGAAAGACCAGCACACTGCTATGGCTAGTGATTGCTCTCGTGATATCTGTCGCGGCTATGGCGATCATAGGCGCGCTGACATTCTCCGGGACAGACAACAGCTACGGAATGATGGGCGGAGGTGACTGGGGCTGGGGTATGGCCTTCATGGTCGTGCCGGCAATCATACTGATCCTGATTATCGTAGTCGCCATTGGCGGATTGGAGGAGAGGCCCGCCTACAACACATATCCGGTATATGTCTCGCCGCAGCCGAGTCCGGTCGACATACTGAATCAGCGTTTAGCACGCGGAGAGGTCAGTCAGGAGGAATACGACAGGATAAGGACTAAGTTGGGCCAGTGATGCGTATGAACGGGCCCTACGGGCCGCACATCTAGATCGCTTGATGGTCTAGATTCCCAAATCCCTTACCTGCTTTCGGAAAGGTTACGGTGCCCGCTCTGTACGCTCCAATCTAATCTTCGGCGGAGATATTTGCGATTAGAATGTGCGAGGGCCTGGATATATAACAGATGCAGACAACTATCTAGGCAGGAAGAGATTATGACAAACGGAAAGGAATCGCAAGTCTCAGCTCCCAACTCTGGCCATCGTGATCATGACAACTGTGACGACGGTTATGATTCAAAGGGGACGGACCAGCTAGGGAGGCCGATGACGGCTGAAGAGAATCCCTTAGACAATTGTAGGGGATTCAGGATTTGGAGGAGCATGACAGCAGCAGAGGGCGTGACGGGGCTGGTTTCTTGAGAGTGTTTCTAGTTCTCTCCTGGGCCGCCGTTGTTGTTCTGACAATCTCACTAATCATCTGGACAGGTTACTGGCTGTACTTCTTCCTGTTCAGAGAAATGAGAGAAGCTATGTCAATCGGCATATTTCCGACACTCATAGGTATAGCGATTCTCGTTTGGTTGCTCACGTGCTCAATCCCTTCGCAGAAGAAGACCCGAATCCATCAACCATGACCCGGATTATGGTCTGAGATTTGCCGGTGATTGAAGCTGGAAGCCATACTTGCGGGTGCAAGGTATCTCGCGGGATTGCGTTGGCGGCTGAGTGCGCTCCGCGTAGCTGCGCCAGGCTACATGGTAGCCTTCGCCCGATCATCCTGAGACATGTGCGCCAGCTTCTCGACTTCTTTCGTGTGAAGACCAAGCCCCTTGGCCACCTGTCGACCGTAGTCTGGGTCTGCCTTGAAGAACAGGGCGGTCTGTCGAAGCTGTATTCGCTTCTGCGCCCCGCCCAAGTGGCTCACGATGTTGCCCACCAGGTTCTCGCGGTCCCGATCAGTCATCACATCTCTGTACAGATTGCCGGGCTGCACGAAATCATCGTTAGGGTACGAGTACGGGTAATGATCTGCCTTTCCAGCGACGTCGAATGGAGGTTCCTTCGTGGAGATGTCCGGTCCTGGTCCGTCGAAGCTGTTCGGCCAGTAGTTCGGACCTCCGCCTCCACCCGAATCGGTACGCATGAAGCCGTCGCGCTGATAGCTCTGCTCGGGCGCGTTCTTGGGCGCGTTCACCGGTATCAGATGGTAGTTCGGCCCCAGCCTGTGGAGGTGCGTATCGTGATATGAGAACAGACGGGCCTGGAGCATCTTGTCCGGGGATGCCGCGATGCCAGGAACCAGGTTGCTCGGAGAGAAGGCCGCTTGCTCGACCTCCGCGAAATAGTTCACTGGATTGCCATTCAGCACCAGTCTGCCAACCTTGATCGGCGGGAAATCTCCATGGGGCCACACTTTCGTGATGTCGAGGATGTCAAATCGATAGTTCTTCGCCTCTTCAGGAGTCATTATCTGCATCTCGAGAGTCCATGAGGGATAGTCTCCACGAGCGATCGCTTCGTACAGGTCCCTCGTCGCGTGATCAGGGTCTCTGCCTCGCATGACCTCAGCTTCTTCTCTTGTGAGGTTCTTTATGCCCTGGTCAGTCTTGAAATGATATTGCACCCAGAAGTGGTCCCCTATCTCGTTGTACCACTTGTAGGTATGACTGCCGTATCCGTTCATGTGTCGGTAGGTGGCGGGAATACCACGATCAGAGAACAATATCGTGACCTGGTGAATCGACTCAGGGGTAAGGGACAGGAAGTCCCAGAACATGTCAGGATTTTTCAGATTCGTGGCTGGATTCCGTTTCTGAGTGTGTATGAAGTCTGGGAACTTCATCGGGTCACGTATGAAGAAGACTGGTGTGTTGTTCCCTACGAGGTCATAGTTGCCATCTTCGGTGTAGAACTTGACGGCAAACCCTCGTGGATCGCGCTCGGAATCCGCTGATCCCTTCTCTCCTCCAACGGTGGAGAACCGCACAAACACCTCCGTCCGCTTTCCGATCTCGGACAGGAGCTTCGCCTTGGTGTACTTGGTGACATCGGCTGTGACCTCGAAGTATCCTCCTGCACCTGCACCTTTCGCATGCACGACTCGTTCCGGGATCCGTTCACGGTCGAAGTGGCCCAACTTCTCTAACAAGTGAACATCTTGGAGAAGGACTGGGCCTCGCTCTCCAGCGGTCTCGCTGTTCTGATCATCCCCAACGGGCATCCCGAAGGCTCTGGTGAGCCTCCTCTTCTGCTTTCCGCCATCGGCCATCTTTCATTCCTCCAAACGCACGCAGACCAGAGACAGGGTCTGTATTAAGACATTGCGACAAACATGTTCGTTCATTATCTCCTCGCAAGACCGAAAGGGCCGAATCGAATGCTTGCCTAAGAGGCTTCTCAGGTCGATGATAGGGAACTTCCTCGTTTCTGTCTTCATGATGATCTAGGAGGGTCCGGATACTGGTCCCTAATCTACCGGTTGCCAAAGCTGGATGCGTGAAAAGCCAATTCGGAATCCCTTGCTGGATTAGAATCTTGCCGATTCTCTGGCATGATCAAGAAATCACGGAGAGAAAGGGGTTCACAACCATCTAAGAAAGAACCTTAGGGCTAGAATGCTTATCGCAGCATGCTGGAGGACCTTCTATGAAATGCCCCGGCTGCGGAACCGAAAACCCTGCCCAGACAAGGCTCTGCCGTGCTTGCGGCAGGTTGCTCACTACCTTGCGCGAGAATGAGGGCGCAGGAGGCGACTCAGCTAGGCAGGCTGGAACCGCGGAGAAAGAGAAAGCAGCCCTGAAGAGACTCACTGCCCAGGCGACGTTTGACCATAGAACGATCCCTGACAAGATCAGGTTCGACTACTCTCATGGCATCAGAGATCCCACGCAGAAGACCCTGGATGGCGTTCAGACTCTTCTCTCTCACTTCCAACGTTCACATATGGATATCGACAAGTTGCTCAACGAAGCAGCCGAATTCATCTCGCGCCAGTTTGGAATAGACAACGTGGCAATCGGTCTTAGGGACCCGAAGGATGGGCTGTACTGGTACAGGGCGATGGTTGGTTTTCGACAGGATGCATTTGAAGCACACAAAAAGATCGCGTACAAGAGAGAGCAGTTTTTCGAGGACGGCGAATTCCACGGTGTCAAGATCAGCAAGTACAGCAGGATATACCTCGCTGAGGACAACGTTCTCACGGAATCGGAGAAAACAGCTTACAATCGTCCCGCGCTCCTGACAACGAGGCGCAGAGATCCGACCGATAGCCTGGAGGGCGATTACATCGATATTGGAATCTACGGTGGCGGCGATGAGCTGGTAGGCTGGATAGAAATCTCCGGAACCAGGACGATGAAGCTGCCAGATGTGACGACTATCAGATGGGTCGAAGTCATAGCCTCGATAATCGCAGCAGCTCTGATATGCAGCAGTGCTCACTGAGGTATGAGGTCCTCAAATCCTATGAGGGCTCGGTATCTACCGACGATCCTAGATGGATATGGAAGTCCCTCATCACTTCCACCATCATTCACGGAGCTGCTATGGATGGCGCAACATTGACCTGGGTTTGCTCCCGCCGTGCAGCCATCTTGGTATCCAAGAGCAGCTTCTTGGATGAGGAGGCGAGCGATTGGCCAAGGATGCAGTCGTAGCCATTGTGGACCCAACAGATGGTGTGGATCTCGCGTCTCGTCTTGCGTCCGAAAGCAGGAAGGTATTTAGTTTCTCTTCAGCCATACGGGACGCCAGTAGCCTTTGAGCAAGGGGGAGGACATTAAATGTTCAAGAGGACAATCCAGGCCGCCCTATTCGTCGTTGCGGTCGCGGTTATGATTGTGCCGTTCTCCTGCCAGAACGCAAGTTCTGCAGGAAGCAACGTAAAGACGACAGCCTACAACCTGTACTTCGGAGACCTGCACACCCATACCGGGTACTCCGACGCGTACGAAGCTAGCACCCCGTGGGATGCCTATAAGGCGGCTATTGCTGCCGGAGCGGACTTCATGGCCGTGACAGACCATATGGCGATTTGGCACGCCTATAACGCGTGGGTCGACAGCCCAGAAGAGTGGAATGACGCCCTCGCAGCGGCGGACTTCTACACCTCTAAGAGGTTCGTGGCAATGGCGGGCTATGAGGCGTGGCTGCTCGGAAACCTTGGGGAGATCAATGTGTACAACACTCGGGAGATTCCTCCGGGACCACTGGGATATCGACAAGACCGGCTACCGAGTTTCTATGACTGGCTCGCACAACAGCCCGGCGCAATCGGCCAATTCAACCATCCGCTCTATGTCAGCGACAACTTCATGGACTACGCCAACTACACACTGACCAGGGACTCTGGCATGGGCATGATTGAGGTGTACAACGATGTGGTCTACGAGGACAGCTATATCATGGCGTTGGATGCTGGCTGGCACTTGATGCCCTCCGCCAACTCGGACACACACTATGCCGACTGGATCGCGGGCAACGAAATGAGGACCGTGCTTCTTGCGGAGAGCCTCACAGCGGAGAACCTGTACGCTGCCATGAGTGCCTCCCGGGGCTACGCAACGCTCGACAAGAACCTGCAGATCTACTACACGCTCAATGGAGCGGTCATGGGATCTGTTATGTCGCCCACGAGCACATACGAACTTTCGGTTCGGATATCGGATCCCGATGGTGCAGCTGACGCAATCAAGCTCGTCGAGATAGTATCCGACGGTGGAGTGGTCGTGGCTAGCAAGAGGTTCGACAGCGCAAAAGTCCAATGGACGACCACGCTGACATCGGACAGCGCCCACTACTTCTACGTGAGAGTGACAACTGCGTCGAATCTCTCAGGAGTGGAGGGCTTGACTGCATGGACAGCCCCTGTCTGGACCGGGCGTTGATCTCGTCGAGGATGCGTTTGGCGCTGCAATAGGGTCAGATCGCCATTCCAACCCCGTCATCCAGAGTCGTCCTCCCTCCCCTATGGGCATTTCCCAGAGACGGTTTTCAAGGCGCTATGGCAACTCTGCCGCGAAATAGAGCTCGAAGGTCGGGACATCCTTGATGACCATGATGTTCGGGGTCAGGTCGAAGAGGTATTCTGAGACTGAGTCGTCACCTAACGTCTCACAGGAGGTTCACTGCCTCTTGCCTCGGTATGGCTACGAGGGTTTCCGTGGCCACGAACTCTGAAATCTCAGTAGAGAGTTTCAGCGCTTCTTTTTCACTTGCCGCTTCAAAGATAAAGACCGTGTCGTAACGCCCAAGAGTCCAATACCAGCTCAGGACATTTATCCCTTTCTTCTTGAACCCTTCCACCATTTTGGTGGCGTCACCAGCCATCTCCTTGTCAGGTTTCTTCCTCATTTTGCCCAGACTTATGAAAATCAACGATTCTCACCTTCCCCTCGAACCACCCTCGAGGCAAAGTGGTGAATGGCGGTATGCTGTACTTAGAGATTGCCACTTCGGCTGTCGAAACGCCTCAGTTTCGGCCCAGTGCGCCACTCATAGTTTGAACCGACACCAAGGATCCGAGGGGCTCCCCGCACGCATAGATCGCTCCATTCTTAGGCTCATCAGGAATCATCACAAACTCAGAATTGCACTGATTGGTCGTGGAGGAAGAAAGAACTCGTCAGATTCAGTGAGGTTCATGATCGCGACGGGACACTTATCGTCACGAGGGACAGGCGGGGAGCATGGTGATCGTAGGAGTGGTGATCAAGATGTTCCCGCCGTGGAAACTCCTTCTGTCGACGTGAGAATTCCGAATCAGCATAGGGATGTGCAATTATTGATAAAACATATATATAACGAACATCAATTGTTGCTCAGAATGTACGCCCTCAATAGGAACGAACTCAGGACGTTCAAGGCGATATGCGATAGCGCCAAGTCGACGGCAGACCTAGCAGAGGCCTTGAAGGTATCCGCAATTTCCGTCTACAGGGCAGTTCAATCGCTGTCGTCAAGTAAGATGATTGAGGCCAGACGAACGGGCAAGAAATTGCTGCTCTCTCCCAGCCCACATGGTCACTCGAAAGCGTTGGCTGCGTACTTGGAGGGAAGCGAGCGGCCGATCGAGCCTCTGATCGGCTCGAGGCTTCTTGTGCTCCTTTCCGTCTCCAGCAACCCGAAGTCACTGGACAGAGTCGCGGAAGAGGTGATGCTGACGAGCGAGTCGGTGCGGAGGATCGTCTGGGCCCTCAAGGGTTTCGGTGCTATCCACCAGGATAAGAGGACGATATCGATCCCTCAGCAGGATACTGCGCTGGTGAGATTCCTACAGGACTTCTCGAAGGGCGCCTGCGCGGCGATGCTGGAACCCACAGCACCTATGGGAACGGTTATCTGGAGCGAAGGACTCGAATTCATATTCTCTTCGCGGGCGCCCGTGAACGCTCGCGGTATCAGTGAGACTGGGATTACGGCCATGTCCAAGCGCGGTCTTCAGTTCATTTCAGACACTAAGTACTACCACTGCGCCTACTGGAGACCGAGATTGAGGAAGGAGGACATCGCCATCCATCAAATCCTCATTGATCCGAACAGCACGAGGAACATCTCCTACGGCCTCCTGTTCCTCATGAAGGAGGGGTACAATCCATCGTACCTTGCGAAGCTAGGAGACGCGGTAGGCTCTGGCGCGCTATCCAGACAGGTTGCAGAATACCTGAGAGGTGAGGTCGTCGAAAACCCGCGCTTCCCGAGCGAATCAGACGTGGCACAGTTGCGAACTCAGTATGGGGTGAACTGAATGGAGAACTCGCAGATAGGGCGCGAAGAGGTCCTATCCGTACTGAGGAAGGTGGGGAAAATCTGCTCTAGACGGATCGCGGTCCATCTCATTGGTGGAGGAGCCATGGCCCTGAGAGGCGAGAAGGATGCCACCAAGGATCTCGATCTGGTGCTGGAATCTCAAGATGATGCTGATGAGTTGAAGAAGGCCTTCGAGAGGATCGGCTTCAGGGTCGATGCGAGGCGTCCGGACGAGTGTCGTGCATTGGTGGACGCGGCGATACTCTCGAAGCCAGCTGGATTGCGTGCTGACATCTTCGTCGGGAAGGTCTGTGACAGGCTGCGCTTCTCCGAAGGGATGAAGAGTCGGGCGGTCCTCGTCGACGAACTTGGCAAGGTCACGCTGTTCATGTGCTCGAGGGAGGACATCTTCCTCCTGAAGAGCGTCACTGAGAGGACGAGGGACCTCGACGACATGATGAGCCTGTTCAGAAGGGGGTTGTCCAGGGATACCATCCTGGGGGAATGCGATCTCCAGGGTGCCCTCGCTGGATTCCGAGAGAGCCAGATCTGGGAAGCGTTCCTGCTCGTCAAGATCGAGGAGATGGAGAACAGGTATGGGATCAGCATCCCCTGGAAGAGAGCACTGAAGTCCAGGGCAGAGATCAAGATGGGCGCACACCAACTACTGAGAAGAATCGACAGAGGCACGCTTTCTGTCACCAAGCTCTCTGAGGAAACGAGCGAGCCACCCGAATTCACAATGAGATGCCTTCGCTACCTCGAGGAGATTGGCGAGATCAGGATTGACAGGAAGTCAAGACCTTATATGATCATCCCTGAGAAATAATCCCAAGAAAACCTGATTCATGGCCCGGATTCTTGTTCGAACACGCGGAGACGTCCCGGATATTGGCCGGGAAGCTGCCGGTGATTAAAGCTGGATGCTTCGCTTACAGGCGTGAAAAATATGGTTTTCGGAAACTCTGATCTGTGATTGGAGGAATAAAGAAGAATCGTCGGAAAGGGTTTATTAGGTCGTCGCCAGAACGATCAGCTCGTTCAACCAACCATTGACCTGCACGACCTGCTGATACTCGATGCCCACCCTCTTTTCCAGCTCCAGCTTCTCGGAATCGACCACTTTCTGCAGCTCGCCGATCTCCCAGGCTACATTCTGCGATCCGCCCGCGGCAGCCTTCTCCTGCAAGGATACGAACGGTCCGTAGATGTCCACAAACGGAGCAAGGTGACCCTGACCACCCCAGTTCAAGTTCAACGCACCAGGGGCGTGTCTGTCGTTCTCGTAATTCCAAACCTCGTAGTCGAAGAACGAGTTCCAGGTCAGGCCAACGTTCCATAGCTCGTTGATGGCCGAGTTCAGATTGCCCGCCTCCAGAAACGCGATGGCTTTCGTCAGCCAAGCGGAGTCCCACTCGACCTGCTCGGTCGGGTAGATTGTGTCGTCCCAGCAGCTCAACGCGTTCCATTCAGTGTTGACGATCTGGTCGAGCTGCATCAGCAGCGAATTGGCCCTCGCGAGTTCCTTGGCCGAGAACTTGCCGGCTACCTTGTCGTATTTCATCGACAGGAACTTGAACTCCTGAACTGCCGCGTTGAGTTCGCTAGCGTCCACGCCAATGAAGTTGTAGTCATTCGGATCGATGTTCAGTGCCATGCTAGATGCGCGCTCGTAGAACTCATACGGAAGCGCTGCGGCGTTCGAATGTACCGCACCAATCTTCTCGGATGGGGATGTGATGAAGCCGTAGATCGCGTCCCGCTTCTCGATCAGGCTTAGGTACATCTGCTCCTCGCTCATGCCGCCGGTCCTAAGCCTGCCGGCAAGTCTCCTTCGGGATAACTAATTAGAATCACCCGACGGATAAGGGCACGCCATGGCAAAAACGCAGCCCGACCATCACGGGAGTTCGCCACTGAAGGACATGCCAGAGGAGGCCCGAAGGATCGTGGACCACGCACGTGAGAGGTCGGTCCAGCTAAGACTGATGGGCGGTCTCGCAGTACGTGTGCATTGCACGAGCTCCGCCTTCTGCGACCGACCGTACTCCGACATTGACCTCATCGGGCTGAGCTCCCAGACGGCAAAGATAGAGCAGGTCTTTGGAGAGCTCGGGTACCTTCCGGACAACGAGTTCAACGCGCTCCACGGGAGCCAACGACTGAAGTACGAGGACCATCTTAACAATCGGCATGCTGAGGTCTTCCTTGATAAGTTCAGGATGGACCAGACGTTGGATTTCAGGGGAAGGCTCGGCATAGATCCGTACACGATTTCACTATCCGATCTGTTCATCACGAAGATCCAATTGGTCAAGATGGACGAGAAGGACTTCCACGACCTGTTCTCTCTTCTCAGGGACCACAAGATTGGGGTCGACGACCGGGAAGGAGTCGTTAACGCTCGATACATCGCGCAACTTTGCGCTCATGACTGGGGACTGTACCACACGGTGCTCAAGAACCTCGACCGTCTCCCAGAGTTCTACGACCACTACCACCTCGACAAGGCGGAGAGAGAGTCGATGAACAGAAAATTGTGGATTCTACGATTGATGATCATTGAGGAGCCGAAAGGGCCTATCTGGAAAGCGCGCAACAAGCTGGGAGAGCGACTTCCGTATTATGAGGAAGTAGAGAGGGTGGAATAGTATATTCGCATATCGAATAATAATGCGCGAGGGTCCGGATTATGGTCTTTGATTTGACGGTGATTCAGGCTGGGAGCTTTGCCTACGGATATGAAAGATCGTAGTCTCACCCTGGATTTGCCTGATGGCAGAAAATGGGTCCACCTTTCTGTCCAGCAATGGGTATGAACGGCATGACCATCGACATCCTATTGATGATCCGCCGCCTAGGGCCAGCATCGAAGCTCTCCCAAGCCTTCCAGATGACCATGACAGTGGAGACAGCGGCACCGACGACCTAGTCGCACGCGTTTTGACCGACATCCCCATGGATATTCACTCTGCCTGGATGATTCAGGCCTCAATTTTAGGCTTATTGGAAATCATTATAAACTCATAATTACATTGATTGTCTGTGAACGAAGAACTTGTCAGGCAGATGGCGGTTTCCAATCCCCAATGGAAGGGAGAGGGCTTTCTCGAACACATCGGGAAGATTCATTCAAGAGATGCGATGGAGGAGATCTCGAGTTACGTCGCGGACCGGCAGATTGTGCTCGTCACTGGGCCGAGGAGGTCGGGGAAGACCACCGCGATGATTCAAGCAATGCAGGAGTTGCTCGACGAGGGCGTCAATCCGAGAAACATCCTATATTTCTCGTTCGACGAGGTACTTTCAAGAGAGCACACAGTGCTCGAAGATGTCGTGTCATACTTCCTAGGCAATGTGATGCCTGCCAAGCCGTCAAAGAAGGCCAGAGCCTTCCTGTTCCTCGACGAGATTCAGTTCGTCCATGACTGGTCTACGATGCTCAAACGGATATATGAGACGCAGCCGAACGTGAAGGTCTTCGCATCGGGCTCCTCGTCGCTCGGGGTCAGGAAAGGCATGGGCGAGAGTCTAGCTGGGAGGGCGTTCGACATCACGGTTCCAACACTGTCGTTTCGGGAATACCTCAGGTTCAGAGGGTTGGATGTCCCGCGCATGCCCCCGATCTGGTCGAGATCCCCGGTTCCTGCATCAGTCATGCTCATCAAAGATGAGATCACCAACGCGTTGACAAGCTACCTGTTGAGAGGCGGGTATCCAGAAACGGTCGACATGCGCCCTATCTCGAAAGTGCTCAGGTACATCCGACAATCAGTGTTGGAGAGGGTTGTGTACCACGACTTGCCCGAGACGGAGAACATCGCAAACCCAGCCAGCATGATGCACCTCCTCAAGATACTGGCTTCGATAAGCTCCCAGAGGTTCGAGATCTCCAACATCGCGCCGGACATCGGCATGAAGGCACAGACGGCCTCGAAGTACCTGTCGGTCCTGGAACGAGCGATGCTCCTGTCGACCTGTTTCAACTACACCAAAAGCATGGTGAAGCAGGCCCGGTCTTCAAAGAGGGCCTATCTGACGGACACGGGACTCATAAGCTCCCTCCTCGGCTTGGATGAGTCGACCGGCAGTCAAGAGTTCGGCAGACTGGCGGAGACCGCCGCGTACAACCACCTATCGAGGGCTTCACCAGCCTATTTCTGGCGGGATCCGCAGGGGAACGAGGTGGACATCGTTCTCCCGTCCAAACCTAGCCCGATCCCAGTCGAGGTGAAGTACCAGTCCAGCATATACAGATCAGATGCAAAGGGCCTCGTCAGATTCTGCGAGGTCCATGGCTGCGACAGGGCCTTCCTCGTGACAAAGGACAGACAGGGAAGCATGGAAGTGGGCGGGGTGGCAGTCAGGCTGCTCCCCCTGTGGAGGCTCCTTCTGTCGACGTGAGCATTCATGAGGTTCATATCCGTCTCTGGATAGAACTGATCAGATGAATGTTTCGCCCAGGCGGATTCGGTGCTCGCCCAGCCCGCCACGGCAACTCCCAGTTACCCATTTCAATAGGGCTGGGATTCTTGTCTGAGTATTAAGTCTCCAGTCAAAAATAAAATGTGCGAGGGCACGGATTATGACCAGGAATTTGCCGGCGATTGAAGTCGGATGATACCCTGGCAATCACGAACAGGGCATATTCGATATCCCGTTTTCATGCTGGCAATACGAATGGCTATCTGCACCTCGGTGAGAGTGACAAATCATCATGGGGCACTTCTTGATTAAGTGTAGGTCGAGTGCTCCTTGAGGTATCTCTTGAAGAACCATTGGATGAAGATGCTGTCAACCTCCTTGATCTGCGATCGTTCGAGGGCGTTGTAGTAACTTCTCCTATCTTCGTACGGGATGTTCAGGAGAGGGAACCCGTGCTTCTGCAACACGAAGTTCACCAGGAGCCGACTCATCCTGCCATTCCCGTCTGCGAATGGGTGAATCGTCACGAATCTCAAGTGAACGGCCGCGGCAAGCTCGACTGGGTGGAGCGAGAGCTTGTTTCGGTCGTACCAGCGAAAAAACTCCCTGAGCAATGGCTGAACCTCAACCGGGCTAGGAGGCGTGTACCGGCTCCCAGAGATGGCGACCTGATGCGCTCTGATCCTTCCAGCAATGTCGGGCTTCGTGCCTTCAAATAGCCTCTTGTGCCAGAGGAGGACTGTCTGTAACGATATGTCCTTCCTGTACTCCAGTACGTCGTGAAAGACCCTATCATGGGCCTCGACTTCCTTTATGTCCTCAAGCGGTTTCGCACGCGGGCTGAGCCCCCTCTCCAACAAATCCGATGTCTCCCGGTACGTAAGCTTCGAACCCTCAATGCGGGTCGTGTCGTAGGTGAACCTGACGGAGAACGTGCGGGCTTGCTTCTGAGACGCGCTCCGCGGAATCCTTCGTTGCTCTCTCAAGTAGTTGGCGCGGATACCGTCCAGAAGAGGATACCAACGCTCCTTGTAGATATCGGTGAGGAAGTCTCGCTTGACCTCATCGATGTTGGCTGGCAGCCTAGCCCCAAGATACCTCTCGCGAGTCTCGACCCCTTTTGATGTTCTTAGGGTGTGCTGAAGGTAGAAGTACTCCCGTGTTCCAACTTGTCTCTTCCTGATCGTGACCACGGCATCCTATTACCCTTGCATCTTTATAGATTCTTCGACTATATGTAACATGTAAGGGTACAAAGGGATGGGACAAGGATGGCTCGCCGTGACCGAATGGCTCATGTTCTAGTTTGAACATGACGAAGCTATTGCCATGAGAGGGCCTCCGAATCCCGAGGGTGGTGCAAAGAGTGTGTTAGCGTCTAACGGATCAACTCAAGAGAAAAATCGTAAGGGGTTTCGTTGCTCGCTGAAGTTGCGAGTGCGTCCTGGTCACTTCTTCTTCGTTTTCGTGATTGGCATAAGCCAGTCTTCCATCTCACGTATCACGACGGCTCTCAAGGTTCCCGGCAAGAGTAACTTGTTCTCCTCCTGCATCAGCTTGTCCAAGATCTTGTCCTCGAGGTCATAGAATGCGTCCCAGTCGCTCCATCTCTTGAACTGCCAGATCCATGCCACATCGAAATTGGCCAAGCCCCCGGTGGCGCCGTAGGCACCTACCAGCTTCCAACCCTGTGGAGCCCTTTTCTTGTACTCCCCAATGCTTTTCAATGACCACGCCTTGTACTGCTTCTCCTTTCCCTCCTTCAGTTTTGCTGTCCAAATGTATAACACCTGTCTTCCTCCATTAACCTCGAACCCACATCCGAGGCAGTAGAGGGAATCTGGTTAGGATGTACTTGGAGATTGCCACCTATACTGTCAAAACGCTTCAGTTTCGGGCCACCGTGCCACCTGCTAGTTTGAACATGACAAGGCACCTGCTGCCGGAGTGCAGCTAGATCTTCGATTCCCGCGAACGAGGTTGCGTTCATTTTCGACGGAGATTTCCTTCGCGCAGACGGAAGGAGTCTGGCTCGGTACGACAATCCTCTGATTGAAAGAGAGACAGGCATTCGAGCTCATACGGCGCTCACAGCAACATAGATACTTAGGGTGCAAGAACGATTCAGGTCGTGGAGGAAATGGACGCTATGTCATCGAGCTGCGCCACCACTCAAAACACACCTGGGAATCTAATCGGGACAATCGAGAACAACATGATGTCGTACTGGTCCTGGGTTTACTCGTCCCCGGTCTCGAGAGTTGAGGACGAACCAGAATTCTTGAGACTCTCATGCGACATCCCGCATCCAATGTGCAACTACGTGTTCCGATCGCGATTTCCTGCGCAAGAGGTTGGGACGAGAATCGAAGAGATGATAGACTTCTTCAGATCACGCAATCTCCCCATGTCATGGATGGTGGGCCCGTGCTGCCAACCATCGAACCTGGGAGAGCAATTGGCATCTCATGGCCTTGTCCTTGAAACTCAAGTGGTCGGTATGACGATCGACCTGAGGAATCTCAAAGAGAACCTGACCGCCGCAGAGGATATTACGATCAAGAGAGTCGCGACTGACGGAGATTTGCAGCAGTATCTGAAACCGTTTGGAATAGGGTTTGAGTTTCCCGACTCCGTCGTGACCGGCTGGGGAAGAATGGATGCCTCCCATGGATTTGGCGCTCAACTTCCACGTACCAACTATGTGGCATTGGTGAATAACGAGCCGGTCTCCTGTACCTCCGTGTTCAGGACCCCTGGCGCGGCTGGCATATATTGCGTTGCGACCGTTCCTGGAATGCGTAGAAAAGGCGCTGCCACGGCTCTCATAGTCAATGCTCTTCGCGAAGCCAGAGACGACGGATACAGATTGGGGCTTCTGCAGGCGAAGACAATGGGAGCAGGAGTTTATCGAAGGATAGGATTTGTCGACCAGCCCTGCAAGATAGGCTGGTATGTGTGGCAGCCGCCTGCGGCAGGTCAGCAAGCGAGCCACACTCCTTGAGAGGAGCCCTGAATTCGGCGACAAGCTCGGTGCAATAATCCTCCAACTGAGCAATTTCCAGGTGTTTGTGTTCGCTAACGGCTTACAGAAGCAAAAGACCTTAGGAGATGAATTGTGATTCGGTAACGGGTGGTCTATTGAGAGTATTCCTCCTTGGAGGAGCTGGACTTGTGGGTCAGTCGGTCGCAGAGAAGCTGGCGAAGAATGGTGCCATCACTGAAATCACGATAGCGGGAAGGAACCCGGATAAAGCGAAGCAGGCAGCATCAATCATCGGCGAGAAAGCCAACAGCACCAAAGCAGACGCGACCGATGAGGAACAGGTCGCACGATTGATTGCCGACTACGACATCTTCGTGAATACTTCAGGTCCCGACTATGTTGTACAGCTACCAGCTGTCAGGGCAGCCATAAGAGCTGGCGTTGACTATTGCGACGTGTCATGTGACGGGCCTGCAGCGGAGGAGGTATTGAAGCTAGATGCCAAGGCTCAGGCCGCAGGCATGACGGCGATCATCGGTATAGGCTGGACCCCAGGACTGGACAACTTGATGATGGCGCATGCTGTGCACCAGCTGGACCAGACGGAGATGGTACAGGCATGCCTCGTTTGGCCCATGACCGACCTCGTCAAAGGGGATCCGACTAAGGTCGCTGAAGAGCTGCGCAACTCGGGACCGTACAGTGCATCCTGGGAGACGGGAATGAGGTGTTTCAGCGGTCAATGCAAGATCTATCGCGACGGGAAGTGGATCATTGTGGACCCCTTCGAGAACGAAGTGAACCTGCCCAATCCGTACGGTGGACATGTGAAAGCCTATCCTGCCTGCGGAGCAGAACCCATCACCTTGCCACGTTACGTGTCAGACGTGAAAGGTGTCTCAGTGCTCCTCAGCTTCTGCCCATTCCAGCTCAATGAGCTTGCTCGTCAACTTGCAGCTCGCATCAAATCCGGAGAGATGAGCACGAAGGAGGCGGCCATATCGTTCATCGAGACGGCCGGGGCTGATCGCGAGCGCTGGCTGTCGAGCTCTGAGAAGGTCTCGGAGGAATGGCCCTTCTGGATAGTGGCCCAGGGCATGAAGGACGGTTCCAGGGTCAGATACACAATGAATGCGAGCCCTGACTGGTTGTCGACCGGAGGACCCCTCTACACCGCGGCGATGATGCTCCTGAACGGCAAAATCAAGGAGCACGGCATCTTGCCTCCTGAGGCCTGTCTTGACCCCATACCCTTCATGGAGGAGGTCGCATCGAACGTGCCAGGAAGGCCAAGAGGGAAGAAGCTCTTTGATGAATCGTTCGAGAGATCGGATTAGATTAGTTGGAGGTGCGAGAATGAGCAGAGTCAAGGCAGGAAAGGATAGGTTGGACCCAGTGATGGAATCCCACGAAACCAAAGCGCTCAGAAGGTTCTTCCCTCAAGGACGGGGAATCCTCGAAGGGAGGATAGTACACGGATTCTTCGGCCCGGAGTCACCAGAGGTAAGGGAGGAGGGAAGGATGGCGAGCAAGTGGATCATGGGCGGCCTCTTCTGCGTGTTCTCTTGGGATGAGTGGACCTTCAGCGGCGCCAAGAAGGTCAACCCGATCCATGGCTACAGCATCGTGGGATGGGACTCCCGCGACAGAGAATACAGGATGCTCAGAGCAGCTAACCTTGGCGTCCTGCATCAGCTTAATGGTAAGCTCGAGGGCAATAGGCTGGCGTTCGTTTCAGACGAGACAATGATCAAGGGAAGGCCTACAAGAATCAGGTACACGCTGGTCCGAAAGCGAGCGAAGGTGATCGACTGGATCGCCGAGATGTCGGTCAGAGGGGGCCCGTGGAAGTTTATCTCAGCATCCACACTCACTTACTCATAATACACACGTCATAGTCTTAACATGACATTGGTGCCATGGTCAGGCAGGTGCCAGATTCCCTATCAGTCGAGAGGAGATCATGGTTCACATCCCGTTGCCAATGATGAGAAAGACTCAGCGAACAGGATGCTTCCTATCCAATCAGACCTCGATTGCGGAGACGCTGGTGCTCCCAAGTCTCGAAGTCCACCGGAGGGGAGACGATTTCGTTGTCAGCCTTTCTCTCGAGTCTTGCTGCTCCATTTTGGCATCCGGTAACACACAACCCGCATCCAATGCACTTTTCTCGGTCTACAACTGAAACCTCGTTGTCTTCTGAGATAGCATGCACCTGACACCTCTCTCTGCAGGTCCCGCACCCGACGCATTCCTGAGCGTTGATGTCGGCATAGTAGTTGGCATAGGCCACTGAGTTCTCAATGCCCCAATCAGTGATTCCTCTCAGCAAGCCACAGCAACAACCACAACAGTTGCAGACATAACCTACTCCTTTCATGACGTTGCTGACCGTGTGGACCAGACCCAATTCCTCAGCTTCATCGAGAAACGCCAATGCCTCTTCTTTCGAGACGGAACACTGACCCGAGGGACTCTCAGATGCAGAAAAAGAGAGACACGTTCTAAGCGGAAAGCCGCACTTGTGACCCATGTGCTTTTGTTGAACCCTGCAAACGCAATCGCGCAGACTGAAGGATTTCGAGCCCAGGAGGAGTGCTTTGACATCGTCATAGGGGAGGATCCATTCCGATTTGGCTGCACTAAATGCAGGGACGACGCGATGTATGGCTGGCTGAGGCTTCATAATCCCAGCAGCTCCCCCATTTGCCAGATATTCTTCTACTAGATGGGCCAACTCATGGTCGATACTACTCGCTTCGTATATCCCAACAATGAATGGTGCCAACCTGAAGAGGTGCTTGCCTTCTTCCTCGCGATCCCATAGCATGCCCTTATCCACCATCTTCGTCAACTCTGCATCTGCTTGTTCAGCTGAAAGTCCGATGCGCTCAGATATGACGTCACAAGACTCCATCGAGCCACCTAACTGGAAAGCTAAGGAAGCTTCTTCAGGTGAGAATATCTTCTTCAGGAGTCTTATCTCAACATTAGAGGATGTTCTGGGAAAACCATTTGGGAGCCTATCCAATGCTTCCGCAAGATGCTCATAGATGAGATCGTTCAGTTCCTTCGCCATTGTCGGGGCCTTGAGCGACATGCCCAATAATAAAAGAAAGCCTTTGGCCATGATGAACTCTTGAGCCAAACCTATTCTCGCAAGGCAGGACAGAACAATGTGATCCAAGCCTCAGGTAGGAGAAGCTTGAGCGAAGAACGAACCGGGGAAAGAGTTTGGCTCGGTGCAACGATCCTCTGATTGACGAAGAGCTCGGGGTTCGAACTCACACAAAGCTCGATACACCACTTACGGTTTGAACATTAATCCAGACGAACGAATTATAATGTGCGAGGGCCCGGATTGTGGTCTGGAATTTGCCGGGGATTAAATCTGGATGCTATACTTACCGGTAACAAATGAGCGCGGTTCGGACTCCATTTTCCTGCCGGTAGAGAATCTCCGCCAGCACTGAGAATGAGTCCGGCTTTACAGAGTATCGCTCAGCCGGGCGGAGGTGCTGGCGGTTCGACCTTCTTCTTCCTCATCATGAGCGCTATTGCGATCACGACTACCACGAGGATGATGGCTACAACGCCACCATAAAGCATCAGGTCACCCGAAGCCCCTCCGCCAGTTCCGCTCGTGTCGACCGTGAACTGGAGGGTCTGGGTGATTTCGTTGCCGGCAGCGTCGACCGCTCTCACCGTTACGTCGTGCGTTCCATCGGCCAACCAGAAGTTGTGCGACATCGCCGTGCCGACTGAGGTGAAAGCCCCTCCGTCTATGCTAACCTCGAAGTGGTCAATGCCGCTTGTGGCGTCCGAGCTGATCCAAGAGATTGTGACATGGTCGGCATTCGCCTCAAATCCGGACGTCTGGTTGAAGGTCAGCGTCGGATCCGTCTTATCGATCCTGACAGTCACGGATTTCACCGTCTCCACGAATCCGCCGAAGTCTGTCGAGTAGTACTCAACCAGCGTCGTCCCATCATTGCTCAGGGCGACGTTCCCCGCGTAGTTGTGCCAAGTCCCGCCGTTCAACCTGTATTTCGTCTCGTTGACCCCGCTTGCGTCGTCCGCGGCCGATAGGTTCAATGTGACCGACGAGACATACCAGTTGTTCGTGCCGATAGCCCCTCCGAGGGTCACCGTTGTGACGGGCGGGGCTTCTACCACTGTCAGTGTCCTCACGGTCGTAGATTCCAAGCCTCCCGTGTCTCTCACCGCGAGCCCAACGCTCTTGACCCCATTAGACGTATACTGGTGGACTGCGGTCTTGGTCGTCGTCCACCCGGTGTCCCATGTTCCGTCGTTCTCCCAGTCCCATCTGACCTCAAGCAGGTCGACAGCATCCTCGAGATCCGATGAGGATGAGGCGTCGAATGAGAATGTCTGAGTGATATTGCCTGATGAAGGAGCTGCCGTGAAAGAAGCTGTCGGAGCAGTGTTCACGACAATGACCGGCCTCGTTGTCTGACTCATCATCCCACCGGTATCATTGACCTCCATCCTGACCGTGTAAGTCCCTGGAACAGAATACTGATGCGTAGCCGTCTTCGTCGTAGACCTGACAGTATCCCATGTCCCGTCATCATTCCAGTCCCATCTGACCTCGAGAGATGAAGATGGATCCTGGTTATCATATGACAACGAGGCATTGAAGGAGAATGTCGTCAATATGGTCCCAGTGGATGGGGAGACCGTGAAAATCGCTACTGGCAGGCTATTTAGAGGAGTTGTCAGAGGATAGTAGTCCTTGGCACCCGCGCTCCCGGCGATGTCATAGGGCACGTCAACTATCCCATCCATATCTGCATCAGGTCCAGTCCAGTCGCTCCAGTAGTTGCCATAGCCATCTGTACTATTCCACCGGTTGTTCGTCCCGTCATCGCCTCCTTGAACATGGCTTGGATCGTATGTACTGCTCGCGCCATTGTTCCCTATGAAGATGTTGTTGCTGATGGTGTTGCCGCTCGTTAGGATGGCGAGATATATGCCATACTGACTGTTCGAGCTACAGGTGTTGTAGCTAAGGTTGTTGTCGTTAGAGAAGTAGATCAATATGCCAACTACATTGTCTGAGCAGTTGTTGTTGCTCAAGGTGTTGCCGTGCGATTGGTCGAGATGCATGCCTTCCCCCCAGTTCGAGAAGCAGCTGTTGTTGCTGATGGTGTTGCCGCTTGAGAAGTAGAGCTCTATGCCGTAACCGTTGTTCGAGCAGTTGTTGCCGCTTATAGTGAAGCCGCCTGAATATTCGAGACATATGCCATACCAAGCGTTTGAGCAAGTGTTATTGCTGAGAGTGTTGCCGCTTGTCGAGTAGAGCCAAATGCCGTCATGGCTGTTCGAGCAGGTGTTGTTAGTGAGAGTGTCGTCGTTTGATGAGTAGAGACCTATGGCTCGATTATTGTTCCAGATGCAGGTGTTGTTGTTCAGATTGTTGTTGCTTGACGAATCAAGATATATCCCGTAATAGTTGTTTGAGCTGCAGTTGTTGCCGTCCAAGGTACCGTTGGCACAATCGTATAGGTGAATACCGTCATAGTTCGATCCGCCGTCATGGACATGGCAGTCTCTGATGACGAAGTGCGCATCGGTGTTCCGTATCTCAATCCCGTTCGCAGTCGAGGCGCTGATGTCCCAGCCGACGATGACATAGGGATCGGACTCCGTGCCGCTCCCGGCCACGACGCCATTCGCGTCTGTGAACTCCGCATTCCCATCGATGAGGATTGGATCGTGCGCAACCAGCTCCAAGAAGGCCCAAGTATCGTTGAAGAACACCGTCGGACTACCCTCTGCCCCGCCGAAAATGATTGACCGGGCGGATCGGGAGTCATAGGCCATGCCCTGGTAGCCCCGGCCGAAAGGCCTTGGGTATACGTCAATCTTCGTCCAGACATTCACATCGAAGTCATATGTCCATGTGTCATTGTAATAGTAGGGCGGATTTGGGTTGTCTCCGCCGAACATCACTGTTCGATCGGCATGGGAATCGTACGAAAACCGGGTGCCATACGAGGGCGGAGGCCTCACTGCCGGGTGCATTTCAGTCCATGTGTTCCCCTCGAAATCGTAGGCCCACATGTCGTCCCTCAAACCCCCACCTGCGCCGCCGAATATCAGAACCCGGTCAGATTGAATGTCGTAGGCGATTGCCATGGTGAATCGAGCGGGAGGTTTTGGGGTGGGGTTCATGTTCGTCCACGAGTTCGTCTCGAAATCGTAGCTCCAGGTCTCGTCGATGTCATATCCCGCATAGCCGCCGAACAAAATGACGCGATCCGATTGCGAGTCATACACCATCCCGAAATCCGCCCTCGGGGAGGGCGCCACGATCGGGTTCATATTCGTCCACTCATTCTGCTCATAGTTGAAGGCCCAGGTATCACTGAATTGCTCCAATTGATTCGAGCCTCCAAACAGTATAACCCGGTTCGATTGCGAGTCATACGCCATCGCGTGGGCGAATCTGCTAGAGGGCGCTACAGGCTGAGTCATGTTCGTCCAGGTGTCTGTGTCGAAGTCATAGGCCCAAGTCTCATTGTAACAACCGTAGTATGAGATCCTGCCACCGAACAGAATGACTTTGTCCGACACGGAGTCATAGGCCATCCAATTCACCGTACGGGGGGAGGGGGCTGAGGCTGGGTGCATCTCTGTCCACTCGCCCGGAGGCGAGGCAGACATGATATTCACAACTGTGTTCGATGTGCTCTCCACATTTCCGAGTCTTTCAGATGGAGCCACTGTCGTCGCATCCAAATGGACGGGCAGACAGAGCATCAGTCCGGTCACCAACACGAGCGCCATTACTGGAGCTGTTCTCATCATGAACGAATCCTCTCCTCGAACCACGACCAAGCTGCAAAAGGTATCAACCTAGGTTGTACTTGGAGATTGCCACATCGACCGTCTAAACGCCTCACGTTCGGCTCAATGCGACACTTGCGGTTTGAACATCGGCCGCCTTTCCTCCCTATGTTGAAGAGGTCCTTGCGGCTTCTTCCTAGTCTCGTTCTTCTTTCCCTGATTTGCCTCCTCTTGACGATCTCGGAAGGGTTTTGTCGGACAAGCCTCTATTCGCGGTCTATGCCGCACTATGGCATCTTCGTCCTTTTGTCAGGGATCTGCCCCAATCCCTATGTCGCACTCATTACGTGCAGGAGGAAAGCCGGGGTCCAATCCTTGACTGTGATGCGAGGTCTCTACGACCGAGCATAGCATGGCCTCTTGGATATTCGTAGTTTCGCCTCTTGATGCAGGCGACGGACCTCTTCTACATACCATCCCTATGGGCTTTTCCGAGGCTGCACACGCCTGTTGAACGGAATACTTGCAGGATGTGGCAATCAACACCAATATCACGATGTCTGGGACCGCAAAGCGATGAACCGGCGGTGTCAGCAAGTTGGGCTTCTAGGGCTGGAAAACTTCTTCAGTCGGGAACACTTAGAGGGTTCTGTGCGACGGCCAAACAAATTCGAGAGAATTTCGCTCGCTCAAGTTCCATCACCCTGCTACGTCATTGACGAACAGGCAATTGAGGAGAACTGCCAAATCCTAGATGAAGTCCAAAAACGGACAGGGTGCAAGATTCTCCTGGCGCTGAAGGGCTTTTCTGTGTTCAGTATGTTTCCCATAATCAGAAAGTACTTGCATGGCACTTGCGCAAGCGGGTTATTCGAAGCGCGTCTCGCAAAGGAGAAGTTCGGAAAGGAACTTCATGTGTTCGCCCCGGCATATAGCGATCATGAGTTTGCGCAACTGCTGCAGATTTCCGACCACATTGTGTTCAATTCCCTCGGCCAATGGGAACGGCTGCGCCCGCTCTTAGAGAAGAATCGACGGAAGATTAGTTGTGGCATTCGAATCAACCCTGAGTACTCCGAGATCACAACAGATTTATGGAATCCCTGCGCAAGATACAGTCGCTTCGGGGTGAAAGCACGCGATTTCCACTCCGTTCCGGAAGGAATTGACGGGCTCCATTTCCATGCTTTGTGTCAGCAGAATTCTGATACTCTGGAGCGACTACTCGCTGTGATTGAGAAGAAGTTCGGCAATCACCTGTCCAAGGTCAAGTGGGTCAACTTCGGCGGGGGACATCACATCACTAGGCCAGACTACGACATCGACAGGTTATGCCGCATCATCGCAGATTTCAGAAGGAAATACGGAGTAGATGTCTACATGGAACCAGGAGAGGCCGTCGGATTGAATGCAGGGATCTTGCTCGCTAGGGTGCTTGATATCGTCCGCAATGAAGTTGAGATTGCCATCCTAGACGTTTCAGCTTGGGCTCACATTCCTGACATACTGGCCGCATCGTATCGACCAGATATCATTAGAGGCGGCAAGCCCGGCGAACTAGAGTATACGTATAGGTTGGCAAGTCGAAGTTGTATGTCAGGAGACATCATTGGAGACTACTCATTTCCGCGGCCACTGCATCGTGGATCACGTATCATGTTCTCTGATATGGTCAAATATGCCGTCGTGAGCAACAACGTATTCAACGGTATGCCTCTCCCCTCGATAGCGATACTCAAGAAATCCAACAAGATCAGAATTGTCCGCCAGTTTGGGTATGAAGATTACGAGGGGCGGCTGTCGTAATTCAGCACTATTGTTCTTGTTTTGAACATCACGAAGACGCCGCCGTGACAATGCTGCCAGATTGCCTATCCTCCCGCAAGGAGGAACGCATTTCATACCTGTGAAGAATTCATTGCGATCGCATACGGAGCCGGACCTAGACTTTCGATGCTTGCCAGGTTTCAATTTCGCTATTCTAGCGCCCAGCTAGATCCCTTCTTCTCTTCTGGAATCACCTGTGTTGGAGATAGAAAAAGCCATTGCTCTGCACATACTTTCGGGTCAGGAGGAAATGGTGAACTTGTCTCCGGCAAATGCTAGCGGTTCAATGAAGAGGGTTTCCAAGGATGATGAAACAGAAGTCGACATGGTCTGGGGCTTGAAGGTACCGATGAGTGATGGTGTGAGGCTCAATGCCACACTGTTCAAACCTAAAGGACTTAGAAGAAGGGTCCCTTCAATCTTCACGATGACTCCATATGTGAGCGACGCTTGGTATCCAGATGCTGTCTATTTCGCTCGACGAGGCTATGTCTTCCTTTTGTTTGATGTTAGAGGCCGGGGAAACTCGGAAGGAACATTCTCGGTTTGGGACCGTGATGCAGCGGATGGTTGCGAGATAGCGGAATGGCTGTCAAAGCAGACATGGTGCAACGGCAAGATTGGCATGTGGGGGGGATCATACGCTGGTACCAACCAGTGGTCCGTTGCTGGAAGGACGCCTCCTAATCTTGAGACAATAGTTCCAATCGCCTCCGCATACCCGACGATTGACTTTCCCCGCAAAAACATCGGATCTTCGTACGACATCCAGTGGCTGACAGTAGTGAGCGGACTGACAGACAATTCCAACTTATGGAGGGACCAGCGCTTCTGGATAGAGAAGTTCCGCGAACTACACACCAGACACCTTCCCTTCGGGAGACTCGACAGGCTTGTAGGGAACCCATCTCCTCAATTCCAGCTATGGATCGAACATCCTACCCCGGACGACTACTGGGACTCACTAGTTCCATCAAAGACCCAGTACCGAGCAATAGAGATACCGATACTCACAATAACGGGTCACTATGATTCAGAAAACACAGGCGCCCTACAGCACTACAGGCAGCACATGCTTAACGCTTCTCCCAGCGCCAGAGTTCGTCACCACCTCGTCATCGGCCCTTGGGATCACGAAGGTACTCGAAAACCTTCCAGAGAAATCGGTGGTCTGAAATTCGGTGAAGCTAGCGTCATTGACGTGAACGAGCTCCTCAAGGGGTGGTATGACTGGACCCTGAAGGGAGGAAAGAAGCCTTCTTTCCTGAAGAAACGAGTCGCTTACTACATGGAAGGCGTCGAGAAGTGGCAGTATGCTGACAGCCTGGACGCAATTTCGAAAAGAAAGCTCACCCTTTACCTTGACTCGAAAGATAGTGCTGCCAACGACGCATTTCATTCGGGATTCTTGCGCAGGAGTAAGACCAAAAGGTCTAAGCCGGACTTTTTCACACACGACCCGCTCGACACGCGTCCTGCGGACCTCGAACGTGAGGAAATCAAGAACTACAATACCGACCAGAGGTATTGTCTCAATCTCTACGGGAATGGTGTTGTGTATCACTCGGATCCGTTCGTTCAAGATACAGATGTCGTTGGATTCCCCAGATTTGTGGCCTGGATTGAGATGGATGTTCCTGATACTGACTTTGTCGTCCGCTTGTTTGAGATAGGACTTGATGGCAGCAGCATCGCACTTGCGGATGACGTCATTCGAGCGCGATATCGGAAGTCACTCAGGAGCCAAGAGCTGATCATGCCGAATGACATCAATCGCTATGAATTCGACGGATTCCAGTTCTTTGCGCGAAGGATTGCGAAAGGAAGCAGAATCCGACTCATGATGGGATGCTTGAACTCGATTCACTATCAGAAGAATTACAACTCCGGAGGAGCTGTCGCAAGGGAAGCCGGAAAGGATGCTCGTACGGCACACATCAGACTGTACCATGACAGCAGCCGTCAGAGCTTCCTTCAGCTGCCCATTCGTTCGTGACCCTCACCGTCTCGCCATTCATCCCCTATGGTCTCTTCCGAGGAAAGAATTTGAACATGACGAAGCCATTACCGCAAGAAAGCTTCCCCTATTCCTTGTCCCAAGCCCTGTCCAATAGGTTACGCATCTCCTCTCTCGAGAGGGCATGCTCGCCCCCTCCTTGATTGGCCTGAACCAACCTTTCAGCAAGACCATCGAGAGCCCAGTTGAACTGGTCCGCCGACGGGGCGACTGCGTATCTGAACCTGGGCCGCGAAGAGACAAGCGCGTGAAGGACCGCCAACGCAACGGGTTGTGGATCGTGCCTTTTTCCATAGTTCTCTTTCGTCTCCTCCAGCCATTTCTTTGCCTCCGCCTCCTCCTCGCGCACAAGCTTCGAGTTGCGTTCTCCTTCTCTTTCTTTGACGTAGCCGATAACGTTGTCACCAAGACTTGTTCTGTAGTCTCCGGGCTCAACGACAGAGACGTTCACTCCGTATCGCTTGAGCTCAGAAGCTATAACTTCCGAATATGCTTCGACGGCGAACTTGGTCATGCAGTAGGCGCCCATCGGTTTGGTTGAGGCGATCCCTCCGAGAGAGCCGATGTTCACAATCCGTCCGCGAGACTCGATGAGAAATGGCAGCATTGCGCGTGTCAATCTGTGCATGCCAAAGACATTGACATCGAAAAGCCGGATGAGATCTTCCACTGTTGACCCTATAAGGGGCCAGATATCTGCGACTCCCGCACAGTTGACAAGACCCTAGAGACCATCCCCTTTCCCCTTGATGAGGTCTGCGACCTCAGAAATCTCAGCTGAATCTGTCACGTCTAGCTTGACCGAATCCACTCGCGCTACACTTGCGAGCTCCTTCAAGTGGGCTTCCTTGCGCGCCGCAGCATAAACTGGATAGCCCTTCTCAGCTAACGTTTCAACAACTGCTCTTCCAATACCAGTGCCCGATCCCGTCACGAGAACGGGTCCTAGGTCCACCATCGCCATTCCTCCGAATGAGGAATCGCCTTTCCTCCCTATGTCCTTTTCCCGCATTGATGCCGTGACACATAATTAGCCGGCCATCTTCAGCTCCCTCTCCACTTCCTCGCCTGCCACCACCAGGATGTTCATGATCAGACACCTCATCCAGACCTCTCTGCGCCGCATCGATCCGATGCGGCTCTTGA